>Ga0075017_100001114_pt1 | contig 16158 bp, 14 predicted proteins | sample AleBraG_ABR_2012_FD_71475 | JGI IMG/M metagenome (GOLD analysis project Ga0075017, IMG submission 71475) | Freshwater sediment microbial communities in response to fracking from Pennsylvania, USA - Alex Branch Run_MetaG_ABR_2012 | ecosystem: Environmental > Aquatic > Freshwater > Creek >... | reverse complement strand
GGATCCGGATCCGGAACCGGCGCATCTTGCCCGCCACATGCCCGAGCACGACGTGGTCGTTGTCCAGCTTGACGCGGAACATCGCGTTCGGCAGGGCCTCGATCACCTCGCCCTCGAATTCAACCTTGTCCTCCTTGGCCACGCCCTCAAACTACCAGCGTCCGGCCCGTTGCGGTCAACGGTGCCCCTAGCCGGGCCCGGCGCCGCCCGTCCGGTTGACGGTCGGACCGCCCGTTTCGACGGGCGGGAGGGCCGGCGCTCCGGGTGCCCGGGGCGCGCCCGGGGCGCCGGTGGCGGGCGGCTTCTTGCCGTGCTTGGCGCCCTTGGCTTCTTCGGCGGCTTCCTTGCCGGCCTGCTGCTCGCCGGTGCTCGCGAATTTCCCGTAGAAGGGCGCGTAGGTGATGCCTTCGCTGGATTCGTGCAGCGGCGCACAGGGGTGGCCTTCGGTGACCGGGCCCATGTAGGCGTGCCAGATGTCGGCCGGCAGGTAGCCGCCCTGCTGGGGCACGCCGTGAACATCGGTCATCGGTACCCGCTTGGTGGGGTAGCCCATCCAGACGACGGTCGAGTATTCGGAGTTGTAGCCGTCCAGCCAGGCGTCGATCAGTTCGTTGGTGGTCCCCGTCTTGGCGGCCGTCGGACAGCCGATCGCCGATTTGCCGGCCGTGCCGCCGAGTACGTTCTGGTGCAGGATCGAGGTCAGCTCGCCGGCGACCGGTTCCGAGAGCACCCGTTCGCGGTGCGGCCGGCCCCAGTTTTCATCGACATGGCCGTCGGGGAAGACGACCTTGGTGATGGCGATCGGGTCGTTGTGCACCCCGCCGTCGGCGAAGGTCGCATAGACGTCGGCCATTTCCAGCGGCGTGACGCCCAGGGTCAACCCGCCGAGGGCCTGTGCGGGGTTGCCCATGAGGTGCGTACTCACCCCCAGCTTGTAGGCCATCTGCGTGATTGCGGGCTCGCCGATGTCGGCCGCCAGCTGGGCGTAGACGGTGTTGTCGGAGGCCAGCGTGGCGCTGACGAGGTTGAGCGACTTGTCCAGTGAGGTGCCCTCGAAGGTTTCGACCTTGTAGTTGGGTTCTTCGGCCAGCCACCCCGGTTCGAGGGTGTGCGAGAAGTAGTAGGTCGAGTTCGGGTCGACCCCTTTGGAGAGCGCAGTGGCGAGATCGATGGCCTTGAAGGTCGAGCCCGGCTGGCGGTGCCCGTCGGCGGCCAGGTTGTACTGGGACTTCTCGTAGCTCTCGGACTCGGCCATCGCCTCGATGTCGCCGTTGGCCGGGTTGATGGTCACGACCGCCGAGGCCGGGTCGCCCGGCTGGTTGAGGACTTCGGCGATCGCCTTGCGAGCCAGGCGCTGCATGTTGAGGTTGATCGTCGTGTAGACCTTCAGGCCGCCTTCGGCGACGGCCTGGCGCCCGTAGCGGGCGTCGAGCAGCTCGTGGACATATTCGAAGAAGAAGTCCTCTTTGCGCTGCGTGTAGTAGTTGCCGAGCCGGACTTCGAGTCCGGCATGTTCGGCCGTGCTCTCTTCGGCCGCCGAGATGTAGTGCAGTTCGGCCATCTTGCGCAGGACCTCGTTGCGCCGGGTCCGGGCTTCGTTGGGGTCGAGGAAGGGGTTGTACTGGGAGGGCGCCTGGGGCAGGCCTGCGAGCAGGGCCGACTGCTGCAGGGTCAGTGCCGAGGCCGGCCTGTCGAAGAAGATCCGCGCGGCCGCCTGGACGCCGATCGCCGTCTGCCCGCCGACCGTCCCGTAGGGAACGCTGTTCAGGTATTCGGTCAGGATGAACTGCTTGGAGTGTTCTTTCTCGTAGTCGAGGGCCATCTTGGCCTCGATGATCTTCTGCCTGAGCGTGTGCCTGTCGCCGCCGAGGTAGAGGTTGCGCATCAACTGCATCGTGATCGTCGAGGCGCCCTGCACGACCGCCCCGTGGAGGACGTCCTTGATCGCGGCACGGAAGATCCCGGTTAGGTCGACGCCGTCGTGCTTGTAGAAGCGCTGGTCCTCGATCGCGACGGTCGCGTTGCGCAGCTGGGGGGTTATCTGGCTCCAGGTGACCGGCGTGCGCAGGGCGTCCGAGGCGATGAAGCCGAGCCGCGTCCCGTCGGCGGCGAAGACCTGCGAGGAGCCGCCGCTGATCAGCGGGCGCAGTCGGCTCGGCGCCGTCGCCGATGCTGCCACGTTCAGCACCCAGGCGACACCCGCGATCGTTCCGATCACGAGGGCCGTGGCGAGCACTCCGCCGGAGATCAGCACGAGGCGGGCGCCGCCGGATCTCGTGTGCCGCTGCCGGCGCTGGCGGGCTTGTCGGGACATCTGCGGAGCCTCGAGATTACCGCGCCGGGGCGCGGGTTCCCGCCGCTCGGGCACCGCCGATCTCTAGGCTCGGTGCGAGCCCGATGAACTCAGACACGGTCGATACTCCGAGTGCGCCCCGTGTGGCACTGCGCCCGCGGTCGGGTCGCCTGGCCGCGCTGCGGGCCGACCCGGCCCGGATGACGGCCGTGCGCGACAGCTGGCGGGCGCTGTGGTGCTCGCGGCTGTTGGTCTGGGCGGCGGGCGTGGGCGCCGTGCTGGCCTTCGGCTTCGGGCCGACCCGCGGCGCCTTCGACGCCCCCCGGATCACGCGCGGCTTCGGCTGGCTCGGCGACCTGCTCGTCGCGCCGGCTGCCCGCTGGGACTCCGCCTGGTACCTGGTGATCGCCCACTACGGCTACCGCCCCGACCTCGGCGTCTACACGGCTTCGCGAACGGCCTTCTTCCCGCTCTACCCCCTGGGCCTTCGGGCTATCTCCTGGCTCGGCACCCCGCCGGTGGCGGCCGGCGTGCTGCTCTCGGTCCTGGCCTTCGCCCTGGCCCTCTACGGGATCCACCGGCTGACGACGCTGGAGCTGTCGGGCCCCGGCGCGAACGCCGCTACCGAGGCCCCCCGCCTGGCCGTGCTCGTGACGGCCTTCGGGCCGATGGCCTTCTTCTTCTCGGCCGTCTACTCGGAGTCGCTGTATCTGGCGCTGTCGGTCGGCCTGTTCTGGTGCGCCCGCCAGGGTCGCTGGGCGCTGGTCGGCGTGCTCGGGGCGCTGGCGGCGGCGACCCGCAGCACCGGCCTCGTGCTGCTCCTGCCGGCGCTGATCATGTACCTCTACGGTCCCCGCCTGGACCGCGCCCCCGACTTCGCCGCCGGCGCCCGGCGGCGTCTGGCGCCGGCCTATCGGCTGCGCCCGGAGATGCTTTGGCTCACCCTCGTGCCGGGGGGACTGGTGCTGTACGGGCTGGCCCTGGCGCTGGGCGGAGGCGATGCGCTCGCGATGTTCCACGCCCAGAATGTCTGGGGCAGGCATTTCGCGGGTCCCTACCTGGGGGTCTGGGACGGCCTGAAGGCCGCCTTCGAGGGTGCACGGCAGCTGCTGTCCTTCCAGAGCAGGGTCGTCTACTTCCCGAGCGCCCCCGGCAGCCCGACGGTGGCGGCGGCCCACAATCTGACCCTCCTCGCCTTCCTGCTCGCGGCGATACCGCTGTTCGTGGCTGCGCTGCGCCGCCTTCCGCTCGCCTACGGCGCCTACGCCCTCGCGGCGCTGGCCCTGCCGCTCTCGGACCCGGTCACCGCCCAGCCCCTGATGTCGCTGCCCCGCTTCCTGATCGTCCTCTTCCCGCTCTCGATCGGCGCCGGAGCCTGGCTGGCCGAGCATCCGCGGGCGACCCGCCCGCTGCTGATCCTCTCGGCCGTGCTGATGGCCGTCTTCGGCGCCCAGTTCGCGACCTGGCACTGGGTCGCCTAGCGCGATGAGCGACGTCCCGGCCCTGGGGCCGCCCCCTCGCCTCGAGCCGCCGGGGCTCGAACCGGCCCCGCCCGAGCCGCCCGAGAGCGACCCGGGCTCCTCGCCGGTGACGGGCTGGTCTCCCTGGACGGCGCCGCTGGCGCTGATCGGAGGGATCGTCGGAGCGGCGGTGGGAAGCCTGATCGTCGACCTCCCGGCCCTGGCCCTGGGCGTCAGGATCACCAGCTCGCACACGCCCGGGGGCCTGGTGATCGCCGACACCTTCGTGCAGGACGTCGCATTCGTCCTCGCTGCCGTCTACTGCGCCCGCCTGGGCCGGCGGGTGGCGCGCCCCTGGCAGTTCGGGCTGCGGCGCCCCGGGGCCGGCTGGCGCTCGGCCGCGGGGATGATCGGCCTGCTGCTCCTGGCCTTCATCCTGCTCGATGCGGCCTGGTCGGAAGTCGTCCATCCGAGCAAGGAGAAGCTGCTCGAAACGCTGGGCACCAAAGAAAGCACCGCCCTGCTGGTCTTCAGCGCCTGGCTGACCTGCATCGTGGCGCCGATCTGCGAGGAGATCCTGTTCCGCGGCTACATCTTCACGGCGCTGCGCAACTGGAGGGGGATGCTGCCGGCGGCCGTGCTGACGGGGATCCTGTTCGGTGGCGTCCACGCCACCTCGGCGCCCGTCGCCGACCTGCTGCCGCTGGGGCTGCTGGGCTTCGGGCTCTGCCTGCTCTACCGCTACACGGGCTCGCTCTACCCCGGGATGCTGGCCCACTCGCTGAACAACTCGATCGCCCTCGCCGGCCTCGCCGGATGGAGCTGGCAGGGGTCGCTGCCGCTGATCTTCGGCGCCCCGGCGTCGATCCTGGCCCTGATCGCGCTGTGCGACCGGACCGGCCTGCTCAAATCGCAGAGAGGACTTCCGCGGCAGGCGGCGTAGGATCTTCAGATGGAGACGATTCGGCGCGGGGCCGCCCTCTGCGCGCTGCTCAGCGGCCTCCTCGGGCCGCCGGCGGCGGGCGCCCTGACGCCGGCCGGCGCCACGCCCCCCGCCGCGACGGCGCCCGCGGGCGCGGCCCCGGGGCAGATCGAGCTCGAGCTGCAGAAGGTGGGGGGCAGGCCGCTGTTCGCCGGCGTCGGGGAACGGATCGTCGTGCGCGGCGTCGTCATCCCCTACGTGGCCGGGCAGTCGATCAAGCTGGGCTTCTATCGGGAAGGGCGCAGGGTCTCCACGGCCACCGTCAAGGTGCTGGCGGTCGGCAACGGGGCGGGCGAGTTCCACGTCGGCTTCTCGAGCGCCGACGCCGGGCTCGTCCAGGTGCGAGCCGTCCACGAGGCGACGGGCGCGCAGGCCGCCTTCAGCGGCCGCTCGGCCGGCGTCCACTTCGTCCACGAGAACCTCGGCCTCGGCTCGGCGGGGGCGTCGGTGCGGGTGCTGCAGTCCGAGCTCGCCGCGATGCACTACGCCGTCCCGCAGAATGGCGTCCTCGACGAAGCCACCGGCAGGGCGCTGATCGCCTACCGCAAGCTGACCGGCCTCGAACGGGTCGCCTACGCGGGCAGCGAGGTCTTCTCGCGCCTGTCCCATGGCGCCGGCGAATTCCACGTCCGCTACCGCCATGATGGACGCCACGTGGAGGCCGACCTGAGCACCCAGGTCCTGGCCGAGATCGAACCGCATGGCCGTGTGCGGGCGATCTACATGATGAGCTCGGGCAAGCCCTCGACGCCGACGGTGCTGGGACGCTTCCGGGTCTACCTCAAGGAACCGGGGACCAACAGCCACGGGATGGTCGACTCGAGCTACTTCATCAGCGGCTACGCGATTCACGGCTATGCGGAAGTGCCGACCTATGCGGCCAGCCACGGCTGCCTGCGGGTCCCGATCCCGGACGCCGCCGCGATCTACGGCTGGCTCGGGCCGGGCACCCCGGTCGACGTCTACAACTGAGCCCCGCTAGACGCGGACGCGCAGCACGCGGGCCACATAGCCCAGCCCGAAGCCGTAGACGAGCAGGGCCAGGACCAGCCTGACCGAATGGTCGGCCCATTCGCTCGAGCTCGAGACGATCCCCGAGAAGGGCGAGGTCAGTTCCGCCGAGGCTTCGTCCAGGTCTTTATGGATCGAGCTCTCCCTGTTCGCGTTCTGACCCTTGTGGATCGCGGCCGGGGATTCGCCGAGTTCTTCACGCTGGTGTGCCGAGGCCGATTTCGTCTGGTTGACGGCGAAGACGATGAAGGCCAGGATCACGATCAGGCAGATCGCCACCGAGACGAGTCTGATCACTTTGGCGAGCCCGCTCAGCACAGCGCTAGATTAGGTCCCGCCGTGGACGACCCCGACGGAGCTTCCCCCGACCTGGCCGCCAGCCGCGCCGTCCTGATCGCCGAGCTGCGCGAGCACGCCCTGGTGCAGGGCGAGGTGACGCTGACCAGCGGGGCAAGGGCCAGCTACTACGTCGATGCCAAGCGGGCGATCCTCCGGCCCGAGGGTTTCACGGCCCTCGGCAGGCTTGTGGCGGCGCAGGTCGCCGCCTGGCGGGGGACGGCCGTCGGCGGGCTGACGATGGGCGCGGACCCGGTGGCCTGCGCGGCCCTGGCCGGGGGTGCACGGGCCAAGGCCTTCTTCATCCGCAAGGACGCCAAGGCGCACGGTCTGCAGCGCCGGATCGAGGGCCCGCCGCTCGACCCCACGGACCGCTGCGTGGTGGTCGAGGATGTCGTCACCACAGGCGGCTCGACGCTGGCGGCCATCACCGCGCTGCACGAAGCCGGCCACGAGATCTGCGGAGTCCTCAGCGTCCTGGACCGGCTGGCCGGCGGCGGCGAGGCGGTCCAAGCCGCCGCCGGGGCGCCCTACATGGCGCTGACCACGATCGACGACGTCTACCCGGCGCGCCCGGACCGAGGATGAGCGACGCCGTCAGCATCCGCGCGGCGACGCCGGCCGACACGGGGCTGATCCTCGAGATGATCGGCGAGTTGGCCGAGTACGAGCGGTTGGCCGACGCCGTCTCCTCGACGGAGGAGCAGCTGGGCGCGGCGCTGTTTGGCAGGCACCCGGCCGCCGAGGCGCTGATCGCCGAGCACGACGGCGAGGCGGCCGGCTACGCCATCTTCTTCCCCACCTTCTCGACCTTCCTGTCGAGCCAGGGGATCTGGCTCGAGGACATCTATGTGCGGCCCGCCCACCGCCGGGCCGGGACCGGCAGGGCACTGATCTCGGCCGTCGCCGCGCTGCTGGTAGCGCGGGGGGGTGAGCGCCTGGAATGGTCGGCCCTGACCTGGAACGAGCTGGCCCTCGGCTTCTACCGCGGCCTCGGCGCCCAGCGGATGGACGACTGGGTCACCCACCGCCTGATCGGCGAGGGCCTGCAGGCGCTGGCCGAGAACCCCGCCCGTCCGGCCTGAGTCACCGGCGATAGCCTTCCTCGCGCCCGCCCGACCCCGGCCGGCCTTGCCCTCGTAGTCCAATGGATAAGACGACCGCCTCCTAAGCGGTAAATCCAGGTTCGACTCCTGGCGGGGGCATCGACGGGAAAGGCCTGCAAAATGAGCGGTTTCCTGGTGTGGGTTGTGCCTCCGCAACAGGTCCCAATCAACCCCGCGCCGGCGTTGCTGCCCATTGCTGCCTAAACGATGGCGCGTGGACCCGGAGCTGGCCCTACTCGAGCCCGACGCGCCCGTGCCGCCAGACGCACCGTTGAAGGACCAAGGGGACAAGCTTAGCTAGGCCAAGAGGTCAGACGTCGGGGGGCTAGCCCTAAGCGCGGCGGGATGTCACTCTGTAGCGTGGAGTACGACTGGCAAGCTACAAAGATGAGACGGGAACGCCGATGGCGCCGCGCCGGCACAAGCGGAATACGAGCCCGATCAGGATTGACTCGGTCGCTCGTGCACATCTCGACATTTTGAAAGGTTCCCTAGAGAACGAGGGCTTGCCCAGCTACGTGGACCTCACCGATGCGGTGTCTGCCTTGGTGCTGTTCGCAACGCCGCAGCAACTCGCAGGGACGCTCACTGCCTACTGGCGCGCTACTGGTGGACTACCAGGAGACGACACGGTTCCGCCGGAAGGCACGGTAAAAAGGTCCTGACAACGAATACCGGCGGTGGGGATCGAACCCACACGGGCACCGGGCGGCTTGCGAAGGCTCTCACCCGGCGTATGCCCAACGGATTAAAAGTCCGCCGCGTCTGCCAATTTCGCCACGCCGGCAACAGCGAAAGTACCGCCGTTCGCGGACGCGCTGTTGCCGGCCGGCGATTTCTGGCCTACCGCCTGAGACCACGTGGTGGTCCGCTGCCTCATAACCCGAAGGTCGCGGGTTCGAATCCCGCCCCCGCTATCGAAGAACCCCCTGGTAATCGGGGGGTTTTTGTTGGAGGGATCGGCTCGGGGCTTCGGATTTCGTACGAATTTCGTACCAATTTCTTGGACGGACGGTGAGCGGTTACCGCCGCCGGATGGCTGCAGCTTCCTCATACGCGCCCGTAAGGGGCGTTGGCCGCGACTGGGCCACCCGGTCGCCACGTCTCCCCTCGAAGACCGCCAGAACCGCTCGCGTCTTCGAGCGCGGATTGGCGCATATCGTCGTTCACGGAGGACGCTTCTCAAGCCCCACTGGAAAAAAGCCGACAAAGTCGCTAAAGTCCACAACACCCAACCCTGAGCGAGGTCACCATGTACAAGGAGCAGCGCCTAAACGTACGTCAGACGGCTAAACGTCTCGATGTGCACGAGAACACAGTGCGCAACTGGGAGGAGCGCGGCCTCATCAGGGCTGTCAGGTTGCCCGGCTCTGGGTACCGCCGCTTCGAGCTGACGGAAGTCGAACGCTTGCGAGCACAAATGCTCAACGACCTTGCGCCGGCCGTCGAGGGGCCCGTCATCAGGCCCACCGGGGCACGACGTGTGATCCATCGAGACGAGGAATGACGTGTCTCATCAGCCACGTCCCAAAGAGCGCTACTACGAGACGAGAACCGCTCTGTTTAGCCAGGGCGACATCTTCAACGATGTTCCCCTGGCATATCCCCTACCCGCGGGCGAGATAGCGATCGAGGACCCGGACGACTCCGGTGAGGCAACTCGCTCGTTCCTATCCGGTCCTCTTGACTACGGCGCAGCGATGCTGATCACGCCGACGTGTTCCATGCGATCGCAGACCCCCGGCCGAGAGTACGCCCACCCGGTGCGGACCCTCGTTCCCCTTCGGCCCGTGATCGAACTCATCGACATGGGGGCACTCGACCAAGCAAAGCGGGGACTCGCAGAGAAACGTGACTCACTGATCAATTACATGTGGATACCTGCCGACGAGCAGCTCGGTCTCCCAGATAGCGTGGCTTTGCTCTACATGCCCGTGACTCTCCACCACGACTTGATCGCACACAGTCGATTGACTCAGCTGACGCAGGATGCCGCACGTCAAATGCAAAAGAAGCTCGCGTGGCACGCTACGAGCATGCTCATCGACAGAGCCGAGTTCGACCCTCCGTTGGATTGAACCATGGGAGCCGATGCGAGTCAGCGAAACCCTTATGACTTCAGGTCGCCCGTGCGTCGGAGCGGGCTCTTGGCCGGGCGCGAGGACGAGCTCGAGGCGATCGACTCGATGCTCCGCGACGCTAGCCACGACAATCCGACCCACCTCTCCCTATTCGGTGAGCCCGGCAACGGAAAGTCCAGCCTTCTCAACGGCGCAGCGGATCTCGCTCGGGCGCGTGGCCTCCTAGTCGCCACGATTGCCCTTACGCCCGCGTCCGTCGAGACCGAAATCGATTTCTACAAGGCTCTCTACGACGCCACGCTTCAAGGCCTCCTCGACGGTGGGCACCTCAGCGAGCACGACGAGCTCATGCGTGGATGGCAACTCCGAACCTATGCTGGAGCGCCAGTGGAAACATTGGATAGCATGCGCGCCGCCGAACTAGAGTTCGGACTCCTCGTTTCCGCCAAGCTGAACGGTCGCATGGTTGATCACGTGCCAGTCAACGTGGTCCGGCGCGATCTCGAACGCCTCTTGGCAGTCCCGACGGACAAGGTCTCGCAGCTCGTCGTGTGCCTTGACGGCGCGGAACTGGTTAACACGAACAGCGATCTTGCTCCCAGTCTCACCCAACTCTCTGCGAACGCGCCGTTCTTAACAATGATTACGGCCGCCGAGACTGCTGGAGCACTGCAGCACGCCGCGCCGCGAGCTTGGTCCCAGATTGAAGTTGGCCCGTATCCAAGTCTCCAGGCCGTACTCGACGCGATCGCAAAGCCGATCACCGATGTCCAGGGCACAGAATCAACGAAGTCGCCAACCCCAGGAACGGCGAGTGACATCGCGACCCTCACGGGATCCGTCCCATACGAGGTCAATCTCGTTTGCCACTTCATCTGGGATGCGATACAGCAGGGCGAGCTTGATGAATTCGAGCTGTCCCCGAAGGTCATAGAACGGGTTGTAACGGAGCTTGAGGAGCAGGGTCGACACAACGCAAGTCGCGAGATCCGGACTTACAGTGCCCTCTCGGTCGCCGACTACGAGAAGCTGATGGAGCTCGCGCCCTACGAGGCACTGACGGTACGCGAGCTTGCTCTCCTTCGGTTGATGTTGGATGACTACCACGACGACGATCTTCGCCAAGCTGAAGCCAACGTTAGGAGTGAGCTCTCTGAGCTCGAGACGCGCGGAGTCTTAAAGACCGAAGGTCAACGCTTCGAGATTACGGGCGGGGACGACGGCCGGCTCTATCTGCGCTACGCCGCAAGGCGCCACACGGGAGCTGACCTTGAGTATGGAAAGACCTATACCTCCGCGGCAGCCGTTGGGTTTGCCCGCCAAATAGGGAAGGCGCTAGTTGGCGAGAGCTATGAGAAGGACTGGCTCTTTCGGGGGCGGGTGCCGCAGGAGGTCGGTGATGCTGGTGCGGGAGCTTGGCTCGAGTCTGTCGGAGTTGCCGCAGGCGCTGGGAACATCGCAACGCTCTCCCGCGAGTTCGGGCTTTGGCTTGCACATGCGAGGGCCGTAAAAGAGGCCGAGCACGACTTCCTGCTCTTTGCGGCTCATCTGCAAGTTGGCGTCTACGATGTCGAGCAGGTTGACCTGATTGCGAACAGCGTTGACTGCGCCTTGGAGAGTCTGGTGTCGACGGCGACGCACTGGATCGACGACAAGCAGGAACTTCTGGAAAAGTACGACGTGCGCGTCGTCGGGTGGCGGTGCTACGAGATCAGTGCCGAGACCGTGCGCGCGGCGGCGGCGTACGAGCAGCTTCGGCTGGCGTGCGGCGCCTCGTATTCGCTGTTTCGTAAGGGGGCGCGCGAAACAGCGGACCAGCTTCTCGCCGCGGTCCTACACCTCACCGACGAACTGATCGGCTCCGAGCCGACTGATCCTCTTCTCCGCGCTGAAATTGCGAATGCCCTCAGCCGGCACGGATTCATGGCATTAACAGCGCGTGCCTGGGACACGGCCCTTGACCGAATACAGCGGAGCCGGACGATGTCGCTGACCGAAGAGTGGCTGCTCGATTACAACGAAGCGTACGTTCGCGCGAGCGAAGGCAAGCTTGAGCTGGCAACGAGTCTTGCTGCCTCGGCCGTCAGCCGGTATCAGAAGGCGTTTGACCAAGTGCTCCTCTACGGCTTTTTCCCCGCCCCGGCGGAGTGGGAGGCGGATGACGAGTGGAACCTCATCGAGCTGAGAGGGAAATGGATAGGGCGTTACCTCGACTTGCAGCTGACCGTCCTTAAGGCGGCAGCTGATCCTGATCGCATCCCAGAGTTGCGCACCGCGATCGGGGAGATCGACGGATCCGCTCCCGTCCCGATATTGCGCCTAGCCGGCTGGGCAACGCTGACCCTGCTTGACGAGCGGAATGCCGCTGCGGCTCTGTTCGCACGCGCCGTGGGTGCGACCCGGTATGACGAAACAGATATGCCGGAACGCGAGGAGGCCTTCGCTCGCGCCCGGGCTGCGGACTAAGCCGGCGCATTGAGGCGAGCCGTCGCAACGAGGCCCAACGGAATCGCGGTGGCCGATCGCTACAACTGTGCGAGGGTGCAGGATCCTGCCGGTGGAGCTAGATGGACGGATCGACCTTTGGCCCCCCGGTGAGGTCGAGCATCCTGCTCGCTTCCTTGATCGCTTCTTGCCACAGCTTCTCCACCGTCGCGGGACGGGGTCGCTCGCGGGGCGCCCCGGGGGCTTCGTTGAGGTACACCGCGAGCTCGAGGTCGCGGTAGGGCTCGACGGTCTTGCCAGCGAGGATCGCGCTCAGATCGCGGCCAGCCTCGACGAGGCCCATCAGCTGCTCGAAGTCCTCGGGGTCGAGCAGCGTCACGGGCTGGACCTTCGCCTTTGCAAGCATCCCCGTGGTGTGGGCGCGGACGTAGTCCCACAGCATCTCCGTTTGCGAGATGGTACCGGCACTCAACACGACCGGCCAGATCCGTTGCACGCGGCTTAGATCGATCTCGGGCGCCCCAGCGGGGATCGAGGCCACGCCAGAAATCATTGCCGTGATGCAACCGTCCAGCTGTTTCATCTTCCCGATGAGAAGTCGGTCGAGATCCCCCGCGAACTCCTCCGGTGTACCCAGGATCAATCTGTCGGCGCGCAGGCGTGAAGCGGAGACCTCGATCAGCACGAGGTCCAGGCCGAGGTCGATCGCAACGTCAGAGGTCTTAGCGTCGGCCTTGCCGTACGGCTGCTCGCCGTAGACGCGTCCGCCGCCGAGGGGACGGTCCCCGTACGCCGACCGGGCGAGGCGCAATACGTGCTGCTCCAGCAGCTCGCCAGAGTAGGCGGTGTACCGCCGGCTGAGCTTACCGTCCGCGGCAGATCGCTTCTGGGCGCTGTCGAGCAGCCGGTAATGGAACCCGTCGGAGAGCCATGCCTTCATTCCGCGCGGCGAGATCAGGAGAATGCTCTCGTCCGCGAGACGCAGGAACGGCCGGCGCATGAACGGGCGAGTCTCCCACGCTATGTGGGCCGGATCCGTGCCCATGGCCACGAACTCAGCTGCGAAGGTAGCTCGATCCGCGGAGATAAGGCGCAGCGCGTCCTCCCGTCGCTCCGCCATGCCCAATCGCGTGAGCAGGTCGTCGAAGTCCTCGGCCCGGATGCCTGAGCGCGTGCCGGCGCTCGCGTCGGTGTCCCAGGCGTGGGACATCGCAGCGAGCGCGAAACCGAGCGCGAATTGCTCCTCGATCGTAAAGCCGTAGTCGTCGCTCATCCACTCATCGAGCGGGCAGCGCTCGTCGCGCATCTGCGGCTCACGCGCAATCACGCCGAACAGTTGCCTCGCGCGGACGAGCTCGCCCAGGGGAGCCGGCTTGCTGTTGTACGCGCCGTTCTGCAGAAAGAAGGCCAGCCAGTCGGTCGCGTTACGCATCTCCTCGGCGGCGCTGGTCGCGGTCTCCTCAAGGATCGACCCTGCAGCGATGATCGCGACGGCAAGCAGACCGCGCTGTTCCTCAGACATGCCCGCCGCGAGCACTCCGTCGTCTGCCTCTTCGATCACCAAGCGGGCCAGGACAGCAACCTGCTGCTCCGAAAACAGCTCAGCCTCATCGTGTTCGGCAAAGAACCGCTCGATGCGACCGTAGACCCGCTCGCTGTAGATTTCTCGGGCAAGCTTCAGCTGCTCGGCCGTGTTGCCGCGTAGCCCGAAGGCCTTGCCAGCGGCCTGTGCAATCCCGTTGATCGCGGGCTCGAATGGGAGCTTTGACAGATGTCCTCGAAGGGCCGCAAGAGTCGTCGGTTTGGCACCGATCGCTGCCTCGTCGAGAAACACGGACACATGATCGAGCGAGCTCGGCGGAGCGCCAGCAATCGCGACGGGCCGGGCGGCGGGACGCAGCTCTTTGGGCAGGCCGCGATAGATCGGGGTCGCGGGTAATCTGGCCACGCTGCTCGGGACAAGCAGACCCGAGGTGCTCTGGACCCAACCGGGTACGAAGATCTGCGGCTCATCGACCATGGCTACATTCTGGCGACAATGAGATCGCCCCGGTCGGCGGTTCGGCCCCGCTCATAGGAGCATTCAGCGACTCGCGTGAATGTTGCGGCGACTGTCACGGACCCTGACGCGCAGCGCGACAGGCAATCCGTCGAATGCCGGTCGCCACGACATCGACAATTTGGCTTTCCAGAGCCGCTCTGCCTGCCCCCGAGGTGTTCTGGGCGTGGTGGGGCGGTCATTGACCACCCCCCTCTCAGCTTCGCTGAAATGGTGATGGTCAATGACCTGTGATGGAAGGTGGAGGGGGCAGGCAGAGTGGAGTTGGAGGTTGGTTTTGGAGTGGTGGTTTGGAGTTTTGGGATTGAGATTTTTGAAGAAGCAGAGGAAAAGGCAGAGGGTCTGGGGCTGGTTGGCTGGCGGTGGCTGGGCGTGGTAGGCCGGTGCCGGAGGCGAGCGGCCGAGTTGATGTAGAGGGCGCGCGTAAGATGACGTAATGTGATAGTAATGTCTTATGTGTGGTAGTCTTGTGTTGTTCTTGGTGTCCTGGTGCTTGGAGGCTTCTGATGGCTGATCGTTCGCGTAGCGGAATGGGGAAGGCCTCTCGGAGCGTGGTGGCCGAGATCGACGATCGCCTAAACGGCCTGGATGAGCAGCTGGCGGGGCATGAGGAGCTGCTGCGCGAGCGCGAAAGGTTGAGGGCGGCGCGCGCGACTTTGCTTGGTGAGGGCCCTGCGGGCCAGATCTCCCAGGGCGACGTCGCGGCGTATGTGGGCGAGCATCCGGGTGCGCGGCCGGCGGAGATCGCTGCTGCGCTGAGCGTCTCCGCGGGAAGGGTCTCGGCGCACCTGTTCCGGGGCAAGACGACGCGGTTCGTGCGCCGCGGCGAGGGCTGGCATCTTCGAGACGCCGGCTCGGATGGGGAGGGCTGATCATGAGCGTCCGTGTCCTCGAGCGCCCCGGCTTCCGGGTCCGCGGTGTAGCCCGCGCGTCAGCGCGCACTGTCGAGGCGGAGCTCCTCCGCCGTCGCGATCTGGACGCCCTGGCGTGGGTGGCCGAGCAGTACGCCGCGCGTCTCGACCAGCTTGAGGTGCTGATGGGCTGCGGGCCGCGGACGGTGCAGCGGACCGTTGCGAGGCTCCGCGACGCGGGCTTCGTGGAGCTGCGGCGTGTCCTGGTTGGGGAGCCGGCGTGGGTGCTCCCGACCCCGGCGGGTCTTCGTGCGTGCGGGTCGAGCTACGGCGTGTGGAGGCCGAAGATCGGCCTGCTCTCCCATGTCGGGGCCGTCAACGATGTGAGGTTGCACGTGCAGGCCCGCTCACCGGGTTCAGAGTGGGTCTGCGAGAGGGTGCTCGCGAGGGACCGGACAGGACGCGAACACCTCCCCGACGGGGTCGCCCTGGTCGACGGGCAGCGTGTCGCGATCGAGGTGGAGCTGACCGTCAAGAGCCGCAGGCGCGTAACGGGGATCCTCGACGAGCTCGCCGGCCGCTACGACGCGGTCGTGTACTTCTGTGCCCCTGGGCCTCATCGCCTTCTGGGCGAGTTCGCAGAGACCGGGCGTTGGCCTGTGCTCGGTATCCGGGAGCTCCCGGACCCGGCGTCCGGCAACCCCGCGTGAGCGCGACAGCGGCGAGGGGAGTGTTCGGCCGCCGACGCCGGCAGGCTCCGCTCGGCCCCGCGCCGCATCGAGTCAGCGATCGTCTCGTCGGAGAGGCGGACGGGGAGCGGGGGTTCGCGATCGCGACCCGCCTGGCGGGGGAGCGCGCGCTGCCGGTCGATCGTGGGCTTGTGATTCTCTCCCCGCGGCGGCTGTGCCACCACGTCCTGGTCTGTGGAGCGACAGGGTCAGGGAAGACCGAGACCCTGCTGCGGCTGGCCTATGCGGTGGCGAAGTGCAGCGACGCCCCGGTGTTCTACCTCGACGGGAAGGGCGACCGAGACACGGCGGAGCGGTTCGTTGGGCTGATGGCCGACGCCGGACGCGCGACGCGGGTGTTCCCGAACGAGCCGTTTGACGGCTGGCGCGGCGAGCCGCATGAGATCCATGGCCGGCTGATGGAGGTCATCGACTACTCCTCCGATGGGCCGGCGTCGTGGTATCGGGATGTCGCGAAGAACGTGCTGCGCCTGGTGTGCGAGCACCCCGACGGGCCACCCCGATCAAGCGGCGTTGCCCTTGAGCGGATGGACCACGACCTGTTGAAGCAGGCCCACCCCGACTCCAGCGCCGTCGGGGCCGTGACGAGCCAGCAGGTCAGCCAGGTCCGGCTCCGCTACGAGGCGTTCTTCGGGCAGACCCGCGGCGCCTTAGACGGGAGTTGGTCGTTCGAGGACTCCAGTGCCGCCTACCTGCTTCTGGACAGCCTGTCGCTTCGGGAGGAGGCAAACGGGCTGGCACGGCTCCTGTTCGAGGACTTCTCGCACTACTTCACGGCCCGCAAG
>Ga0075017_100001113_pt1 | contig 16167 bp, 11 predicted proteins | sample AleBraG_ABR_2012_FD_71475 | JGI IMG/M metagenome (GOLD analysis project Ga0075017, IMG submission 71475) | Freshwater sediment microbial communities in response to fracking from Pennsylvania, USA - Alex Branch Run_MetaG_ABR_2012 | ecosystem: Environmental > Aquatic > Freshwater > Creek >... | reverse complement strand
TCAAGATTGACTTTGTTGGACCCGTCGACCCCAACGGTTCGAAGCAGGTGACACCCGATGATTCCACCACATATCACCTGACGGCCAAAGGAGCGGGCGGAACGCAGGAAGCTACGGCACGAGTCACTGTGACAGCAGCACCACCTCCGCCGCCACCTCCGGCTTCGGCTACCGAAGAAGAACTGTTCGCGCAGAATGTGAAGGACATCTATTTCGACTATGACAAGTCGGATGTTCGCGGTGACCAGCAGTCTGCGGTGCAAGGGGACGCGCAATTCCTCAACCAGCATCCAACTATGACTTTCACTGTTGAAGGTCATTGCGACGAGCGCGGATCCACGGAGTACAACCTGGCGTTGGGAACCAGCCGCGCCGAGTCTGTCAAGAACGCGCTGGTCCAGGCGGGGGTGAATGCCAGCCGTATCAAGACCATCAGTTACGGCAAGGAAAAGCCGTTTTGCATGCAGTCGAACGAACAGTGCTGGCAGGAAAACCGCCGAGGCCACTTTGTTTATACGAGATAGCCTCATTGGGGGCGGCGAAGCGATTCGCCGCCTCTGATCTCGCTCACTGCTCCAGTGTCACTCAAGCTGCCCCGTTGGCCTTACCTTGGGACGGAGAGGTCGCGGTGCATAACCCGGTTGGAGGGAGGGCCAACCAAATCAGCCAGAAGGCTGGACAGATGATGCAGTTTTAGCATCCAATGGAATCCACTATGAAACTTCAACGATATTCGACTATAGCTGTGTTATCGGCGCTGTTTCTTGCAGTCCTTTTGTCGCCCACGGTGCCTGCCGGCGGCGCAAACAAGGACATGATCCAGTTACAAACCCAAATGCAGCAAATGCAAGACCAGATGGCGCGAATGCAACAGTCGTTCGATGAGCGCATGGGTGTCATGAAGAATCTCGTCGAGCAGAACACCGACGCCGCGAACAAGGCAACCACCGCCATCGTCGGCCTGCAGACCGCTCTGGATAAGCAACAGGCGGACAACAGCGCGAAGGTGGACCAGGTCTCGGGGCAGATCCAGGCCCTGAACGACACCCTGGATGAATTGAAGACGCGCCTGGCGAAGGTAAGCAAGCAACTGGAAGACATGCAGGCGGCACAGCAGAATCTGAACTCGCAGCCGGGACAAACCCAAGGCCAGATGGCCGCGCCTCCCGTGCAGGCACCGCCCCCTGACGTGCTATACAACAACGCCCTGCGCGACTACAACGGGGGCAAGAACGACATTGCCGCCCAGGAGTTCGGAGACTACATCAAGTACTATTCGAACACTGACCTGGCAGGAAATTCGTTCTTCTACCTGGCGGAGATTCAATACAAACAGGGAAATTTCCAGCAGGCCGTGCAGAACTACGACCAGGTCCTGCAAAACTTTCCCGGAGGCAACAAGGCCGCATCGGCAGAGTTGAAGAAGGGAATGGCTTTGGTTCAGTTAGGGCAGAAAGAGGCCGGAATCACCGCCTTGAAACATGTGGTGCAGCGCTATCCGCGTACGAATGAAGCGCTGCAGGCTAAGGATCAGTTGCGACGGCTGGGCGTCACCACGGCGTCCAAGCCGCCGGCTGGCAGATAGTCAGGACCCCTCCGTTTTACCGCGATCTTCCCTCCCTCCTGCCCTTAATCAAAAATTCAATCGATCTCGGCGCTACTTCCACTCAATAATTTTCGCCTCCGCGCAGGCATCCAGGTAGTCGGCAACAAGGTCGACGGATAACGGGCCGTACTCTGCGGACACGGCGTCGCGAATCTCGCCTGTTGTCCGTTTCCCGTCGACGAAGTTTGCGATTTCATACGCGTATAACTCCGACTGGTCCTGAACACTCAGCAAGGGCGTGGCGTCTGCGTTGAGAAGTTTGATCTTTGAGTAGCGTTCCTTCCCCAGACGAGCGAGCAGGACATTGTCATTCTGATAAGTAAGCGGGCCAAAGTCTCCGATGCGGACGGGAACTCGGCGAGCGGCGGGAGTGTTTGCCCAGGGCACGACCGGTGCCGCTCCAGTTGCGCCACGGGTCTTAGCTTGGGTATCTAGCCAGGCATTGAAGGTGGTGGCCTGCGCAGTGAGTGCTTTGACGCTTTCAGCATCGGCAGCAGTAGGTCCACCGGCGACCATGACGAGCGAGTGTAATTCGGCGATCTCGCGGTGCAGGGCCTGGGTCACAAGGTTGCGGGCGTCGTACCAAGCGGCGTTGGGGTCAGATTTTGGATCGTCGAGTTGGCGCTGAGCGTCGGCAAATACTTGGCTCACACGAGCCTCACTTTGCGCCATGACGAACGGTAGCATCTTCGGCAGTTGTGACGGGTTAAGGTTTGCGTAGACATAGCCCGACGCTGCCCCGAGCAGTGCAACGCGGCGAAGCTTGGTGGGGTCGATCTGCTGCAGGGTGTCGTGGTCGGTGTGAATGTAGATGTCCGGCCAGTCCCGCAGATACAGCGACGGAACTGCGATCGTGGACGAGTCATAGTCGTCGTGATCGCTGCCCGCAGAGTACGGGGTGACATCCGCGATGAACTCGTTGCGACTTCCCTGCCCTCCGCCGCGAGTTTCGAGAACGGCAGCGTCGGGATTCGCACCACTCCCCGCGTAGTCGGTCGCTCCTCCGCGGATCGTATCGAGGAACACGGCACCGACATCGGTAACGAAACTCGGAAGCGACCACGGTGTGGCGGTCAGGTGGAAGACCGATTTGTTCTTGAACGGGTCGCCGCCCACCATGTCCATGTGAATGTCGGCCCGAAGGCGATTCCGGATTTCGGGATGAGAGGCGAGGAAGGCCATGGTGCCCTCGACTTCGGGCCCCCAGACGAAGCGTAGCGTGCGCGTCGGACGCGGAAGAGTGCCGGCGCTGATGAGGCGCGCGAGGATTCGGGCGTCCTCAAGAATGGTGACGCAGCCGCTTCCGTTGTCGTTGGCGCCGGGGCGCTCGTGATCGAGATGACAACTGTAGACGATCTCGCCCGCGTTGGAGTCAGACCCGGGAATCGTGGCGGTGACAACGGTCCAGTGGCCAGCATTAACAGTGGCCTGCACATGCGCGCTGAGGGTAATGGATTCGCCAGCTTTCAGGCGAGCGCGGTACGCGTCAGCGGCCTGGCGGGAGATCATAAAGGCGAAACCCGAGGGCTGGCGCGCATCGAGATGTCCCCAGCGGATGAGAGTGTTGTCGAGGCCAGACCACGCGGTGGTTTGGTTAGGCATATCGCAGAGAATGCCGGCGGCACCGTGTTTCGCTACCGCAAGGTCTTGTACGCGAGCCAGAACGCCGTCGGCGAGAACGATCTTGCCGCGAACATCTTTCCCCGAATAGTCGGCCTCGCTTGCGCCGTTTCCGACATCGATCAGCGCGGTCTCAACCTCAGCACTGCGGCTGTAGTCGGCCAGGCGGATGGGGTCTGTCGCCCAGTCGCCGATCAGTTGATGCTGAGGATGCACTTCCCAGAGCCGGCCTTCCTCGACAGTCCAACCGAAATAAGACCGCATGAGGCCGTACTGTTTCACGCCGTCGATTGGAAATTCCTCGCTGCGCACATCGGCAAGCCCGTATTCCTTGGCGCGGTTGAGGATGAATTGGGCGGCCTGGTCGAAGGCGGGAGTGGCTGGGACGCGATGCAACGTGGTCAGGTAACGGAGATTTTCATACGGAACGGCCCCGCTCGATTCCTCGCGGAGAGAGATCCAATCGTGGGTGGAGAGGAAGGGTTGCTGAGCGAGCGCAGATCCGAGCAGGGTGAGCGTAATGATGAGGCGCGTCATAGGTGGGAGAGGATAACACCTGCGAACATGCCAAGCTGGAGCGGGGTGAACTCGATCTTGCCTATAAATGCAGGGAGCTTTATTTATTCCGCAGTGTCCTTCGCGCCGGGGACGCGACGCTTCAGGAACTTGATCTGGCCGTCGTGGTTAGATTCATGTTCGGCGACGTGAAACCACTTGGCATAGTTGTTGGCTGAGAAATCCTCCTCGGTGACCACCGTCGCCAGCCACTTATCGTCGCGCTTGCGGAATTCGGCGAGGCTTTTCTCGCGCACCTGGTGCAAAGCGTCCAAATAATAGTCGAGGCTGTTGCCCTTGATTGCCTTACGCGCCGGTTCTCCCAGATTCATTGGGATGTCCCACTTTTTCTTCACCTCCCCCGACCATGAATCCCACTTCATTCCGTCAAAGGTGTTCATTTGGTAGTAAGTCTCGGTGGCGGCCAGATGCAGGAGCATGGCCCCTATGGTGTTGGCCTTGGCATCGAGCAGAAAATCAAGATCCGGCTGCGACAAGCCTTTGACGTTGTTCAGGACCTGGCGTCGCGTGAAATCGAGCATTGAGGTCAAGGTTCCAATCTCAGGGGTAAATCCGGGCTGGGGTCCCACGATCCAGGCATTGTCGGAAGGGGCCGCAGCCTCGGGAGCGAGGGACAGTGTGGAGAGCCCGACTGCGAGTCCAAGGCTACCCTTAAGAAAGCTTCGTCGGTTCGGCATGCATTCGAATGGCAACATGGAACGACCTCCGCAGGTGTGCGCTCAGGACCACGGGATGATACTCCGATTCGGGCGGTCCTGAGGAAATTTGAAGACCCCAAGGGTAGTCGGCAGATTTTTCAACGAAGGTTGAGGCCGGGCACCCGGCATTCAAGCGGCGGCTTCGGTTTTAAGCGCTTGCTCGATTTCGGTTATCTCGTTCGGGGATAGGCGAAATTCTGCAGCTCCTATGATCCCGCCAACCTGTTGCGGGCTGCGAAATCCCACGATGGCACCGGTCACCGCAGGGTGATCGAGCGTCCATGCGATGGCCACTTCGCCCGGCGAGCGGCCGTGGCGCTTGCGGATCTCGCGTAGGTGTTCAACCAGGCGCAGATTGCGTGAAAGCAGAGGCTCCTTGAAATTTGGAAGATTGCGGCGCCAGTCTTCCGGAGTGAAATTTGCCACCCGTTCGCGGGTCATCGACCCAGTGAGCAACCCCGCTGACATGGGGGAGTACACGATGACTCCGATTTTGTTGGCTCGGCAAAAGGGCAAGACTTCATCTTCGATTTCACGTGTCACGATGGAATACGGGGGCTGCAGCGAGGTGATGGGCGCGATAGCCTGGGCACGCTTCATCTGCGCGACGCTGAAATTGGAGACGCCAATGTAGCGTACTTTGCCTTCCTGCCGGAGGCGGGCAAGCTCGGTCCAGCCTTCCTCGATGTCTTCGTCCGGCTCAGGCCAGTGGATCTGATAGAGGTCGATGGTGTCGACTTTGAGCCGGCGTAGGCTGCCTTCGCACTCGTGGCGAATTGAGTCCGCCTTGAGCGAAGCGCCGACGTTGCCATCGCTGTCGAATACGCGCTCGCACTTTGTGAAGACGTAGGGCCGCGGCGTCCGGCCCTGGAGAGCACGGGCAACAACCTCTTCCGAGTGGCCGAGGCCGTAGAGAGCAGCGGTGTCAATCCAGTTGAGCCCGCGATCGAGCGCGGCATGAATGGCGGGAACAGAATCGTCCTCGTTCTGTGGACCCATGCTTCCCACCCAGCCGCCCCCACCAAGAGCCCATGCTCCAATGCCAAGGCGGGTGATCTGAAGATCGCTGTTGCCAAGTTGCCGAGTCTCCATCGAATTCTCCTTTTACTTTCGGACAAGGCTTACATGGGCTGCATCGCCCGGCCCGACTGGAATTTTAACGTCTTGCGCTTCCCCGTTGTGAATCGAAAACGCGGAGATCGAACCTCCGTCTGCCGACACCCGATAGCTTCCGGCGGGCAGACCACGAAGATGCAGGACGGTCTCGTGCTGATTGCCGGTGCGGTTTTCGACGATGAACTTCACTTCGCTGATCAACTCGTCAAAGGCGACGGGCTGATTTTCCGCGAAGCCGTCCCGGTCCAGCTCCATCTGAACGCGAGCCGAGCCAAGAACAATGTAGAAGCGGGAGCGCAACCCATCCTTGGGTACGACTTCGATCAAGTGCCCCGTGCGTCGAAGATCGCCGCCGTACGCAAAAAGACCGAAGACGGGATCGTCGGCGACCACGGTGGCAGCCATACGCAGGCCCGCGCTGAAGCCGAGATCGATTTCGCCGTCGTACCACCAGGAACCGCGTCCCATCTCTTTATTTCCGAGCCAGGCGTGCCCCCAGGGGCGAGGCTCGAAGCCCCCACCCGCACCGCCGTCATTTTCTTTGCCGGGATACCAGTAGCCGTAGTTTGATTCTGACGTACCGGAATTCAGCAGAGCCCAGGAGCTCAAGTAAGACGCATACCCTAAACGCAAATACGGAGTCGGATCTTTGGCGAAATTCATCGCGTAGTCTTCAACGGCCCATCCGCCCATCTGAGCCATGTAGCTGAGCGTGTAGCTCGCGTTGCCGCTGCCGCGATAGTCACTGCCCATCCAGTAGTAGGCAGGCTCAGTGCCGCGACAGGCGATGTTCAATTTCATCTGCTCTTCGAGAAAATCGTCGGCATCTTTTTGCTGCACAGCTTGACGAAAGGCGGTCGCTCGCGGATCGCGCAGACGTTCCTCAGCGTACTTGGCCAGGGCGTGAGTGGATTCGAACCCGGTGGAGTCGAAGGGATACTCCGAAGCGTACAGATCAGGATGCTTGTTGATGAAATGCTCGGCCTTGGTTTCCCAGTGAGCACGCAACTGAGACGCTTCGTCATTCCTGCCGTTCTGTTCGAGCGCACGAATGAGATCAGGAATGATGAGTTCGTTGTACGTACCGGTATCGTACGCGGACCACTTGAGGATATCCATGGGTACCGTGAAAAACGCCATCGCCGTGCGATAGGCGCGCTCGAGGTATCCATCTCTGTCGAGGTAGTGGACCATACCCGGATAGTCTTTCGCGACCAGGTACATCTCGTAGTAGAGCAGGACGACGTGGGGATAATCGTAGATCCGCCAGATATGCTTCTTGCCGCGTTGGTCGTCGTACGGGCTCTCACGATTGACCTTCCAGTTCGGAATGCCATAGATGCCGTATGGGTAAGGTTCTTTCTCCGTCTGCTGCAAACCGCCCCAAACGTAGTCGCGGATATAGGCTTCGACGGAGGCAATTTCTTGTTCATCGGGGAAGAAGACGTTCTTGGCGGCGATGTACGGAGCCTTGCCGAGCGCGGTGTCGTCACAGGCGACCGCATACGACTGCAAGCCATCGAGGTCGTCGGGGCTGCGCAGGATCTTGTTCTTCATGTCCCACTGCGAGTAGAGGCTGTTGTACCAGCGCTTGGAATCTTTCCACTGATCCTGCGTGCCGAGGAAGTGGGCGCGCTTCTTGATGAGAGTCTCAATGGGCTCGGTGACGAAGAAATCGAGAGCGAGATACTGTCCATCGCCGTAGCGTACCTTCAGCATATTTTCGCCGAGGTGGGAAAACCTAACTTGGTAGATGTGAGTATCTTTCCCCTTTTCGCCAAGACCGCGGATAACAGTTTTGTCGGGAAATTCGGGGGCGATTTCACGAATCTTGCTATGAGTGTGTAGGGAGAAAAGCACATTGAGGTTAGTGGGCACGGTCATGCCAGGAACGATGTTCATGTCGAAGCCGCCCTCCTGGTAGAGGACGTCGTGAACGGCGTCATAGTCCCTTGCCCAGCGGAGAGTAAAGCTGTATGTGGCGGAGTCACCGGAGCGTCCGCGGGGCGCAAGAGTGCGCTTGGTCTCCGGGAGGCGCCACTTGCCGCCCTTGGTCGAGACTTCGTCGCGGCTGGCGGAGGAATGGATGTAGGCGGTGAAGTTGCGATCAAGACCCTGGTCGAAGTATTCGAAGCCGGAATTTGACTGGGGAGTCATGACCAGGTAGGGACCTTCCGCGTTGGTGCGCATCCAGAAGACGTACGAACCTCCACCGCCGATAAAGCTGTGGCGGATGAGGCGCTTGGTGTAGGTCTCGGTCTTGTCCCAGACGTATTGCGTGTTGAACGGCAGTGGAATACCGAGGTCACCGATCTCGATGGGAGTACTAGTCTGGTTGCGGATGGTGATGGTCCAACGCAGGGCGTCGTCTTCGAGTCGGAATGTTTCCGTAGGGTCGATTTCGTGGACAGGTTCGACCTTCTTGCCTTCACTGGTGTTGACCCGCCATTCGAAGATGCCGGAGGTCGCGTCGTCGGGAAGTTGCACGACCAGGCGGAGGGCTTGCGTTGTAACCGGCGAAAAGGTCACGCGATTGTAGTGGTCTAGTTCGGTGGCATAGGGCGTTGAAGCGGTGACCGGCTTCCACTGATCGCCTTCGCGATACTGCAAATTCCAGGAGGTGGGAACAGAACACTTAGTTTCGGCGTCACCCTGGGCCCAGAAGACTTCAACAAACGATACTTTCTCTGGCTGCTTAAAATCGTATTGCACCCATTCCTGCGTTCCGCGGCGGTCTCCCCAGAAAAAGAAAGGGATGTTGGAATCGGCGGAAGTCGTGGGCTCCACCTGATCGTTGAGCGCACCCAGACCCCAGGATCCCGCCGAAGAACTGAGGCGACTGGAAGTGGCGATGGTGGGGACGGGCTGGCCGATCGTGTAAGACGCGTTTTCGGAAGTTTTGGCGTTGAGGGATGGCGGCACCGGAGAGGCGGTCGCACGCAGTGCCTGTTGCCATACGGTCTCGCCGGCGGCGCGGTAACGGATGAGCACATCACCGAGCGGCCGGCCGGGGAGAAGATAGTCGGTATCGTAAGCGTCGTGAACGTGCTTCAGCGTAGTCAGGCCAGCGGCTGTGTAGGTGATATGAAACTGATCGTTGGAAAGCTGTTGGCCGCAGACGAGAGATGGCAGGAAGAAGAGGACAAGCAGAGTTCGAGTCATGAGTGCCCTTTACTGCGACTGGCGTTCGCGAGACGAACGCGGAGTGTTTCTGTGCTGCTAAGCAGCACGGCTTGTGTTGGCTGCGTTGTCAGTGAGTCTTGTTTACCGCCTCGGCGGTACGAATCAAAGTCGGGAGCACGTCGGAAATCGCACTTTTCGCCGGATCACCAAGAGCAAAATAAAGTTTGCGATAAAGCGGGTAGAGATTCTGGTAAACCTGCTGCTCAGATTTCTGTGGTTCAAACACTCTGTGCGACGGGCAAATCTTATCCTGCGCTTCATCCACAGTCTTGAAAGTTCCGGCGGCGAGAAAGGCGAAGATCGCCGAGCCCAGGCTGACAACGCTTTTGGAAGGAACCAGCACAGGGCAGCCCAACACATTGGCGTAGACCTGGTTGAGGACATCGTTCTTCTGCGGTATGCCGCCGCCGTTGATGACCCGCTTGATATGCACGCCGTGCTCGGCCATACGGTCGAGGATGACACGAGTGTGGAAGGCGGTGCCTTCAATGGCGGCGAAGAGTTCGTCTTGTGCCGTGCTCTGCAAGTTCCATCCCAGGGTGACTCCGCGCAGGTTGGGGTTGACGAGGACAGTGCGGTCGCCGTTGTCCCACGTCATGCGGAGCAAGCCGGTTTGGCCAGCGCGATAGTTCGACAGGCCTTGACTCAGAGTATTAACGTCGGTGCCGGCGCGAGCTGCAATAGCGTTGAAGATGTCGCCGACCGCGGAAAGACCGGCCTCGATTCCGGTACGCTGAGGATGAACACTTCCCTGCACCACGCCACACACACCGGGCACCAGGTTTGCCGAAGGAGTGATTCCGATAATGCACGTAGAGGTGCCGATGACGTTGACCATGTCATCGGTACGGCATCCGGCGCCGATCGCGTCCCAGTGTGCGTCGAAGGCACCCACAGGAATTGGAATGCCAGCCTTGAGGGCAAGCTGCTCCGCCCAGTACGGCGACAGTCTGCCCGCGATCTGGTCCGACGTTGCATAGGTCCCGTCCAGCTTTTCGCGGACACCGGCTAGCAGCGGATCAACCTTGGTCAGGAAACTCTCCGGGGGCAAGCCGCCGAACTGAGGCCCCCAAAGCCATTTATGTCCCGCCGCGCAAACGCTGCGCTTCACCTTCCTGGGATCCGTAACACCACAGAGCGTGGCGGCGACCATGTCGCAGTGCTCGAAAGCAGAAACGAACGCTGCACGCTGCGTAGGATTATGACGAAGCCAGTGCAGCAGTTTCGAGAATCCCCACTCAGAGGAATAGACGCCGCCACACCATTCGATCGCTTCGAGGCCCTCGCGGTGGGCGGCTTCGGTAATCTCAGCCGCTTCGCCTTTGGCACGGTGATCGCACCAGAGGTAGTACTCCCCGAGTGGCTTGAGATCCTGGCCAACAGGAATCACCGAGGAACCGGTTGTATCGAGGGCGATCGCTTCAATCTTGTCGGCCGCGACTCCGGCTTTCTTCACCGCGTCGCGGGTGGCGGCCGCGAGCGCGCGCATGTGGTCGTCGTGAGATTGCGTGGCGTATTCGGGATCTTCGCGCTTGCGATGCAGGGGATATTCCGCAATGGCGGATTCGAGCAGGCCGCGATCGCTGTCGACGATGGAGACGCGAACGCTCAGAGTTCCGAAATCAACTCCAGCCACGATGGACATGCAGGGTCTCCGTTATGGACGGTCATGCCAGTACATGTCCCAGCCGAGGTAGCGGGTGGTCGCTTCATGGACGGCGGCGGCGACCGTCGACAGATTGGCGGCGACATGGTGCTCGAAACCGTTTTCGCAAATGAAGTGGAGGAGTTTTTGCATTTGTAGAATCTCGACCACACCCGCGCCGCCGAAGGTATTCAATGGATCGTCGGTAAATCTGCCCTGGCCGACGTAGCCGCGCATCTTGCCGGCGGTGTCGTCGGTGGAGAAACGCGCAAAGCTCATCTTCTCGGGCTTGATCAGTCCGACACAGGTTCCGAAGGTATTCTCCTTACCGACGGTGCCGGCGATGATCTCCTGAAAATCCATCTTTACGGAGCGGAAGAAATGCTTGGGCAGGTTGGAGCAGTGGAAACAAACCGCCTTATTCGGGTCGGATCCGTAGTTGTTGTTCCAGTCCAGCAGTGCGGAGGGTGTTTCGGATGCAAGACGCAGAGCGTGCATGCCAAGCACTCCACAGATGTCGACTTCGCAAGCGCTCGAGAGCAAGCTGTCGCTCATCATGCTCATGACGGTGCACGGAACTACACCCAGATTTTCTTCGATGGAAGTCCAGCACTGCACGGCGCTGATCGTGACCTCGGTGTCGGCCATCCATTTATCGACCACTGCGCCGAGCTTCGCCATTTTGAGTAGAGCTGCCTCGGGGACACTGCTCGAGTCGACATACTTCTTGATGGAGGCGAGTTTGGCTTGCGCCTGGTCGTCGTTGTCTTTCATCCGCTCGATCCGGCCAAGCACCTCAGAAAGATCGAGCGTCTCGATCGAGATGCCTTCGGCCTCGAGAATTTTTTCGCTGTATCGCACCGTATTAAAAGCTGCGGGACGCGCGCCGATTGCACCTACACGAAGATTGTGGAAGCCATTCACCACGCGGCAGACGGCAGCGAACCACTCCAGGTCTTTGGCGAACTCCGGCGAATCCGGGCTCTCCGTGTGAAGCGACGTGATGGAATACGGAATGCCGTACTGGCGCAGGTTATTGCAGGCCGACATCTTGCCGCAGAAGCTGTCGCGCCGGAAGGCGATGGTCATTTTCTTGGGATCGTCCGGAGTGGCCTGGATCAAAACGGGTACGTGGAGGTCCGCCTGGCGCAGCGTGTCCGCGATGGCACGTTCCTCGCCAAAATTCGGCAGCGTGACGATGACGCCATCTATGCGATCACGGTTGCGCTTAAACAGTTCGGCGCAACGACGGGACTCCTCTCGGGTTTCGACGGCTCCGTACTTGCTCTCCTCCGGAGAAAGCGCAACGACATCCATGCTCGCCCCGGCGAGCACGCGAAGCATTTCCTCCCGGCCGCTCTTGGCCAGATGATCGGGGAAGAAACCGCGGTTCCCCACGATCAGGCCCATCGTTATTTTTTTCTTCGACATAAAGCCCCGTAATGAAAGCGGCCAACTTCTATGACTGCTTTGGTCGGAATCGAACCGTGTAAAGACAGCCCAAGAGCAGCAGGAAAGCGCCCCACCACACACTGGCATGTAAGTTGAACAACACCACGGGATTGGCCGGCGGGTTGAACACTTCCCACACTCCGGCGCCGAAAATCAACAATCCGTTCACCACCAGTGAAATGCCTATGAAGAACCAGATCGAGATTCCGCTGTCATGCATATCGTCACCAATCCTGTGCTACCAGAACAAAATATTGAGCACCACGAAGACCACAGCGACCACCACGGCCCAAAACGCCGGACGGTGGATGAGCGGTACCTCGGCTTCGTGAGGAATCGCGGTCACACCGTACACCAAACCGGTCAGCTCGCTGTCGGGCTTGGGCTTTGTCAGATAGCTCACAATCACGGTCACCAGCACACAAACAATCCACGACCACAAGGCGCGATACATGTTCTCAGCCATATCGCGGGCATGGGCGGAGAGGGCCACATACCGCAACGCATCGTGGTCGGCCTTCACCCATCCCCACATGGCGATCGAAGACAGTGTTCCAGCAAGCAGGCCCCAGAAGCCCCCGGCAGGCGTTGCACGTTTCCAGAGCATCCCAAGGATCACTGTACCGAACAAGGGAGCAATGAAGAAGCTGAACAGAGCCTGCACGTAGTCCATGATGCTGGCGAAGGACATGACCAGATATGCCGTACCCACGCTGATCAAAACGCCGAGAACGGTGCACCAGCGGCCCATGTTTACGTAGTGGTGGTCGCTGGCGTCCTTGTTGATCAACGCTCGATAGATGTCGTACGTCCACACGGTGGTGAAGGCGCTCACATTGCCGGCCATGCCCGACATGAAGCCAGCGATCAGCGCCGTAACGCCCAGCCCTAGCAAGCCAGGCCCGCAGTAACGCGCGAGCATGAGCGGAAGAACTTCGTTGTAGCTATGTCCGCCGGTGGCGACAGCCGCGGTCTCACCCATTAACTTCGTCGGTAAGAGCGCTATGCCCAACAGGCCAGGAAGGATCACGATAAACGGAACCATCATCTTGAAGGCAGCGCCGATGATGGGCGCCATCTTGGCCGCGCGGATGTCCTTGGCCGCGAGGACGCGTTGCACGACCAGAAAATCTGTCGTCCAGTACCCGAAGGAAATGATCGCTCCCAGGCCGAAGACAATGCCAGTCCAGTGGATTCCCATCGGATTGTCACTGAAAGTACCGAGGGTCGACCAAAGGTGCGTGTATTCCGACGACGCGTTTTGAGCAATTTTCACTTTCAAATTGCTCCATCCCCCGGCTTCGATCAGGCCGAGGATGGGAATCAGCATTGCACCCGCCCAGATCAGAATGAATTGCAGCACCTCATTGAAGATAGCGGAGCGCAATCCACCCAGCGCGACATACACCGCGACCGTAATCGAGGAAACCCAGATGCTGAAGTGAATGTCCCAGCCCAACACCACCTTCATGACCAGGGCCATCGAATACATATTGATGCCGCTCATCAGCACGGTCATAAAAGCGAACGAAACGGAGGACAAAGTACGGCTGGCTTCTCCGAAGCGGAGTTTCAGGTAGCCGGGAACCGAGTGGGTCTTGGAGATGTAGTAAAAGGGCATCATGACGATGCCGAGGAACAACATCGCAGGGATAGCGCCGATCCAGTACCAGTGGGCGGCGAGAATGCCGTATTGGTATGCGGCCGCGGCCCACCCCATCAGTTCAAGAGAGCCGAGGTTGGCAGAAAGGAAGCTGAGACCCGCGATCCAAGCCGTCATCTCACGCCCGGCCATGAAAAAATCTTCGCCGGTGTTGGCGCGGGAGCGCAGGTAGAAGCCAATGGCCAGTACCAGAACGAAATAGAAGGCAACGATAACAATGTCCACCGGAGCGAGGTGCACCAGTCGGGTGGGTACGATCACGGCGAGGGATGGCGTCATTTATTATCCTTCGGCTGGCCGTAGTATGCGCTGCTCCCGTGCTTTCGCAGGTAATGCTTGTCGTGAAGGTCGCGGCCTATCGCTTGAGCTTGCGCATTGATTCCAACCGTGAAATAAGCCGTGCGCGCGATCGCTTCCAAGATAACAGCATTGTGCGCCGCTGTTCTTGAGTCGGCCCCCCAAACGAAGGGGCCGTGATTCGCCACGAGTACGGCTGGAATCAAAGCATAATCGATTTTCTCGAATGTGCGCAGAATCTCTCGACCGGTATTCTCTTCGTAATCGCTGTCGATGTCCTCCTTTGCCATGGGTGCGGTCACGGGAACAGGTCCGTGAAAGTAGTCGGCATGGGTCGTTCCAAAACACGGAATCGGGCGGCGCGCCTGCGCCCACGCTGTGGCATATTCGGAATGGGTGTGGGCAACGGCGCCGGTTTTGGGGAAGGCTTTGTATAGGACGATGTGCGTGGGCAAATCAGAAGACGGCCGCAGATCGCCCTCCACAACCTTGCCGTCTAGATCCGTAACAACGAGGTGCTCGGGCTTCATGGTCTCGTAGGGCACCCCGCTCGGCTTGATGACCACCAGTTTTTCGTCCCTTGCAATCGCGCTGGCATTGCCAAAGGTGTAAAGCACCAATCCCTGGCGGACCAACTCCAGATTCGCATCCAGAACTTCTTCACGCAAAGCGGGCAGCAGCATAGTTTTGATTCTAGTAGAGCTGTCCGGTCATAAGTAATCGTTTACCGGCAAGGAAGGAAAGTAGAGAACCGCGCGCTCTTTGTCAATCCCATTTCTCGCCCGGTGCCGGAAAACCAAGCAGAGGAACGCGGGTCCATCGCTAGGTATGCTTGACCGCCCGCTTCGAGTTTCGGGGGACGGCCGCTGTCTTGGGGGACCTCTGCGAAACTTCCAAGGAGGGGGCAAGCGCTGTCGAGCCTCGCAAAACGAGGTTCGTCACCAGTTCGTATTCCCTTCCCGCCTGCGGGCTGGATTTGCCCTCCACTTCGTTCATGAGAGCTTTGAACGCGTACTCCGCCAGCAATGTCTGGGACATCTGTACCGTAGTCAGAGGAGGAATGGTGAACTGAGAGAGCCGGATGTCATCGAATCCAACCACCGACATGTCCCGGGGAATGACGATGCCGCATTCATAGGCTTCGCGCATGACACCAATCGCTGTCATGTCATTCGAGCACATCACCGCAGTGGGACGGTTCTGGAGACGCGTCACCCGCAGCAAAGCTTGCATTCCGCCTTCCATCCGGTGGTCGCCTTCCACGATCAGTTCGGGAGGCACCTCCAAACCGATTTCCTGCATGGCCCCTTCAAAAGCTACCTTTCGGGCTAAAGCCGACTTGAGATGCAGCGGTCCGGCGACAAAGGCAATTCGATTGTGCCGCAGGGCAGCCAGGTGCTGCACGGCCTGCCTGATGCCGTGTTGGTAGTTAATGCGGATATTACTCACACCGGGCACATGGGGACCTACGTCGACGAAGACCAGCGGGACCTTGCGGAAACGCAGGTCCTGAATCAGAGACTCTTCCATGCCGAACGTCAGGATAGCGACGCCATCAACGCGTCTCTCGATCATTCGCCGAACCGCCAGTTCCATTCGCTTGGGATCGTGGACGGTGGACGTCAGAAGAATCTCGTAGTTGTGACCTACCGCAATGTCCTCGAACGACTGAACAATTTCCGGGAAAAATGGGTTGGTGATTTCCGAGACGATGAGACCGAAGATTCTGCTTCGGCCGGATACCAGGGCGCGTGCCTGAGTGTTCGGGTAGTAGCCAAGTTCCTCAACCACCTTCCACACTCGTTTTGCCAGCTGCGGATCAACACTGGGAATGCGATTGATGGTTCGTGACACGGTCGCGGTCGACACCTTGGCACGCCTGGCGATCTCGCGAATATCCATAGTCAGGTCAAGCCGACGAAGGCATTGTTAGCACAACAATAAACACTTTGCAAAGTCTCATCCCTATAGCAGAAATCCAGAATTCATCAACCCCAGTTCCAGACCGTCAGCCGGTGAATCAACCCGCCACCCGCAGGTATAGCCGGTAGTCTTCACTTATGATCACCGGGAACGGCCGCAGCGTGAGGTCCCCGCCGTCCGTCCGCACTACCCAGTCATCCGATGACTGCGAAGATACGGCCGCAGCCAGCAAGTGCGACCGACTCAGGCGCGCGGGTATATTCCCGACCGCAAACAACGCGACCGGACCACGCATCAGAGCCACGTTGTTCGGGTTCTGATCATCAATCGCCTCGAGGCGCAACGGCATCTCCACCTCGAGTTCCATACGATCTCCACTCTTCCAGGA
>Ga0075017_100001112_pt1 | contig 16174 bp, 10 predicted proteins | sample AleBraG_ABR_2012_FD_71475 | JGI IMG/M metagenome (GOLD analysis project Ga0075017, IMG submission 71475) | Freshwater sediment microbial communities in response to fracking from Pennsylvania, USA - Alex Branch Run_MetaG_ABR_2012 | ecosystem: Environmental > Aquatic > Freshwater > Creek >... | reverse complement strand
TAGTTTTGCCTTTCGTGCCGCGCGATATTCTGCCCAGTCATCTTCACTCAGCGCAAACGACGAGAGCAATTTCGCTCTGCTGCTCGCCGCTTCATATCCCTTCTTCATGATCTTTTCGTTCTTGTCGTAGTCCAAGGTCGTGAATTGGCTCAGATCTACCGCAACCACGGCATGTGCCTGAGCAAGCGCGCGCACTTCATTCTCCAGCAGCACGGTGCTCACCGAGTGTTCCAGCACCTGGAAAATGGTGCTGAGGTCTGATGGTTTCACCCGGCCTGGCTCTAAATGCACGGCGATCACGATGTCCGCACCCATACTGCGAACCACATCCGTCGGCAAATTGTTCAGTAGCCCGCCATCCACATAAACCGCTGCTCCGTCTTTGACCGGAGCAAACGCTCCTGGGATGGACATCGTCGAGCGCATCGCGAGCGAGAGGGAACCATTTTGAAAAACATGCGATTTTCCGCTGACCAGGTCTGCCGCCACGCAACGGAAGGGAATTGGCAGATCATCAAAAGAGGCCACTCTGGAATAGGGAGCTGTCACGCGATCAATCAACAGCCCGATTTGATGCCCTGCATTGAGTCCAGCCGGCGTCGTCAGTCCGTGTCGAAAGCCGAAAACCAACGAATTCGGATAAGCGCGTTGGTCCTCTTTCCTTCGATAAGAAAGGTCTTCGTAGGGAGTTCGGTCGTCTAGAACTTTTTTCCATTCCAGATTTTCTATCAGCGAACTCAGCTCTTCCGGGCTCGAGCCCGTGGCATAAAACCCCGCAACTAGCCCCCCCATGCTGGTCCCCGCGATGTAATCCACCGGAATGTGATTTTCCTCAAACCACTTCAGCACGCCGATATGCGCCAATCCCATGGCGCCGCCGCCTTCCAGCGCGACACCAATCTTTGGCCGCGCCTTTCCGGAAGTCTTGGAAATCGCCGATACCGTCCTACTGGACGCGGAGTCGGGACGCGCTTCTTGTGCCCGCGCTTGCTGTGCGAAAAACCCAATTGGCGCGGTAAATAAAATTAGCCATAAAACACTGCGGCGCATGGAAAGCCTCCTCAGTGGCGGTAAACAAAAATTCTTGACTGCCTGTCCGGCGATAGCGGGACCGAACACTCCACCCATTCAAACCAAAAGTATGACATACCGATTGGGATGACCCCGTGCCGAGTTGACTTCTTTCTCTGCAGGTACTCTTGCGAGCCGCCATCCACCGAGCTACTGTTTTTGATAGGCAATGATGAGTCAGAATTCACCTCAGCCAGGACAGATTCAGTTCGCGCACGTCCCGCCTAAACAGGGGATTCGGTGGAGATTGGTCTTTAGGATTATTCGCTGGTCCACTTACGCGCTGGCACTGATCACGCTGACGATGGTGCTGCACAAGACTCCGCCCCCGCGAGTGGAAACCAGCCCGCAAGCCGCAGCGCGCGCCGAAGAAAAATTTCAGGTTGTCGAGCAGGCCGTATCGACAGGGCAATCCGCGACTTTGCGCCTGGATGAGGCTGAATTGAATTCTTATCTCGCGACGCATTTAAATTTGGAGAAAGATTCTTCGCAGGTTCCTAGTTCGGCTCCCGCACCTCAATCTTCAGCCGATTCGGCGCGGCCGACGCCGCAAGAAATCGAGCAGATGCGTTCCAACGTGCGGGACGTAAAAGTCGAATTGGTTGCGGACCGCGTGAAGGCCTACGTAGTTTTTGACCTCTATGGGAAAGACCTGACGCTGCAACTTGAGGGAAGGCTTGGAGCGCAAAACGGCTATCTGCGATTCGATCCGATCAGCGGCAGCATGGGTTCGTTCCCAATCTCTCAATCCGCCATGCAAACAGCCGTGCAGCATCTGATGGACTCACCTGAGAATCGCGAAAAATTAAAATTGCCGCCACAGATTGCAGACCTGCGCATCGAAAACGGCGAAGTTGTAGCGACTTACAAATAATCTCTCACGTAAATTATTGAGCGGCGGATCTTGCGCCGAACACCTCGCGCCAAGCCACTCCAGGCAAAGAAGGGTTATAATTCGCCGTTGGAATATCCCTGGAGCCTCCAATGACTCTTAGTAAGAAGGACCGCGAACTTGGTTTGGGTCGCGATATCACGCGGCGCGATTTTCTAAACGGCGTCGCTGTCGGCACGGGTTCAGCTCTACTCTCCGGATCCATCTCTCCTGAAACGCTTTTTGCCGCAGCTGCAGTCGATGAGTTCGCGCCTGAAAAATCTCCCGATTACTATCCTCCGGCGCGCATGGGAATCCGCGGGAATCACGACGGGACTTTTACATTTGCGCACCGGCTGAGAGATGGAGAAAGCGCGGATGCGTTTGGCACTGCACAAAATACGGGCGAAGAATTCGATTTGGTGGTGGTCGGCGGGGGAATCAGCGGACTCGCCGCTGCTCATTTTTTTCGCAAGCAGGCAGGTAAGAATGCGCGAATCTTGATTCTTGATAATCACGACGACTTCGGCGGCCACGCGAAAAGAAATGAGTTTCGCGCGGGTGAGAGAAACCTGATCAGCTTTGGCGGAACGATGTCCATCGAACGGCCATCAGAGTATGGCGAAGTGCCGATGGGATTGCTTCGCGAACTGGGAATCGATATGCAGAAGTTTTACAAGGCCTACGACCAGAGGTTTTATTCGCACCTGGGCACAGCGGCATTCTTTGACAAGGAGACGTTTGGCGAAGATCGGCTGCTCACGGGGATGAATACGACTCCTTGGACGGAATTTTTGGCAAAGGCTCCATTATCCGTGGCGGCGAAAAAGGATATTGCGCGGGTCTATACGGAGACGGTCGATTACCTGAAGGGACTCTCGAAAGAGGAAAAGATCGCGAAGCTCACGAAGATCAGTTACGCGGAGTATCTGACGAAATACTGTCACGTGACGCCGGAGGCGCTGCCGTTCTTTCAGAAATTCACGCACGATCTTTTCTGCGTGGGGATTGAGGCCGTGCCCGCCTTCTACTGCCATGAAGCGGGAGATGACTATCAATCTTTCACTTATCCCGGTTTTGCGGGGCTGGGACTTGGGATCGGGGAGCGTCAGAAGAGCGATCCTTACATTTTTCATTTCCCAGATGGGAACGCTTCGATCGCACGGCTGCTAGTGCGGTTATTGATTCCGGCGGCGATTCCCGGGCGCACGATGGACGAAGTGGTGACGGCGAAAGCGGATTACAGCAAGCTGGATGCGGCTGAAGCCAGTGTGCGGGTCCGGCTGAACAGCACCGCCGTTCATGTGCAAAATGTGGCTTCGGGGAGATCAGCAGATGGGGTGGAAGTTTCTTACGTTCGAGGCGGGAAATCGTATCTCGTGTCGGGGAAGAATTGCGTGCTGGCGTGCTACAACGGAATGATTCCGTATTTGTGTCCGGAGCTGTTGGAAAAACAGAAAGAGGCGCTTTCTTACTTAGTGAAAATGCCGCTTGTTTATACTCACGTGGCGCTTCGCAATTGGAGTTCGTTTGCAAAACTGGGCATCCACCAGATCGTGGCCCCTGGAAGCTATCACTCCTACGTCGCGCTTGATTATCCGGTAAGCATGGGCGATTACAAATTTTCTAGCAGTCCCGAAGAGCCGATTGTGCTGTTTATGCTGCGGACTCCGTGCAAGCCGGGTTTGCCCGCGAGGGATCAGAACCGCGCCGGGCGCGTGGAACTTCTGCAAACTCCTTTCGCAAAATTTGAACGGAACATCCGCGACCAGTTGGGACGGATGCTGGGAGGTGGCGGGTTCGATCCCGCAAAGGACATTGAAGGGATTACGGTGAACCGCTGGGCTCATGGATATGCGTTCGCGCCAAATCCGCTGTTCGATCCAGATTGGGCCGAGGGCCAGGAGCCGTGGGTGATCGGGCGAAAACAGTTCGGAAGGATCGCGATTGCGAATTCGGACGCGGGCGCCAGCGCGGAAACCGACGTGGCGATTGAGCAGGCGCATCGAGCGGTTCAGGAGCTGCTAAAGAGTTAATGAGGGAAGAAAAAAACTGGTTCCGGGACGTGGACTCGAACCACGATACTCAGCTCCAAAGGCTGATGTCCTACCAATTAGACGATCCCGGAAACGCCAAATAAAATTGTAGCAGAGGGGTGCAAGTGTGCCCAGTGAAAGCAAGATTTGGTAGTGGTCAGTTTCCGATTACCCACTAACCAAGCGCGTGGATTAATTCACGGTTTCTCAAGCTTCTTCGCGAAATAGCGGATGTGGAGTGAAAGACGGAGGGAGGTTTTGCTCGAATCTTAGAACTTCGGCTGGCTCATAGGTGTATTCCCCGCCACAACCGTCGCAGCGAACGGAAAAGGGCTTTTCAATGGCCGGGCGCGGAGCGACGGCGTCTGTCCAGGCAAGGGGAATGCGATGGGCGTTCGGCGGATTCTCCCGGCCATGAACTTTGCTGTTCTTGCATACCACGACCCAGCAATACTCAGTCTCCAACCATTGTTCATGTTTTCGTTCGTCTTCCTGGCGGCTGGGCATGTTGTGCAGAGTGAACTTGTGCGTTAGTGTAGGCGGTCGAACAAGGCGAGTCAATTGCCCGAGTCCCGCGGGAGCCTCTGAACGAAATTGCAACTGAAACATATGCAGCCACTTACGCGTAGAATGAGGTGGGTGTGGAATGAAGAGCAGAGTCCCGCTTCGTGAACCAATTGGCGTAGCGCTGGAAACGCTGCGGGCGCACAAGATGCGTTCGTTCCTGATGCTGCTGGGAATTATTTTGTCTGTTTGCACTTTAATCGTGGTGATTGCGCTGATTTCCGGCGTGAACCTGTACATAGCCGACCGCGTTGCCAACATGGGTTCAAACGTGTTCCTACTTACGCGGTTTCCCATCATCACCGACGTGGAAGAGTACGTGAAAGCGAACCGGCGTAACAAAAAAGTTACGTGGGATGATTACGAAGCGCTTCGCGAGAATCTGAAACTCCCGGAGCGCCTTGGAGTGGAACTGCGAACAAGCGGGAAGGTCCGGGCCGGCTCGCAAGCGATTGACGATACCAGCATTCGCGGCGTGACGGCGAATATGGTGGACATCACCATCGAGAATCCTCGCGATGGAAGATACGTTACCGAGGGCGATGACCAGAGCAGGGCTTATGTCGCCATGATCGGAAATGACCTGGCAACAAAACTTTTTCCTAACCTCGATCCCATCGGGCGCGAAATTACGATTGATGGGCGGCCATTCGTGGTGGTGGGAATTGGCAAGACAATTGGCACCGCGTTCGGGCAGTCTCAGGATAATTTTGCTTATATTCCGATTCAGACCTACTTCAAGATTTATGGAAACAACGATACCGTCTGGCTTAACATTCAGGCGCGTGGCGCGGAGTGGATGGAACGCACGCAGGATGAAGCGCGTGCAATTATGCGAGCTAGGAGGCACCTCCGGCCAAACGAGCCGGACAATTTTGGCATCTTGGATTCGGCGACGCTGTTGCAACTTTGGAAGAATTTAACGGGAGTGATCGCGACAGGGATGGTTGGAGTCGTCTCTGTTTTTCTGGTGATCGGCGGCGTGGTGATCATGAACGTGATGCTGGCGACAGTCACCGAGCGGACGCGGGAAATTGGAATTCGCAAAGCTCTAGGCGCGAGGCGAACGGATATTTTGCTGCAATTTCTGATCGAGTCCGCGGCTATGGCGGCGATTGGCGGAGTGATGGGCGTGGCGCTGGCGTATGCGATCAGCTGGCTGATGAACGCGGCGATGTCCGTGCCGATGCACGTGCCGATTTCCGCGGTTTTCGTCGCGGAGCTGCTCTCTGTGAGCGTCGGATTGTTTTTTGGCGTTTATCCCGCAAGAAAAGCAGCGGGATTGCCGCCGATTGAGGCGTTGCGGCAGGAAGCCTAGCGGGTTCCTGAAAAAGAGAAAGTGCAATTCTTTCAGCGGCTAAAGCCCGCGTGGCGGCACAGAACTTATGTCGGAGCTGAAGCTCCGACCCCTAGTCTGAGCGGACTTTTTCAGCAGCTCGCTGGAGGAAGGAAAGAACCGGCATGCGAGTATTCCTGGGCGAGAATGCACGGATGGCGCTGACGACGCTGCGTGAGAACAAAATGCGGTCCTTTCTCACGGTACTAGGGGTGGTCATCGGCATCACGGCCCTTCTTTCCGTGGTCTCGATACTGGTTGGCGTCTACAACGATCTGAATGCTTTTTTGAGCGACTTTGGGCCGAATACTCTTTTCATTTTCAAATTCGATCCCGGTATTCACACCTCGGGACGTTTATCTCAGGAAGAGCTGTCTCGAAAGCGGCTGACGCTGGAGGACGCCAAGGCGATTGGAGAGCTCTGCCCGGCGGTTCAAGCCGTCTCCGCAGCTGTGCTCCCGCGTGCCGACGAGTCCGGCCGTGGCCAGATTCAAACCGCGCGCTACAAAGGGAAAGAAGCGTCCGGGGTGGATTATCACGGAGTGCTCCCGGAAGACGAAGAAGTTTTCAATTCGAGAGCCGAGCGCGGACGCTACCTTACGGAGTCTGAGAATCTTCACCGTTCGGACGTAGCCCTCATCGGCCCAGACCTGGCTAAAGCTCTTTATCCGGATGAAGATCCTCTCGGCAAACCAATTCTTGTCGATGGGGTGTCGTACCAGGTCATCGGAGTGATGGCTCGCCGCAAGGGTTCATTGATGAAGGGCGAAGCTTCGGAGAAGGCGATTCTCGTGCCTTACCGCACTTATCAAAAGCACCGGCCGATGGACGACGAGAATCTGATCGGAGCAGTGGCCCTTCCAGGCCGAATCGCGGAAGCCGAGGACGAGATTCGCGGAGTGCTTCGCCGGCGGCGGAATGTGCCGTACAACAAGCCGGACAATTTCGGGATTTCGAGCGCCACGGAAATCGCGGACCAGTTCCGTCAAATCACGGCTTCGGTGGCGCTGCTGATTTCGGTGATCAGCTCGATTGGGCTGCTAGTGGGCGGAGTGGGTGTGATGAACATCATGCTGATGTCGGTGACACAGCGGACACGCGAAATTGGAGTGCGCAAAGCGATTGGTGCGCGGCGGCGCGATATTATTTGGCAATTCTTGACCGAAGCGGTTGTGCTGACCGGTTCGGGCGGAGTGATTGGTGTGATTCTGGGCGGCGGCATCAGCCTGTTGATTGCGCTGGCGGTGCCGTCGCTGCCATCGTCCATCCCGTTGTGGGCGGTGATTCTGGCCGTGGGCGTCTCGATGACCGTTGGATTGTTTTTTGGGATGTATCCGGCGGTGAAGGCGGCGCGGCTGGATCCGGTCGAAGCGCTGCGGTACGAATAAGCAATCCAATTCCAAACTTGACTCCGCGCGCCACTCTGTTCAGCATGGTTGGCGCCTCCCAGGAGAACTTCATGCAAAGAATGATCAGAGCTGGCTTGCTTGTGCTTGCCGTCAGTGCGTTCGCGTCAGCGGTTCCCGCACAGACGCCCCCGAAGTCGGATGGACAATTTGCGATTCGCGCAGCGCGGTTGATTGACGCGAAGTCGGACACCATGATTTCCAATGCCGTGATTCTCGTGGAGGGTGAAAAAATTTCAGCGGTCGCGTCAGGACTCGCGATTCCACCCGGAGCGAAAGTGATTGAGCTAGGCGATGCGACGCTGCTTCCCGGACTAGTGGATTCGCATACGCATCTGCTCTCAGAGATGGATGGCACCAACATCTCGTTGCAGGACATTGAAATGCTTCGGATTGTTGCCACGCAAAGCACTGCCGAACGCGCGCTACTGGGCGCGAAGCTTGGAAGGGAGGACCTGGAGGCGGGCATCACGACGGTGCGCGACCTTGGCAACTCTGGCGTGAATGGTGATGTGGCTTTGCGCGACGCGATTGATCGAGGCTGGCTCTCCGGGCCGCGCATCGTCGCTTCGACGCGAGCGCTAGCCGCGCAAGGCGGCCAGTTCGGGCGCCTGACTCCGGAAGCCCAACTGATCATCGAGCAGGAATACGTCACCGTGAAGGGAGCCGAGGCTGCGCGAGAGGCTGTGCGGCAAGCGCTCTATGACGGGGCGAACTGCATTAAGGTGATTGTCAACGGTTCTCCGGCAAATGTGACGCTCGAGGAAATGAAAGCGATTGTGGATGAGGCGCATGCCTCGGGAGTAAAAGTCGCGGCACATGCGATCGGAGACAAAGCGACGAGAATTGCCGCGGAGGCAGGGGCGGATTCCATTGAGCATGCGTATGTTGTTCCCGACGATGTTTTGAAAATGATGGCCGAGAAGCATATTTTCCTGGTGCCCACCGACGGCACGCTGCAGACGTTTGAAGATATGTCCTTCGGGGAGCGTAAGCCGTCCGCGGAAGAAAAGGAACTTTTCGAAAAGCGGTTTCAAGGCTACCTGGAAAAAATCAGAGGACGGCTGCAACGCGCGCGCAAGATGGGGGTGCCGATCGCGGCGGGTTCAGACATGTATCTTTCGATGCCCGGCAGGAACCGCGGGCAAGCGAGCCTGTTGGTTTACGAAGCGTATGCGGAGGCTGGGATGAAGCCCATGGAAATCATCCAGGCCGCGACTCGCAACGGAGCAGAGTTGCTGGGAATGGCCGATCGCATTGGCACACTGGAAACGGGGAAGCTGGCCGATATTATTGCTGTGCCGGGAGATGCATCGAAAGACGTGAAGGCGCTGGAGCATGCGAAATTCGTGATGAAGGGCGGAGTGGTGATTAAAAACGAAAAATAATGGGAGGTGGCGCGAAGGAACAGAAAACTTCGCGGCGCACGCAGATGTTCGGGCAAAAAAGAGCGGCGCTGAGTTTTCAGCGCCGCTCTTGCGATTTGGTGAGTAGGATTTAGTTGATCGTGATGTTGATTGGCGCCGGCATGGCGCTAGGTGTTGGACTCGAGGTTATCGCAAACGAAGTGGTCCCCGTGACGGTGACGAAGAGCGTTCCGCTCGTCGAGGGCAGAGTGTAAGTGGCATCGCCCAGGTATTGCGCGCTGATCGAGTGTGTCCCAACGACGCTTAACGCAGAGGTAGTGAGCATAGCGGTTCCTCCCGAGACTGTGACAGGGAGACCTGTGGCGACGCCGTTATCTAGGAGCTGCACTTGGTCAGTGGGCGTTCCACCAGTCACCGTAGCCGTAAACGTAAAAGTAGCATTCGCTCCGGCTTTAGTGGGGCTCGTGACGGTGAAATGAGTGACAGTCGCCACGGGTCCGCCGCCTCCTCCGCCATAGCTGCCGCAGCCGAGGGTGAAACTGAGGATACAGACGAGTCCGAGGCCCAGGGCTGCGCGGTAACGTTTGCGACCTGGCAGGAAGAGCAGGACTAAGGCTCCGAGGCCGGTGAGGGCGCTAAGTCCCCACCATCCTTTGCCGTGCGATGGCGGAGCGATCATGCCGGCCACATAGAAATCCCTATTTGCCGGGAAGAGTGATGCCGTTGCCATCGCTGCTGAGGGCGCTGTGACATTCACTGTCAGCGTTCCCATCACAGCCTGACCCGTGTTCGTCGAAGGCACGGTAATCGTAAGCGGCGAACAAGTTACACCGGGCGGCAATGGGGCGGGGCAAGAAACTTGCACCGGGCCTGTGAACCCGCCGGATGGTTGCACGGTGATGGTCGAGTTGCCGCTGTTCCCCGCTGGAATCGGGGGTGGTGCGGAGCCACTTAGAGTGAACGACCCGACGCTAGTAACGGTGACAGTGATCGCTGCCGATGTGGGGGAGGCTGCGTAATTCGTATCGCCGTTGTACATAGCCGTGATGGATTTCGATCCAGACGAGGAAAAACTCGTGGTCAATGAGGCAGTCCCAGTTGCAAACCCGACAGTCGGTGCGCCTCCTGCTGGCAGGACGGCAGCAGGACTCCCGATTTGCATTCCGCTGCTGAAGAAAGTCACAGTCCCCGTGGGGCCCTGCGAGCTGATGCTCTGAGTCGCAAGCGACGCCGTGAAAGTAATTGGTGAATTCGCAGGTACACTGACCAGGTTAGAGGACACTGTAGCCACGGTGGGGCCCATCGAAACTGTAACGCCAGATGTCACGGGCGCGATTACGGCGTTATAGCTGACGTCGCCGGAATACGTAGCGGACAGTGTATGCACTCCTGGCGCGAGTTGGAGAGACTGATCCTCAACGCTTCCCGAGCTGTTGACGTTAAACGGCCCACCCGGCAGCGCGTTGGCGCCATCAGTGGCAGTTACGGACCCCTGAGCATCAAAGGCGCAGCCCGTAAGATTGCCGTTGAGCACCAGTGACTGACAAGGGTTGGCCGTGCTGTTGAGAATGTCAAAGCGCAAGACGGTCCAAGTGCCGTACGGAAAGGCCGTGACACTTGGATTGACAATGGCTCCGGTCGCGGGATTTAGAGCTACAAGGGCCATCTGCAGCCTGCTGTTCTCTTTATTCACTATTACGGGTACAGCGTTCGAGACACTAGGAGCAAAGGTTCCGTCTCCGGTGTAATCAGCGGTAACGCTGTAACTACCTCCAGGCAAGTAAATCGTATTCATGGTGACCGTGCCACCCGCGAGCGTTCCATCACTCACGCCCGAGTTGATGGTTCCCTGGGGTTCCACCAGGGAAACATCTCCCGTAGGCGTGCCGGTGGCCGGGCTCACAACGGTCACTGTCGCTTTGGCGGCAACAGACGTCCCGTGGGTGATTGTGAGTGTTCCTGAGCCACCGTTGAGCAGGAGCGCATTCGTCGTGGCTTTAAAACCGGTGGCAGCAGTCGACCACGCCGTGGCCAGATTGGCCACATTCACGGAACCCAAGCCAGTTGCCAAGTCGTAACCCGTTTTAGTACTCCAAGCTGGAGTGTTAGTGTTCGCAGGATCTACCAGCACGCCGTTTGTAGCGCCGCTGTTGCTGCTGCAGTTGGTTGTGCCGCCCGCGCATGGGACGGAATTATTGCCCTTGGTGACGTCGTAGAAGACGCACGTCGCCGGAGGAGAGAGAGGCTGAGTGCTTGAGTTGCAGGAACTTGCCGCAGTTTGTGCAAGCTTATACAATACGTAATTTGCATTGCCCTGGCGACCGCCCAATTTCTGGTTAATCAGCGCCATGATGCCCGCGAAGGCCGGCGACGATGCGGAAGTGCCACCCGCGCCACCAATTACGGATGCGCCCGTGGTCTGGCAAGAAGGCTGGCCTCCAGTAGCGTCTGCCTCACAAAGAGGATAGAAGCTGTTCGTCGCTGGGCCATTGCTCGCAAACAGGGAAACGTCGGGCAGGTCGCGGTGCGTGGCATCCCCAAACGTTGATTGCCAAACCGGCTTGGCGTTGAATGCGCTCGGGCCGCCGCTTCCGCCCACAATATTTGTTGCGCTGGCGCAAACCGTGTTGAGAGTGCTACTGGTAGCCGTTGCGGCGCACGAATCATTCCAGGTGGTCTCTGGAATGTATCCCAGAGCAGATTCTTTCGTGCCTGCGGCATTGGTCGCGCTCCAGAAGGTCGTCTGTCTTCCGACGTCATCGAAATCGGTGCCACCTACTGCGACGTTAAAGGCCGACGAAGCGACCCCATTCACCGCGAGGCCACCAACGGCAAATGCTTGAGCGTTGAAATTATCGCAGCCGGCGGAGCCGCCATCTCCGGTCGACACCATGACAGTTATGCCCTGCGCCGCAGCCTGTTCCCAGACGGTGCTATAAAATGCGACACCGGTGGATCCCAAACCTGGTTCACAGGTTCCGAAGCTCTCGCTCATCACGTCCACGAGGTTGTAGTCAATTAACCGAAAGGCAGCGAGGTCGACTCCACTGGCGGTCAATGTTGATTCGGCTGTAGCGAAATCGATTGTCGCTTTTGGCGCGACCATTCCGGAGATCTCCACGTCCAAGTCGGCCTCGCCTTCATCGCCCAATGGCCCGCTGATTCCGGGATCTGGGCCGTCAATGATAATCGTTGGGGCAGTAGCGGGCGTGACGGCGAAAAAGTTTCGGAAATCAATGGCGTCTTGAGGATTGATATTGGAATCCCCAACAATTCCAATGGTTACGTTGGTTCCGTCAAGAGTCGTGGGAATGTTGTAGATCTTCGCGAAGTCCGCGGGACCGACCAGGTAACTGCCCGAGGAGGTGAACTGCGGTGTTCCATGACCATCTCCCCTGACCTGGTGGATTCCAGCATCATGCTTGAAGGATTTCCTCGGGAAATTATGGAGAGTCACAATGCCCGCCACAACGGGGGTTAATGCTGCCGGAATTTGCGGATCGCTCACGTTCGCTTGACGGGCTTCTCCGTGGACGTTGAATCGGTGAATCTCCGCGTGAAAGGCACTTCGCACCTGACCAACGTTTCCCGAAAATTCGATCACCGTCCGGCCATTTGCGATCTTGATCCCTTGGAAACCGCGGCTCGTCAGCCAGTCGGTCACGGTCTGGATGTCGGCGTCCGCTGGACCGAATTGTTTGCCAAATTGTTGAGGGGTAAGCCATTGGTGAAAGTTGGGCGAATCCTTGCTTTGCTGCTGATCCATTAGTTGGAGCAGCGCAGTCTCTTGCTCAGGACTACGTTGAAGGAGGAGCAACATTCTGTTCATGGGTGTTGAGTCTGGCACGGCGCCTTGGTCGAATTCGGGGCGGGCGAGGAGGTGGACGTTGCCGCGGAGACGGACGAGTTGAGTTTCGTCAATTGCTTGCGTGATACGCGCTGGGACGGCGGGAGATTGTGCTCCGGGTGCTTGGGCCGAGGACGCGGTCGTCGCCGCAGCAGTAGCAGGCGATGCGGCGGCGGCAGAATCTGGATTGGATTGAGCTTGGGCGGAGAAGGCGGCGAAAGAGAGAGCGAAAGATGCGAAGGCGGTGAACAGGAGCGAACTGCGAGAAGTTAGAGAGTTGAGTTTCATAAGACCCCACGCTGCAAGTTTGAATTTGAATCCAATATTGCCAAGCGGCCAGAGGGCGGCCAGGGATAGGACAGAAGGGCACTGTCCCCACGTCGAGCAATGCGATTCGGACAAGGTCCGGTAATAGGTCACCGTTAGAACGAATTCAGGCTAACACAAACAAGGTACAGGCTCACTAGTACCTTGACGGCCGAGTTCTGTGCCGCAAAGCAGTGGAAATTGCGCAGGGCACTCCAAACTTGGTATTGGTTGGGATGCGGAACCGGCGCAGAGAGATGCTTTAGAGCGGATGATTTGCGATTGTGCTGGGCAGTTTGTTCTGATGGCCTGGCAATCGGCGTTATACTCGGGAGTCGAATTTACTTTCTGGGGGGAACGATGGCAGAACCAACTTACGATGAACTGAAAGCACGGCTGGCGGAAATGGAAAAGAAGGGAGGAGGCCGCCGGAGCGGAGCGCTCGATTTTCGAGTGGGAGAAAAGGGCGGCGTCAGTGTGTATGGGTTGGGGCGGTTTCCGGTGACGCTTTATTACGAGCAGTGGGTGCGGTTGCTTGAAGCGGTGCCGGAATTGAAAAAGTTCTTGGAAGAGAACAAGAATGCGGGAAAGCTGAAGCTCCGGGAAGCCTAGCTCGGCGACGATTCCTCGCGTGCTGTTGGATCCAAATTACGGTCGAGTAGGTGCGCGATCAGGTGATGAGGGTGGGAGGGGCAACCCCCTCCCCTATATCGGGCTGACATCCCTCAGGTCGAAAAGAATCGGCGATTTATCTTTGAGCGAATTAAAAGGGAAGGGAAGCCAGGTCGACGTTGCCGCCGGAAAAGATGATGCCGATTTTGGGAGGGCCGCCATCGGCCGGAGCGGGCAAGTTCAGGCTGGCTACGGTTCCCGGCTTGAGGAGCGGGGCGATGGCGACCGCGCTAGACGGCTCGATGATGATTTTCATGCGCTCCCAGACAAGGCGCATGGCGGAAATGATTTCCTCCTCGGTAACAAGCAAAACAGTTTTTACATGATGGCGCAGGATGGCAAAGGTGCGCGGAGAGAGAGAAGCGCGGAGGCCGTCTGCAATGGTGTCGCTCGAGTCGAGCGATTGCAAAGTGCCCGAAGTTAGCGAGCGGTAGGCGTCGTCGGCCCGGGCCGGTTCGCACCCGATGATGCGGATACCGGGACGGATGCCGATCGCACCGAGGCAGGTTCCGCTGAGCAAGCCTCCTCCGCTGACGGGACTGAGCAGAGCGTCCAGATCGCTAACTTCCTCGAGAAGCTCTTTTGCAGCGGTGGCTTGGCCGGCGATGATGCGGTCATCGTCATAGGGGTGGACCAGATACGCTCCGGTTTCTGCCTGAATGCGATCGCAAACTTCCTTGCGAGCGGAAACTTTCGGTTCGCAAAAAATGACTTTTCCACCGAACTTTCAATGGCTTTCACTTTCACGGCAGGCGCGTTTTCCGGCATGACGATGTAGGCCGGGACGTTGCGCCAGCCCGCGGCGCAAGCGACGGCGGCGCCGTGATTTCCGCTGGAGTGCGTGACGATGCCGTGCGCCGCTTCCTCGTTTGTGAGGGAGAGAATGGCATTCGACGCGCCGCGTATTTTGAACGAGCCCGTTTTCTGGAAATTTTCGCATTTGAAAAAGAGCCGGGCGCCGGTGATGGCGTCGAGCGATGCACTGGTCAGCGCGGGCGTGCGGTGGATGCGAGGGGCGATGCGGGCGTGGGCTTGCTCAATTGCTTGCCAGGTCGGCGGCGAGTAAGCGGTCTCTTCGGCTGGTTTTGGAGTAGTCATGAGAGTGATTCTTTTGAAGAGCTGGATTCCCCCGTGCCCGGAAAAAGCGTTTGAACGTGAAATTATCGCATGATTGGCGGAGATTTTCGCTGCGAGGGGCGATTCGACTGGATTAGTACTGGTATTCTAGGGCCATTGGGTTCGGTACTTGACGCCAGCCGCCACTTTGCTACGCTTAATATATCTCTCCAGGGTTAAACCGGCAGATAACAAACTGTTGAATCGGGCCGGAAAACCTTCGGCGGAGTAAGCCATGAGAACAGCCGAGCGACGCCAGGCGCCACGCTATCCGCTGCGAGTAGCGCTCCGATACAGAACACTTGGAGTGGCTGCGGACCGGTCTGAGCATTTCACGGAAGCGCTGAATATTTCGCGCGGCGGGTTTTTCTTCGCTTCGTCCGGACCGCTACAGGTGGGGATGCCCCTAGAAGTGACTCTGCTGATGCCGGCGGAAATCACCGGGAGCGGCGCGCAAGAGATGCGCTGCCGGGCGCGAGTGATGCACGCACGAAACGAACCGTACGGCGACGGACGCATCGGATTTGGCGCGGAGATTGAAAATTTCCGGAGCGGCATGCCGTCGAATGCGAGGTAAGTTTTAGCAGCGCAGTTTTTGAAGATTCCTGCCCCGGACTTCGATTGACAAGTTTTCCGTAAGATATTCCGCAATAACCCCAAAAATTCGAGATTCTTGCCAGGTCGCGCCTCAAAGTCTAACGCTGGGACTGATGATCCAACCGGCGGGGCAAGCCCCGCCCTTACGCCGCAAGTAAAGCAGGAATGAAGTTAAGGCTTGGACGCTGGAACGTTGAAGATGATTTTCGCGGTACCCACGTTTTCGAAACGATCGCAGGCTCGGACGGCAACAGTATGTTCGCCACCGGAGAGTCCCTCGACCGCCGCTTCGTAGCGCTCTTCGCGCGCGTCACTGATGCCATGGATTGGCGCGATGACGGTCCAGTCACCACCATCCAGGCTATATTGTGCGCGCTCGATGGTACTCGCGGAGTCAATCACGGTGAACCTGATGCAAACTAGCTGCACAGTTCTTGAAGCGGCAGAACAAGGATTGACGCTGGCCGTCAGTTCTTCAACTGCTGGGGGAGTATTGTCGACTTCGAAGCGGTCCGATTCGCGTTCGGCGGAAAGCGCGAGCGATGGCGGATTGGAAGCGGCATCGCTGGCGACGATTTTCAGAAAATAAGCGCCATCGGGCATCGTGGTCGTGTCCCAGGAATAAAACTTTTGCTCGAGTTTGTCCTTCAGCAATTTCCAGTTACGTTCATTTTCGCCACGAAAATAGACTGCATAACGGAGATCGTCGTCATTCTCATCGTGAGCGGTCCAGACAACGGTCTGATATCCCTTTTGCATTTGCCCTTGCGGCGGAGCTTCAAAGTGGCTCGGGGGCTGGCCACCTGGACCGAGATTCATGCCAGCCGGCTGCGCCGATGGCGGCATTTTCAGGATGACGGGCGGCGGTGGGCCAGCACTCTGAGAGCCCTGGCCGAGTGCACGGATTCCCGGCTCCTGGACGGCAATGCCGTCAATTGCTGGAGCGACATTGCGCGGCAGATAAGCAAGGGTCACCCAATCGATT
>Ga0075017_100001111_pt1 | contig 16182 bp, 14 predicted proteins | sample AleBraG_ABR_2012_FD_71475 | JGI IMG/M metagenome (GOLD analysis project Ga0075017, IMG submission 71475) | Freshwater sediment microbial communities in response to fracking from Pennsylvania, USA - Alex Branch Run_MetaG_ABR_2012 | ecosystem: Environmental > Aquatic > Freshwater > Creek >... | reverse complement strand
CCCGTGCAGACCAAGTCTCCCGAACCGTTATCGGCACCGTCCCGGGCGATGTAGCAATAAGTCGCCGCTCCTGGGCCCGCAAACCTGGCGGCAAGAGGCGTATTCCCGTTGGCAAAGCCGGAGTCGTTTTCCACATAGAGCGTTTCGTGATTGACCGTGTTGTTCTTGCCAAAGAGCGAGTTGCCGTCATCGGTTGTACCCAAGACACCAAAGCTGCTGCCGACGTTGCTGTCTCCCCAGACTCCAACCGTGTTGAAGCCGCTGCCCGTAGTGCTTGGACCGGATAGCTCCCCGTAGGCACCAACGTAGGAACTGCTGAGGGCGGACACGCCGACGCCGCTGTTCGAATTGCCGTGCACACCCTCGCCGCTCGCCGAGTACCCGCCGACAGCGAGGCCGCTCGGCGACTCCCCGACCACGCCGGTGCCGCTGTTTGTAGCCCCCCACACGCCGTAGTAAGCGCTCGAAAACCCGGTCACGCCGATGTTGCTGTCAGAGGTACCGACGACGCCAGTACCGGTGGATGAATCGCCCCAAACCCCGACCTCGATGGAGCCAGCCCCGACTGTACTTGCAGAATACCATTGGCCGTAGATCCCGATGCCGCTGGTACCGCTCGCTGTGCCGACCACTCCCGTACCGTTGGTGCCGCTGGCGGCTCCGAGGATAACGTTCGAGGACGGATTCGCGCTGAAAGCCTGAAGGGCTGCGCTACCAGTGGTGGTTATCTGAAGGAAATCAGTGAGCGAGGCATCCTTGGCGTTCAGGACATTGGCAGCGATCGTGCCCGCGTTGAAGTTGCCCGAGGCGTCGCGCTTCACGATCGTGTTCGCGGTGTTCGCATTGGTTGGCGCAATGTTCCAGTTCAGCCCCAGCGTGCCACTGCCGGTAATGGGAGAGCCGCTCACTGTAAAGTCGGTGGAGGGCGCGCTCAGGCCCACGCTGGTGACCGTGCCGGTGCCCGCGCTGGCACAGTTCCACACGGTGCCGCTGTATTGCAGGATCTGATTGGCCGTGCAGGGTTTCAGTCCGATGGTGTAGGTGCTGCCGAGGGTCATTGCCCCGGGCGTGGTCAGACCGCCAGCACTGTTGGCATTCAAAGTGACCTTGGAATTCTGCAGCATGGTGTTGGTGATGCCCGCCGAGGGCACCTTCAGGCTGAGAGTTCCGGTCGTGCCTCCGCCCGAGAGGCCGCTGCCGCTGGCGGTCGTGATGCCGGTGATCGTCCCCGTCCCGGGAAATTTTTGGCCGGTGATGAACGTGACCGAGCCGGTGTTGCTGATTTTGAAGGTGGTTCCGCTGACGGCCAGCGTGTGGTGCTCTTGGGAAACAAGGTCAACGTGTCGCGGATGTCGCTTTTGCCGTTCACGTCGAGGGTGGCGGCCGGAGAAGTTGTGCCGACGCCAATTTGCGAACTCTTCTGGAAGATCAAAGAATCGATGATGTCGCTGGTCGTGTCCCACATGGGAATGTAATCGACCACGCCCTTGCCCGTGACGGCCGGATTGGCCGGGGGTGACGATTTCGCGGCGCTGGACTTGCCCGCCGGGGCAGCCGGAGCCCCGGCACTCTTACTCGCGGCCGCCTCCGCCGCATTCGCCAGCGGCACGCTGAGCAACAATACCCGCGGCTGTTCCGTCTGGCCTTGGGGCTGCACCCCTGGGCTGCACCCCCATCCAGCGCGCCTCGCCCGATACGAATACGTCGGTGGGCAGGCCTTCGCTGCGAGTCGAACCGAGCATGACGGAGTAATGTCCATATTTGTCGGGCTGCACGTTTTGGGTTTCCATCCAAAGAGGTGCTCCGCCCTGTTCGTCCTTGTAGAGGAGGAAGGTCACGCCGAGGGTGCCGACGAGCGGCTTACCGCTTGCATCGGTGACCGTGCCGCTGAACCTTACTAGCGTGGGCACGATGGTGGCCTGCTGCGCACCGGAATGCGGCACCTGGCAGAGCGTAAGCACAGCGGCACTCAACATGGCCGCCAGGACTGAGCGAAGGGATGCGGTTCTCACAATTGCCTCCATGCGTGGTAGCCCGTTATGCCAGACAGCCATTTTGTTGCAACGGCCATCGAGCCACGCGAGCGGCAGAGTGCGCGAAAAAGCTCGATTCGTCAAAGGACCTTGTCGTGATACTCGTGTGATCAAGTAAACTCCGCTCTTTCAGTGGATTAGGAGAATTCATGACTGGCTGACCGCGCTTTCGTGCTACACTTCCGCGCGAAAAGGGGCTTGCTCGCCACTGTCCTCCCAGGTGCGCATTGGTAAATTGCAAGCGCAAATATCGATTTGGGCTTTTTGAAGCGGACTTGGCCAGCGGGGAACTCGTGCTCCAGGGAGTGCGAGTCCGGCTGCCGGATCAGCCCTTCCGCCTTCTTACCATTGTCCTGGAGCGCCCCGGCGAAGTGGTGTCACGCGATGAGCTGCGCCAAAAGCTTTGGCCTGCCGACACTTATGTGGAATTTGACGGAAGCCTCAATGCTGCCCTGAAGCGCTTGCGAGCGGCGCTAGGGGATTCCGCAGACAACCCCATTTTTATTGAGACCGTCCCGAAACGCGGATATCGCTTCATCGCCCCGGTTGTGGTCGAAGATGAGACGGGCAGGCCAGCCACGACCGACGACGTCATAGTAGAAGATGGCCCGCCGAAGACCTCCTCACCTGTTGCAAGCGCAGAACTGCCTGCAGCGCAGTGGCAAGGTAGAGCCCTTCTTGTTTACGGTGCTGTCCTGGTAGTTGTCATGCTTGCCGGCTTCGGATGGTATTCATTCCGGTATCGTTCGGGGCCTACTCCGACAGTTTCCAACCCCACCCGACCGCTCCCGGTACGTAAGTCGGTCGCAGTTCTGGGCTTCCACAATGCGTCGGGTCGCGCCGAGGATGAGTGGCTGGCGACGGCATTCTCGGAGATGCTGAGCACCGAACTGGCAACGGGCGAGAAGCTCAGGCTGGTTCCCGGCGAAGAAGTGGCCAACCTTCACATCTCGTCGCCCTGGCCGCAGACGAGCACCCTGGGCCGCGAGACCACGGCTCGCCTCGGTACGGCTTTGAACAGCGACGTTCTCGTTCTCGGGTCTTACATCGGCATCGGCACGGCCGTCGGTGGGCAGTTGCGGCTCGACGTGCAATTGCAGGACGCCCGGAGCGGCGAGGTTCTGGTCCAGATCGCCCAGACCTGCAGCCGTGACGACCTGTTCCGGGTCACGTCAGAGATTGGTGCGCGCTTGAGGGAGCGGCTGGGAGTTCCAGGAATCGGCGACTCGGAGGCAGCGGGTGTACTCGCGTCGTTGCCTTTGAATCGGGAAGCGGCCCGGTTTTATGCGCTCGGAATCTCCAAATTGCGCGAGTTCGATGCGTTGGCGGCGAAAGACATGCTGGAGCAGGCATGCAAAGCTGACCCGAAGTTTTCGCTGGCGCATCTCATGCTGGCTCGCGCCTGGACGCAGCTTGGGTATGAGCAAGAACGCAGAGAGGAAGCTAAGAAGGCGTTGGATCTTTCAGTTGATTTGCCGCGCGTGGAACGATTGCTGATCGAAGGCGATTACTACGAAAGCCTGGCCGACCATGAGAAGGCGGCTTCCACCTACCGTGCACTGTTCGAGCTGTTCCCCGACAGCGTGGATTACGGACTGCAACTGGAGGCGGCTCAGGCCGTGGCAGGTCATGCAAGTCAGGCTCTGGAAACCATCGGTCATCTTCGGCGGCTGCCGCCGCCGGGCTCCGAAGATCCCCGCATTGATATAGCGGAATCGAGACTAGCGCACACGAAGGCCGACGCTCTTCCGCTGCTCCACAGTGCTCTCACCAAGGCTTCTGCGCAAGGCAAGAAACTAGTCTATGCACTGGCACGCCTGAACGAATGCATGAATCTGGTGTATGGAGAGCATCCGGAGCTGGGGAGCGGGCCTTGCGAGGACGCCTACAACATCTATCTGGCGGCCGGCAACCGTCTATTAGCCGCGGATGCGGTTCGCCTGATGGCAGACTTGCAAGGGAGCGAGGGCCACACCGAGCAGGCCATCGCGACCTATCAGAGGGCGCTCAAGATGCTGGAGAAATTGGGCGAACACGAGAAGATCGGGCTCGTGCTCAACAACATGGCGATTGCCTTCACCAACCAAGGCAACCTCGATCGCGGTGAGCAGTTGTATCGCGAGGCCAAATCCCACTTCGAACAAGCTGCGGACAAGCGCAATACCTCGACCGCACTCGTGAACATTGCGGACATCCTCTATCTGCGTGGCAACCTCCCGGCGGCAGCGAGAACCTACGAGCAGGATTTGGAACTCGAAGCCTCGCTCGAAAACGGCGATCCCGGTTATACGTTGTACAGGCTGTCCGACCTGGAATTGGCACAAGGGCGCGTGCAAGACGCCCACCGTCATGCTCAGCTGGCGCTCGACGCGACGCGGGGAAGCAAATCCGACGAGGATCGGGCGAGGGCCGAATTTGGAGAAGTCCTGGAGGCCGAAGGAGATTTGCAGGGAGCCCGGCAGCAGTATCAAGCCGCCGTCGACATGCAGAAGGAGAGAGGCAAGCTGTACTTGATGGCAGAAAGCCAGGCTTCGCTCGCGGAGCTTTCAATCGAGGAAGGTCATCCCGAGCAAGCTGAACCCGTGTTGCGCCTGGCGATCGCTGAATTTGAAAAAGAGAAGGCAGACCCCGACACGACCAGCGCTTACACCGTCCTCAGCCGCACTCTGCGGATGGAGGGTAAGTTGGGAGAAGCGCGCAAAGCTATCACGCATGCGGCGGAACTTGGCCGCACCAGCCCCGATCCCGCTGTGAAATTACCCATCGCGATTGAGAAGGCGCGAATTGAGATTGCTGGTGCGGGCCACGGCTCGGCAGCAAACACCGCTCTGGCCGGTGCGCGTCAACAACTGCGCTACGTTTTGGCGACCGCCAAGAGATTGGGATATTACAACCTCGAATGCGAAGCTCGCCTCGCCTTGAGCGAACTGGAACTGAGGGCGAATCCTGCATTAGGGCGCTCCTTGTTGACCCCACTTGCCGATGACGCGCATCATCGGGGACTGGAATTGATGGCCCGCAAAGCAATCGCCGCGGGCAAGAGCGTAGTCGCGGCCGACGCGGCCAGTGGGCCTATTCACTGAATGCCACATCCGGCAAGCGATGATCAGTGCTTCGTCTCGTGGTCCAGAAACGGCGTTATAGGAAGTTGCACTAACGGGACAGCTCGCCTGAACCCGCCATGCCGAGGGTCTGCTCGTAGTTGGCGATAAATCGCCCTTACACGCATTGAACCTGGGTTCTACATCCTCGTCCGCACCACATTCACCACTAACCGCTTTCGACGCTGATGCGGTTCAGTCAGTGCCCCCTTTTCTTGACAGTCCCGCCATTCACCCTTTATCCTAAGTCTTGCTCCTTGCGGTACTTACGCCTCTTGGCGTGCTTCCGCGGGCCTGCTTGACGAAATAAGGCTGCGACATTGGCGCGGAGGTTTCGCTATGTTCCTCGACATCAAAGAATTGGAACTTCATCCTCTCGATTTTGAGGAGGAGTTTCAGCCCGATGTCATCGACCTGGGAGGCGAAGCCCGCCAGCGCACGCCGCTAAAGACCTCCGGACGCGCCGAGGTGGTCGAGGAGCATCACGGCAAGCATCAGGTAATTAAGGACATACGCCTGCGCGGCCGGCTGGGCACAAGCCTTGAGTTGCAATGTGCCCGCTGTCTGGAATCGGTGCACCAGGACGTTGCCCGCGAGTTCGAATTGCTTTACCGTCCTCTTGGCACCGATGCTGGCCGCGACGAGCTTTCCGTGACTGATGCGGAAGCCGAGATCGGCTATTATCAAGGCGACGGAGTTTTGCTCGAGGACGTTTTGCGCGAGCAGGTGCTGCTGGCGTTGCCCTTGAAGATCACCTGCCGCGACGACTGTAAGGGCTTGTGCCCGCATTGCGGCAAGAATTTGAACCAGGAACAATGTTCCTGCAACGTTCCCATGGAAGATCCGCGGTGGGCGGCGTTGAAAGAGATCCGAGACCGGATCGAGCACTAGAAGCCGTCAGCACTCAGCAATCAGCATTCAGCCCCCGAAACTGAATGCCGAGTGCTGAATGCTAGATTTTCTGCGGCTGGCCCGAGGCCCCGCGAGAGGAATTTTACTAACATGCCTAATCCAAAACGGCGACACTCCCAGAAGCGCACCTCCACCCGGCGCGCCCACGACGCACTGAAAGCCCATAGCCTTTCCGAGTGTCCCAACTGTCACGAGAAAAAAATGCCCCATCGCGCCTGCCCCAAGTGCGGGTACTATAAGGGACGCGAAGTCCTCGACGTTGAAGAAGCCAGCTAGCTTTCATAGACACCATGCCTAGCGTGATCGCGCTGGATGCGATGGGTTCGGACCGCGCGCCCAAGCCGGAGATTGAGGGCGCGATACAGGCGGCGCGCCAGTACGGCGTGCGCGTCCTGCTAGTCGGCCCGGAAGCCATCGTCAAGTCGGAACTGGACCGTCACCTCTCGGCGGCGCGGCTGCCCATCGAAATCATCCACGCCAGCGAATACATCACCATGGAAGACAAGGTGGAGGCGATTCGCGCCAAGCGCGACTCCTCCATGCGCGTCGGCCTGCGCTTGGTGCGTGAAGGACTGGCCAACGGATTCGTCACCGCCGGCAACACCGGCGCTGCCATGGCCACCGCGAAAGTAGTGCTGGGCGCGGTTCCCGGACTCGATCGTCCCGCCCTGGCGGCGGTTTTCCCGACCGCTCCGGGGAATCCTGCGATGCTGCTCGACGTCGGCGCCAATGTGGACTGCACTCCTCAGAACCTCGAACAGTTCGCGGTGATGGGCGACATTTATTTTCGAGCGATGTTCGGGAAGAAAGCCGGGACGCCGGGACCTCGCGTCGGCCTGCTCTCCATCGGCGAAGAAGAGAGCAAGGGGAACGACCTCACCCGCGAAGCGTTTCAGCTGGTGAAGCAACTCCCGCTGAACTTCGTCGGCAATGTGGAAGGCCGCGATCTTTATAACGGGCAGGTTGACGTCATCGTGGCTGATGGCTTCGTAGGCAACGTCGCATTAAAGATTTCCGAAGGCGTCGCCAACCTGGTTCGCACCGCGTTAAAAGAGTCGCTCAAAGCGACCATCACGCGGCAAGTGGGAGCGTTGCTTTCGCGCAGCGCGTTCACCGATTTCAAGAAGCGCCTCGACCACACGGAATATGGCGGCGCGCCGCTACTAGGCGTGAAGGGAGTCTGTATCATCACGCACGGCTCGTCGAACGCGAACGCCATCAAGAATGCGGTCCGCGTCGCAGCCGAGTTTTCCAAGCGCGGGATCAACGACTCGATCGAGCGCGGCCTGGCCGCGCTGCGCCCCGTTCCAGTAGAAACCGAAGTAGCACAACCGAGTTAGAACGAGTAGCGCCGGCGTCTCGCCGGCTGTCGCGTAGCCTGCCCTGAGCTTGTCGAAGGGTCTCGCCCGCGGACGCAAGTTTTCACAACTCATGAGAGACCACACATTCGCGTTCCTCTTCCCCGGCCAGGGCTCGCAGGTTGTCGGCATGGGCAAAGACTTAGCCGAAAAATATCCCGCGGCACGCCACACGTTTGAAGAAGCCGACGAAGCCCTCGGCTACAAACTCTCGCAGGTCTGCTTCGAAGGCCCCGAAGACCAGCTCCGTCTAACTGAAATCACGCAACCGGCAATTTTGACCGTCTCCGTCGCAGCCCTTCGCGTGTTAGAGACCCGCATCCCCCGGCCCGCCTACGTCGCGGGGCACAGCCTCGGCGAGTATTCCGCGCACGTCGCTTCGGGCACGTTCAGCTTCGCCGACGCCCTCCGCACCGTGCGCAACCGCGGTAAGTACATGCAGGAGGCCGTGCCTGTCGGTGTGGGAGCGATGGCCGCAATCCTGGGAATGCATTATGAGAAAGTCGCTGCCGTGTGTCACGACGCAGCGCAAGGCGAAGTCTGCTCGCCTGCCAACATCAATTCCCCCGAACAGATCGTCATCTCCGGCAACACGGCCGCGGTTGAGCGCGCCGCGAAACTCGCCGACGAGCGCGGCGCCAAGCGCGCCAAAGTTTTGCCCGTCAGCGCGCCTTTCCACTGTTCGCTGATGAAACCCGCGCAAGACCGCCTCGAAGCCGATCTGAATGCGCTCCGAATGCAAAAACCGGTCTACCCCGTGGCCTGCAACGTGGAAGCCGACGTGGTCACCGACCCTCTGCGCGCTCGCGACACGCTGGTGCGGCAAGTCACTGGCTCCGTGCGATGGGAGCAGTGCATCCACCTGCTGATTGGGAAAGGTGTGCACACGTTCATCGAAGTGGGACCGGGGAAGGTTCTCTGCGGGCTGCTGCGGCAGATTGACCGCTCGAAGACCTGCCTGAATGTCGCGGATGAAGCGTCGCTGGCGAAAACGGTCGAGGCCCTCGCCCAGGTCAACGTCTAGAGAACGTCTAGACGAAGATCAGCGAAACACCAGTTCGCACGGCGGATAGCTCAGCGTCTTGTCGCCCTTTTCCACCCAAACCTGCGCGTGCTCCGCGCGATTGTTGACCACCACATCCACGACCACCCCGGTTCCGCCGCCCGGGCAGTTGCTCGCGCCAAACACTTTCTGAGTCTTGATTACTCCCCACTCGCCGCCCGGACCCCAGTCGCGATAAAACTCGTTAAACGGATATTTCGGATGCCGTTCCGGATGCTGTTGCCACTGCGGGTCCTGCATCCAGATGCCGTAGGCGCCCTTGTAATCCTGTTTCTGCAGCGTGTCGAAAAAGTGCCCCGCAACACGCTCCTCCGGCAAAAAGCGAAACCACCATCCGGCACAGAGCACGACCACGAAGATCACGATTACCAAAATGATCTGCATCTTCTTCTTCCGCTCTTTTGCCGGGTCGTACTGTTGCGCGTCCAGGAGTGTCATACCCCTCTAGCATAACGGACACGGCGGCCAAGTCAAAAGTTCCCGAGAAGAATTGAGTAACTGTGTAATTGGAAAGCCAGTTTCCTACAGCGTGCGTTTGAACAAAGGAATCGCGATCCCCAGCGTGACCGCGGCGAAGATTCCGAGAAACGCCATGTCTCCCCACACCGCCGAGAGCGTCGTTTCCTTGAGCAGCAGGCACTTGAACCCGTCCACCGCATACGTAAACGGATCACACTTCGCAATGAAGCGCAGCCACGGCGGAAACGCCTGAATGGGATAGACCGAGCCGCTGGGAAAGAACAGCAGCGTGTTGAGAATGCCGAACATCGCTCGCGGCACCAGCGGATCTTCGATGCGCACCATAAGCAGGAACATCATGGTGTTGAAGGCCAGCGAGGTCAACACGATCATGATCAGCAGCCCGAACAGGGTCGCGGGATTGAAGATCGTGCTCACTCCCGCCATCAGAGACCCGATGACCACGATGATCACACCCGTCATCACCGCCTTAATTGCCCCTGCGAGATTCAACCCAAGCACGAGTTCCAACTTCGTGATCGGCGTAACCAGATACCCTTCGTGCACACCGCGCGCCTTGTCGTCGATGTAGAGCATGCCGCCACCGATCATGACCGACACAAACATGGCCAGCGCCAGCGATCCTGGCAACAGGAATTTCATGTATTCGATATAAGGATAGAGTTCGACGATATCCAGCGCCGTCTGCTGCAGAATGCGCGGCGAGACCGTCGGCTGATTGAGAGCTTCGGTGAGAGAAGTGAGTTCGGCCTCGACGGCCGAACTCATGAAGTTGTCACTGTTATCGACGATCAGCGCGATGCGCGGGTGGTTCTCTTCGTACACGCGCCGCGAAAACTGGGGCGGAATGATCACGGCGCCTTCCAGTTTCCCGTTGCGCACATCTTCCATGGCCTGCCGGTCGCTGTCGTAGTAGATCGGGACGAAGGTGCGAATGTTCGCGCGCACTGAGTCGAACGCTTCGCGAACCCGCAACGCCTGCGTGCCGCCATCCTGATCGACGATGGCCACCCGGGCATCGTGGATCTTCCCGCCGAACGCGTTGCCCAGAATGATCAACTGCACCAGCGGAAAGATCATCGACGCCAACATCAGCGCCGGGGAGCGGAAGAACTTGCGCATTTCGCGCTCGACAATCGCCATCATTCGGTTCATGGCTGCAACCCCGGCCTTTGCGGCATCACAAACGCATACGCTTTTTGCAGTTCGTCGCGCAGCTGTCTTCCGGTGTAGTGCACGAACACGTCGTCCAGCGTCGTGTTCTGCACGGAGAGAGACTTCACGGCCACCCCGGCCTTGACTGCCATCTCGACCAGTTCGGTTGTAGTGCGGGAGCCGTTGCCCGTGAGCACGCGATACATTCCAGCACCTTCATGCTGCACCGACGTAACCTCAGCGAGCGTGTGCAACTTCTGTTCCCAGTCCGCCGGAGGATTCTCGAACTGCGCCTCGATCACGTTCGATCCCGGCACGCTCGCCTTGAGCGCCATGGGATTGTCGAGCGCCACCAGTTTCCCGTGATCGACGATGGCGATGCGGTCGCACAGTCGGTCGGCTTCATCCATGTAGTGCGTCGTGATCAGAATGGTCAGCTTCCTGTGCTCCTTGATGTTCCCCAGCATCTCCCACACGGAGACGCGCGATACCGGATCCAGCCCGGTCGTGGGTTCGTCGAGAAAGAAAATCTTCGGATGATGCACCAGCCCGCGCGCAATCTCCAGCCGGCGCCGCATGCCGCCGGAAAGAGTCTTGGTTTGTGCGTCGCGCCACTTCGTGAGGTCCACCAGTTCCAGAAGTTCGTCGATCGATCGCTTGCGCTCCTTTGCCGGAACGTCATAGAGCTTGGCGTAAATGCTCATGTTCTCTTCGATGGTCAGGTCGAGATCGCTGGTTAGCGCCTGCGGAATCACCCCAATCAGTCTCCGCGCCGCATTCGGCTCTTTTGCCACGTCGTGTCCGGCGATGCGCGCTTTCCCTGCAGTAATCGGGATGAGCGTGGTCATCATGCGGATCAGCGTCGACTTCCCCGCTCCGTTCGGACCGAGTAGCCCGAAAATTTCGCCTTCGGTCACGCTGAAGGAAACGTCGTCCACCGCGGTGAAGTCCCCGTACTTCTTGACGATGTGCTCGACTTCGATGGCGGACGGTGCCGTGGGATCGTAGATGGGCTTCTCCAGGCCGTTATGGGCCGCGCTCGCGGGTGAAGCAGTGCCGCCGTTCGTTTTCGGATTGGATTCTGCCATCATCGTTGCTCCGCGGCCGCGGCGCTCTGCGTGCTGCCGCCCTTCATCTGCTCCGGCGAAACCAGCACTTCCGCCGTCATGCCCGGCACCCACGCGCCCTTGGGATTGTCCAGGCGGATTTTGAGCACGATGGTTTTGATGTCGCGCTTGCGGCGGCTCACATCGCGCTGCGTGGCAAAGTCGCCTTCCACTCCCTTGAAGAAAACTTTGCCACTCGTAATCGTTCCTCCCGGCAAGCGCACGCGCAGCACATCGCCGTATCCAATGTGGTCGGAGTAGGTTTCGGGAATGGCGGCTCGCGCCCAGGTGTCGCTCAGATCGACGATGGTCACGATCGGCGCGCCGATGTTGACCACTTCTCCCTGCCGCGCCGCGCGCACCGAAACCGTGCCGCTCACTGGCGCATAAACGTTGGTGTAGCCCAACCGGACCGCGGCCTGATTTTTCTGCGCCACCGCATTCTTCAGATCAGCCTCGGTTGAAGCCACGGTGCTCTTCGCCGCATTCGCCTGATGCGTGCGCGCGATGGCCGAGTTCAAATCGGCTTCCGCGGCCTGCACCATGTCCTGCTGCGCCTGAAACGTCGCCTGCGCCGCCTGCAGATTGGTCTCGGCCTGCACCCGGTCCTGGTCGGACGCCACCCCCGCCTTCGCCAATTCAACGGTGCGGCGGCTGTCGCTCTCAGTGCGGTCCAGCGTGGCTTTCGACTGCAGCAGTTGCGCCCTCGACGACGACAGCTTGGCCTGCGCGTTCGCCACGTCGCTCGAAGTCGATCCGGAAGTGGATTCTTCCGTGTGCTGCATCTCAGCGACTTTGTGTTGCAGGCTTGAGATGGTCGCCGTGGCCGCGGCCTCCTGCGCCTGCAGTTCCGACGGATCGAGAACCGCGATCAGGTCTCCGGCCTTGACCGGCGTGCCCTCATCCACCAACAACTTCTGCAGGCGGCCTTGTACCTGCGCGCTCACGATCACCTGGTTCGCGTCGACCGTGCCGATCAGCACCAGGTCGCGCGAGTGGTCGGCGGAGAAAAAATAGTAGGTCGCGGCAATCACAAAGATGATTCCGAGAAGAATGAGAAAGCGGTTACGCGCGCTCATGAGCGTGCTCCTTGCGTGGCGTTGGGTTTGGGTTTGGGACCGGGCTTTGGTCCGGGCTTCGACCCGGGCACGAACAACGCGGCAGAGATGAAATCCAGCACTGCGGCCCTGCGCTCGGCGATCCGTTCCGGCGTCAACGGATTGAAACCGACGATCCTCTGCATCATGGGGGCGTTGCTGAAATAGAAAACGATCATTGCGACCATCGAGGGCACAAAGTGCACCGGGTTCACCGGACGAAACTCGCCCTCCGCGATTCCCTTCCGTATCAGTTCGCTGACCCGACCGAAAATCGGCTGAATATAGTTTTTGGCTATCTTGTCGATGTGTTGGGACTGGCCGTCACGCGCCCGCATCATCTCGCGCTGCATCAGCCGGGGATAGAGTTGGCTCGAGGCGATGAAATCGAAATAGGCTCCAGCGTAGGCCATGATCTTCTCGCGCGGCGGTAACTCGCTGTCGAGCACGCGGAACACCGTGGTCTTCAGGCCTGAAAAAGCGTCGTCCAGCACTGCGCCGTAGAGCGTTTCTTTGTCCTTGAAGTAGTAGTAAATCAGCGCCTTGTTGACCCGAGCCTCGCGGGCAATGGCTTCGGTGCGGGCGCCGGCAATGCCGTGCTCGGCAAACTCCTGCGCTGCGGCCTGCAGAATGGCGGCGCGGCTCTCCTCGGGCTGGCCGCGCGATCCCATGCGGCGGTGCTGGACGGGACGGTGCTGGAAAATCCGGGCCATGTGTCGGGACAGACTGTCTTAATTAACCAGTTAGTTAGATTATACAGAAACCGCCAGGGGATGCAAAGGGCACAGAACCAGCGTACGCGGCCTCCAGGAATGGAGGCCGTTTAACAAGAAACCTCGCTACCTGCCGAAGACGGCGAAAGCGGAGAGTTGGGTCTGTTGAGTCTGCCAGCCCGCATTGTCAACGTTGTAAGCCTGGGTGCCGATGTTCTTATTCCACGTGAAGTACCAGATGGCCTCGGCGTCTTCGTTCGTTGAATCGGTTTGCGCTACGAGCCAGTAGGTCGTTCCGTTGGTGAGCTTGATCCCCGTCTTGGAGTTCAGCGTTTGCAGCGTGCAGCAGGATCCAAACAGGGGCAGATTCGTCAACTCCCAAGTCTGAAGCGCCGTCCCCGGCACTCCGCCTGAGTCGGCATTCAGACTCACGGTGGCGGCATTGGTCCCGCTGCCGAAGTACGAGAGCGCGATTTTGATCTGAGTGGCTTTGGCGCTGCTTGCCGGCTGGAAAGGAATTCCGATCCATTGGGTGCGACTAAAGCCGGGCCCGGTGATAAAGACGCCGTCCTCGTCGAAGTATGTGTCAGTCTTTGATCCCAGGTTGCTGAAGATCTTCTTGAGTCCAGCCGGCGGTTCTGTCTCGGTTGGACCCACTGGCAAAGGAGGTCTGGTAGAGATGGCAAACTGGGTCGTGCCGTTGATCACGATCGGTGGGTTCTCCTGCGCCCGAAGGACGGCGCCAGCGCTTGCCAGCAGCGCGAGGCAGAGCAGAGACTTTGCTATCGGAAACAACATCTTATTTGTCCTTGGCGTTTGTTCCTTGGCCGGTTCTTCCTGGACAACTCGTCTCAGGGGCGTGCGCTACGATCCGCGCATCGAAGCGAGACCAGGATTCTGAATGAAAGATCGAGCCAGATTGTCACGGACGCGTAAAATCTTCGCGACTCTCTGTCGAAGGCGCATCTGTGGACGTGACGGGTAATCGCGCTGACGGAACCTTACTGAGCGTAAGGATCAATTCAATTCGAATCAATTCCATTCGGCGACGCGGCTAACTCGCGCCGCCTGCGATCGAGGGCACGAGCAGAACTTCGTCGCCTTCCTGGAAGGCGTAGGTTTGGCCGCCCAGGAAACGGATGTCTTCTTCGTTCACATAAATGTTGAGGAAGCGGCGGATCTGGCCTTTGTCGTCGCGCAAGTGCGGCTTCAGGTCAGGAAATTTTTCGTCGAGCACGGAGAACAGTTCTCCCAGGTTTTGCGCGGCGCATGTGATCGCTCCCACGCCCGCGGTGTGACGTCGCAGTGCAGTCGGGATTTGTACCGTGATTGGCATGGTCTACGCTCCCACGCTCGCGGCTTCTGCTGCGGCGATGACTGCGGGCACTTCGTCCACATGCAGCGACTGCTGCAGGTAAGTCTCGAACTCCGCCAACTTCGGCGCGATCGGACGCTCGGTCTGATAGACGCCGGCGAGAACGTCGGTCGTCTTCAGACCGTTGCCGGTGATGCAAAGCACCGTCGTTTCTTCTGGCAGGATGCGATCCTGGCGATACAGTTTGCCGGCGCAGCCGACGGTCACTCCGCCAGCGGTCTCAGTGAAGACTCCTTCGGCTTCCGCCAGCAGGCGAATCGAATCGATCACTTCCGGATCGCTGACATCTTCGCTCCATCCTCCGCTGCCTTTAATGGTCTTGATCGCGTAGTGTCCGTCGGCGGGATTGCCGATGGCGAGCGAGCGGGCAATCGTGTTCGGCTTTTGCGGTTCGATCTCGGCATTGCCTGTTTTGACCGCAGTCGAAATAGGAGAACAGCCCGTCGCCTGCGCGCCGAAGAACTTCACTTCCTTGCCCTCGACCAGACCGAGCTTGATCAATTCGTCGAACGCCTTCTTGATCTTGACGATCAGCGAACCGCCAGCCATTGGGCAAACTACGTTATCGGGCAAGCGCCAGCCGAGTTGTTCGGCGATTTCGAAACCGACGGTCTTCGATCCCTCGGAATAGTAGGGGCGCAGGTTCACGTTGACGAAGCCCCAAGGATGTTCGTCGGCAATCTGCGAGCACAAACGGTTGACCTGATCGTAGTTTCCGGCGATGCGGACGACTTTCGCGCCGAAGACATTCGTGCCCAGAACCTTCGCGGGCTCGAGATCGGACGGAATGAAGATCCATGCTTTCAGTCCTTCGCGCGCCGCGTGCGCGGCAACGGCGTTCGCCAGGTTTCCGGTCGACGAGCACGCAACGGTGTCGTACCCGAAGGCTTTCGCCTGCGACAAAGCAACCGCGACCACGCGGTCTTTGAAGCTCAACGTGGGCAGACAGACGGCGTCGTTCTTGAGGTAGAGATGGTTCGCGGCGGCGTTCGTCCCGCTCAACCGCGCAGCAAGCCGCGGAGCCTGGAACATTGGCGTGAATCCCACCGGAAGGCGCGGTTCAAAGCCCTGCGGGAGAGGCAACAGTTCGGAGTAGCGCCACATGTTCGGCGGCCGCTGGGCAATGCGCTCGCGACTGGTCTTTCCCTGGCCAAGCTGCGGGCGCAGCGCGTCGTAGTCGTAGGCCACTTCCAGAGGAGAGAAACAATCGTCGCAGATGGAGCGGGGCTGGTTTCCCCAGGACCGTCCGCATTCGCGGCACCGCAGTTCGTAGTTCGACATGTCGCTACTCGCTTTCTTGCTTTGTTCTCAAATCAAAGCTGCGAGTAGCTGGGGACGAGCCGGAAAAAGCGGCCCAAAAAGCAAAGGCCTCTTTTTCCAGGAAAAGGAAAAGAGGCTATCGGAAAGCAAATACAGCGCGCTTGCCGAATCCCATGTTCCCTGTTTCCAGGAGAGAGTTGGCACCAGTCAGCCGGGATATATGATCCCAGATCGGTTGCCGTGGCGTCATAGGGCTCGTCCCTCAGCCACTCTGCATGAAATTCAGGTCCGCTTCCCAGTCGAAACCGAAGAGCGAACTTGTTCTCACGATGCTATAGAAAGTGGGACGAGGACGTCAAGGGCAATCGTTGAACGCGCGCTGCTTGAAGTTCGGGAAACCACAAAGGACACGAGGGTACGCGAAGGAAACGCTTTGGCTCATGAACTTTTCCGGCTCTGGACAAGCAGCCTGTGGACCATCGGCCTGTGGACAAGCAGCGAAAAAAGATCTTGGAAGGCAGGTGCAGAG
>Ga0075017_100001110_pt1 | contig 16189 bp, 11 predicted proteins | sample AleBraG_ABR_2012_FD_71475 | JGI IMG/M metagenome (GOLD analysis project Ga0075017, IMG submission 71475) | Freshwater sediment microbial communities in response to fracking from Pennsylvania, USA - Alex Branch Run_MetaG_ABR_2012 | ecosystem: Environmental > Aquatic > Freshwater > Creek >... | reverse complement strand
GTTTGTAGCGCTGGAGACCATCACGCCGGAGCACATTCGCTGGCATGTGCGGTATCTGTCGCATGATTTGCTGGAGGGGCGCGGCACGGGACAGCGTGGGGGAGACATTGCGGCCGAATATATCGCCACCCAGTTTGCGGAATATGGGTTAAAGCCGGCCGGGGATCACGGGACGTACATGCAGAAAGTCCCGCTGGTGGGGATCACGACGCTGGCGGACACGCAGTTTTCCGTCGTGCCCAAGCAGGGCGAGGCGATGAATCTGAAGCCTCTCGATGAGTACGTGGCTTACGACCAGACGCAGCAGGCACAGTCCGACGTGGATGCGGACATCGTGTATGTGGGCTACGGGATTGAGGCGCCGGAGTACAACTGGGACGACTACAAAGGGCTCGACGTGCGCGGCAAAGTTTTGCTAATGCTGGTGAACGAGCCGCCGTCGGATGATCCCAAGTTTTTCAAGGGCAAGGCCCTCACCTACTACGGGCGCTGGACTTACAAGTTTGAGGAAGCGGCGCGCAAGGGGGCCGTGGGCGTAATTCTGATTCATCAGACGCAGATGGCGAGTTATCCGTGGGAAGTGGTCCGGAACTCGAATTCGGGGGAGAAGTCATATCTGAAGCTGGAGGGGCCGGCGCTGAAGGTGGCGTCGTGGGCGCACCTGGATGTGGCGAAGCGGCTGGCGTCAGCGTCGGGTATGAATCTGGACAAGATGATGAAGGATGCGCAGTCGCGGGATTTTCATCCAGTGAGTCTGGGGGCGCGGCTCAAGGCGCATATGGTGAGCAAGGTCCGCAATTTTGAGTCGAACAACGTGGTCGCGATTCTTCCGGGGTCGGATCGCAAGGCGGCTGATGAGGCGGTGATCTATACGGCGCACTACGATCATTTCGGCATTCGTCCGGACATGCCGGGGGCCAACATTTTCAACGGCGCTGTGGACAATGCCACCGGGTGCGGCACTCTGCTGGAGGTGGCGCGGGCGTTTGGCACCGCCGCGGCACGGCCACGGCGGTCCATTCTTTTCGCGGCGGTTACGGCGGAGGAGCAGGGACTGTTGGGGTCGGAATATCTGGGGAAGCATCCGCCGGTTGCGGCGGGAAAAATCACGCTGGATTTGAATTATGACGGGCTGATGCCGCTGGGAGCGCCGGAGGAAGTGGAAGTCTCGGGTGCGGAGCGAACCACGTTCTATGCGGCAGTGGAGGCGATGGCGAAGGAGTTCCGTCTGGCCATCCGCCCGGATGCGCAGCCGGAGGCCGGGCATTATTACCGGTCAGATCATTTCAGCATGGCGCGAGTAGGGATTCCTGCATTTTCGATTAACGAGGGCATGAAATATAAGGGGCACACCGAGGTGTGGGGGCTGGAGCAGGAGCGCGAGTACGTGGAGAAGCACTATCACCAGCCGAGTGATGAGTACCATCCGGAAATGGATTTTGTGGGCGACTCGGCGATGGCGCGGTTTGGATTTGCCCTGGGTTGGGAAGCGGCGAGTTTACCCAAGCTGATCGGCTGGCAGCGGGGAGATGAGTTTGAGGCGGCGCGCGGGAAGAGTCAGTAGTAAGCGCGCAAACATCTTCCGCTCAAAAGCGACCGCGTTCTTCCATCACTGGATCAACACATAAACACTGAGTCGCCTACCGCGGTGCCCTTCAACAATTCAACGTAAGCGCGCGCGCGATCTGGGAGATGTCGTTTTCCTGGAAGAGGCGGATGGCGGCAATGCCGGAGGCTCCGGCTTGGAGGCAGGAGTAGGCGTTGGCCAGGGGGATTCCGCCCAGGGCCAGGACGGGGATTTTCGTTTGGCAAGCTTGGTGGAGAAGGTCGAGGCCGGCGGGCTGCGCGTCTTTTTTTTCGAAGACGGGGGCGAAGACGGCGAAGGTTGCGGCGTTCGCGGCCGCTTGGGTTACTTCTTCGGGCGAGTGACAGGAGACTGCGATGACTGGCTCGCGTGGCGAGAGTTGGAGTGCAGGAGTGCCCGCCCCACTGTGCCAGATTTTTCTTACCTCTTGCGGAGAGATGTCATTGGAGCGGAGGTGGACTCCGTCGGCTTGGACCGCGAGGGCTACGTCGGTGCGGGAGTTGATTAGGAGAGTAGTTCGGAGTTCTCGGTTCTTAGTTCTCAGTTGAGTGATGATGCTCACAGCCTCGTGGGCCAGGGATTCGAGGTCGCGCGTGGAGAGGTCTTTTTCGCGGAGTTGAATGTAGTCCACGTTGGCGCGGGCGCCTTCGGCGATTTTTTCCAGTAGGCGGCGGCGGCGGGTGGGCTCATTTTCCGCGAAGGCTTTGCGGTCGGTGATGTAGTAAAGTCGGCAGGCTTCAGGCATCAGCGCTCAACTCGAAAAGCGTTAACCACGAAGGGCACGAAGTTACACGAAGGAAGACTCACGGCCTGGTCTTGGCAATTTCCGGGAGAGACTCGCCGTTCTTTTTGGGCGTGCCGCCTAAGTGGAACTTGGTGAGGCCGTCGCGCAGGAACTCGAAGGCTTCTTCCGGGGAGTCGATGATCTTGAACTGGTCGAGATCTTGCGGGGAGACGGTGCCGGCGTCGACGAAGGCCTGGAAGTTGATGATGCGGTTCCAGTATTCGCTGCCGTAGATGACGACCAGGATTTTCTTGGCCAGCTTGTCGGTTTGCGCGAGGGTGAGGATTTCGAAAAGTTCGTCCATGGTGCCGAAGCCGCCGGGGAAAATGACCAAGCCCTTGGCGAGATAGGCGAACCAGAATTTACGCATAAAGAAGTAGTGGAACTGGAAATTCAGCGATGGAGTGATGTACTGGTTGGGACTCTGTTCGAAGGGGAGCTGGATATTGAGGCCGATGGTTTTGCCTCCCGCTTCATGCGCGCCGAGGTTGGCGGCCTCCATGATGCCGGGACCTCCGCCGGTGGTGACGACGAAGCGGTGGCGGCGCGCGGGAATCTGGATCGACCACTTGGTCAACATGTGGGCAAGCTTGCGCGCGTCTTCGTAGTAGCGGGCCATATCAAGGCCGGCCTGGGCGAGCTTCAGGTCCTCGTGAAGCTTGGCGGCGGGGACGCCTGTGTGATTGTTCTCGACCGCGGCAAGGTTCTTCGTGGCGTCTTTGCGTCCCTGAAAGCGTGCGGAACCGAAGAAGACGACGGTGTCCTGAATCTGCTCGCGGCGGAAGCGAGCCAGGGGTTCCTGATATTCCGACAGTATCCGGAGAATGCGTCCGTCGGGGCTGTTGAGGAAGGGTTCGTTCTGGTAGGCGACGGGCGCGGATTTGAGATGATCAGTCATGGGTGACTCGCGTTTTAGAACGGGGCTGTACAGGTTTGGTTCTGCGTCGATGGCTTTCTTTCGCCCCTACCGGGGCTCGGTTCTCTTTCTACTCTCCACCCACGGCTTACGCCGTGGGCTGCATTCTTTTGCCGCTTCGCGGCTGACGTGGGCCTACTGTTGTTCGTGGTAGTGGAGCGCCTCCCAGAAACCAATCCAGATGTCGAGTAGGCCCAGGCCGCTGCAGATGCCGCGGAAGAATCCGTTGGAGACCACGGTACGGAGGCTGGGGAACTGGAGCAGCAGGTAGTTGTCGGTCCACTCCGGGGTCCAGGGGAGAATGATGAGCAGCACGCCAGCCACAGCACTGATTAACACAAAAAGAAAGACGGAAATGCGGTGCATCCAGACTTGAATGGCGCCGAGTTCTGCGGGCGGCGCGGGCGGATCGGGAGAATCGAGCAGCACGGTGCGCGTATGAGTTTGCGGCGGGGCCTGCGGCGTGATCTCGGGCGCGTTGCCCGGGGTGCTGGAGAGCGGAGTGGGATCGGTCATCCGCGAGAGCTCCCTGGTGAAACCGCGGAGCCCGGATGGAGAAGATTGGGGACAGAACCCATCGGGCTATTCTACGACTTCAGGGCCTTAATGCGCTCGGCAACGTCACGGTAGTCAATGTTGCTGCCGTAGACATCCATGAAGTGCTTGAGGGCGGCAGGTTTGTCGCCGGAAGCTTCGTAGGCGGAGGCCAGTTCGTAGTTGAGAGCAACGCGGGTTTCGCCGTCGATGCCGGCAACGTTGAGAGCCTTGTCGTACCAGCGGACGGCGGCCTCAGGCACAGCCTTATCGAGGAAGCATTGCGCCAGCCAGGTGTAGGTCTGCATGATCTGCGGGAAGGGATGTCCGCGATCAAAGGACTGGCAGGCCTTCTGGAGTTCTCCAATGGCCTCGTCGAGCAGGCCCATTTCGCGGAAGGCGATGCCGAGGTTGCAATGCGTTTCGGGATCTTCGTCGGCGGCCGCGACATCGGATTCGAGATCGTGCTTGAGCTCGCCAAACATTTCGGCGAGATCGACTCCGGCGTCTTCGCCGAAGGGAGAGGCTTTGGCAGCTGCCGCCGGAGCAGGCGCGTGCGAAATTGCTGGTGTCGGCGGCTGCGGCCTGGGTGCGTCGAGAACGGGCGCGGACCAGGCTACGGACGCGGTCGCCGCCGGTGCAGCGGGCGGCGTGACGTGAGATCCGGATGAGGCCGATGCCGCGGCGCTCGCGGCCAGCGGCGGGCTGACCTTGGGTACCGAGACTGCGGGAGGCGCGGGTGCGACCGGCGCTGGAACTATGGGTGCCGGCTTGGCCTTGGCAACCGGAGCGGGCTCGGGCACAGGCGCAGGCTTCAGGAAGTCCTCGCCTAGAGAAGCTTCGATATCGGCAACAAACTCGCCCAGAACTGGAGCGGTGGGCGCAGCGGCCACGGCAGGCTCGGCATGTGCGGCTGGAGCGTGCGCTACCGCGGCAGAATTCGCAGCGGCAGGCTTGGCCGCCGCAGGCGGCGCTTTGGCCGGGAGCGCGGCCGGTTTGGTAACCGTGCCGGGCAGGAAGCCATCGCCTAGAGAGGACTCCAGATCGGAAACGAATTCCTTGAGCGCACTCGGCGCAGGCTCGGGTTCAGCTACAGGCTCGGGAGCAACGGGCTGAGGCGCGGGCTCGACGGACGCTTCGGCGACTACCGGGATTTCTTCAACGGCCGGGGCCGCAGGCTCTTCGACCGCTTCGACCACGGGCGCGGGGGCTTCGACCGCGACCTCTTCGATCGCGGCCTGTTCGACCGCAACTTCGTCAATCGCGGCGTCCTCGGTCGCAACTTCCAGGGACGGAATATCGTCGGCCGCAAGTTCTTCCACCACGGGTTCGGCTGAGACTTGCGCCTCTTCTTCGGAAGCTTTCAAGGCGGCGGCTTCCACCTCGGCGCGAAGCTCTTCTATTTTGGCGTGATCGCTGGTGAGAGTCTGGAGCTTGGCCAGGGCTGCCATCGCCTGCTCGGGCATGCCGTGGGCGAGGTAGAAGCGAATCTCTTCGATGGTCTCGTCGGTTTTACCAGAGTCGGGAATTTCATGGTCGCCGACGGCAGACTCGACTTGGGCAGCTTCGGCTGCGGGCGCGTCGGCTTCGACGGTGATGCTGTCATCCCACTCCGAGGAGAGATCGATTTCCGAGGAGGCCGCAGCGGGCTCGGCATGGGTCTCGGGCGACTCGTCGCCGATGGCAAATTCGCCTTCGGTGGCCGGCTCGACTGTGATTTCTTCCGTTTCCGCGGAGGCTTCGGCGGAGGCCGTGGGCCAGGGCGAAGCGCCTTCGGCCACGCCGTGTGTTTCTACTTGCACTGCGTCTTCGTGTGCCGCGGGAGCCTCGTCCACAGAGAACTCGGGTACGGCAGGTTCTGGCGCGTGTGCCGAAGCGGGCGCGTCCAGAAAAATGTGAGTTTCGTCGGAAGAACCTCCGGGTGCCGGAGCCGAGGCGCGTTCCTCATAGCGGTCAGCGAGTTCGCCGTAGCGCGTGGCTTCCTCGGGATATTCCGCTTCGGAGTAAACGCTCTGCAGCGTGCGGCAACAGAGAGCCGCTTCGGCGAAGCGTCCAGCACGCGTGTGCAGGGCGGCGAGACGCTGGTTGACGCGCAGATCGTGAGGCGCGAGTGGCAGTGCGGTGACCAGCGGGCCCAGAGCCTTGGCCGGCATGTTGTAAGAGATGAAGAGCTCGGCGTCGGTCAGGGCGGAACGGACCGAGAGCGCAACTTCGTCGGAATAATGCTGGTGCACGGAAGGCGCAGTCGCTTCCAGGTCGTCGATGAGGACGACAGCTTCTTCGGGAGTGATGAGCTTGCTGCCGGACGTACCGCCGAGCTGGCTGACCACCTGCTGGTAATTCTGCATGTGCAGGGGATTCTGCGGCTCGATCTGCGCCAGCTTCTGGTACAAGTCGCGGGCGCGGGGCAGGTCGCCAGACTGGACGCTGGCGTGCGCGAGCAGTTCGATGACTTCGCTGGTGTGCGTGGTCTCGCCGGCCTTGTTGAACAGGTCGAGCAGTTTCTGCAGGGAGTCGGGATTATCCCGCACATGGCCGATGATGGTGTGCAGGCTGTCGAGAACCTTGTCCGAATTTTCGGCGAGCATGCGCTCGGCGTGCTGGTCGAAAACCTGAAGCGCGTTCTCGTACTGCCCGGCCTGCATGAGCGCATCGGCGAAGCTGGCGATGGCGGGCAGGTCGTTATGGACGGCCAGCAGCTTGTTCGCGACGGTTCCGGCGTCGGAGAGCTGCCCCGTCTGCAAGTACGCTTTGAGCAGATCGCGGAGGCCATCGGGATGCGAATCGATGTCAGCGACTTTGTGCAGAGACGCAACGGCCGCGGCGGCGTCACCCGACTCCAGCATGTTCTTGCCCTGCATGAGCAAGGCGTAGGTATTGCCGGGATCGAGCGTGAGCATGCGCTGCAGAATTTCTTCGGCGCCGCTGAGCGAGCCCTTGGAACGCATGCTCTCGGCGGCCGAGGAGAAAATCTGCCAGGCTTCCGTCTTCTTGCCCAGGCGAATATAGACTTCCGCCAGGCGGACGCGCATGGCGCCGTTTTCCGGGTCCATCTCGAGAATCTTCTGGAAGATGCGGACCGCGTTCTCGAGCTCTCCCGACTTGAGGAATTCTTCCGCGACCTGCAGGTACTGGGCGCGGGCGTCGTTGAACAGGCCCTGCTGGGTGTAGAGTTCGGCCAGCTTCAGCAGGCTCTCCAGCGATGGCTTGAGCTTGCTGATCTTCTTGTACATGGCGATGGCCTTGACCGTGAAACCCTGGGTCGCATAGGCATCGCCTACGGTCTTGAAGCAGTCGGTGGCTTTATCGGTTTCGCCGAGGCGGGAATAGAGGTCGCCGACGGTATTGGTGACAGTCAGATCCTTGGCGTCGTTCTTGAGGACCTTTTCATACTCGGAGATGGCATTCTGCAACTTCCCCTGCTGGACATACTTCTCCGCATTGGCGAGGACTTTCTGTTTGTTGAAGCCGAACAACGCCATAAGAGTACGAGCTCCAGCGCCTGGTCTTTGTTGACAGCTCTTGATTCACGAACGTCTTTACAACAGAGTTTCTTTACACAGAACCGCCGGGAAAGTGCTCCCGGGAACTGTCCCGAGGGTCATCTCACATATCGGCGAATGGCCCACCGGACAAGGCCAATTGTACGTCTGGAGGTCATGAACCGCATGGTTACCAAGGGTTACCGAAAGGGAGTGTACGAACGGGTTACCAAGGGAACCGGGGGAGGGTTTGCGACCTAAACGATGTTCCGAGCAAAGGATCGGCCGATGATTGGGACTTGCCGAGCAGTTATTTCAAGAGACGAATTCTTGGCTGGGGGAATTGATTCGCCGCATTCGCGAGATCTACGTTTGCTCGCAACACACCAGAGATACATGCTCGCGTAGGCCCGCCAGGGCCGCCAACCTTCGGCTCGCCTCTCCATCTCACGAGAACTCTGCAGACCAAGCGCGCGGAGGAGGCCCAGGTCGCCGGATGGAAACGCATCAGGTTCTCCGAGCGCGCGCATGGCTACGTATTGCGCGGTCCAATTGCCAATGCCGGGAATTTCACAGAGTCGCGCCAGGAAAGCGTCGGAGTCGATGATCCGTTCAAAGCTGATCTGCCCGTCGCAAACCGCGCGAGCCAGGGCGCAAATCGTCTGCGCACGCTTCCCGGGGAGCCCAACGCCAGCCAGGTTGGCGTCCGCAAGGACCTCGGGCGTGGGAAAGAGACGGTTCAGTCCGCTCGGCCCGGAGAAGGGCTGGCCGAAAGACTTTGCGATCCGCCCCGCCAGGGTGGTTGCGCCCTGTACGGTGACCTGCTGGCCGAGAATTGCTCGAATCGTAAGTTCGAAGCCATTCCAACAGCCGGCCACACGCAGCCCGGGCTCAGCGTCAATCCGTGACGCCAACTCGGGGTCAGTTTCAAGACTCCGGCCTATGGCCGCCCAATCTGCATTCAGATCGAACATGCCGCGGATTCGTTCGATGATCAAGTAGAGTGAGTGCGGGTCGCCGATTTGCACGCGGACCGCGAGGGCATTCTGCCCTTCGTCCAGCGAAACCTCAAAATGACCGGGGCACCCGTTCACGGAGATGGAGCGGCGATAGCCGTGGTGGTCCACGATTTCGACGCCCGGTGTCGCGCGAGCCGCCAGGAAAGCCAGCATGCCCTTCCAGTTGTAGGGCGGGCGGAAGCGCAGGTGGAAGAGATAGTGATTTTCAGGCTGAATCGCTGTCTGTCGTGCCAGGCGCCGGATTTGGGTCGGCGTTCGGTGATAGGTCTTGCGGATAGTGGCATTGAATCTGCGCACGGAACCGAAGCCCGAAGCGAGGGCGACCTCACCTAACGGGAGCCTGGTTTCGTCGATCAGTTTCTTAGCGAAGTGCAAGCGGCGCGTTTTAGCGACAGCGCTTGGCGGCGCGCCCAGGTGCCGGATGAACAGGCGACCAAGGTGCCGCGCTCCTACCCCAAGGCGCTCCGCGAGACCCGCTATCCCGCCGTCTTCGAGGCCTGCTTCCCCGATCAGTCGCAAAGCTCGCGAGACGGTAGTCGAGGTTCCCAACCAGGCCGGAGTCCCAGGCGAGCACTCCGGCCGGCAACGAAGACAGGGACGAAACCTGGCCTCCGCCGCCGCAGCGGCAGTCGGAAAATAGCGAACATTCTTCTCTTTCGCGGTGGGAGCTGGACAAATCGAACGGCAGTAGACCCGGCTGCCAAGTACGCCAATGAAGAGCTTCCCATCGAAGCGCGCATCGCGCGACAGTCTGGCTCGCGAACAGACCTGTAAATCCAGATTCATAGCCTTCGCCAACTCATGATAATCGACGAGAAAGAAACGATTGGACGTTTTCGGACCGCGCTCCCTATTGCTGGAATGAGGTCCGGAAACGTCCAGGCCGAGGGACAGCTGCGTCTGAAAATGTCTAACCTGATTCCATCCAGAGAAGTACCTTGATAGCGTTCCTATGGCAATTCGAATTCGTCATTGCGTCGAATGTCCGAAGTGCCTTACCCAATATCTGATTGCGTCGAGTCCCTACGAAAACGGATCCTATCTCATTCCCACCGTCCCGTATTCGTCCGACGAATACACACTGTTTTGCTCGTGCAGAAGGCCAGCGGTTCCCAGCCGATGGAGGGCGTGCGAGTTGAAGGCCTGCGAGGTCTCGAAAGCCGCTCATCGTCGCGGCTACGGCACATCCGAGGAAATCGTTCAGGTTCGCAGTGTGACACATGCTGCGTGGGTCTTCGACGGCGCCCAACGTACGGCCGATCGCAAGCGACAATGGACGTAAGTCACTGCCCAGCAGTCTTCTTTTGCAGTACCCTTAAAGTACTGAAATGTCACGTCGCGTATTCACTGCACTTGCTTTGGCCGCGATCTCGGTCGGCGCCGCTGCGCTTTCTCAGGCTCCCCCAGTTTCCGGTCAGCAGCCCCCTTCCAGCGTAACCGCCGGCACTTCGGTCGCTGCCACGATGGGCGATACCGTCGCGGCCTACCGCAAGGTGATCGTGCTCATGGACGATGCCAGCGCTCTCGACGAGGGCAACCGCGAGCGGGTCCATACAGCGGCCTGGATCCTTTTTGAAAAGAATCGGGACCGGCTCGAAAAACTGGAAGAAGACTTGCGCACAGAGATGACTCAGAAGGACTCGCCCCTCGTCGCGGCGTTTCTGACCCGGCTTGAGAGCAATTCCGAGTTGCGTGACGCCGACAAGTTGGCCTTCCGCGATGTTCTGGACGGCCTCGCCTCGGTTCCTCCGCAGGCGTTGCCCAGCGGTCCGCTGCGTAAAAGGATTTCCGACGATGTTGCGGCACTGGAGCAAATCCAGACTCTGTACCAGAAGGAGATTTCCCAGATTTCTTCTGGATTGCAGACGCGCGGCATGGTCGTCCACCGCGAGGCTTGGGAGCATTACGTTGCGTTTCTAAAGACGAAGTACAACCGCGAAGAGATTCTCAGAGAGACCGCATCCCAGCTTCCTCCAGCCGAATCGCGCGGCGGCGCTGCTCCCAAAAGCAAGTTGGAAATCTTCGGTACCGAGCTTCCGATGAAGACCGTCGCGCTGACCTTTGACGACGGCCCGCATCCGCGCTACACCGACCAGGTGCTGGAAATCCTCAAGAAGTACGGGCTGCACGCCGTTTTCTTCGAAGTTGGCAAGAATCTGGGAACGGCCAGTGATAAAGACAAAAACGAAGTCACCCTGGGCCCGATCGCTCCCGCCAGTTACCGGATTCTCGAGTCGGGCTCGACCATCGGCAATCACAGCTACAGCCATCCGGTTCTGCCCAAGCTGGATGAAGCCGCGCTCACCAAGGAGATCGATTCCACCAACGCGCTGCTGACTTACATTCTGAAATCGCCGCCCGTTTTGTTCCGTCCTCCGTATGGGGCGGCGAATGCAAACATTCTCGCCAAGATCCAGGCGGATAACATGAAGACGGTCATCTGGAACGTGGACTCCCTGGACTGGGCGGATCCGGTGCCGAACTCGGTCGCGCAGCGCGTGCTCACAGAAGTTGAGAAGGCGCAGCGCGGCATTGTTCTGTTTCACGACATTCACAAAGTTGGGCTGGATGCGCTCCCCATCGTCATTGAGACTCTGCAGGCGGACGGATACAAATTCGTTTCGTGGAATGGCAAGGCATTCGGGCCCCCAGCCACAAACGGGGAAACACGCGGGGGGCAAACAGAAGTTGTGGCGGCTCCGGCGGTCGTGCAGCCTTATCGCGACAGTTGGGCGGCGATTATCGGCATCGATGACTACGCGAACTGGCAGAAGCTGCAGTATGCCGCGCACGACGCGCTTGGGGTCAAGGATTTGCTGGTTCAGAAATACAACTTCAAGCCAGACCACATTTTCACGCTGTTGAATGGCGAGGCTACGCGGGAGAACGTCCTTTCGCTTCTCGGCGACAAGCTGGCAGACCCGAAGATGGTGCAGCGCGAGGATCGCGTGCTCGTCTTCTACGCGGGGCATGGAGCCACCCGCAAACTGGCTTCGGGACGCGAACTCGGCTACATCATTCCTGTCGACGCTGGCCTGACGGACTACGAAGGCAGCGCCATCTCGATGACGAATTTCCAGGATATTTCTGAGGCGATTCCCGCCAAGCATTTACTTTTTGTCATGGACTCCTGCTACAGCGGGCTGGCGCTGACACGCGGAGGAGGCGCCCTGCCGTCGCAGAACTATCTCAGCGAAATTTCCCGCCGCGAAGCGCGCCAAATGTTCACCGCGGGTGGCGCCGACCAGCAAGTCGCCGACAATGGCCCTAACGGACATTCGGTCTTTACCTGGACGTTGCTGCAAGGGCTGGATGGCCGCGCCGATCTGAATGGCGACGGAGTAATCACCGCGACGGAGCTCGCCGCCTACGTTGCGCCAGCAGTGTCTGCGCTGTCTCATCAAACACCGGCCTTCGGCAATCTGCCCGGCACCGAGGGTGGGGATTTTATTTTCGATCTGAAGCATGAGACGGAATTTCTCAACGAGGATTCCGCCCAGCTCGGCGACGATGCAATCAAAGTAAACGCAGAGCTGGCAAAACTTCGTGACCAGATGCGTGCGGAAGAGCGCAAGAATGAAGAACTCCGCAAGCAGCTGGCAACTGCAGAGGCGCAGTTGAAGCAGGGGTCGCAGCCCGGCGCAGGGGCTCCATCCGGATCTTCCGCCAGCGGTGCTCCCGCAACGACTACGACCAGCGCAGGGCAAAGTCCGGCAGCGGTTCCGCCTGATCCGGCAGCGATCGAGAACGATGAGGGCATGCGGCTGTACAAAGAGAAGCGCTACGCAGAGGCGGCCGCGGAATTCACAGCAGCAGCCAGCCTTCAGCCGGGCAATGCTCTGTTCCCCAACAACGCTGGTTTCGCTTATTACCGGATGGGACACCTGGATGACGCCGAGCAATGGTTTCAGAAAGCGATCTCACTCGACCCCAAGCGGGCCGTGGCCTATCTGAATCTCGGGGATGCTTATCTCGATCAACAAAAGAAAGCCGAGGCCAAGGACGCGTACGAGAAATACCTCGCATTGGCTCCCAACTCGAAGAGCGCCCCAGCCGTTCGCGAAAAACTGAAGTCCCTTCAGTAGCAATCCTCATCGCCAATCGGCTTAGTATGAATGTGGTATTGGGAATGACTGCCCGCGCGTGTATCTTTCCGCAAATTGTGGGAACACCAAAACAGAGGACAACGACACGATGACTTGGATTCGAACTGTGAATTGGGACGAGGCTGACGAGAAACTGCGCAAGGCGATCGAAGGCGAGAAGCTGTTTTATCCGAAGGAGTATGCCGAGCCGGTGCATCCCGATCCGTCGGGGGCGTCGTCGATTGTGGGGTCGCACACGCTGATTCCCGACGCGCTCTATCACGCCTTCGCCACGTTCGGCTCGCTCATGTCGCCAGACTTACCACTCACCCGGGCGCAGCACGAGATGATCGCGACGATGGTCTCGGTGACCAACCGGTGCGTGTATTGAATCGAGTCGCACGCAGAGTTTCTGCGTAGAGTGACGTTGGACAAGGGGTTGGTCGAGGCTTTAGAGAAGGACTACGCCACCGCGCCGATCTCGGCCCAGGACCGCGTGATGCTCGACTACGTGGTCAAGCTGACCAAGGATGCGACCAAGGTTTGGAAGGATGACATTGAGGGCCTGCGGGCTGCGGGATTTGACGACCGCGGGATTCTGCAGATCACGCTGATCGCGTCGTGGTTTAACTACATCAATCGCGTGGCGGATGCGCTGGGGGTGGGGCGGGAATAAGATCGCCCGTCATCCACCGCCTTCCTAAATACGTGAACGACTGAATCGCGCTCACCGTCGTAGACGGCCCGTTTGACAAAGGGTCACGGCTTGTAGGGGACGCTATAGTGCGACGCGACGACTTGCCACTTGCCGCCGGCCTTCATCCAGACATCGGTGAGCCGGTCGTGATACTCGTAGGGCTTGCCGTTGGACTCGCCTCTCTCATGGTAGGCGCCGGTCACGATGGCGGTGTCGCCGTGCATCCGTACCTTAAGGTCGGACAGTTCCGCCACCTGCACGTGCACGGTGGCGTCGGCGCTGTGGCTGATGTACCCAGCCTTGCTGTAAATGTTGCCGTCTTCGATGGTGATGACGAAATCGTCGGCCAGCAGGGAAGAAAGGATGTCGATGCTGCGCTGCTTGTAGGATTCGGTCCACTTCATTTCCTGGGCGCGAATGGTGGCAGCGTCCGACTTTTCCTGGGCGGCAGTGCTCGCGACTGTGGCCGCTAACAAACAGAGGATCAGAGTCCACGTCCCGTGAATGCGCATAGCTTCTATGTCGCACAATCGGGGGGATGCGGCAAGTTCCTTGTGTGGCCCCGGCGCGCTGGCTAGTTACGAGGCTTTCCTGCAGATGGAGAGAATGCCGCCGAGAGTCGGGCCACATCTTCGGCGGTAAGGGCGTAGGAACTTCCCAGCGGGCCGGTGAGAACCTGGTTGACCTTGTCGATCGGCTGGTTTTTGGTGGCGTCCAGGAGGCGCGACCATTCTGCTGCCACGGCGGTGCGCTCTTCGGCACTGGCGTCGGCGCAGAACTCGCGCGCGGCTTCTTCGGGGGAGCCGTATTCGTCCTTCATGTCCTGATGCAGATAACCGCGGAGAAAGCTGCGCAGGGCGGGGAATTCTGCGGCGGAGATGGGCGTCCCTTGCGGCTTTGCGGCGAGTGGCTTCGTCGCTGCCGGTTTCTTCGCAGGACGGTTGGGGCTCATGAGCGGCACTCCGGATATGCTGTCAGCACGTGGTAAGTGTTCGGCGGATCCCACTTCAGCACGATGACGGCCTGCGCGCACGGCTGGACGCGGTCTTCCCCGCGCCGCAAAGTGCGGCCGAAGGGGTGGGCCGGATCGCCATCGTAGTCGAGCACGAGATTGGGGTGGCTGTCGCGCTCGAGCCAGCGGCTGATCTTGTTGTTCTGCTCGGCGATGGCGGCGCCCACGGCGGCCTCGGCACTCTCGCGGTCATTCCAGGTGGAGGCGGCGGAGATTTCGCGTTCGTGCTGCAGACGCTCGCGAAGTTCGGCGTCGGTGCGCCCAACGTGCTTGCGCAAGGTATGGCCGCCGGCGTTTTCGTCCTGCGAAAGATCATGGCGTGCGCTGGTGAACGGTTTCGCGGACGGACCGCTCTCAGCCGCCGGTGGGCGCGTGCACGCCGCCATGGTCGCAGCCAGCAGGATTGCGAGCATGATCCGCAACTGTTGGGAACCGTAGGTGATCGCGTGGCGCATCAGGAAGCCAGAGTACACAACGGCGACACAAAATGCATCCGCAGGATGTTGGGGCAGTTTCTGAACTGTCCCACAACCCATTCTTCATTCGGATAGTTGCACTACACTTGACTTCGAGGGCGGAGTCCAAGGCACAACTCTGCTTCTTGCCGCCCGGGCACAATCTTCATGGTTGAATCATTAGCCGAATTTTTCACGGAGAACTTTCGCTCACACTCGAACGAGCGCGCCTACCGGCAGCGGCGCGGATACCGGACGGAGTCGTTTACGTACGGCGAGGTGCTGGAACTGGCCTTTGGATTTGCCCGCACGCTGGCTGCGCGGGGGATTTCGAAGGGCGACCGCGTAATGCTGTGGGGCGAGAACTGTGCCGAGTGGGTCGCGTTTTTCTTCGGGTGCTCGCTGAGCGGGGTCATTGTTGTGCCCATGGACGACGGGTCGTCCGTCGACTTTGCGGTGAGGGTCTTTCAGCAGGTCGACGCGAAATTATTGGTGGGATCGCGGCAGCACGTACAGGAATGCTCGGCGGCCGGATTCTCAAGCGCCACTTTGAACCTGGAAGATCTGGCACAAACGATTGGCGCCCAGGCCGCGCTCCCTGCTGTCGCACTCGGAAAAAGCGACATTCTGCAAATCGTATTTACCTCGGGCACCACCGCTGATCCCAAGGGCGTGGTGATCACGCATGGAAACGTGCTGGCGAACATCGCTCCGCTGGAGCAGGAGATGCGCCGGTATCTGAAATATGAGCGGATGGTGCATCCGCTGCGATTTTTGAATCTGCTGCCGCTCAGCCACGTGTTTGGTCAGTTTCTGGGGATGTTCCTGCCTCCGCTCCTGGGGGCGACGGTGATTTTTCAGGACGAACTGAAGCCGTCGGAAGTGGTCAACACGATTCGCCGCGAGCGAGTGTCGGTGCTGGTGAGCGTGCCGCGCGTGCTGCAGTCTTTGAAACAGAAGATCGAGCGCGACGTGCAGGATCAGGACGAGGGCGATTCATTCCAAAGAAGATGCAAGTCGGCGAAGGAGCAACATTTTCTGCGCCGGTGGTGGACCTTTCGCGCGACTCGCCGGCAGTTTGGCTGGAAGTTCTGGGCGTTCATCGCGGGCGGCGCTGCGCTCGACAGCGACACCGAAGAGTTCTGGGGACGGTTGGGGTATGCCGTGATTCAGGGATACGGGCTGACGGAGACGACTTCGCTGATCAGCGTGAACCATCCGTTCCGGCTGGGCAAGGGATCGATCGGGAAGATGCTGCCGGGGCGCGAGGTGAAGCTGGCGGAGGATGGAGAAATTCTGGTGCGGGGCGGCGGCGTGGCCTCCGGATATTGGGACGGGCGCGGCGCGCACAAGGTGTCGGACGAGCAGGGGTGGTATCGCACGGGCGACATCGGCGCACTGGACGATGCGGGGAATCTTTATTTCAAAGGGCGCAAGAAGGAAGTGATCGTGACGCCAGCCGGGACGAATGTCTATCCCGAAGATCTGGAAGCGGCGCTGCGGCAGCAGCCTGAGGTGAAGGATTGTGTGGTCGTGGGAATCGATCGCGGCGGAAACGCGGAGCCGTGTGCGGCGGTGATTCTGCGCGGTGAGGCGCGGCTGGAAGAAGTCGTGCAGCGC
>Ga0075017_100001109_pt1 | contig 16190 bp, 12 predicted proteins | sample AleBraG_ABR_2012_FD_71475 | JGI IMG/M metagenome (GOLD analysis project Ga0075017, IMG submission 71475) | Freshwater sediment microbial communities in response to fracking from Pennsylvania, USA - Alex Branch Run_MetaG_ABR_2012 | ecosystem: Environmental > Aquatic > Freshwater > Creek >... | reverse complement strand
GCTTTTTCGCCGTGTGTCTGACGATTTAGTGGAAGCAAAGATCGTGGACGTCAAGAAAATGCTGAATCGTCACACCCTCAGCGAGGACCCGCATCTCAGGCCGGGCGACATGCTGTTTGTGCCTCAAAGCACGGTTTCCAAGGTACGCAAATACCTGCCGCTTCCAACTTTGGGCATGTACATGAACTCAGCGCAGTTTTGAGTTCCAGAAGAACCAGAAACATGACTTGAGGAGGTCAAACAGCCTCGTCGGTCGGACCACGTAGGGCCAAGGAGTGTGCGGGAGAACAGTCGTTTGCGGCCAATGGGACATTTGTAACCGGGACCGCAGGATGTACGGTCCCGGCCCTTGGAAGTGAGTTCGCGCCCAGACCTCTAAGGCCCTGCTCCATTTTTTTCGAGGACCCAGCCGGCTGCCGGTGGTTTTCTATGGTGGAACAAGCTCTTCTCAACCGCAGACGGCTCGACACGCCCTCCCCAACCTTGCGTGATGTTCTAGCCGTCTTCTTCCGGCAGCGACGCCTGATTCTGTTTTGCTTTTTCGGTGTTTTTCTGTCTGTTTTGCTTTACGCACTGTTCTCCCCCAATTACGAAGCTCACATGAAGATTCTGGTCCGCCGGGGACGTGCGGACCCCGTGGTGACCGCCCAGGCCACCGCACCGGCCGAATTCTCTCGGGAAGAGATCGCCGAGGAAGAGTTGAATTCCGAGGTGGAACTCCTGCGCGATGAAGATTTGCTTCGCAAGGTAGTACAGGCCGTCGGGCTCTTTTCCAGCGATCCGCTCCGCTTTCTTCCTTTTCGGAGAAACGATGAAGACGCTCAGCTAGCCCGAGCCGTGGAACGGCTGGGCAAACGCCTCCAGGTCGAACCGATACGCAAAACCAATCTGATCGACGTGCGTTACCGCTCCCGTGATCCCGAACTCGCTGCTCAGGTACTGAAGACTCTGGGAGCTCTGTACGTAGAGAAGCACACCGAAGTACATCGGCCCTCGGGAGAATTTCACTTCTTTGAACAGCAAAGTGCTGAGTACAGCCAGCGTCTGCGTGACGCCGAAACCGGGCTGGTGGATTTCACTCGCGGACAAGGTGTAGTGTCGGCGGCGCTCGAGCGCGACATCGCGCTGCAAAAACTGAGTGAGGCCGACGCCAGCTACCGGCAGCTGCGCTTGTCGATTGCGGAAACGGAAAGAAGGATTCGGGTGCCGGAAGCCCAAATTCCTTCCCTCCCCCGGCGCGCCACCACCGAAGTGCACACCGCTGACAACCCGCAACTCATGGAGAAAATGAAGTCGAAGCTTCTCGAACTCGAACTGCAGCGGACCGACTTGCTCACCAAGTACGAACCGTCATACCGCCTGGTCCAGGAAGTGGATCAGCAAATCGCAGAAGCGAAAGATTCCATAGCCACGGAAAAACAGAACCCTATCCGCGAAGAAACTACCGACCGCGATCCCAATTACGAGTGGGCAAGGACCGAGCTTGAGAAGGCGAAGGTCGAATTGAGCGGGTTGCAGGCTCGAGCCGGCGTGGCTGGAGTACAGCTGACAAATTCACGCCTGCTCGCCCGCCAGCTCGCAGAAGACACCATCACCCAGGACAATCTGATCCGCACCATGAAAACTGCGGAAGAGAACTATCTTCTTTATGTTCGTAAAAGAGAGGAGGCCAGAATCGGTGACGCCTTGGACGAACGAGGCATTCTCAACGTTTTGATCGCCGAGCAGCCCCACGTTCCGGCATTGCCGGCCAGATCCATGGCTGCATATTCGATCATTGGATTGTTCCTGGCCGCGACATGCAGCACGGGAATGGCATTCGCTCACGACTTCCTGGATCCGGCGTTTCGCACGCCTGACGAAATCGTGGCGTATCTGGACGCGCCCGTGCTGGCTTCCTTGCCTGGCGACGTCGCCTACGAAAAATTCCCACCGGCGATGGGAGAATAAAGAATGAGGGACCATGACGAGCCTCACGCTTGACATCCTGCGGCCGCCGGCAATCGACGATGTTGCGGAACCCTACATCGCCGAAGAGCCAGTCCTGGAGACCCCCTCCCCCGCCACTTGGGATCCGGAAACCTTCGCTCGCGAGCAAATCCGTGGCATGGTGCGGCAGTTGTTCTTGCCCAGTGGACCCAGACCCGTCCGCCAAGTCGTGTTTAGCAGCATAGACCCGACAACCGATGTTGCCGAGATCTGCGCGCTCGTCGGAAGAGATCTGGCGGCACAAATGTCCGGCAAGGTTTGCTTCGTGGAGGCGCATCCGCGTTCGCCTGCGCTCCAGCTTCTGCTTGAGAGCCAAGACATCGAAGATCGCCCGCGCCTTGTCAATTCGTCTGCAAAGAGCGCCAAGCCCATCGCGGGCAACCTCTGGCTTATGGCCGTGAGAGACTTCCTCGGCAACGAACAGCGGCGGCTCTCAACCACTCATTTGCGGGTTGCGCTGACCGAGATTCGACGTGATTTCGAATTCGCGATCATTCACGCACCCCTTGCCAGTCTTTACAGTGAACCGGCTCTGCTGGGGCAGTTATGCGACGGCATCATTCTGGTGCTGGAAGCGAACTGCACGCGCCGCATTGCCGCACGAAAAACAATACAGAACCTGCAGAGCATGAACGCCAGGCTGTTGGGAACGGTCTTGAACCAGAGGACATTCCCCATTCCAGAGAGGCTTTATCGGAGGCTGTAGGAAGTTTGGCGTTAAGCGGCATCGTTCGGCAGGGATGGCACCGCCGGACACAACATCAACTGTGCAAAACAAGCTAAGAAATCGACACGGGAGTGAATCAGCGGAGCCTTGCCTGCGCCTCGCAACCGAAGCCGATGCAGTGGCGCCATTCTGGTATGCGCTGCAAACACGCTACCGCTTCGAAAAGAAAGTTGCTCTGCAATTGCAGCAGAAGGACATCGAAATCTTTCTCCCTCTTCGACAGGAGCTCCATCGCTGGAGCGACCGCGATCAGGAAATCTACGTACCGTTATTCCCGGGTTATGTATTCGTACGCGTGGAAAATTCAAAAGAGCAGCGTCTACGCGTCCTGCAAACCGGTGGCATTTACTCCTTCGTCAGCACCGCGGGAGATCCCTTGCCCATTCCCGCCAGCCAGATCGAGCACTTGCAGCTTCTTCTGTCGCAGAGAGTGGCGTGCTCCCTCCGCCCCTTCTTGAAGATAGGCCAGCGCGTCCGCATTCGAGGCGGCTGTCTCCACGGCCTGGAAGGCATATTCTCGCAGGATGGCCCGCGCAGTCTCGTCATCTCTATCGAATCGATCCAACGCTCAGTCGCAATCGAGATCGAAGGCTACGAATTAGAGCCCGTCTAAGTGTCCATCTCCACCATCACAAATAAGCCATGCCTAGTTCCCGTGCCGGTCATCCCGCGCCAGATCCCGGGAGTCTCTGCACGATCCGTGGCTGGCAGGAAGCTCCCGCAATCGGTTCGATTCGAAAACATTGGTCTCGAAGGGAGAGTCGCACCTCGAGCGCCCGCTGGGAGCAAATGGGACCGCGCTTGCGCCCTCTCGACCACCCTCCTGCCGCAGCCTCTGGTCTCGGATCGGTGGACGCTCTACCGCATGGTTTTCACAGACTTTCTGCTGACCGCAGCCCTGTTCGTCGCGGTGCACATCCTGTGGTTCAGGTCGGTTTTTATCGTTAACCGCCCCATGTCCCACTTGTGGAACGTAGCCGTTTCCGACCATCACATCTACGTCTGTGCCGGGCACGCTCTGATTTACGGTGTGCTGCTCACCCTTCTCGGCTACACCGAAGGTATCTACGAGGCCGGCGGAATGTCTGTGCGGCAGAAGGTCCCGGCCCTACTCAGGGTCGTTTGCTGGGCTACCGCCTTGACCGGCAGTGCCGTGCAGCTCGCACAACCTGACCACTCGTCTCTCAGTAGATTGATATCCGTCGGCATTCTCAGCTTTGCCACTCTGGTGGGTTGGAGAGCGTGGCAGCTTCACGCGACCGCGAAAGATGCCAGGCTCGGAAGGGGGGTCCGCAATGTTCTGATCGTGGGCCGCGGAAAGCTGGGCCTTCAGTTGGCCGAGTACTTCGAGACCCATCCCGAGACTGGCTGCGTCATTAACGGATTTCTGGATGATCAGTGGCACTCCAGTCCCGATGTCCTTGGCCAAATAGAAGATCTGAGCACCATAGACCGCGCAGAGTTCATCGATGAGGTGATCCTCACCGATCCGCACGACCGTGAGCGAGCCCGCCGCGTCATCCAAACTGCGCGGCTCAATCGCCTTGACTTGCGCGTAACCGCCGACCTGTTCGGCTCTTCGCCTCAATCCCTTCGAGTCGAACGCTTGGGAGACGTTCCGCTCATTTCTCTTTCGCATGAACCGCTGCCGGTCTTCGGTCTCCTGCTTAAACGAACGCTGGACATCCTGCTTTCGGCAACGGCGCTTTTGCTTCTGGCTCCGTTCATGGCGATCGTCGCAGCCCTCGTCAAGCTCGACTCTCCCGGACCGGTTATCTATAGCGCGCTGCGCGTGGGCAAGAAGGGCCGGCGATTCCGCTGCCACAAGTTCCGCACCATGACCGCGAACGCAAACGCGCTCAAAGACAGCCTCCGCACCGGCAATCAACGTCGCGGCCCCTGTTTCAAGATCGCCGCCGATCCCCGAATCACTCGCGCTGGGCGCCTCTTAAGGCGCTACAGCCTGGACGAGTTGCCTCAACTGTGGAACGTACTGAAAGGCGAGATGAGTCTGGTAGGACCTCGTCCCCATCCAGTGGACGACTTCGAGCGCTATCAACTCGATCATCTCCGTAGGCTCGACGTCACCCCCGGAATCACCGGCTTGTGGCAGGTAACGGCCCGCCAGGACCCTTCTTTCCAGATCAATTTGAAACTCGACCTCGAATACATCGAAAAATGGGGCCTGTGGCTCGATTTCAGAATTCTGCTCAAAACCTTCGCTACCGTCATAGCCGGGAGCGGCGTGTAAGGAGCAACAGCCCGCGGACATCAGCCCCCTGAGCGTATGAGTTCCCCAGCATCTATCTCGCGCCGATTCTCCCTCTCGGACTTTGTGTGCTCAGCTGCCACAGTTGGCGCGCGGCCCCTGCACGCGCTTATTACGGCGCCTTGCCTGCTCTTCCTGACAACGCTGACCGTAATGCTCTTTCGCCCGCCCGATCTGCAGTTCTATTCGCTCGATCGCATTGCTTTCCTGCTGCTGTTGTTCGTCGTGATGCTCGGGGCATTCCTTCAGCGGCGGACCTTACGCCTGACGAGTGCCCTCACATGGCCGATGCTCGCATTGATCGCCTTGGCTGTTTCGGGAGCTTTGACCCAACCGTTCGATCCGCAGACCTGGAGTTTGTTGACGGGGAAATTCGTCGCACCTTATGCCCTCTTCCATCTGTCCTTCCTCGTTTTCAATTCGCCAGAATCCTTGCGGCGCTTTGAGACCTTCTCCCTCATTGTGCTGGCCTATTTGAGTTTCACCGCGATTGCATTTCTGGTCGGCGCCACCGGCTTCATTTTCCCGCCCTACATTCTGGACGAAAGCTTAGGCATTCATATCGATCGCGCGCGGACCGTTCTTGCAGGCCGTCGCGAATGGTGTGACCTTGAACATGCTCGGGCTGATCGCCCTCGACGCGTTTCGGCGCGGCCGTCTGCGGGGATTTTGGGCCTTTGTTTTGCTGGCGAGTTTGCCGCTCGCCATACTCGCAACCATGACGCGGGCAGTCTGGATTTCGTTTGCCGGATCAGCCGTTGTCCTGGGATTCCGAACCACGAATCGCACCGTTCGGCGCGCGTGTCTCACCCTCATCATCGCCGGAGCAATAGGAACCTTGGTCGCCTTGTTATCCGCGGATATGCGAACTTCCCTGCAGGACCGAGTCGAGGAACGCGGTCCTGTTGAGATCCGCATGGCCGTGTACAAGGCGGGCTGGCAGATGTTCCTCGAACGCCCTTTCTCCGGGTGGGGCATCAATCAAATGCCCGCCGAACTGGCCAAGCGCATGAGTGACTACCACCTTCAGGCCTTCTGGGTGCACAACACCTACCTCGAAATTCTGGTGGAGCACGGGATCTTCGGCTTTGCCATCTACGTCTGGGTCATCGTCGGTTTGTTCCGCCTCGGCCGTAAACGAAATCTGTGTGACCACATCCCCGGCACGTTCCTTGACGAAGGTTTTCGCATCGTCTGGCCAGTCATCTTAGGCGTTTATCTGGTCAACGCCACGCTTGTGGTCATGAACTACCAGTTCGTTAACGGACTTCTCTTCACCATCGCTGGCATGCTCTCGGCCCAAAATCGCAGAGAACTCGAACTCCAGGCAGATGTCCTCCCAAGCTGAACTCGCCACCCTGCCGACGACCGCTCCCACTGGTCTGGACGAGTACGAACCGCAGCGAGTTGCGTCTTCTAACCATCGCGGCCCTTTCCCAATTTCTTCGCAAGCACCGACCCAGCCTTCAATCACCACCTGCGCAGGCGTCTACCTCGGTTTGCGTTACGGGCTGGGTGTGCTGGTCAGCATCGGCAACATGTTTCTGCTGACGTGGTGGATTGGACCCCACGCCTACGGAATCTTCATCACTGCCATCGGCCTGACAGCATTTCTCGCCAGCCTTGCGCGCAGCGGAGTGGACACCTACCTCGTTCGCCGTGCTGTTCCCCCTGACGAAGGAATGTACGCCGTTGCGAACTCGCTGATCGGCACCCTCTCCCTCACGCTAATGCTTGCGGGCGTCGCGGTCGTGCCGTTCCTCGCAAGGTGGTACGGCAACCGCGAGTTCCTTCCCGCGTACACAGTCCTGCTCTTTACCATTCCTCTCGTAGGTCTCACCGGACCTCCCACCGCGAAGCTCGAGCGCGATCTGAATTTCCGCATCGTGGCTCAGATTGAGCTAGGCGGCCAGGTGCTGGCCCTGCTGGTCAGCCTCACGCTGGCATGGCGGGGCTTCGGCGTGTGGGCGCCGGTGTTGGGTCATCTTTCGTGGCAGATCTTTGGCGCTTGCGCCGCTTTCGTGGCAGCCAAACTCGTGCCCCGATTTCGATTCAGCTGGCGGTGTGCTCGTGAAATGCTGACCTTTGGCGTGGGCTACACCGCATCTTTGCGCACCTGGCAACTCCGCACACTGGTAAATCCGCTACTCGTTGGACGCTTCGCGGGCGTGGAAGGTGTCGCGTTTGTCGGCTTGGCCATCCGCATCGCCGAAGGCCTTGGCTTCATCCGTATCGCCGCTGCCAGGCTGGCGATCGCGGCTCTTGCCCGACTGCAAGAAGACCAGGCTCGATTTCGCGCGCGTTGCAGAATGCCCTGAAGTTGCAAGTCGTTGTGCTGGGGCCGCTCCTCTGCGCCTTCGCTTTGCTTGGCCCCTTCGTCGTCGCGCGATTCATGGGCGTTCGCTGGACGCCAAGCCTGCGCGTCTACCCGTTCATCGCGGCAGGCGTGCTGATCAACTCAGTCTTTAATCTGCAGGCGTCCGCCCTGTTTGTGGTTGGCCGACAGTGGCTGGTGCTGAAATCTTATGCCAGCCACGTCGCGCTCTTGATTCTGGGGACATGGTTCCTCATCCCGCACTTTGGGATTGCCGGCTATGGGTGGGCCGACCTCACCGCATGTCTTGGATACTGGTTTCTGCAATCCGGTTCCTTGGCATCCATAGGGATTTCTTACCGTCGGCTGGCTCCATGGGTTCTGGGATTTGTAGCACCCCTGTTTGCGCCCTTCACGCACTCCATGTGGAGTCTCGCATTGTGCCTGCCCTTGTGCGCCGTCCTCGCACATGAGGCTTGGAGCGCCACCCCTTGGCCTCTATGGGACCGCGATCGGGCGTACGCCAAGTTCGCGAGGAGACTCCCCGTCATCAGACTTGCTCATCTCGCGACTTTCCTGTTCAAAACCCGCCAGCGAGGATGGCCATACGTCCAGGCAGTTTTGCTGTATCAAGTGCGTAGTCGCGCCTATCGCTTGCAGGTGAACCTTCGCAAAGCCTTCCACAGTCCGGAACTGTTCGTGCGACACCAATCACGCTCGCGATCCGCTCCAGACCACACTGTGCTCTCGTGGCCCAGCGTCCATCAGGTGTTCCACTTCGAAGCGACTGACATTCCGACCATCGTCGCTTCCATTCCGGACTCGATCCGAACCCAAACGCTTGCAGAAGCCGACCACATCTTGTCCCAACATTTTCATTTTCGCGGCCGCGCCGTCACCCTCATCGGCGACATCGATTGGCAAGCACATCCCGGAGGGAACGTCTCCTGGGAATGGGACCTGAATCGCCATCGCTACTTTGTGGCGTTGGGCACGGCCTACTACTACAGCCATCGTCTCGAATATCTGGACAAACTGGTCAACCTCTGGGAGCAGTGGATCGCCGCCAATCCCGTTTGCCAATCGCCCGCCTGGCGGCAGCCGTTTGAGGTAGCATCGCGCCTGCGCAACTGGATCTGGGCGTATTTCCTGCTCGAACGCTCCGGGCAATTCCGCCCGCATCACCTTCAGAGACTAGAAGGAGCAATCCGCCAGCACGGCGTCTTCCTCTATTCCAACCTCGAATACCATTGGCCCAATAACCACCTCTTGCTCGAAGCCACGACCCTTTACGAGTACGCACTGTTATTTCCGGCAACAGATCAGAAAGTTGCAACTCGTGCCCGCAGCCTGCTTATCCGCGAAATCGCAAAGCAGATCCTCCCCGACGGAGGCCATTCCGAGCTTTGCACCATGTATCACCGGATCGTGGCGGGGGAGCTCGCGCAGCTTTCTATTCTTTGCCGCAGGCTCGGAAAACCTCTGCCATGCGATGTTGAAGATCAAATCCGAAAGTCGGTCTCATTCACCCGCGCACTCCAGCGCGACGAGGGCAGCGTTCCTCTCACCGGTGACTCGGCGGCAGACGACACGAATCTCCGTTTCGATTTCGCCTCGCCCGAGCGTTCCGAGCTGACCTACTGGACAAAGTCAGAGCAGACCAGCAAAGTCGTTGCCTCTGAACATAGAATTCCACCTCCGAACCTCCAGCTCTTCCCCGCCTCAGGCTATGCATTCCTTCGCGCAGGCGCCGCGGATCACCGGCTTCATCTGACCTTCGATTTTGGACCATTCAGCAGGTGTCCTTCCGCAAATCACGCGCACGCAGATGCCCTGAGCTTCGACCTCCATGCCGGTGGACGTCCTCTACTCGTCGATCCCGGCGTCTACCTCCCGTGGGACGACGACGGTTCCTGGGCACGACATTTTCGCAGTACCGCCGCGCACAACACCCTCGTCATAGATGGCAGAGATCAATCCGAGTTGTGCCGGTTCGCGGATGTCGGAAGAACTGCGTCGACCAGGATCGTCGGCTACCAGTCTTCCGAGGATGAAGTTCAAGTCACTGCCGACTGTGTCCCTTACTGGGTCGACGGGCGCGAGATATGCCACACCCGAACCATTTCGGCAAGAAATGACGGACACATCTTCATCCGCGACAACGTCACCGGTTCGGGGCATCATCGTCTGCAGTGGTACTTTCACGTCGCCGCTGACCTGGACGCCGTTTTAACCTCTCCCGGTGAATTTGTTCTGCGGCTTCCGGCAACCGGAAGAGACCTGGCTCGCATCCGTGCCCAGTCTGTGCGCACACCTTCCTTGAAACTCACTCGCGGCCAGACCGAACCTCGGCAAGGATGGGTGTCACTTAACTCGGCAGCGGTCTTGCCCGCTTACGTCGCGACCTTCTCCACGGAGGCAGAACTTCCCTTTTCCCTCAGCTTTGAGATTGAACTCTACAACTGAACCGCCAGCCACCCATTCGTCACATATCGTGCCTGTCGTAGCCTACATCGCCAACCAGTTTCCCTCAGCCGTTGAGCCCTATGTCGTCGAGGAGATCGACGAACTTCGCCGCCGCGGAGTCGAAGTCATCACAACCAGCGGCAAGCCCGTCCATATCGCAGCACTACAGCCTCGGCACCGTGAGTTAGCGCAACAGACCCTGGTTCTCCACCCGCCAACACCTTGGCTCCTCCTGCGCGCCCTGTGGATCTGTTTTGTCAAGATTGGAACGCTGTTCCCGCTGCTACAGAGAATCTTTTTGCAAAGCGACGAAACTCCCAGGCAGCGCCTTCACGCCCTCGCCCACACCTGGCTTGGAGCCTGTTATGCGCTCCGGCTGGCCGGGCAAGGCGTTCAGCACATTCATGCCCATCACGGGTACTTCGCATCGTGGGTGGCGATGGTAGCGGCGCGTCTGCTTGGAGTCAGCTTCAGCCTCACTCTGCACGGATCCGACCTCCTTGTGAACGGCGCTTATCTCGACATAAAACTGCGAGAATGCGTCTCCTGCTTCACAATCTCGGAATTCAATCGCCAGCACCTGCTCGCCCATTACCCAGAGGTCAACCCCTCCAAGATCATTCTGCGGCGACTCGGAGTCGACATACCCTCCAACCCACCACCTCCTCCCGGCCTCCACGCCCGGCACAACATTGCTCTCCTCGCCGTCGGCCGCCTTCATCCTGTCAAGGATCATGCCTTCCTCATCCAGGCCTGCTTCCTTCTCAAACAGCGAGGATTGCGTGTTCATTGTTCGATCGCTGGCGATGGGCCCGAGCACGGCCGTCTGCAGCGCATGATCTCTCAGCTGCAACTCGATGAAGACGTCATCCTATTCGGCCACGTCGAGCGCGACCGGCTCGCCTCTTTCTACACCGCCGCGGACGTTGTCGCTCTCACCAGCAAAAGCGAGGGAATCCCACTCGTATTAATGGAAGCCATGGCTGCCGGCGCTATCGTGCTCGCACCCGCAATCACTGGAATCCCTGAGCTGGTCATCCCTGGAGAGACGGGCTTCCTCTTCACGCCCGGCTCACTGGACGACTTCGTTCGCCAGGTCGAACGCATTCACGTCGCTCTCCCCGATCTCAAATCGATGCGGCACGCCGCACTGCAACATGTCTCGCAGCAATTCGGTCGCGCCAAGAATCTGGAAGCCTTTGTGAACGCCCTTCTTCAGCAACTTACGACTTCACTGGAGTATTCCCCTCATGAGAATCCTGTATTGCAACAAATATAACTTTCGCTTCAGCGGCACCGAGGTGTACCTGTTCGATCTCATGCAACTGATGCTCGAGCATGGACACACGCCGGCCCTTTTTTCCATGGCCAGCGCAGGCAGAGAGCCGTCTGCTCACCAGCAGCACCTCGCCTCCCACGTCGACTTCAAGAGTAAAACCAAGAGCATTCTCGAAAGTGCCCACCTGGCCGCACACGCCATCTATTCGCGGCGGGCACGGCATCGGCTGCGTTCCATGATTCGCGACTTCCATCCCGATGTCGCGCACGTCCGCAACATCTACCACCATCTTTCTCCCTCCGTCCTGTGGGAATTGAAGTCGCAAGGCATTCCGGTCCTCTACCACCTGAACGACTTCAAGCTCCTCTGCCCCAGCTACAACTTCGTGTCACACGGTCAGGCTTGCGAACGATGTCGTGAAGGCCAGTTCTGGCGGGTCGTCACCGAAGGTTGCTATCACGGCACACGAAGCGCGGCGGCAGTGCTGGCAGCGGAAGCGTACTTTCACAAGTGGCTCCGCACCTATCGGAAATGCGTGGATCGCTTTCTCGTACCCAGCGAATTCGTGCGTGCAAAGCTCATTGAAAGCGGATGGGAATCCGGGCGCATCGACGTGCTCCCTCACTTCCAGAGAATTTCGTCGCAGATTCCCGCACCACCCTCGCCCGGAGCGCCTGTTCTCTATTTTGGCCGGCTCTCGCCCGAAAAGGGGCTCACGGACCTGCTCCGCGCCATGAGTCGGATACGGAGAATTCCGCTGCGCATCGCAGGGGATGGCCCGCAGCGGACTGAACTCGAACAGCTCGCACGGTCGCTTGGACTGTCGAACGTCGAATTCCTCGGTCGTCTCGAAGGGGAGCTTCTGGGCCACCACATCTGCGAGGCAATGTTCACCGTGATGCCTTCGAGAGCCTACGAGACCCTGGGCAAGAACATTCTCGAATCCTATGCCATGGCACGCCCGGTAATCGCTTCGGACCTGGGCTCGCGACGCGAGCTGATCCACGAGGGCAGCACCGGACTTCTGTTCGCTCCCCGAGATGTGGAACAGCTGGCCGGAAGCATCTCCTTCCTCTACGACCGGCCTGAACTGGCGGCGCGCATGGGAACCGCCGGCCACGCATTAGTGCGTGAACGTCATGCTCCCGAGGCACACTACAACGCGATTCTTGGCCTCTACGAACGCCTGGCGACCAAGGCACCCTCGAAAACATCTGCCAACACGGCCTCTCCCAAACCTCGGGTCCGAGTCGCCTTTATCGGAGGCCGGGGCGTCATCTCCAAGTACAGCGGAATTGAAACCTATTACGAGGAAGCTGGCCGAAGGCTCGCGCAACTGGGACACGAGGTCACGGTCTATTGCCGGAACCACTTCACTCCCGCAGGAACCACACACAACGGAATGCGAATCGTCCGGTTGCCGACGATCCCTTCCAAGCACCTGGAAACGGCCCTGCACACGCTGCTCAGCACCATTTCACGTCATCTTCAGCCCTTGCGACATCGTCCACTACCACACCTTGGGACCAGCGTTGTTTTCCTTCCTCCCCAGATTGCTTCACAAGAAAACCGTCGTCACCGTGCAAGGACTCGACTGGCAACGGAAAAAGTGGGGGCATTTTGCCTCCGGCGTCTTGCGCCTCGGCGAGCAGGCAGCGATTCGTTTTCCCAACGCCACCATGGTCGTTTCGCGGACACTCCAGGAATATTTCGACCGCCAATACCACGCGCCCACCTTCTATGTCCCGAACGGCGGTACCGTACGCGAGAAACGGCCCCTTCACCATCTTCCGCAGTGGAAACTCGACCCCGCGCACTACATTTTGTTTCTCGGCCGCTTCTCGCCGGAGAAGAATTGCCATCTCCTCATCCAGGCTTACGAGCAGATCGACACCGACGTAAAGCTGGTTCTGGCGGGCGGTTCCAGCCACACCACTCAGTACGCGCAGGAACTCCGTACCCACGCCTGTGGCCGAATCGTGCTCCTTGACTGGCTGTCGGGAGACGCGCTCGATGAACTGCTCACCAACGCGGTGCTGTTCGTGCTGCCCTCAGACCTCGAAGGTCTGTCGCTCGCTTTGCTGGACGCGATGGGCGCCGGGCTCTGCGTCTTGACCAGCGATATTCCCGAGAACTGTGAACTCGTCGAGGGAGCAGGATTCACCTTCAAATGCGGCGACGTTACGGATCTCGAGCGAATGATCCGCCTGTTGCTTGCCGATTCGCGAGTACGGGAAGAAGCAGGGCGAAGTGCGCGAGAGAAGATTCGCACGCACTACCAGTGGTCACAGATCACAGCTGAAATCGAAAGAGTCTACCTGTCCTTGCTGGGAGAGTCGGCCGCCCCAGCGGTTGCGGAGCATTTCGAATCCAGCGTGAAGGCAATCCCCACAAACGAGCGCGACCGAGTCGCTCCATAATCCACAAATTGGCATCGGCTATGAAAACACTTCTGACCATACTCTTCGCATCGCTCGCTCTCTGCCCTCTGGCAGAGGCAACAACCTACTACGTGAGTTCCCGTTCCGGCAGGGATTCCAACTCTGGCGTCTCTCCGCGATTCGCTTGGAGAACTCTCGACCGCGTGAATCATGCTCAACTCCGACCCGGGGACTCAGTGTTATTGAGGCGCGGCGAGACTTGGCGGGAAACGCTACAACCGCATTCCACGGGAATTGAACGCACACCAATCCAGTTCGGTGCGTTCGGATTGGGATCACGGCCAGTGATCAGCGGCAGTGATCCGGTCCCTTCCACGAAGTGGATCAATGTCGGCCGTTTTCAGTACTTTCCCCTCCCGGGCGAAGCCCCAGCCTCGCTGTGGAACCATGACATCCGCCTGGTCCGGGTAGCCAACTTGGACAAAGTGAATTCACCGTCGAAATGGTGGTTTGATTCCACTGCCCAGCGGATCTACATGGAGGCCACCTCCGATGTGCGTGAGATCGAAGTGCAACACAGGGACCTCAACATCGACAATGGTGAGCGAAGCCACATCGTTTACGACAATCTCGATCTGCGCCACGCGCGCGAGGGACTTCGCCTCTATGCCTGGTCTTCGACGGTAAGCGACATCACCCTGCAAAACAGCGCTGTAGGCACGGAACCGAGTGCACCGCGCGGCACTATGTCCGCCGGAGTCTATGCGAGCGTGAATGCCGGTAATCTTTCCGCAATCACCATTCAGAACAATACCTTCGTTCCCTATCCCACCGGTCTTGAGCACTGGGGCGTCTACTTTGTGCAAGGGGTTTCGGACTTCCACATTCTCAACAACACTTTTGAACCTGCTGGCGAAGACGCCATCACCATCTGGCATTCATCTCATGGCGTCATTGCCGGTAATTCGGGCGGGGGGAACGGCGAGAACACAGTCGATGTGAAAGACAGCAGCGATATCCTGATCAGCTACAACTATGCCGACAACGACGGCGAATACAACATCGTGGTCCACGGCGTGGATTCCGATCAGCTCACCTACAACGTTACCGTGGAAAGAAACCGCTGCCGTCGCGGAGGCCAGGTCGGGGCGCTTACCGCAGGCATTGTTCTGCTCTTCACCCGCGCCTGTGCCGTGCGCGCCAATCTGATCGAAGAGGCGTACGGGGCGGGCATTTTCACCCATGACAGAGGATCCGTCGGAAACAACGAACTCTCCCACAATCTCCTGATCGGCAATGGCAGCCGTCAGAAGACCGGCGCGATTACGGTCGAGAATGCATCCCATCTGGAGGTCCTCTCGAACACCATTTACAACCAGGGTTCCGGTGGTCCCGCGGTGCGGGTGGAAGGCGGCACCCTGCCGGTTGCAGTGCACATTGAAGGCAATCGATTCGTGGCCGAACGTGGCCGGATGCTCGAACTGACTGACAATCAGGCAGTGATCGTGGCAGATCGTAATTTCTATTACGCACAAGGTCGAACCGAGTTTTCCTGTGGGAGGAGAGACTTCGGCTTCTCAGACTGGCAAGCCAAAATGCGCCAGGATCTGAACTCTAAGGTCGCGGACATCCGTTCCTTTTCACTCTCCACAGTTTCCAGTGCGCTCCAGGGCCGCTAAGGCCGGCTCCGCTCCTCCTCCCAGCCCCATTCGGGGCATCCTCTCCGCGCTAGGACCGTCCACCGGCCCGCCCAGTCAGAACCCTGTTTTCCTTTTTTCGATTACAATAATGTTCGAGCCGGACCGGCGCGCGGCCTGCGCGGTCCGCGCACCCAGTCATCCGCTAGAATGCTCCCTGCCCATGGATCAGCCCATTCTCGTCACCGGAGGAGCAGGCTTCATCGGCTCCAACTTCATTCTGCAATGGATGGCGACCGAAAAGTCCCCGGTCATCAATCTTGACAAGCTGACCTATGCGGGAAATCTCCGCAATCTGGAGAGCGTCTCCTCCGATCCTCGATACCAGTTTGTGCGCGGCGACATTCTCGACCGGGAACTGATGAGTAGCCTCTTTCGGCGCCATCAACCGCAAGCCGTGGTCCACTTTGCCGCGGAAAGCCACGTGGACCGCTCGATTCGCGGGCCAGACGATTTCATTCGCACCAACGTCAACGGAACTTTCAGTCTGCTGGAAGAAGCCAGGGCCTACTGGTCGAGCCTCTCCGGTCGCGAGGCCGAGCGTTTTCGCTTCTTGCACATCTCCACCGACGAAGTCTACGGATCGCTTGCGCCTGACGACCCCGCTTTCAGCGAGCAGACTGCTTACGCCCCAAACAGTCCCTATTCAGCCTCGAAAGCTGCGGCTGATCACCTGGTGCGCGCGTACCACCACACCTACGGATTGCCCACGCTCACCACTAACTGCTCCAACAATTACGGACCCTATCAGTTCCCGGAAAAACTCCTTCCGCTGATAATCCTGAACGCGTGCCACGGCAAGTCCCTGCCCGTTTACGGCGACGGAAAAAATGTGCGCGACTGGCTCTATGTGGAAGATCATTGCGAGGCGGTCCGAACGGTCTTAGCTCGGGGACAAGTCGGTGCCACGTACAACATTGGTGGGTGGAACGAAAAATACAATCTGGAAGTGATAGAAACGATCTGTTCGATTCTCGATGAACTCCGGCCCGACGATCCCGTGGTGCCGCACCGGCAGCTGATCACATTTGTGAAGGACCGTCCTGGGCACGATCGTCGGTACGCGAT
>Ga0075017_100001108_pt1 | contig 16190 bp, 17 predicted proteins | sample AleBraG_ABR_2012_FD_71475 | JGI IMG/M metagenome (GOLD analysis project Ga0075017, IMG submission 71475) | Freshwater sediment microbial communities in response to fracking from Pennsylvania, USA - Alex Branch Run_MetaG_ABR_2012 | ecosystem: Environmental > Aquatic > Freshwater > Creek >... | reverse complement strand
TGGACGTTGGGTGGACATGGGGTGGGTGTTCTTGCTGTGTCCGGTGGGCGTTTACCCGATGACAGGAGTTCGCCACCGACCGAGCCGCGGTTTGGTCGCCCTGTGCGTCGTGATCAATCCGTGATAATCGCGTCGGTTGAACCGACCAGGGCGCGAAGGCGTGCTCGTGCCCGATGAAGGCGGGATTTCACCGTCCCCGCTGGCACGCCCAGTTGCTCGGCAACCTCGGAGTGGGATCTGCCCTGGAGGTACACCAGATCGACTACCTGGCGTTCGTTCGAGGGTAAGAGTTCTAGCAGTGAGAGGAACCGGAGGAGTTCCTCTCGAAGGTGAACGGTCTCCGAAACCACGTCGTAGGGCACGACGATTTCTCGCAGGCCGATCCGGACATCCCTGTCGCGGCTGGCCTGGGAGGCACGGATCCGATCGATGGCCCGACGCTTCGCGATCGTGTGCATCCACGCAAGAGCCGGTCCCCGCGCAGGCGTGAACTTGTTCGCCGTCAGCCACACTTCCAGGAAGACTTCTTGGACAACTTCTTCCGCCTGGGACGGGTCCCGGAGAAGGCCATACACGACCCGACTCACCGAGACGCCAGTCCTGGCGTGCACACGAGCAAACGCGGCATGGTCCCCGGCCGCCGACCGGACCAACAACTCATCCACAGATCCCACGGAAAGGGAATCCGAAAAAACGGGCAGGAGAGGAGAAATCATCTCCTACCGACTCTACGCAGAGCTACCGTTTCGCGCGGACGGTCCCACTGAGTGCGCTTAGCAGGTCCCGGGACACGATGTTGTTCTGGTCGCTGCGGAGTGTGGATAGGATCGTCGCCCGAGAGAGAAGAGCAATGATGCCTGTTCTGGACAGATTCAGCCTGCGCGGCCGCACCAGCGTCATTACGGGTTCCACTCGAGGGCTGGGGCGCGCGTTCGCCAGAGCTCTCGCCGAAGCAGGATCTGACGTCGTGATCGTCGGCCGCGACGCCGAAGCAGCCGCCGCGGTCGAGGCGGAATTGTCTGGCCTCGGTGTGGGCGTGCTGTCGGTGATCGCGGATGTGACGCGACGAGATGACATTGAACGGATCCTGGCCGGCGCGGTCGAGCGGTTCGGTCGGGTGGACGTCCTAGTCAACAATGCGGGCGCCTGCATTCACAAGCCTGCGCTGGAGGTCACCGATGAGGAGTGGCGCGACGTGATGGGCGTGAACCTCGACGGTCTCTGGATCGCCAGCCAAGTCTTCGGACGGCACATGATCGGTCAGGGTGGGGGTTCGATTGTGAATGTGGGGTCGATGTCGGCGTCGATCGTGAACCGCCCGCAGTGGCAGCCCGCCTACAACGCTTCCAAGGCCGCCGTGCACCACCTGACGCGGAGCCTCGCCGCGGAGTGGGCGCCGCTTCACGTTCGCGTGAATGCCATTGCGCCCGGCTACATGCGCACGGACATGTCTCCGATCGACGATCCGGCCTTCCACCGGTACTGGATAGAGGACAGCCCGCAACAGCGCGCCGGTGAACCCGACGAGCTCGGCCCGGCGATGGTGTTTCTCGCCAGCGAGGCGTCGAGCTTCATGACCGGGTCGGTGCTCACAATTGACGGCGGCTACAGCGTGTTCTAACCCGGCACTGCGCCGAGAAGAAGTCCTTCGAGTTTTGGATGATGTCTGCGAGTGTGCAGCCTGGTGGACGCCGAGCACCGCTCGTTTTCCGCCGGGTCGGGTAGGGGAACCGAGTAACAATCGAACCGAAACGCTCGTTAGCGGATCACAGTCCCTCCAGGCAAGGATTGAGAAGCTATCGCTTCGTCCGAGAGAGGCAGCTGTGTCCAGCATGCCATTGAACTGTTGCTTGCTCCCCAGAGGAGCATCCCGGTGTCGCCCGGCGGACTTGTGGGTTTCTAGGGTCGCCGGGCGGGTTTGGGGTGGGTGGTGAGGGCGGCGGCGGAGAGGAGGGCCCCAACGGCTTCGGCGATGGCGGTGGTTGTTTTGGCGAAGTACCAGGTGGGTTCGTACATGGCGGGGATCGGACCGATTTGGGGAACGTTCACGTACCGGTACAGGAGGACAGCGGTAAGGGCGCTGAGGGTGACAATGAAGGCGGCGGTGAAGGCGGGACGGCTGCCGCGCAGGAGTACGTAGATGCCGGTCAGGATCGCGGCGGCGGCTTCGAGGCGGAAAAGAGTCCCGGCGCCGATTCCGCCGGGGGATGCTTGTTGGTAGTTGGCTGCGAGCATCAGGTGAACGATCGCGTCGATTCCTAGTGCGGCGGCCACCACGATCCGGAGCGGGATGCGGGAACGGTGGCGGGTGGCGGTGGCTGTCATGGTGTGCCCTTGACGACGAGGACGCCGTGCATGTTCGCGTGGTAGCTGCAATGGAAGGGGTAGCGGCCCGGGGTCATCGGCGCGGTGAGGGTCCCAGACCCACCACCCGGGACCATGACGTTGAACGTGTTACCGGTGTCGGAGGTGACGGTGTGGTTGCTGCTGTCCACATTGGTGATCGTGATCTTCGTTCCCGGCGCGACGCTTGAGGGGAGTTGGTAGGCGAAATTCTTGATCGACATCGTCGCCGCGGTCACCGTGCTGGTGGAGCCCGCGGTGGGCGTGGATCCGGGCGATGAGGAGGAGGACGGCGAAGAAAGCGGGCCGGGGGACACGGCGGTGCTGCTGGGCCCGGTGCCCGGCGTGGCGCCGGTGGGGGAGCAGCCGGTCAGGGTGAAGAGTCCGGCGGCGACGACGATGCCGGTGATGACGGGGGTGAGGTTCATTTTTTCCTCTGTCTGGTGTGGCTTTATCGCGGCCACGACACCGTGTTGACCACGACACCGTGCCACCAAGGTGCGGCGACTGCCGCTCGGGAGGGTGCGCTGGGGGCGGCACCTGGAAAGTGTTCGTTGCGTCGCCTCGTTTGGATGGGCGTGCCCAGCTTGTGCCCTGCCGTTGCGAACGTGTGACACCAGTTCGGGGGCCAACGATTCTCGGCGCGCCCGGGTAGCCTTCGCTGTCGTAGGGAGACTTCCTCCCGTGTCGGGGGATTTTCTCCGAACCAATCCTTCGTCCAGCCCACTCCGAACACCTATTGGGTCTCTGTTGACCTGTCCTGATTCGTACGCACAAGGGAAACCATTTCAATGTTGAAAAAATCTGCGTTTATTGCCGTCCCGGCATTGGCCCTGTTCGCCGCTGTTGCGGCTGCTTCTCCCGCCATGGCCGCCTCCACCTCCACGTCCTATCAGGCGACTCTCGCCCCGATTAACGGCAGCCACGCCAGCGGGACCGTTGTGGTCACCGTGGCCGGCGGGCAGGCGACTGTCACCGAGAAAGTCACTGGGCTCGCTGCGACGTTCGGTGGGAAGCCGTACCCCCACGTTCAACACATCCACGTCGGCGGCAAGGGCGTCTGCCCGACGACGGCTGCGGACACCAGCAAGGACGGTGTCATCAGCACCACCGAGGGTGCGCCTTTCTACGGGGGAATCGGAACGACACTGTCCACCTCCGGGGATGTCAGCCCGGCTGCCGGGACCACGTTGACCGTTGCGCCGGCGGGAAGCACTTTCACTTACCAGCGCACCTTCCCGCTCAACGCGGTGACGCTCGCCTCCCTTCAGGCCGGCACGGCCGTCGTCGTGGTCCATGGTTTGGACCCCGCGACTCTCTCTGCTGCGGCGCAGAAAGAGAAAAGCGACCTCGTTCCGTCGCTGCCGTTGGCAGCAACGTCGCCGGCCCTGTGCGGCACGTTGGTCGCCTCGCAGGTCGGCATGCCGGTCGGTGGAGCGCAGACAGGCGGCGGAGGAACATCGACCGGCCCGAACCTTGGCCTTCTCGGTCTCGGTGGAGGCCTGTTCGTTGCCGCTGCGGGAACTCTCGTCGCCCGCCGCAAGATGGCCCGCAACTGACCATCCGACGACACACGGTTACCCGGGTTCGCGGATCTAACTAACTGAGGATCATGGTGCGTGTCCGAAACGAGAACGGTAGCGTCGGTGGCCATCGCCTGATGGCTGTCGGCGCTACCGTCCTCGTCCTCGCAGGTCTTGGCACCGTCGCCGTGGGGTTGTGGGGTAACTCGCCGCCACCGCAACCGCCGACCGCCCTGACGACCCCCACGCCGTACCCGGTCCCCGGATCGCCTGTGGCCTCGCCGGTAACCCCGGCCAAGCTCACACCAGCGAGACTTGCCCTCTCGGCGTCTGTCCCGACCCGGCTCGTGATACCGGCAATCGGGGTGGATTCGCACCTGATCCGGCTGGGACTGAACCCCGATGGGACGGTGCAGGTGCCGCCATTGGCTTTGCACTCTCCGGCTGGTTGGTATCAGCATTCCCCCACCCCCGGGCAGATCGGTCCCGCCGTGATCCTCGGTCACGTGGATACCTATTCGCAACGGTCGGTGTTCTACCGGCTCGGCGACATGCGGCCCGGTGACCATATCGCCGTCACCCGAGCAGACCACAAGGTCGCCGTGTTCACGGTCGACCGGATCGGCGACTACCCCAAGGCGGACTTCCCACAGTTGCAGGTCTACGGGAACACGTCCACAGCCCAATTACGCCTCATCACCTGCGGAGGCGACTACGACGCCGCGACGGGGCATTACCTCAATAACATTGTCATCTACGCCACGCTCACCTCCACCCACCCCGCCTAACCGGTCCGCCCCCGGTCAGCTCGGAACTTCGCAATGTGAAGACCCAGCCGGTCTCACCCGCACGAGCCTTGTGACGCGATGACCCGGACCGGTTCGAGACCCGAGGCCGCGGACCCGCCGTCAAGGGTGCGCTGGTGAGTGCACCCCGGCGCTTCGGACCTTGATCAAGATGGCAAAGGAGCCTCATGACCGCCCACACACGCTCGGCCGCAACCTTCCTTGCGCTCACCGCGCTCACGGTTGTTCTTGCCGGTTGCGCCTCCAGTACTGGAGGCCCCGAGGCGCCCTCGCACGCTTCCGCCCCTGCCGTCATGGCGACGTCCGGTCCGATGACCATGCCTATGCCGGCGGCGACGTCCGCCGCTGCCCCTCTGGCCGCGGCGAAGATGGGCTGCTCCGAAGAAACACAGGGCAATATCGCGAAAATCTTCTCCCTCGCACACCCTCAGAAACCCCAAGCTCTTTGGTCACACACCACCTACACGTGCACCTACAACATCCCCAACGGAACGCTTCGGCTTTCCGTCAAACAGTCCAAGGACGACTCCGCAGCTCGCGCGTACTTCGCTGGGCAACAAAAAAACGACCCGACCGCCCAAAGCATCGAAGGCCTCAACAACCTCGGCCTCCCCGCCTACCAGACCACCGGCGGACACGTCAGCTTCGTCAAGGACAACCTCACCCTGCTCGTGGACACCAGCACCCTCGCGGCCCCCCTCCCGGCGAAAGCATCCCGCACCCAACTGGCCTACGAAATTGCCACCGCCGTCCTCGCCTGCTGGAGCAAATAACACCCTCACCGGCCCCGCGTGAATGAAATAGGAGCACGATCATGAGCCGCACGCTTTCCACTTCCGTCCTCAGCACTGAGGGCCCTCAATCGGTTCGTCCCAGGAGCCGAGTGGGGTTGTTGGTGAAAGTGACTTTATGGCGCGTGGTTGCGGCGGCCGCGGCCGTTACGGTCGCCGCCGTCCACCTGCCGCTCATCGGCCCACACCTTACTGAGGCGCCCTACATCGGCATCGGATTCATGCTTCTCAGCGTCGCCGCCCCTGTCCTCGCCGTGCTCCTGCTCGTCGCGGATACGCGACCACTCTGGCTAGGGACCTTTCTCGTCGCCGCACTCGCCCTGACAGCCTTTCTCCTCAGTCGCACTGTGGGGTTACCGATGATCCGGGATGACATCGGAAACTGGTCGGATCCTCTCGGCATCGTGGCCATCCTCGCCGAAGCTGCCATGGTTGCTGTCGCCATCCGGCAACTCGCCACACCCACCACCCGGACGCAGCATCGAGCAGCACCCGGTAGTCGATCCGACGCCGCCTCCCACAACATCCACGAGCCAACATCAGGCGGAGCCGACAAACAGCTCTCGTCGGCCAGACATAGAATGCGGTAACTGATTCCCTGGAAGGGCGTTAACGAGCCCAGATAGGGACAGGGATTGCCGTCACCTTTTCCTTGGCCGGCGAGGGGTGCTGGGGAGGGGTCGGTACGGAACAGCAGCGGGGCTTTCGGCCGGAGGGCCCCGCTGCGTTCCGCGTTCGGCCGTCTCAGCGGCCTCTTCATGCCCTGCATTTAGCGCTTGTCGTGTGCCTTTCCGGAGTTCGTGATCAGCAGGCCCTTCGGCTGCACGGTGGACAGTCCCGGGATCGGCGTGACGACGCCGGTTGTCAGGTTGGTGGTGCCGATGTAAGTCTTGCCGGTGTCGGGGGCGATCGAGGAAATCGCCTGGCCATCCCGGAACGGCCCCGTGATGCGGTCGACCGTGTTCGTGCCCGCGTCGGCCACCCACAGCGTGGTGGCTTTGTCGGTTGCGAAAGCTGTGTCGTCCATGATCTGGCTGACGTTCAGCACGGATAGCTTCACCCGCCGACCGAGCCGGTTCCGGGCGAAGACGAGCTGCTTGTCGGCCTGCCCGTCGAGGAGAAAGGCGCCGCCGAGACGGTGAACGGATCGGGGTACGACGGTGCTGGAGTCGGGGTCGGTGAGAGACAACGGGACCGGTGTACCTGCGTAGGGTCCGTTTATCGCGGTCGCGGTGGCGTTGTCGGCGAACAGCGGCGTGAGATACGCGGTCGAACCGCTCAGTCGGGCAGCGTAGGACGAGGGTGCCGACGCGGTGGCCGGGGCGGACGCGGTGATGATGATCGTTCCGTGGACGACGGAGACGGCATCGGTGCCCCCTCCGTGAGCGAGGCCCGAGTAGGCGTAGTCGACAACATTCGACGAAGCGGGCGTGATGACATGGAGGGACGAGTTGCCGTCCTCGTTCGTGGTTATCAGCAGGCGGTGATGCTTGGTGTCGGCCCCCATGCCGTCGATTTTCCCCGTGATGGTCCAAGTGCGCCCGGGCTTGCCATTGAGGGAGTACTGCTGCACGTCACTGGCGGTCGCCCCCGAGGGGGCCGGTTCTCCGGTCGAACCGACGCCGTTGGAGAAGGCGACGTAGATCGAGCCGCCCAGCCGGACGATGTCATCGGGGCTGGTCGCGTCGCCGACCGCGGCGAACTTCGCGATCGAGTAGCCCCGCTGAGCCGGGTGCTCCCGTCCAGTGTGCGATGCGGGCTGCGCTGAGGCGGGCAGTGCTGCCCCGAGCACGGTCACGGCTAGTGCGCCGCCGGCGACGACTGCGCCGAGACGAGAGTGCCGGAAAGTGGGCTTCGACATGGTGGGACTCCTTTGACTGTCGATGGCGTCAAGCGTCAGCGATGCTAGAGGAACCGAACGACTACCTGGGGGTTCCCGAATGACTCGGAGTGGGGAAGAAGCTGTCTTCCGGGTGAATAACGTCGCCGGCTTGGCCCCCAGATGACTCCGAGGGTGCTCCAAAGACTGGCGCTCTACGACGATCTGTGGACGAAATCCCAGTATTCTCGTCGGGATCTCGGCGGAGCCGCCCCGTGCTTCAGGCGCACACGTTGGGTTGCAGTCGAAATTGCCCCGGCCGGGCGAGCCTTCTCGGGCATCGTTGGCTCATGATGTCATGAACCCCCGCGCGACTCGGGCGATGGCAGAAGTTTCACGCACTCGCGACTGTCGCCGACGGCAGGTGCCGGAGTCGTCGAGGCCACACGGCCGGTGGGATCCCTAGGACATGCCAGGCTCCCGGAGCCGTCACCCGGGCCGAGGTCGACTTGGGGACATCTGGGCCGCTCGAGCGAGCGACGCTAGGAACATTAAGGTTTTATCCTGCGACGATCGTGCAGGGCGGGACGGTCGGCCGTTGGCGTCCAGGCCCATTCCGGTGCACGTCCGAGATGCCTTCTGGGGGCCGAAAGCCCGCCGCACTGGTGGACGGGGCGGGGTCTCTCGGTTCGTCCGGAGAGTCCAATCTCCGGGGCTGATCCTCCGCCGGCCAGACGAGCGGGGACTTCTGTCTACGATTGTCCTGTGGGAGACGCGAAGTCGATAATACGGGCACGGTCCCGGGCCTGGAACGTTTCCGGCGCTTCCAGCATTTTCCGTGAGTAGGTTGCGGCTGCCGGCTGCCGGCCGGCGGTCGGCGACGGTGATCGCGAATGCGTTCAGAGCGGGATTCCACCTCACACTCCGTTTGAAGAACCGTTCCTCGAAAAGAGTCGGTCCCTGCGTCCCTACCGCAGCCTGAACCCATAAGGGACTCTCTCGGCGCACGGCTCGAAAGAGTCAGAACAGACGTCGGCGCCATATTTTTGTTCTGGGTGCCCCACTGCGCTCCCTCCTCATCCCGACAAGGAGCACAGCTAGCGGCGCTGTCCTCACCAATCCGGGGCGACTTCTCAAATGAGATCGAGACTGCTGAGGAACCCGGGCCGACGTCCCGCTCTTAGCTACTGCGTCTTTCCCAGAGGTGGGCCTGGATGGTTTGGGCGAGTGTGCGGAGTATCTCGGCGTCGTCGCTGGTGAAGGTTCGCGGTTCGGTGTCCATCACGCACAGGGCGCCGACGCGTTGACCATCGGGCGCCTCGATCGGGTAGCCGGCGTAGAAACGAACCTCGGGGTCGCCCTTGACGATGGCGTAGTCGCCGTACCTCGAATCAAGGCTGGCATCTTCTATGAAGAAGTGCGCTGCCCTTCGGATCGTGATGTCACAGAAGGCTTCGTCGCGGAGAAGGATTATCGGGTCTATGCCGAAGACGGCTTTTGTCGAAAAGGTCGTCGAGTATTTCCCGGCGAGCTACTTCCGTGACCATCGTTGGCCTTCCCACACTTGCGAAACGTCTCCAAATCACGGAAGGGCGGGTCGAACGAATCGATACGTAGCCGTTGAAGAAATGCTTTCAAAGTCCTCGTGGGTTGGGCTCGGCAACTGCGGAGAAAGGGTTCCGGGCCATATACACCCTCGCCACGAGGCTCGTGAATGAACTCGTCGAATCCGCCGACGAGAAAAATGTCGCTTCGACCATCGCCCGCTACGGCCGCGTCGACCTTCTCGCCATCGACGAGCTCGGCTACATGGAACTCGACCGCCGAGGCCCTTAGCTGCTCTTCCAAGTCTTCACCGGGCGGGAGGAGAACAACTCCATCGTGGTCGCTTCGAATGAGTGGTTTTCCGACTGGACGAAGACCTTCACCGACCCCAGGCTTTGGGCTGCAAACGTGAACCGCCTCACATTCAACGGCAGAATTATCGAAACCGGAACCGACTCCTGCCGACTCGCTCACACCCAGAAGCAGCATCTCAACGCCCGTTCCCGGTGAGGATGCCCCAATCGCCTCGATGTCAGAGCCCCTAGGGCGTCCCGTCAGGGTTCCTCATTGGCAGCCGCTTCGATCCAATCAATGGCGTCATCGGAGAGGAACAAGCCGTCCGGGTCGCTCTGGCCAACCCACCTCGACTCCGAGGCCACGACGCCGCCAGCCGCGACGATCTCGCTAACGATTGGCTCGGGAACGGCATCGCCGTTGTTGGCGATCAACCACTCCTTCGTCCCCGCACTCAATTTGGGCCACCACTGCTCGATATTCATGACGGAAGCCTTGCACCCCGCGACCTCCGGGGCCCACTGGCGAGTGAACTCGAAGCGGCCAGACGCTTGCGTTCCTGGCAACACGACCGGGTTGTGGGTCGCAGCGCGATGACCTTCTCAGCTTCGATCATGCTGAAGTGGGTCTCGTTCGGCGCGGTGGGCTCAGCGTGACGAGCTGGCGATGACTGCGCTGACACGCTGATGGAGGCCGTCGAGTGCCGCAAGTGTCTCCAGCTCGCGCACCGTGCCGTCCTCGAATCGCTTCACAATGTCGAACAGTTCGAGTCGGAACGCGGCGCTCTCGAGGAAAGACAACACAGCCGACGCGTCGATCGCTTGCATGACGGCGAGCCGTTCCCGGATCACCTGTGCCACCGTGTCGTTGTCCGCCATCGTCCGCCTCTCCCTTGGGGTTGAGGTTACCGGTTGTGCCGGCAGCCGAGGTGCCGCGGGTGCGGCCGCCAACCTCGCCAGCGCTTGCTCGGACAACCCGAATGTCAGAGGAGCGGCGGCGAGGTTGGGGCCGTCTTGGAGACGGATCGGGTCTCCTGTCCTGCACCGTAGGGGAGGCAGGTGCTCGGCCGTCAATCGGGTCGCGTCGGAGCCAGGCGGAATTGCTCTGTGCTCGGGCAGACCCTCCGACCCGGAGGATCCGGAGGGCCGCGGCCATCTCAGAAGAAGAAACCGGATCAGGGAAATCTCTTCGTGATGTGCCTTACCGGTTACCGACCGGCGCAGCAAGGCTAACGTCGCGGGTTGTCGCCTGTTTGTGAGAGCGTCTCCGAGTGACTGCTCAGCCGGCTGGCCGGCCGGGTCAGTGGGCGTTCTGACCGGGAGGTGTCCCGGTCAGGATGGTGCCGCCGGAAGTATCTGGGCCAACCGGCGGCACCCAGGATGAACCAGGTCAGGAGGCGCATCCTCGCGAGACTAGGTGCCCGCAACCCAGACTCAACTCTCCCCGGCCGTTGGTGTCAACGGTGGGCTAGCCGTGTGTGGTCAGCTACGACGCTGCGGTGGGCAGCTCTCGGCGCAGCGCGATCAGGCCGTCGCGCATCCGCGTCTTGACTGTCGAGATATTGACGCCGAGCCGCTCTGAGATCTCCGCCTGCGTCAGCATGCCGAAGTACGCCAACTCGATCACTTGCCGCTGCAACGCGGAGATACGCGTCATGGCCTCGCGGACCTCGTCGTTGGCGATGTGCGTGTCGACAGTTTCCGAGACGACGTCGAACGCTGTCGGCTGATCGCGGATGCCGATCTTCATGTCCCGGTCACGCGACGATTGTGATGTGCGCACCCGGTCGATCGCACGTCGGCGGGCGAGGGTCAGCATCCATGAGATGGCTGTGCCTTTCATGCCGTCGAATCGCGTCGCGTGTTGCCAGAGCTCGAGGTAGACCTCTTGCGTGACCTCTTCGGCCTGGGCAGCGTCGCGCAGGACCTGCGTGACAAGGCCGAGCACCCGCGGCGCTGTCCGGTCATAGAGCTCGGCGAACGCGCGGCGGTCACCTTCGACGACGAGGGTGAGAAGGTCGTTGTCTGTCACATCGGGTGATCCGGTGGCCGGTGAGTGAGGAGTCATGGCTTTGAGGAGTGCGTGTGGGATTCGGCGGAGTCCGCGCTGTAGAAGATGATCGGCTAGGGGAGGCCATCGCAACAAGAGTCTAGAAACGATTCACCCGGTGACCAGAGGAGGGCAGTTGGCAGCGCGGATATCTCCAGGCCTTGGTCAGACAGCTGCGATGGTCCGGCGAGACCCGATCGGTACGTCTTCGATGGCGCCGAACGAACGAGCTCAGCATCGAAAATCGGCCTTTGAGTTTCGGTGCGATCGCACGTTCCCGCCCTCGGGGCACACCTGCTTCCGCCCGTATCGCTGCCGAGCGTGACAGGGCCGGAGCCGCCTCGCGGGGCTGTGAAAACCTCGCGGGCGACTCCGGTCTTGAGTCGTCCTATTTGGCGAGGAATTCCAGGACGGCCCGGTTCCACTCGTCGGCGTCGCTGACGGTGACCCCGTGCGGGGCACCCTTCACGAGGTAGAGCTCGGAACCGGCGATTGCGGCGTGCGTGCGTGCGCCCGATCCCTCGAACGGGACGACACCGTCGCCGGAGCCATGGATAATCAGGGTGGGCACGGTGACCTTGGTGAGGTCGTCGCGGAAATCGGTGTTCGCGAACGAGGACATCGCCTCAAGGGCTGCCGTCTTCGACGCCTGCTTCGCCAGAGCAATAGCCTCCTGCCGGTCGGCCTCGGTGACTTTCAAGACGCCGTCGACCGAGAAGAACTGGGTGACGAAGTTGTCGTAGAACGCGTCCTCGTCCTTCGTGAGACTGGCAGTCATCTCGGCCGCCTGGGACTTCGGAAGGGGGCCGTCTGGGTTGTCGCCGCCCTGGAGGAGGTAAGGCGGGACGGCGGAGGCGAACACGACACTGTGAAGGCGCTCGGCGCCATACTTCGTGAACCAGCGGGCCACTTCCCCGCCCCCCATCGAGAAACCGACAAGTGTCACATCGTTCAAGTCCAGCTCGGTGACAATCGTATGAAGGTCTTCGGTCAGGTGGTCGTAGTCGTAGCCGGTTTTTGGTTTGTCGCTGCGGCCGAAGCCGCGGCGGTCGTACGTGATGACCCGGTAGCCGGCATCGACGAGTGCGGGGACCTGGTGGCTCCACGATTCTCCCGACAGCGGCCAGCCGTGGATCAAAACGATCGGGCGTCCCGTCCCGCCGGTGTCGTCGACGTGCAGGTTCGTGTCCTTGAAGAGTCCGTGGTGAGCAGTGATTTCGGGCATGATGTTCCTTTCCTGCGCTGCAGTTGCGGCGCATTCTCATGCTTACGCGGCCCGCCCCGGACGTGGCCGGTATTCCTCGCCCCCACCCGCAAGCAGTCCTACAACGCACTCATGCACCCGGACCGACTTCGGCGTGTGAATTCAATGTGGTACGCATTCTCCGAGCACCTGAAGAGTGTCATTTCTCCACTGGGCGACGTCCTGGGCCTGCGTGGCGAGCCAGAGTCCACAGGCTGACCGCTGCGTCGATGGATCCAAAGGCAAAGCCGTGCCCTGGATGTTGACCGTCGCGAGGCGCCGCGCCATCGACCGGGTCCGAGCGTCCCAAGCCTCCCGCGACCGGGACATCAAGATCGGCATCCGCGACCATCCGATCCCATTCGATGTCGTCGCGGAAACCATCGACACTCAGCTTGCCAACGACGACGTCCGTCACGCGATGACCCGGCTCAGCCTCGTTCAACGGGAAGCGATCGAGCTGGCGTACTTCGGCTCTTTGACTAACGCGGAAATCGCGGATCGACTCGGAGTTAAAATTCCCACGATCAAAACGCGCCTTCGGGATGGCCTCATCGCCCTCCGCCAAGCACTAGCAACCACAGCGGCATAGCCACCCCCTCGGGCACGCTCAGCGCCCATTTAGCCGGCTGCGAAAACCCCACCATATACCGCCGCAGTGCACCGTTTACAGTGACGGCGACCACAAGACCGCCACGGGTCCACCACCCACAACACCCTGCAGTAGGAGTAACACCGAATGGCCGCCGACTACGACGCACCCCGCAACGCAATCGAAGACGACAACAGCGAGTCCATCGTCATTCAAAGGCCGAGCGCCGCAGGCCGTGGGTCTTGCCGCGGACCTTGACGATGGGGACGCCGCTACCGGATTCCACCTCGACGCCCCCGATCTTCTTGACGCCGCACTGGATTCAGTTGTCGTGGTGGTACCGATTCAGGAAAACGAGTTCACCTGCGTCGAGTGCTTCCTTGTGAGGCCCCTTCCCCAAATCGACCACAAAACAACCCTCGGACCTATCTGCTTTGCGTGCGCCGCCTGACCGCACCGGCTCCTCCACCCGCCGGACGCACCGCACGCCCGGACGATCGCTTCGTTTGCTCACTTAACGGGTGGGTGGATGATCGCGTCATGACGATAAAGAATTGGCACGCCGAGCATCAGCAAACATTGACCCGTGGTCAGCGAGCAGCAGACACCCTCCGGAACGGCATGGGGAGCTGGCCTTTCATTGGACTGTTCGTCCTCGCGATGCTTCTCTGGGCCACGACCAACTCGGTCGTCCTGCGGAACCTATCTTGGGATCCCTACCCGTACATCCTTTTGAACCTGTTCCTGTCGATGCTCGCAGGCCTTCAAGGTGCGATCCTCCTAATCGCGGCCAAGCGTCAGGACGGGATCAGTTCCGCAATGGCACAACACGACTTCGACACCAACGTGGCGTCAAAAGTGGAGATCGACCGCCTTGTGGAATTGTGCGAACAGCACAAAACCATGATCCGCGAGCTGCACGACCTGATCCAAAACCACCCCGGGCTACCGGTGACGGCTGATGCCTGAACCGACCCACCTTTAGCCTCATCCTACGGCTCCCAGCTTCTCGCACGCTTCCGTCCGTATCGGTAGATCGCCAACGGTGCGTCCCGTCCGGATGTCGAGGTATCTACACTGCGCCCTCGCCAGTTTCCGTCCGGCGTGTTGCCGCACCGTTCCTAAATTTCGACTTCCTTGGACTTCCCTGCTGGGGCGAGCTTCCTGCGGCAAAGCGGTCTTCTCGGCGAGATAGAGAAAAGCTCTGCGGGACGAAGAGGTGCCAACTGATCTGGCCTGCCCGGAAGAACGCCCTCGAAGGCTTCTTCCCGCAACGAAGCCCCGGAGTGATCACCGATCAGATCGGAAAGGACGGGGGAAACGGGATTGCTGTCGGTTTAGTTGACTTGAGCCGTTAGCTACCCGAATATCGCTCGTGCGCGCCGGTGTGCGAGCGATGAGGAACCTTCACGGGTCACCCCGCCCCACGTCGGAAGACGCGCGAAATCACTGTCAGCTCGCGACTCGACCCGTGGTCAGTCCCGGACAGCGGTCAAGCCGTGACTGCACACTATGAAGTGCGAGGCCTGAGAACGAATGTCGGGATCACGCGTCGGGAAGGAGCGACGACCACCAGCTCCCGACCAGGCTCGATGGACTTTGCTGCTCCCGCAGGGACGCGACCGGGCAGTCAACAGAGCGGCCGTCTCCTCGGTTATGTCTCCGGGGTGAACGCACGAATCAGGGTGCGCGAGAAGATGGAGTCTGGCGCCCAACAATGCTATTGGCCGGTAATTGATCCGCACTCCGGCAGACGAACGCTCGGCATGTCTTTCAAGACGAGGATTCCGTCATCGCTTCCGCTCGAAAAGGCGTAGCCACTCTGACTTAGATGATCGCCGGAACCACGGAAGGTCTGAATGCGAAAAGCCGATCGTGAAAACTTCGGCTAACCCGCGTGATCTGAGGCTTGGCTGTTGCCCTGATGTGACGATTCACCAGCGATTAAGCGATTTCGCGAACAACCCACGTCGGGGTTGAGTCCCGCATAGTGGTGTAACTGCCCGGTGGTCGTGAGCGTCGTTGCTGACGTGAGCGCGGCCACCGTGTGATCCTTCGAGAAGTCTCTTACCTCCACTCGAAAGGCGTCATCACGATGACCGCTCCCCATATTGTCGACCCTGCCGGCCTGCTTAGCGAAGCCCTGACCGACGCGTCCCCGGATCTGATGCGGCACCTGCTGCAGACCATGATCAACGCCCTCTTGTCCGCCCTCTTGTCCGCCGACGCGGACGCTGTCGCCGGCGCCGAATGGGGCCGCCCCAGCCCCGACCGTGTCGCCCAACGCAACGGTTACCGACACCGGGACCTCGATACCCGCGTCGGAACGATCGACGTCGCTGTCCCGAAACTGCGCTCGGGAACGTACTTCCCCGAGTGGCTTCTGGAACGCCGCAAACGCGCCGAGACGGCGTTGATCACCGTCGTCGCGGACTGTTACCTCGCCGGGGTCTCGACCCGCCGGATGGACAAACTCGTCAAGCAGCTCGGGATCCACTCCCTCTCGAAATCGCAGGTGTCCCGGATGGCGGCCGACCTCGACGAGCACGTGAACGAGTTCCGGCACCGGCCCCTCGGCGACGCCGGCCCGTTCACGTTCGTCGCTGCCGACGCCCTCACGATGAAAGTCCGAGAAGGCGGCCGGGTGATCAATGCCGTCGTCCTGGTCGCGACCGGGGTCAATGGTGACGGGCGCCGGGAAGTCCTCGGGCTGAAAGTCGCCACCAGCGAGACCGGGGCCGCGTGGAACACCTTCTTCGCCGACCTCGTCGCTCGAGGCCTGACCGGAGTGCGATTGGTGACCTCAGACGCCCACCGAGGCCTTACCGAAGCGATCGCCGCGAACCTCCCTGGAGCCGGTTGGCAACGCTGCCGCACCCACTATTCTGCGAACCTGATGGGGGTGACACCGAAGACTATGTGGCCCGCCGTCAAAGCAATGCTGCACAGTGTTTATGACCAGCCCGACGCGGCTGCCGTCCACGCGCAATTCGACCGGCTGTTGGACTATGTCGATGGGAAACTCCCCGACGCTCACGAGCACCTCGATGCCGCCCGGGCGGACATCCTCGCGTTCACGACCTTCCCCGACGGGCTCTGGCAGCAGGTCTGGTCCAACAACCCGAACGAACGGCTGAACCGGGAGATTCGTCGCCGCACTGACTCTGTCGGGATCTTCCCTAACC
>Ga0075017_100001107_pt1 | contig 16204 bp, 12 predicted proteins | sample AleBraG_ABR_2012_FD_71475 | JGI IMG/M metagenome (GOLD analysis project Ga0075017, IMG submission 71475) | Freshwater sediment microbial communities in response to fracking from Pennsylvania, USA - Alex Branch Run_MetaG_ABR_2012 | ecosystem: Environmental > Aquatic > Freshwater > Creek >... | reverse complement strand
TCGCCTCGAGCACGTCCCTGATGACCAGCAGCGGCAAGGCCGCCTACAGCGTCTTCCAGCAGGGCGCGGGCATGGTCAACGCCTACAACGCCGTCTATAGCCAGGCCGCCAACTGCGCCAACCAGGGCCTGAACATCGCCAACGACATCGCCGGCACGCAGCACTTCGGCGGCCCGGCGCACCAGAACACCACGACCGGTGCCTTCTACGTGGTCGATTCGACGGGTAAGCAGATCACGGCCGACGGGTATCTGTGGAATAACGGCTACCTCTGGAATAACGGCTACCTCTGGAACAACGGGTACCTGTGGAACAACGGGTACCTGTGGAACAACGGGTACCTGTGGAACAACGGGTACCTGTGGAACAACGGCTACCTCTGGAACAACGGCTACCTCTGGAACCAGAGCACGGTCGCTCCGGCCTCGTCGCCCGCGGCGATGGAGTCGTGGAACTACCAGCAGTAAGCGCCATGAGCACTCCGCATCACTCCATTGCGCACCCCCGCGCAGCCCTACACGACTCGCGTCGGGGTCGCCCCCGGGGGGTCGTGGCCTTGATCGCGCTGTGTGCCCTGGCGGCCGCGGCACCGACGTGCCGGCCCGCGGCGGCGGCCGCCCCATCGCCTCAAGCGCCCAGACTCGCGGGCTACCCCTGGTCGCATCGCGAGGCCCAGTGCCCGGCGAGCGGCCCGCAGCGGCCGGCCTCATTCATTGACGGCCTGTCGCAGGCGCTGGTCCCAGACCACTTTGACCGCTCCTCGGGCCAGGGGGAACCTTCAGCCGCGTAGCGGGTAACCCGCCGACCGCAGCGGCCCGCGCTGCCAGTGACCCAATCACCCGAAAGAGCTGCGCCCGCTGCCGGCCTGGCGGGTAGTGCGACAGGAGGTGGTTTCTCTGGGTCAGGATGCTGGCGCCGACGAGCCAGTCTTGCGACCATTGAATATGTCGGGATGGTTGGCTATAAGGCAAACTTCTGGTCCCCGGAGTCTGTCATGGCTGCGAAACCGATTCCCGATGGATATCACTCGGTCACGCCCTACCTGATGGTGAAGGGTGCCCATCAATTCATAACTTTTATGGCAACGGTTTTCGATGCCAAAGTGACGGAGCAGCTCCTGCAACCCGACGGTACACCGGGTCATACGGAACTGCGGCTCGGCGACTCCCTGATCATGCTGAGCGAAGCCAAGGCGGATCGCCCGGCGACGCCCGTCATGCTCCATATCTATGTGGCGGATGTTGACGCCGCCTTCGAGCGGGCCGTGAAGGCTGGCGGCAAGGTTGTGGCGCCGCCTACCAACCAGTTCTACGGCGACCGCTCGGGCGGTGTGATTGAGCCGGCCGGCAACACAATCTGGATAGCCACCCACATCGAAGATGTCGCCCCCGCGGAGCTGAAGCGTCGCGCGGCCGCGCAAGGCTAGGAAGAGTTCAACGGCAACCGCGCCTACCTAATTTACTTCGATCAATGGTCGAATCCATGGCGCCCGCGTCTTTCTCGCCCGTCATGCCCGGGGAACCGCTCTGGCTGGCGAGCCGCCGACAGAATGGATTGGCATTCTTAGAGACCCGTCTCCTGATGACGCGCTGGCGTTGGATTCCTCGCCGGAATAGATGGCGCTGAAGCCGATTCGAGACCCGGAAGCGGTCATTGATGGAAGGCTATCGTGGGTCATCGACACCCGTCGGCGGACATCTGCTAATGTGACGCTGCAAATGCGACCTGGACAGTCAGGGTCCGCATCCGGAGGTCTGCATCATGCCACGTACTGTCACGCTCGCAGTCGCGTTGCCGTGCCCGCCGGCACGCCTCTACGCTATGTACCTCAACCCTCGCGAACACGCCGCGTTTACCGGAGCGCCGGTCAAGATCGCGGCGCGCGCGGGCGCTCACTTCGAGGCCTTCGGCGGCGCGCTCACAGGTACCATCCTGCAGGTCGTACCAAAGCGCCTCATCGTCCAGTCATGGCGCTCGACCGAGTTCGCCAAGCGTGATCTGGACTCGACCCTGGTGCTTTCCTTCTGGCCTGACTCGGCCGGCGGCCGCATCGAACTCACGCACGTCAATGTCGCCGACTCCGACTTCGCGGGCGTGTCCGAGGGCTGGTCGAAGTACTACTGGGTTCCCTGGCGCGCGTACCTTGAAAAGCCGGCGCGGTCGCGCGCTCGCTAGCGGCGCGGCCTTCTTCACTGGGCTCATTCGACGCACGCGTGATCCGCTGGCGCCGGCGTGGTACTGGATGGGCGCCATTGTGTTGGCGCTAACGGCTGCATCGCCATCGCCGCAAATCGCCGCCTCGAGGTGACCCTGCTAAGCGCCAGCTTGCACAGACCCGGTGTTCCCCCTCCGGCGTGCGCAGCGTAGCTCGAGGGACGGTGATAAATCGACTGCTCCGTGTCGCGAAGCCGTCGTTCCACTCCCCCGGGAATCTGACCGATCACGGCAGGGCCTCGCCTCTGGAACGCCGCATTCCCTGCGCCAGTTCTGCGCGCAGCGGTCATACACGAGTGCCTCCTCCGGGTCCGCTCAGCGTGCGAACAGGTAGTCGCAACTTTGATCCTCTGGCCTGTGTGCCAGGACTCGATCATAGAGCGCGGCATTCTCAGATACGGCGCGGTCGACATCTTCCGGCAACAGGAAACCCGCCTTGACCTGATGCTCGGCTGCAACGCGCAGCCTGGCGACGAAATCGCCGCGCGTGCGGTAGCGCGATTCGATGCTCGGGCGCGGGTCACCGCTCGCACGGCGTTCAGACTCGGTCCGGGCGAACGGCACGAAGCTGCCGTCGAATCGTGCGGTCGCCCACGAAAAGCCGGTTTCCGGCGCGCGCTGATTCCAGCCCGTATGCGTGCCCAGAGGCACCTGCAACTCAATCGGCCGCACGCCGCCTCGATCATTGCCGTCCGCATCGGGGCTCGGGACGCGGGTCTCGAAGGGCCGCCCTTGCAGCGGAGGCACGCGATCGGCAATTCCTTCCTTCACAAAGCGAGGTCCGAAGTCGAGCCGCGGCTCGCGCAAGTTCTCATCCGGCGGCGATACGCCGATATGTTGGGGAAACGCAGCGCGGTAGGCGCCCACTGAAATCAACGTTCCCGCGTGCAGGCTGGGGTAGGCGCTGGCCGGCGGCGGCGCTGCACCAGTGGTCCAGCGGTCGAGCGCGACGAGCAGAGCCCGCATGGCGAGGTAATGATCGGTGGTCGAGACGCAATTCACGTAAGGAGAGCGCATAGGCGAGCGGCCGACGTAATGCTGTGCGCCCATGAACGCGTAGAGGCGGACATTCGCGGCCGGCGCCACGTCCGCGCCGCCGTCGGGTGTGGTGGCGATTAATGAGGCATCACGGTTCCAGAATTCGGTCGACGTATTGGCAATGATCAGCTTCGGGAGGTGTCCGTGTGCGTCGCGCGCATGATCAAGGATTGAACCTGCCTGGCCCGTCACCGAATCCCTGGAGGTCGTGCTTGTAAACGGGAATGCATCTGCAGGGTAGTCATGCTCCTCGAGGAGCGACGGATGTCGTGTGGGCTGGGCGAAGCGGCTATTGAATCCAGCCGAACCGCCCGCGCCAGGGACCTGCATGTAGGCGCCGTCAAAGGCGAGACGGCCGGTCTCGTCGACATTGAGCCCGTCGTGCAGCATCCGACCGATGACGCGTCCGGATTGGCTGATACCAAAGATCAAGACCCTGCGCGGCGCGGGGGAGCCTTCGAACGGGTGATCGCGGAAATAGGCGAGCAGATCGCGAATACCGGCCAGGCCCGCACCTGCGACATAGGGATCCTTGGCTGTGTACACGAGATCGTAGAGCGTGCCGGGTTGGAAGCCACCATCGAGCTGCAGGCGCCCCGGACCCTCCGGTTGCTCCGGCGCCAGGAAATGCCACCTCGCGCGATCGAGCGGGACTCGCGCGTCGCCTGGCCGCGCCCGCGCGGTAAGGATCGCTGCCGGGTCGTTCGCCGTCGCCGGTTCGTACGTGAGGCCGCGCATGCCCGCGTAGACGGTGATGTCCTTCGGTGCGCTGACGATGAATTCGTTTTCCACGAGGCCAGTGATCGACGTACCGTCAGCTTGATGCGCGACCGGCGGCGCAAAGATCAGCGGTTTGGAGCCGGCCGGTTGAGGTGCGACATCCCAAGTCCAGGCGGAAAACAGCAACGTATAGCCATGACGCATGAGGAATCCATCGCCTGCGTCGGCAACGGTGGTCGGATCGTTGTGGGCGGGACCAGCGCCGTCCATCTGGCCGAGAATGGCAATTCCACCGCGATTATTGACGTCATAGATAAGAGTCGAGCTGCGCGCCTTGAGGGGTCGAAGCAGGATAAACGGGCATTCAAAGTTGACACGGCCGCTGGCATCGCGCGGCGCCAACTTGAGATCGACCACGCTTCGATTAGCGGTGGCATCTGGATCGAGACTGAACCGGGCGATCCCGCGGATCTTCTCGTAGGCGCCGGCCCTGCCAAAGTTCATGCCGGCAGCAAACGAGGATCGCTCGAGCACTTGGACGCCAACCACCGCAGCCCGTGCTGGGACCAGCGCCCAAAGACCCAGTATCGCGAACGCCAGTAACCCATTGTTCTTCACGATCCCAGCCTCTCAAGGATCGGCAGCTCCGGCAGCTGAGGATCCTATCAGGCCATGGCCAGCCAGCAATCCCCAGGCGTCGCGCGCGCCGTCCCGCCTGAGGAGTGCTCGGTCCGCTGCGACGCGCTGCGGACCTCGCGATGGGTATTGCGCTCCGATCCATGCGCTGACGCGCTGCTGGCATCAACCATCACGCGTCGGCAGCTCCTGTAGCTCACCGCTGGCGTGGCTTTGCCTCAGCGCGTCGTGGCGTCCACATCGGCCGGACCGGTCATCTTCCACCCCTCGGGGCGGCGCGCCAGCGCCATGTGAAAATAGAGATAGCCAATGAAATAAAAGCCTGCACAGATGAACAGCGAGGGGCGGCCCGATTCCGGATCCGACCACAGGACAATTACCTCGCCGATGACGATAAGCACTCCAAGGATCGGGATGAGCGGGTAATACGGTGTTCTGTACGCATGTGTCCCGGTGCGGCCGCTGCGTCGCCCCGCAAAGATTCCCCAAATGTAGAAACACGTCAACACCGTAAAGCCACCGGAGAGCAGCAAGACCTTGAATTTGAGGCTTAGGAAGGTCGCTAGTGCGGTCGTCACTCCAATCAACAGGAGTGCCACCCATGGCGCATCGGATTTGGGGATCAGCCGCGTGAGCGCATGGTTGATCGATGGCGTGAACAATTGGGTGCGGCCCATCGCGAAGACATTGCGACCAATGCCGATGAACCCTGCCAGGCAGGCGTTGAAGATCGCAATCGCTATCGAAAGCGACACCAGCTTCATGCCGGTCTCGGGCAAATACTGCCTCAGGAACGTCTCGAAAGGTGCTGTGGAACTCAACACCGCCTTCAGGTCATGCGCGCCGACGATCGCGCCAATGACCGGTGCCGTCTCGCTGATGACCGTGATCAGGAAGCTGAGCATGATGATGCGGCCGATCGTTTCGGGTCGCCGCATATCCTCGCAGAACATCAGCGCCTGCGACGACCCGCCAACGGCCCAGGAAGCACCATTGGTTGCCAGCCCGAGCGCGCTGAGGCCCGCGACGGCCCAAGCACCATTTTCGATATGGACCGGATGAAACACCATCGCATGAATGCCCGGTTGGAGATGCCACAACCCGACACCCGCGACCAGCAGCAGCGCTCCGAGCTCAATCGCCATGAACAAACCGGTAATCCTTTCATTGGTGCGGATATTGAGCAGCGCGAGCGCGGTGACGACGCCAACCGTCACCAGCGTTACGAAATTATCATCAAGACCGGGTAACACGGGCCGCAGGTAGATCGCAATACCCAGCGCAGAAGTGTTGAGAAAGAGCGGGAGCGTAAAGATGCTGGCAATATACGTGGTGGCCCCCGCCCAATCACCGATGGCATGGCCAATGGCGGCGTAGTCATAGCCGGCCGTGGGGTAGGCCGCGCCGAGTTCGGCCGACATCGACGTCTGGCAATAATTGATCAGGCCACCGAGCAGGAACGCAAAGATCGCGCCGGTCCCCGCCGTTTGCAGAATCGACGCCCCCGAAACAAACACTGAGACGCCCGGCGAGAGCACGGACAGGGTCAGGACAATGACGCCGAACCCACTCAATGAGCGCGTGAATTTCGATGTCGTTGGGGCGCCGGAGTTTGGCGCGCTGGCGGGGGAAGTTTCGGCCACGAGGTTTCACTCCGATGTCTGGACGCCATGCGATGCCGGCAGATCTGTCTGGGCCGATTCTGGGTCGAAGCCCGGCCGGCGCGAAATTCAGCGAAGCTGGCGCCGTTGCCAGCCACGCCCATGCTGATGGAAACCGACTGGGCACCAGATCGCAAGCAGAATCTATGGCATCCGATCGCTCCGGGCTCCGGCGTTCTGCCGGTCATCGCGCACCATGCCGACGGACTTGACGGTGTCGCTCTTGCCGGTGACAGACGGCTTTGCGGGCCTGGTACACGTCGTCGGCCAGTCGCTGATGATTCCGATCCCCTGCGAATCGTCGCGGACAGGCTGTGCTGGCGGGCCGAGGCGGCCGACGTGTGTCACGGTCCGGGCGCTTGATCGCCTGATTGGGCTCGACCTGGAACTGCTAGGCTGCGGCGCAGAAACCGGGAGCCGCTGGCAACGAACAGCAGGACCAAGGCGGCGCAGCCCCAGCCAAGCAGGTCGCCCACTTGCGCATAGAACGTCGGCGCGGAACGGGATACGGGCGCCAGCACCATGAGCAGGGGGGCACTTGGCCCGCTAGGCGCTTCCGCCAACACTCGCCCGAAACGATCGCTGACGCTCATATTGCCGTCGCGGGCGGAGCGCAGCAGCGTGAATCCTCCCTCAATCGCCCGCAGCATGGCCATGCGCCCGCGAAGCCAGCCGTCCATACCGAAGTCCCAGGCCGGGGCCACGACCAGGCCAGCAGGGCCGGAGCAGCACCCGCCGTGATCTTCGGCGTCTCGACGGCAGAACCATGAGCTCGACCTTGCGTTGCCGAGCCTGCGTCAGGCGCGACCGATAGGCTTGGACGGACGCGTGCCAGTCTTCCGGCAGCGCGCGCTGGCGATTCAGTCGCAACGATCGCATGGGCCAAGGTTGACGAGAACAGGAACACCAGGAAAGTCACCGCCGGAGCACCTCCGAACGCAGCCACCTGCAAGGCGAGCGGGAAATTCATCTGGCTGTAGGCCGGGCTCCCCGCCGTGCCGTTGGCAGAGAATGCAGCGATCAGCGTATCAAAGGCGGCGAACCACGCCGGAAAGGCGCAGACCGCGATCCACGCCGGCAGGCGCCGCCGCACGCCCACGGCGAGGCGAATGCCGCCGGCGTAGAGCAGCGCTTTCAGCACGGTGATGCTCACTGCAGCGGCGTCGCCCGCTACGGTGGCGTAGTAGCCAAATATCGATGAGCCGCCGATCAGCCCGGCGATCAACCCGAGCAGCCAGGCGCCGCGAGCTGTGGCTGTGAAGGCGGCAACCAGGACCGGGACCGAGCCAATCCAGGCAGCCATCCACGAAGGCTGCAGGCTCCCTGCAAGCGCCAGCAGCCACCCGGAAAGCACGGCAGCCGCCGCGCGGACAGCGCGGTCTCGGAAACTGGACATGCGGATCACCCGTTCGTGAGTGCCTCGAATTCAGGTTGCACCGGGCACGACGCGGCATGGCGGGCTGACGGCCAGGGCGGATTGAATCGTCGCGTCACGGCGCAACTCACAGCCCCAAGTTACCGACCGGCGCACTCGCGATCGAGCACTGCGACGGTGCGGCGGTAGAAATCCTCCGCACGCTGCGCCGACTGACCGATACAGACCACTCCGAGTTTGCCGAATTCCGACAAGGCTCCGATCAGGTGGAATGCCACGCCCTCGCCGGTCGCGGCGTGAAAGTGCAGGCCGTTGACGACGGCAATGTCCACCAGGTCGCTGGGCGTCAGGCCGCGGTAGCGCTCCGACTCCAGGTTGTCCGATGCGTAGTACCAGCGCGGACTGCCGGCGGGCGTGAGGAATTCACCGGTTTCGGAGACATACCGGCCGTCGGTGAGGAACTGCAGCATCAGGAAGGGATGGGTCGTGCCGCCCTTGCGCAGGTTGACTTCGATGGCGTAATGGCGCCAGGCGCCCGCTTCCAGCACCGAGACGAAGTCGACGCCGAAGCGGCCGAGCACGCCCTTGTCCGCGAGCACGCGCGCGACCTTCGCGCCGCGCGCCTGAATCTCGAGCCGATAGCTGCTGTCGGCGGGGAAGCGGCAGCCGAGAAAAACCTGCCCGCTCACGCCCCCGAGCACTTGCTCGTGCGTGGACACGGCAGCGCAGTCGCCGAGCGGGTTGATGCGAAACTGCGCCGACGGCGAGCGCTTGACCTCGCCGTCGATGTACTCCTCGACGATTGCGCCCATTGCGCGCAGCTTGCTCTCGTACAGTGCCCAGCTCATGCCGCGGGCGGCAAACTCGAGCTGCGGCAGCCGCGCACGCACCCACTCGAGCAGGCCGGCGCCTGCCGGTGCGCCCCGGAACTCGAAAGTCGCGTTACCCTCGCCCGAGAAACCTTCGTTCAGTTTGACCACGGCCTGGTTCAGTTCCGGCCTGGCCCGCTTGACTTCGGCCAGCGCGCGGGCCACATCTTCCGCTCCGTGCAGGTCCTCGAAACCGAACGGCAGCGCCACATCCGCGGCGCGAAACACCTTGCGCGAACCGCTCTTGGAACCCCAGGGCAGGAGCGTGGGGTCACAGCCATATATCGGGATGTCCAGTTCCAGGCTGAGTCTGCGTTCCAGTTCGGTGACCATGAGGCAGGTCATGTGCGCCGCGGCCGGCGCCGCAATGGCCGCACGGATGCGCTCGAGCACCCGCGGCCGTTCCAGGATCTTGCGCGTCAGCGCGCTCGCTGAGGCGTCATCGCAGGACACGAGCGTGAGCCGCCGCCGTGCATGCGCACCCGGTACTCCCGGCAGCAGGTGCAGGTAGTAGTCGATGATCGTCTCGGAAATCGGCGTGCTGGTGGCATAGATCACGTGGGTACGCGGCAGGCGCAGCAGCAACAGCAGGCACAGCATGCGCTCTTCGTAATGATGCACGCCCGTAATCTTCTCGAGCACCTCCGCATCGAAACTCAGGCTGGGCACGATGAGCACGGTCCGAGGCGCGTTGGGGTCCGGAAAGATCCGGGCAAAGGTGTCGGCGAATCGGATTTGCAGCGCGTGAAACCGCGCCAGCTCCGCGGCCGTGGCGGGAGCGCCCAGTGCATCGCCGACGGCGCAGTGCCCGACGCCCGTCATGGGGCCGCCCGCGCGATCCGCCGCATCAGGTAGCCGAGGCAGTCGAGTCGCACGGCGCGCGGATCGAGCGTCAGCATGGCCGGGATGGCGCGCTGAGCCAACCGAACTTCGCCACCGGCGTAGTCGAAGTACGGTCCGGCGCCGGTGTCGGCGTCGCCGTACGCGCCAGCCGCCTCGACCTCGAACCGGCACGTGCCGGCGCGGCCCAGGTGCCCGAACAGGGTACCCGGATCGAGCTCGGAGAAATTCAAGTGGTCGAGATCGGCGCGCAGGCGGAAGTCCGCGTCCGAGCCATCGTAGGAAAAACTCGCCGCCGCAGGGATCTTGACAATCGCACGGGTCGCCATCAGATCCAGATCGCTCGCCGGCACCATATGCTCGGGGAAGTGCTCCAGAGCCAACACGGATTCAATGAACTCCGTGGCGTGCGCCACGCTGGCCGGTTCACCGGCGCGGCCGCATTCGACCGCCACCGCCGGGCAAACTTGCGCCAGCGCGGCCGACTGTACGCCCAGTGGCTGCTCGAAATGGACCACCGTGCGGCTGAACAGCCGCGCCAGCTGCAGGTGGGATTCCTTGAGGCTGCTCACGCAGGCGTAGTGCGGGTTGTAGCCACTGTTGTTGTGGATATCAACGCTGGCGAACGGCGCCGCCCGGCGTACCATCTCCACCACATCGCGCAGCATCCGGGCAAGCGGCCGGTCAGGACGTGCTGTGCCCGGCCAGCACCGGTTGAAGTCGTCCTGGTGCGGCAGCGTGCGGACGTTCTCCCGCGCGGCCGCGACGTTTCCGACGAACAGCAGCAGCGAGCGGCCTAACCGCGAGCCGCGGTATCGCCTGAGTACCGCCTGGGCCGCGCGCCAGCCGGTGTCCTCGTTGCCATGCTGCAGCACAGTCAGGAACAGCGGTTCGCGGCGGCGCCCGGGAATACGAAACAGCGCCGCGCCCGGCAGCAGCCGCCAGAGCTCAGTGGCGCTCGTCTCGAGCAGCGCCTCGGGGAAGCCGTCGAACTGCGGCAGCGGCGGCCCTGCCATGGCATCAGTGGGCGCAGGAGGCTGCCCTGTCGCCGGGGTCCCTTGTGGCTGCTCGTCGCGCATGTCGGATGCTGTCGTCACGGTGCCGTTCGCGGGCAGAATGCCTCCGTCGAGGCGGCGTTGCAATGCAGCCGGCGTGACTGAATACCGGCTCCGCCTGTCGGTCCTTCACAACGACCTGGACCTTGTACTCACCGGGCACCGACCAATCTGGCGTCGACTCCGGCGTGGCGATGACGGAGCGGCGCTTTCGAATCCGAACCTTGCAGAATTCCGGCCGCAGTTCCTCGAAGCGCGGACGGATGCTGCCGAAAAAGGCGCCTTGAGGCACAGCAGGGGGGAAAACGCCCATTTGCCGCCCGGTTCGGACGCCAGGCGCTGCCAGAGCTTCAAGGTGCTCGCTGCCTTGCTCATCTACCCACCGACGGAAGTACCGCGTACCGCAAGTGGCCATGCCCTGTCCGGGCGTGGCGACAGTAAACGCGATCGGGCTTCTCCCGGGCGCTGTGCGGTCCGTCACGGAACCGGCCTGCTTCGGGCGCGCCCAACTCAGGCCTGCAGACCTGTGCCCATGCCCTGTGGCTTTCTGTGCCGCTCACCGACGCCGCCGGCGGCCGCGGCAGGAGGCGAACCGCCCGGGCACATTCAAGTTATTCGCGTCGGCGCCGATCAGAGCTCAATGGCACCTGCAAGATCATCGCGAAAATAGGCCTGCGCCGGTGCGAGCCCCCCTGCCGCCCAAGGAGCGCGAACGCCTCAGGGCGCTGCGAAGCTACCAGATCCTCGATTCGCCGCCCGAAATGCGCTACGAGGACCTGACGCTGCTGGCGGCCGGGATCTGCCGAACCTCGATCGCCGCGATCAGCCTGGTCGACGCGGACCGGCAGTGGTTCAAGTCGATCATCGGTCTGGAGGTCCGGCAGACCACGCGCGACGTGGCCTTCTGCGCCCATGCCATCCTGAAGCCCAATGAGACCCTGGTCGTGGAGGACGCCACGCGCGACGCACGCTTCGCGGATAACGCCCTGGTCACCGGCGAGCCGAACATCCGCTTCTACGCGGGGACACCGCTGGCCGTGAGCGATGGGCAGGCCATCGGCACGCTGTGCGTGATCGGCACCGAGCCGAGAAGCCTGACGACGATGGAGCGCGAGGCGCTGGAAGCGCTCGGGCGGCAGGTCGTCACGCAGCTCGAACTGCGCCGCAATATCGCCATGCTGGAAAAGATGGTACGCAAGCTGGCCTGCAAGGAAACCGAATTGCGCCGTACGCAGCGGCAGCAGCTCGAGCTCAAGGATCAGTTCATCTCGCACGTATCGCACGAACTGCGCTCGCCGCTGACGCCGATCCACCAGTTCGTGCAGATCCTGCTCGACGAGATCGGCGGGCCGCTCACCGCCGAGCAGCGCGAGTACCTGGGCATCGTCCATCGCAACGCCGAGCAGCTCGGGAAGATGATCAGCGACCTGCTGGAGCTGACGCGCGCCAAGAACGGCAAGCTCGCGATCGACGCCCGGCGCATCGCCCTCGACACGATCATCGCCGATGTGGCCGCCAGTGGCGCCATCAGCGCCCGGGCCTGCGGCATCAGATTGGCGGCCAGCATCGACGGCGTACTGCCCGACGTCATGGTCGATCCGGCGCGCGTGCGGCAGGTGCTGGGAAACCTGATTGACAACGCGATCAAGTTCACGGGCGAGGCGGCTTCGATCGAAGTGCGGGCCGCCGTGCTGCCGGCCGAGCCGGGCATGGTCCGCATCACGGTGAGCGATACGGGGCGCGGTCTTGCGCCCGCCAATTGCGAACGGATATTCGAAGAGCTGTATCAGGTCGACGGCGCGCAGCAGCGCAGCAGGACCGGGCTGGGACTCGGGCTGTACATCACCCGGCAGCTGGTTGAGGCCCAGGGCGGCAGGATCTGGGCGGAAAGCGAACCCGGGAAGGGCAGCCGCTTCTGCTTCACGCTGCCCATTTTTTCGCTCGCGTCCACGCTGGCTCCGCTGCTCACGGCGGGGAACCTGCAAACCGGCCGCTTCGCCATCATTACCGTCGAGCTCAATTCCAAGTCGGGCGACCAGACGGCCGCGCACCTGCGGCAGCTGCGGGCTGCGGCGGCCGATGCGGTGTGCGCATCGATACACCCCTCGATGGATATTCTGCTGCCCCGGCACGGTGACCGCGCGCTCGACGAACTGTTCACCGTGGTCGCCCTGACGCACGAGACCGGAGCGCAGCGCATCGTGCAACGCATCGGCGAGCACCTGGCCCAATGTGAAGCGCTGCGCGCCGCAGGGGTCACGCCGCGCGTCCGGCACGTGATGCACGAACTGCCGGCCGCGGCACGCGCGGACCCGGCCGCCGCCGCGGCGCACATCGACGCGGCCGTCGACGGCACACTGGAGAACTCTGGCAGCAGGAGATGAAGTGACATGAATGCAAGAACCATATTGATCGTCGACGACGATCGGGACCAGCGCACCGCCCTCGACGTGCGGCTGAAGGCCGGCGGCTACCGGGTCGTGGGCGCAGCCGACGCGGTGCAGGCCATCGCCGTCGGCCGCAAGGAGAAGCCCGACCTGGTGCTGCTCGACATCGGCTTGCCGGGCGGCGACGGGCTGGGCGTGCTCAAACGGCTGCGCTCGATGACCTCGACCTCGACGGTCCCCGTGGTCGTGCTGAGCGCCATGGACCCCGCCAGCTACCGGGACCGGATGCTCGCGGCAGGCGCTGTGGCCTACTTCCAGAAGCCGGCCGACTTCAAGGCACTGCTCACCGTGATCCGTGAAGCGCTCGGCGAGGCCGAAGCCCCGGCTGCCACCGGAGCCCCCGCTGCGGCCGGCCTCCCGCGGGCCTCCTCGCTGGGCTGACCTGGTCCGTGCCAGGCGCGGTCCGTGCGGTCCGAACGGCCGCCGCGCGAAAGTCGTTGGCACCCCATGGCAGCGCCTGCCGCGCGGCGGCGGGTCCTGAGTCTAGGTGTTCTACGCCGCGTCGCCGCGGCTCATTGCCTGGGCCTTGAGCAGGCGCATCCGCCCGGTGGTACTCAGGGCCGCGGCCACGTCCAGGAACGAGGAGCGGTTGCGGCCGTTGGCCTTGGCCGTGTAGAGCGCGCGGTCGGCCGCCAGCAGCACCGGGTCCACGGGCACGACATCGCCGCTCTCGGCCACGCCGATACTGATGGTCACCGGGCGCCGTGCCAGCCCGCGCAGACCCGCATCCTCGGCAATGGCGAGCCGCATGCGCTCGGCGATCGCCATCGCGGTGGTCCGGTCGGTGCGCGGCAGCAGTGCGGCGAATTCCTCGCCCCCGTAACGGGCCACGAAATCCTCGGTGCGCAGGTTCTGCGCCAGGATGCGCGCGACTCCGCCCAGCACCGCATCGCCCACGGCATGCCCGGACTCGTCGTTGATCGATTTGAAGTGATCGACGTCGATCATCAGCGCCGACAGCGGCCAGACCGGTCGCGGCGCATTGACGCGCAGCAGCTGCTCCGCCCGCTGGAAGAAATACCCGCGGTTCGCCAGCCCGGTCAGCGCATCCTGCTGCGCCAGCAGCTGCAGCGCCGCACGGCTGCGGTTCAGCTCGCGCATCAGCTTGCCGATCCGGTAGGCGATCGGCACGGTCACCAGCCCGGAGACGGCGGCCGCCACCGCCAGGTCCCGCCAGTCGAAAGCCCCCCGCACGGCGTACGTCACGGCCGCCGTGGCCAGCACCGACATGCTGATGGCGATCAGCGTCCAGACGGCGACCACAGTGGCGAGGCTGCGGCCCACGGTGGCGCGGTAGAGGATGGAGCCGGCCGGTTCGAAACCATCGGCGGGGCGGCGCGCCGGGGCCGGTGAGCTCAATGTCATCCGCTGAGGGTGTCCTTCGGGTGTCGGGAGGCGTGGCACGGTAACCCAGGGGTCCGCCACGGCAGTGTGACGCAAGATAGCACTCCGGAACGCCCCCATGTGCCGCAAGGCCGGCGCGTGCGCCCGGTCACACTCGCCGCCCGGACTGCCGCCGCGCGGGAGCTTGAGGCTATGATGGACGCCCGCCACCGCACGGTGCAGACATGGCACACACGGGCCATCTCTATGTGATCTCGGCGCCTTCGGGTGCCGGCAAGACCAGCCTGGTCAAGGCGCTGCTGGAGGCGCGCCCGCAACTGGCGGTCTCGGTCTCCCACACCACCCGGACGCCGCGCCCCTACGAAGTGGAAGGGCGCGATTACCACTTCGTGGATGCGGCGCGCTTCCGGGACCTGGTCGCTGCGGGCGCCTTCCTCGAGCATGCGCGGGTGTTCGACAACGACTACGGGACGGCACGCGAGCAGGTCGCCGCGAAGCGGGCCGCCGGCCGCGACGTCCTGCTGGAAATCGACTGGCAGGGCGCCCGCCAGATCCGCGCGGCCGTCCCCGAGTGCATCTCGATCTTCATTCTGCCGCCTTCGCGGGCCGCGCTCGAAGTGCGGCTGCGTGCGCGGCGCACCGACAGCGACGCGGTCATCGCCCGCCGCCTGGCCGACGCCGCGGCCGACATGTCGCATTGCCTGGAATTCGACTACGCCGTGATCAACGACCGGTTCGACGAGGCCGTCCGCGACCTGCAGGCGATCATCGACGGACAGGGCCAGGGCCTCCAGGCGGGCCGTGCGGAGCTCCAGGCGAGGCTGCAGGCATTGGTGGCGTGAGAGCCCCCGGTTGACGTACACTCCCCGAGGTCTATCCCCCGAACATTCCTCAGGATTCAGCAAGCAAGCCATGGCCAGAGTCACCGTCGAAGATTGTCTGCAGAACGTCGATAACCTGTTCCAGCTGGTCCTGCTGGCCTCGCAGCGCGCGCGCCGGCTGGCCAATGGCGCCGAGGCCACCGTGCCGGTCGACAACGACAAGGCCACGGTGCTGGCGCTGCGCGAGATCGCGGCCGGGAACATCACGCCCGAGATGCTGCGCGAGCCGGAGCCCGAGCCGGTGGTGGCGCCGATGCCGGATGCCGAGAATGAATCCACCTTCCGCGCCCCGCAGTTCGGTCTGATCGATCGCGACTGACGGAGACCCCAAGCCAGCCGAAGAGGTCCCATGGACTATGCGTCGTCGTTACTGGGCCTGCTTCCCGGCACCCGACGCACCCCGGGCCTCAAGGACCTGCTGAACAAGGTCAGCAGCTACCTCCCCGCCGAACAGGTCGAACGGGTACGCGCCGCCGCCGAGTTCGGCGCCGAGGCGCACCAGGGCCAGAAGCGCCTGAGCGGCGAGCCCTATATCTCGCATCCGGTCGCCGCCGCCGAGATTCTCGCCGAACTGCACCTCGACGCCGATACGCTGATCGCGGCGATCCTGCACGACGTCATCGAAGACACGCCGACGCCGAAGGAGGAGATCGCCGCGCGCTTCGGCCACGACGTCGCGGAAATCGTCGATGGCGTGACCAAGCTCGACCAGATCCAGTTCAAGAACCGGCAGGAAGCGCAGGCCGAGAGCTTCCGCAAGATGCTGCTGGCGATGGTGCGCGATCTGCGCGTCATCCTGGTCAAGCTCGCCGACCGGACGCACAACCTGCGCACCATGGAGGCCGTGGCGCCGGCCAAGCGCCGCCAGGTGGCGCGCGAGACGCTCGACATCTACGCCCCGGTCGCCGAACGCCTCGGTCTCTACAGCATCAAGCTGGAACTCGAGGACCTCGGCTTCCGCACGCTCTACCCGCAGCGCTACCGCGTCATCGAACGCTCGCTGCGCCGCGCGCGCGGCAACCAGAAGGAATTCCTCGCCAAGATCCAGGCGCAACTCGAGCCGGCGCTCAAGAAGGCCGGCATCGCTGCCAAGGTCGAGGCGCGCGAAAAGCATCTGTACAGCG
>Ga0075017_100001106_pt1 | contig 16205 bp, 14 predicted proteins | sample AleBraG_ABR_2012_FD_71475 | JGI IMG/M metagenome (GOLD analysis project Ga0075017, IMG submission 71475) | Freshwater sediment microbial communities in response to fracking from Pennsylvania, USA - Alex Branch Run_MetaG_ABR_2012 | ecosystem: Environmental > Aquatic > Freshwater > Creek >... | reverse complement strand
GAGCGGGCATCGGAGCGGGCATCGGAGCGGGCGTCGGGCTGGGCGTCGGGGCGAGTCATGTCGGCATTGTGGTCGGGCGGTGCCCAGGCGCGCGGCACCATTACGATCACCCGGCACCAGCACTCGACCACACGGCCGCGCCCCGGGGGGAACCGACGGTGACCGAAGCAAGCAGTGAGCTGGTCCTCGTCGAGGACCGTGACCACGCCCGGCTGATCACGTTCAACCGGCCCGACGCCGCGAACGCGTTCAACGAGGCGCTCTACCACGCGTCGGCGCGGGCGCTACGTGACGCCGCCGACGACGACTCGGTGGGCTGCGTGGTGCTCACGGGTGCCGGCAAGGTGTTCTCCGCCGGCACCGACCTGCTCGAGATGGCCGCGGGCATCCCGGCCGAGGAGGGCGGCACCCTCGGCAACCCCGACCGCGACACCAGCGTCGAGCCCGGTTTCGTCGCCTTCGTCGACTTCCTCGCGGTGTTCCCCAAGCCGATCATCGCCGCGGTGAACGGCGCGGGCGTGGGTCTCGGTTTCACGATGCTCGCCCACTGCGATCTCGTGCTCGTGTCGGAGCGGGCGAAGCTCCTGGCCCCGTTCGCGCAGATGGGCGTCGCCCCCGAGGCCGCGAGCAGCTACCTCTTCCCGCGCCGCATGGGCCGCCAGCACGCTGCGCTCGCGCTGTACACCTCGGACTGGGTGTCGGCCGACGACGCGGTTGCGAGTGGCCTCGCCCTCAAGCAGTGCAGCCCGGAGACGCTGGTCGACGAGGCCATGGCGCTCGCGGCCCGCATCGGATCGCACCCGGTGCCGTCGCTCGTCGCCACCAAGCGCCTCCTGATCGACTCCGAGCGCGCCGCGGTCGACCGGGCGCGCGAGCTCGAGAACGAGGCGTTCAAGGAATTGCTCGCCCTCGCGGGCGCCAAGGACAAGGTGCTCAACCAGTTGGAGGGAGACGCATGATCTCCGGAGGCTCGGCCCCCGTCCTGCCGCCCACGTTCTGGGGCCTCATCGAACAGGGCGCCCGGCAGTGGGGCGACCTCACGATCCTCGCCGACGACCAGGGCCGGCGCATCTCGTTCACCGCGTACCGCGACCGCTGCGAATCGGTCGCGGCCGGCCTGCATGCGCAGGGCGTGCAGGCCGGAACCGTCGTGTCGTGGATGCTGCCGACCACCATCGACACCGTGGTGGTGATGGGCGCGCTGGCCCGGCTCGGCGCCGCGCAGAACCCGATCATCACGATGCTGCGCGAGCGTGAGGTGCGCTACATCACCAACGAGGCGCGCACCGAGTTCCTGTTGAGCCGCTCCACCTTCCGCGGCTTCGACTTCGCGGCGATGAACACCCCGATCGCCGAGGAGCTCGGGTACGAGCTCGAGATCGTCGACGAGCTCCCGACCGGCGACCCGTCCACGTTGCCGGCGCCGCCGGGCGACGAACCGACGCGCACCTGGCTCTACTACACGTCGGGCTCCACTGCAGACCCGAAAGGTGTGTGGCACAGCGACCCGAGCGTGATGGCGAGCTCCAACACGTGGGTCCACATGATGGAACCCACCACCGACGACGTGTACCCCGTCGCGTTCCCGATGGCGCACATCGGCGGCATCAGCATGGTGTGCTGCGCACTGCGCGGCGGCTTCCACCTCTTCCTCGTGGAGGCGTGGGACCCGAAGCAGTCGCCGGTCGACATGGCCGCCGAGGGCTGCACGATGCTCGGGAGCGCGCTCCCCTTCTTCCTGGCGTTCCTCGCCGCGCAGGAGGCCCACGGCGACGAGCCGCTGTTCCCGGGCCTGCGCGCGGTGAGCAGCGGCGGGGCGCCGAAGCCGCCCGGCATCCACGAGGAGATCCGCGACCGTCTCGGCGGCGCGGGTGTGCTCGGCAGCTGGGGCCTCACCGAGTTCCCGGTCGCCACCGGCGCCGCGCCCGGCGACCCCGACGACATGCTCGCGATCACGGAGGGCCGGGTCGGTCCCGGCGTCGACCTCAAGGTGGTCGCGCTCGACGGGCACGAGTGCGGTGAGCTCGAGGAAGGTGAGCTGCGCCTGCGCGGTCGGCAGACCTTCCTGGGGTACGCCAACCCCGCACTCGCGACGACGGGTGTCGACGACGAGGGCTACGTGTGCACCGGTGACCTCGGCGTGGTCCACCCCGGTGGCTACGTGCAGATCACCGGCCGGGTGAAGGACATCATCATCCGCAACGCGGAGAACATCTCTGCCACGGAGATCGAGGAGCACCTCTTCGACCATCCCGCGATCCACGACGTCGCGGTGATCGGTGTGCCCGACCCGCGTACCGGTGAGCGTGCGGTGGCAGTGGTGCACCTCGCCGCGGGGTACGACACGCTGACCCTGCAGGAGGTCGGCGCGTTCTGCATCGACCGCGGTCTCGCGAAGTGGAAGCTCCCCGAGCAGCTCGAGATCGTCGACGCGATCCCGCGCAACGGCATGGGCAAGATCGAGAAGCCCGCGCTGCGCAAGCGCTACGCGGAGACTCCGCGCCCCTAGGGAATCGGGCCGGCGACCGCGACCAGCAGTCGGCCAGGGCGGTTCGGGGCGCCGGGCATCGCCATCGATCCCCACAGCACCGCGTCCATCGCGGCTTCGCGTGCACGCACGAGCGTCTCCGACCACGCGCGCGCCTGCGCCTGCACCGCGGGTGACTCGTCACCCCAACGGCGCGGGTCGAACACCGGAGCGAGGCGACGGTAGGCCGCGTTGATCTCGGCATCGGAGGCGTCCCGGTCGACGCCCAGCAGTTCGAAGGGGTCCACGTTCACGGACCTTTCATCGGCTCGCCCGTGGTCTTCCTGAAGCGTGTCGCGAAGTTGTGACCTTGGTCCTCCGCGGTCAAGGATGCGCGTCATGGACGCCACCTCCCCCTGGATCACCCGCTTCGCCGGGCTCGTCCCCGCAGGTGGCGCGGTGCTCGACGTCGCGTGCGGCGGTGGTCGCCACACGCGCGCCTTCCTCGAGCGCGGGCATCCGGTCACCGCAATCGATCGCGACGCGGGTGCACTGACTGCGACACCGGGCCTCACGGTCGTCGAGACCGACCTCGAGGACGGTCGCGCGTTCCCGTGCGCACCCGCGACCTTCGCCGGCGTCGTCGTGACCAATTACCTGTGGCGCCCGATCCTGCCGGCGATCGTCGCGTGCGTGGCGCCCGGCGGCGCGCTCCTCTACGAGACGTTCGCGCAGGGCAACGAGCGCCTCGGTCACCCCCGCAACCCCGACTTCCTGCTCGCGCCCGGCGAGTTGCTCGACGTCGCGCGCGACGGCGGGCTGCGCGTCGTCGCCTACGAAGACCTGGCGGTCGACACTCCGCGGCCTGCCGCGGTGCAGCGCATCGCCGCTACCCGTCCGTGACCTGCTCGGCTTCGAGCGCGTGCTTCATGACCTTGCCGGTCGCGGTGTACGGCAGGTCGGTGCGGAACTCCACGTACGTGGGCACCTTGAAGCGGGCCAGCGCTTGCGCGGCCCACTCCTGCACGTCGGCCTCGCTCATCACCGCGCCGGTGCGCAACACCACGAAGGCCTTGACCTCGTGGCCGAGCTCGCGGTGCTCCACGCCGATCACCGCGGCGTCGGAGATGTCGGGGTGCTCCACCAGCCGGTGCTCGATCTCCATCGGGTAGATGTTCTCGCCGCCGCGGATGATGAGGTCGCGGATGCGGCTCTCCAGCCACAGCACGCCGTCGTGGACGCGGCCGTAGTCGCCGGTGTGGTACCAGCGGTCGTCGTCGATGGCGGCGGCGGTCGCCTCGGGATTGTCCCAGTAGCCCAGGAAGATCGTGGCGCCGCGCAGGCAGATCTCGCCGATCTCGCCTTCGGGCAGCGCCAGGTTGAGGTCGTCGCGGATCTGGATCTCCATGCCTGCCCACGGCGCGCCGACCGACGCGAGCTTGTCTTCGTTGCCGCGCGCGATGAGCAGCGAACCCGCACCCATCGACTCGGTCATGCCGTACCCGTTCGACGGGACCGCGTTCGGCATCTTCTGCTCGAACAGTCGCATGAGCTCGGGGGCGAACGGCGCGCCCCCGGAGCTCACCGTACCGACCGAGCTGACGTCGTACGCGTCGAAGTCGGGGTGCTCGAGAATCCGCCAGTACTGCGTGGGCACCCCCGACCACGACGAGACCTTGTAGCGGGCGGTGAGCTCGAGGTGCACGGTGGGGTCCCACCGGCCGGGCGGCGGGAACACCAGCGTCGTGCCGAAGTTCACGCTGGTGACGTGCAGGCCCGCCGTGCCCGAGATGTGGAAGAACGGCGACACCGCGACGACAGCGGGCGGATGCTTCGGAGGCGGTGGGGTGATCCCGCTGCGCACCGCGTCCACCGCGCGGGAGAACGGGCTCAGACCCGCCATCGCGATGAGGTTGCGGTGCGAGAGCGTCGCGCCCTTCGGACGTCCCGTCGTCCCGCTCGTGAACAGGATCATGAACGGGTCGTCCTCGTCGATCGCGACGTCGGGCAACTTGCTCGCGGGATCGCTCTGATCGCCGACCTGTCGCGCGAGCTCGTCGAGCAGGACGACGGAGGCACCCGTCTGGTCGAGCGCGCCGACCTCGGCGAGCCGGTCGAGACGCGCCTGATCGCCGAACACTGCCTTCGGCTTCGTGAGCTCGATGCCGTAGGCGAGCTCGGGGCCCGTCCACCAGCCGTTGAGGCCCACCGTGATGCCGCCGAGACAGATCACCGCCCACTGTGCGAGCGCGTACGTGAGGTTGTTCGCGCTGGCGAACGCCACCCGGTCGCCCTTGCCGACGCCGTAGTCGTCGGCGAGCACGCGCGCGATCGCCGCGACGCGTGCGGGTGTCTCCGCGAACGTGACCGTTTCGTCGGGGAACACGAAGTAGGGCTGCTCACCGAAGCGATCCGCGGCGCGCTGCAAGACCTCGCGCAGGCTGCGCGCGCGGTTGGTGAGCACGAGGAGCTTCGTGCCCAGCACGGCCTCCTCGGTCGTCTCGAAGGGGGCACCCGGCCCCATCAGCAGCGCCCGCTGCTCCTCGGTGAGCTCCTCGTGTCCCCGGTAGGAGAGCGTGCTCACTGATCGAGCTTGAGCACGCGCGCGGCGTTGTCGTGCAGGAACTTGGGCCACACCTCGGCCTTGAGGTCGACGTAGGTGTCCATGTCGCCCATGATGCGCTCGAGCGAGAGGCCCATCGGGAAGTAGCCCGCGTAGATGATCTTGTCGGCGCCACGCGAGTTCGCGTACTTCAGGATCGCCTTCGGGTAGTGCTTCGGCGCGAACGCGCTCGTGCAGTAGTGCAGCCCGGGCCACTTCAGCATGAGCTTCACCGCGAGGTCCTCCCACGGCTCGCACCCGTGGCGGGTCACGAACACCAACTCGGGGAAGTCGTACATCACCTCGTCGATGTACTCCACCTTCTGGCAGTCCATCTTGAGGCGCGGCCCGGGCACGCCGGCATTCACCCACACCGAGATGCCGAGCTCCACGCACTTCGCGTAGATCGGGTACATCTTCTTGTCGTTGATCGCCACCTGCGGGAACAACCCCGCGGGGAAGATGTCCACCGCGCGGATGTCCCACTCGCGCTGCGCCTGCTGGATCTCGCGCACCGCGTCCATCCCCTGGTTGGGGTCGACGTTGATCGCCGCGACGAACCGCTCCGGGTACTTCTTCAGCGCACGTTGCGAGTCCTCGCCGCGGATGCCGATCAGGCCCTTCGTGATGTTGTACTTGTCCATCTCGCGGATCGTGACCTCGACGGGGTCCTCGTCGGAGTGGTGCTCGTCGGGCACGTCCTTGAACATGTACTCGACCGGGAACTCGAACTCGCCCTTCGACTGCGAGTCCTTCGTCTGGTCGGTGATGAACTTGTACTGCGCTCTCTTGTCGCGCATGGGGAAGCTGATCATCGTGTCGATGATCGGGATGTCCTTGGGCATGGTCATGGGAGCGGGTCTCTTTCCGGTGATCGGGAGGGCCGGCTATCGGGCGGGGCGCACCAGCGCGGCGCCGTTGTCGTGCATCACCAGCTGCTGCTCGGCCGGCGTGTAGCCCGCCTCGGTGAGGTCCTTCGTGAACGAGTGCGGATCGGCGAGGCCCTCGGTGTGCGGCCAGTCGGAGCCGAGCAGGATGTGGTCCGCGCTCATGAGCTCCTTGAGCTCCGCGAGGTCGTTCTCGTAGAACGGCGACACGTACACCTGCTGCTGGAACGCCTCACGTGGGTCACGGGGGAAGGCCTTGGGGTTCTGCTTGTACGCCTTGCCCATCTTCTGGAGCAGCGGCGCCACCCAGCCCGAGCCGGTCTCCACCGCGACGTACCGGATGCCGGGAAAGCGGTCGAGCACGCCGTGCAGCGTGATCGCCGCGAAGGTGTCGTGGATCGCGTCCCACGACAGGCCCGCACGCAGCGGCGCGAAGCGGAACGCCTCCGTGACCGAGCTCTCACCCCACATCGGCATGAGCTTGCTGTAGGCGCTGTCGCCGCCGTGGAAGGCGACGGTGATGCCGGCCTCCTCGATGCGTGCCCACACCGGGTCGTAGACGCGATCGCCCGGCGACTTCCACCCGGTCTCGGTGAGCACCGGCCCGTACTGGAACAGCACGACGCGTGCGCCGCGGTCGAGCACCCACTCGAGCTCGGCGACCGCGTTGTCGGCGTCGGAGAGCGTGAGGTACGGAACTCCGAAGATCCTGTCCTGGTAGGCGAAGCCCCAGTCGTCGTCGAGCCAGCGGTTGAACGAGCGGAACGCCGACATCATCGCGGGGAGGTCGTCGCTCAGCGCCTGCTCCATGCCGACACCGAGCGTCGGGAAGAACAGCGCGCCGACGATGTCCATCTTGTCCATCACCTCCACGCGCACATCGCGGTCGCGGTAGGCGGGGTCGGTGGGCTCGAGCTGGCCGAACAGGGTGAGCACGTCGGTGCCGTCGGGGTTGTTGCCGCGGAAGTACTCCTCGAGGCAGCCCGGCTTGGCGAGCTTGTCGAAGGTGGGGTTGCCGAGGAACTTGTTGACCTTGCCGCCCACCAGCAGGCGCTGCTTGCCGTTGATCTCGGCCCACTGCATGGTGCGCTTGGCGAACTCGGGCTCCGCGTAGCGGGTGAAGGCGTCGAGCGCCTCGTAGTAGTGGTTGTCGGCGTCGAACACCGGACGGATCACGGGTGCATCGGTCATGGTCGTCCCCCTTGTGTGTGTGCCCATCCGACCGCGTCGGGGCCGTGGCCGTCAACTCGCCGCAGCCGTCGACTCGCGCCGACGACCCCGGCTCAGTCGTAGTTGGCCGAGCGGAACGGGAACGGCGTGGATCGGGTGTCGAAGATCTCGCCGGACATCACCGCACCGATCTGCGTGGCGTCCCAGGCCTTCTCGCCGGCGGACACGACGCGCCGTTCACGCCAGCCCTGCATCCAGATGATGTTGTCGTAGATGCAGCGGAACACCTGGCCGGTGATGTGCGCCGCCTCGTCGCTGGCGAGCCAGGCGACGACCGGCGAGCTGTTCTTCGGGTCCATCGGGTTCCACTCGCCCTCGGCGACGTCGTTCGGCTCGAACGCCTCGCCCTGGCCCGGCATCGTGGCCGTGATGCGGGTGAGGCCGGCGGGGCCGATGCAGTTGGCGGTGACGCCGATCTTGTAGAGCTCCTGCGACAGCGTGAGCGTGAGCCCCGCGATGGCCGACTTGGCGGTCGCGTAGTTGGTCTGGCCGAAGTTGCCCGAGAGGCCTGCACCCGAGGTGGTGTTGATGATGCGGCCGGCGACGTCCTCGCCGTTCTTCGCCTGGTTGCGCCAGTACTTCGCGGCGTGGTGCGACATCGACCACGAGCCGCGCACGTGCACGTTCATGACCTTGTCGAAGTCGTCCACCGACATGTTCCAGATCGCCGCGTCGCGCACGATGCCCGCGTTGTTCACGACGATGTCGAGCTTGCCGTAGGTGTCGATGGCCTGCTGCACCATCGCGCCACAGGCGTCGTGGTCGGAGACGTCGCCGAAGTTCGCCGCCGCGGTACCCCCGGCGGCCTCGATCAGCCCGACGGTCTCGTCGGCCGCGCGACCGGCGCCCTCACCGGTGACGCTGCCACCGAGGTCGTTGACGATCACCTTGGCGCCGTGCTTCGCCAGCTCCATCGAGTGGCCCCGGCCGATGCCGTGCCCGGCACCCGTGACGATCGCAACCTTGCCGTCGAGCAGTCCCACCACACACCTCTTCTGTCGGAGCCGGCCGGGTTCTCCGGCGGCGGTGGATTGTATATTCAGCCACACCCGAGCAGCCTGCTCGGGTGTCCGTGCGAGGACAGCCAGGAGACGCCGCCGTGAGCAGCCCCTACCCGCCCGACCTCCCCGCCACGATCGCCGGGGCCGTCACCCGGGCCGCCGAGCTGTGGCCCGACGACGAGGCCATCGTCGACCGGGAGACCCGCCTCACCTTCTCCGAGCTGCTGGAGCAGGCCGACGAGGCGGCGCGGGCCTTCGTTGCGAGCGGGTTGGAGCCCGGCGACCGGGTGTCGATCTGGGCGCCCAACAGCTGGCAGTGGGTCGCTACCGCCCTCGGGCTCTACGCCGCGGGAGGGGTGCTCGTGCCGATCAGCACGCGTTTCAAGGGCACCGAGGCCGCGCACGTGCTGCGCACGTCGGGCGCGAAGTACCTCTTCACCGTCACCGACTTCCTCGACACCAACTACGTCGCGATGCTCGAGGAGGCGGGAGCGCGCGACCTCGTGCAGGAGGTGATCGTGTTCGAGGGCCCCGAGCACGCGGGCACCGCCCGCCACGACGAGTTCCGGGCCCGCTCCAGCGAGGACGATCGGGCCGACCACCAGGAGGAGGTCGACCGCCGGCGCGCCGCGCTCTCCGCCGACGACATGAGCGACATCATCTTCACGTCGGGCACCACCGGCGCGCCGAAGGGCGCGATGCTGCGCCACGGTGCGAGCGTGAAGGCGTACTGGTCGTGGTCGCAGACCGTCGGCCTGCGCCACGGCGACCGTTACCTGCTCGTGTACCCGCTGTTCCACACCGCGGGGCTCAAGTCGGGGCTGGTCGCGTCGCTGCTCAACGGCGTGACGCTCATCCCCCACCCGGTGTTCGACGCCGAGTCCGTCATGGAGCGCATCCAGGCCGAGCGCGTCACCATGCTCCCCGGGCCGCCTGCGATCTACCAGACCATCCTCAACGCCGACCGCTCGAAATTCGACACGTCGTCACTGCGGCTCGCGGTCACCGGTGCGGCCGTGGTGCCCGTCGAGCTCGTCATCGCGATGCGCGAGGAGATGGGCATCGAATCGGTGGTCACCGGCTACGGCCTCACCGAGATGACCGGCATCGTCAGCATGTGCCGTCACGACGACGACCCCGAGATCATCGCCCACACGTCGGGCCGGCCGATCCCCGAGCTCGAGGTGAAGATCGTCGACCACGAGGGCAACCGCCTGCCCACCGGCGAGCCCGGCGAGATCCTCGCCCGCGGCTTCACCGTGATGATCGGCTACTTCAACAACCCCGAGGCCACCGCGGAGACGGTCGACGAGGAAGGTTGGCTGCACACCGGCGACGTCGGCTTCGTCGACGAGCACGACAACATCACGATCACCGACCGCATCAAGGACATGTTCATCGTCGGCGGGTTCAACGCGTACCCCGCGGAGATCGAGGGGATCATGCTCGAGCACCCCGACGTCGCCCAGGTGGCGATCGTCGGTGTGCCCGACCAGCGCATGGGCGAGGTGGGCATGGCGTTCGTGGTGCCGACCCTCGGCCACACCGTCGACACCGACGCGCTCATCGCCTGGTGCCGCGAGACCATGGCCAACTTCAAGGTGCCGCGCTACGTGGAGGTGGTCAGCGAGCTGCCGCTCAACGCCAGTGGCAAGGTCCTCAAGTTCGAGCTCCGCGACCGCGGCAAGGACCTCCTCGCCTGACGGCACTGCCCCCCCACCAAGTTGCGTCGCAGGAAGTCGCATACGACCTGCGAACGACGCAACCTCGATCAGTCGCCGGCTTCGAGCTCGGCCAGTTCGCGTTCGAAGATCGGGAAGAACTGCTCGCCGTTGGGGAGCAGCCAGAAGCGCTTCGTGCGGATGGCGTCGAGCACCATCGGGCCCACCGCGGTGGACGGGATGCCGGCGTCGACGACGGCGTCGATCGAAGCCCACACCGCCTGCACCTCGGGCGAGAGCTCCGGGGCGCGCGGGTCACCACCACCGGGGCCGTAGTTCTGCAGCTGCGTGGTGATCGCCGTGGCGACCATGCCCGGGCACACGCAGGTGACGCCGATGTCGGCGCCCTTGAGCTCGAACTCGCGGCGCAGGCCTTTCGAGAGGCCCACGACCGCGTGCTTGCTCGTGGTGTACGGACCGTGCGCGGTGGACGTCATGAGCCCGCCCGCCGACGACACGTTGACCACGTGACCCTCGGGGCGCTCGAGCATGTTCGGCACGAACGCGTGGAGCGCGTAGACGATACCCCACAGGTTCACGTTCATCACCCACTCCCACTCGTCGAGTGGGATCTCCCACATGTAGCCGGGGCGGTACACGCCGGCGTTGTTCACGAGCACGTCGACGCCGCCGTAGCGATCGAACGTCGCGTCGGCGAGCGCGAACACCGAGTCCTTGTCGCCGACGTCGGTGCGCAGCGCGAGCGCGCTGGGCGCGACCTGCTCCACCTCCGCGAGCGCGTCGGCGAGGCGCGCCTCGTGCTGGCTGGCGACCACGACGTGCATCCCGGCGCGCCCCAGCTCCACTGCTACCGAACGGCCGATGCCCGTGCTCGCGCCGGTCACGACCGCGACCTTGCCCTCGAGGTTCTGCATGGCGGGCGACGCTAGTTGGCGTTCAGCCGCGCGCCGATCAGCCGATCGCCGTCTCCAGCGAGGTCTTGGCCGCGTTCGCCTGCACCTCGGCAACGATGCGGGGGCCGCCGGTCGCGTCGCCACGCAGGTACTGGTCCCAGAACGCAGTCGTGGTCGCGTCGACGATCCCCGCGGTGGCGGAGTTGCGCGGCACCTCGAACGGCGCCGAGTGACGCTCACCCTTCAGGGTCACGAACCACTTGGGCGGCGCCAGGGCCGGGAACGCGCTCAGGCTGTGGTGGTAACCCACGTCGGCGTCGCCCTGCACGAGCAGCACCGGCAACCGCTGCTTCACGTACTTCCCCTCGAGGAACGGGTCGTGCACGCCGGCCATCACCACGGCCGCGGCGATGCGGCCGTCGCGACAGCACGTGTTGGAGATCAAGCCGTACACCGTCTGCCCGCCGAGCGACATGCCCGCTGCGCCGACGTGCTGCGGGTCGATGCGCCCCTGCAACGGCCCCGGCGTGGTCGCAGCGGAACGGTCGAGCACCTGGTCGAACACGAACCGGGCGTCCTTCGTCTGCTGGACGAGGTCGGCGCTGAGCGCCTTGCCGCTCTTCTGCTTGCGGTTGGCCGGGAAGTGCGGCTGCAACACTACGTAGCCCGCCTGTGCCCAGAGGTCGGCCAGCGTGGCCAGCGCGGCGGGATCGCCGTCGGCGCCATGGATCAGGAGCACCATCGGCGACGCGGTGGTCACGCCCGTCGGGTACCGCACGACCACCGGCAGGGTGCGGCAGTCGGTGGCGCCGCGGGCGCCGAGCGCCGGCGTGCCACGGGTGCGGTCGACGAAGGTGTACTCGTACTGCGTGACTCCCGCGGCCGCGTCGACGACGGCGACCGGTGGCGTTGGCTCGGCGCCCGATCCCGGACAGCGCGCCGCAGCCGGTGCACCCCAGGCAGGCGTCGGGACGACGCCCAGGAAGGCGGTCAGGGCTGTCGCAGCAGCGAACGCGGCACCACAACGTCGAGCTCGTCGAGGGTCCACGGCGGGGTGGTGCGATGGTCGCCGCGGTAGGCGGTGCGCTCGATCTCGTAGCGGTTCCACACCCCCAGTGTGCCGCCCGTGGAGTGGAACACCTGGCCGGTGACCCCGGCCGCGGCATCCGTGCACAACCACGCCACGATGGGCGAGATGTACTCCGGTGGCGGGGTGTTGAGGTACGACTCGAAGTCCTCGTCGGTGATGACGCCGTCAGCGTGGAGCTGCTCGAACATGTCCTGCGTCGTCGCGTGGAGCCGCGTCTTCGCCCCCGGCGACAGGCAGTTCGCGGTGACGCCGGCGGCCGCGTACTCGTGCGCGATCGCGCGCGTCATCGAGATCACGCCACCCATCGTCGCCGCGAAGATCGGCTGGCCGAGCAGGCCGGTCGCCCCGTGCGAGGTGGTCGTCACGATGCGGCCGAACCCGCGCTCGACCATGCCCGGCAGCGCGGCGCGTGCGAGCCAGAACTTCTGCGAGAGGAACAGCGCGACGAACTGGGCCCACTGCTCGTCGGTCGCGTTCATGGAACCGTCGAGGATGGCGCCCGCGCAGCCGACCACGATGTCGAGCTGCCCGAACTCGTCGACCGCGGCCTGCACCGCCGCCTCGCACCCGTCGGCGGTCGCGACCGACTCGCCGTTCGCGATCGCCGTACCGCCCGCGGCGCGGATGTCGGCGACCGTCGCCTCCCCCGCCGCGCTGCTCGCCCCATGCGCCCACTCGTCGGTGCCGAGGTCGTTCACCACGACGTGCGCTCCGTGCTCGGCGAGGCGCAGCGCGCACGAGCGCCCGATCCCGTTCCCGCCACCGGTCACCAGCGCGACTCGTCCGTCCAACCGTCCTGCCATGACTCCCCCTCGTCGTGTGCCGCCCGAGCCTGGCAGGAAACCGCCGGGCCTGCACTAGCTTCCCGCGAATGGCCGAGCCCGAGCTCCAGACAGAGAGCACACCGGCGCAGCGTGCGCGGCGCGTCGCGATGGAGCGACTCGCCGCAGCGGCACGCGCGTTCAACGACGCCGCGGGCGAGACGGCCGTCGGGCCGGACGAGTGCGACGCCATCGCCACCGAGCTGGCGGGGCTCACCGAACGGCTGCAGGCCGCAGTGCACGACGGCCCCTACTCCGGCCTCACCATCCGCCCGACCGACTACACGATCCCCTCGGAACCCATGCCGCTGAACCCGATCATCGGCGCCTGCAACCCGGCTCGCCCCGACGTGCACCTCGCCATGCCCGACGGACGCGTGGAGGGCCGGGCTCGGTTCGCTCGTCGCTTCACCGGCCCGCCCGGATTCGTGCACGGTGGGATCACCGCCATGATCGCCGACCAGCTGGTGGCGCTCGCGCCACTCGCCATCGGCGTTCGACCGATCACCCGCGCGCTGCACGTGCGCTACCGCCGCCCGGTGCCACTCGACGTGGAGCTGGAGCTGGTGGCCGAGTGCGAATCGGTCGACCAGTCGTACCGGGCCATGTTCGAGATCCGCCACGACGGCCAGGTGCTGGTGGAGGGCGACGCCGAGCTGGTGTCGTGGGAGCAGTTCGCCGCTCGCAAGAAGGCGCGCGAAGCGCAGTGACTCAAGCCTCGGAGCCGAGGCGCACCAGCTCGCGCAGGAGGATCTTGCCGACCTCGTTGCGGGGCAGCGCGTCGAGCGTGACGAACTTCGCCGGCACCTTGTAGGGCGCGAGGTGCTCACGGCACAACTCGATCAGGGCGGCGGTGAGCGCGCCGTCGTCGAGCGCGGCCCCGGGCCGCGTCACCACGAACGCCCACGGCACCTCACCGAGACGGTCGTCGGGGATGCCGGCCACTGCACACTCCGCCACATCGGGCGAGAGCCGGATGACCTCGGCGACCTCCTCTGGGAACACCTTGAGGCCGCCGCGGTTGATCATGTCGCTCACGCGGCCCTCGATCCAGAGGAAGCCCTCCGGGTCGACGCGGCCGATGTCGCCGGTGCGGAACCAGCCGTCGATCATGCGCTCGGCGATGTCGCTGCCGTCGGCGAACCCCGACATGAGCGCGGGAGTCTGCACGCAGATCTCCCCCTGCTCGTTCGTGGGCATCTCCTGGCCCTCCGGCCCGGTGATGCGGATGCGCACCCCTTCGTGCGGACGCCCGACCGCGCCGAGGTGGGTGTCGCCCCACTCGCGCGCGTCCTGCGCGCTCCACCCGACGATCTCGCCACCGATCTCGGTCTGGCCCCAGCAGTTGAGCACCACGATCCCGAACCGTTCACGGAACCGGCGCGCCTGCAACGGCGAGAGCGGGGCGGTGATCGAACGCACGTACTTCATCGGCGCGAGTGACGTGACCGCGTCGTCGTCGTTGAGCATCGTCAGGGCCGCGGGCGGCAACACCGACGAGCGCAGTTGGAAGCGCTCCACGAACCCGGCGAACGCACGCGTGTCGAACTTGTCCATCAGGATCACGGCAGCGCCGACCCGGAACGCGAACAGGACGTTGTAGATGCCCGCCCACAGCGAGAGCGACGTGGGGATGAGGTTCGGCATCGCCGGCTTGCGCTCGACGCCCCTCTCGCCCGCATCCGCCTTGCCGCGCAGGGACTCGATCACGGGGTCGAGGAGCTCGAGCACACCGGAGTGCCGCAGCAGCACCGGCTTCGGGCGCCCCGTGGTGCCCGACGTGAACTGGATCAGCGCGACGTCAGGGTCGTACGCGCGGGCCTTGGGATCCACGGAGTCTGCCGGCGCGTCCCACGCCCCGCCGTCGTGGTGCAGCACCACCGGCAGGCCGGGAAATCGCCCCTCTGGCGCCACATCGGCGACGACGAGCGCCGGCCGATCCGTCGCGAGCACGTGCGCGACCTCGTCGTCGGAGAGGCGCGGGTTCAGCGGGATGTACACGCCGCCCGCGAACCACACGCCGAACAGCGCGGCCACGACGTCGGGACCGTTGGGCAACGACACACCCACCGCCTGGCCGGGCTGCAGCCCCGCGTCGCTCAGCACCGCGGCGAGGAGCCCGGCACGATGGTGCAGCTCGGCGCGCGACACCTCGCCGGTCGCGGTGTACACCGCGGCGATGGTGGCGTCGTCGGCGCGCGGCTCGAGCAGCTCGGTGAGCCGCCTCCATTCCGCGGGACGCCCCTCAGGCGAGTCGAGGTCGGTCAACGTGGCGCCTTGTCGTCGTCGCGCTCGAGCTCGAGCCACTGCGGTTCGCGCTTCTCCGAGAACGCGAGCGGCCCCTCGGTCTGGTCGGGGTGGCCCCACACGCCCACCAGCTCCTGCGCGCCGGCGCGACACGCGTCGGTGAGGCCGTGCTCCAGCGCACCCCACAGGGCGCGCTTGGTGGCCTTCATCGCGGCCGGCGAGTTCCTGGCGACCTTCTCGGCCAGCTCCTGCGCGACCTCACGCAGCTGCTCGGGCGGGTCGACGATCTGCGAGATCATGCCCAGCTCGTAGGCGCGCTGCGCCGACATGCGCTCGTAGCGGCCGACGAGCGCCATGCGCATCACCGCCTCGAAGGGCATCTTGCGCAGCAGGCCGATGGCCTCGATCGCCACCACCTGCCCCACCGACACGTGCGGGTCGAAGAATTGTGCGTCGCTCGCGGCGATCACGATGTCGGCGTCGGCCACCCAGTGGAAGCCACCGCCGGCGCAGATGCCGTTCACCGCGGTGATGACGGGCTTGTCGACGCCCTGGTGCCACGCGGTGAAGTGCAGGTCCCAGTTCTCCACCGACTCGCGGTAGCGCTCCATGCCCTGGCCGTCGGTGGCGAGCTCCTCGACGTCGACGCCGGTCTGGAACGCCCGCCCCTCACCCGTGTGCACGATGACGCGCACCTTGGGGTCGCGGTCGAGCTCGAGCCATGCGTCGGCGAACTCGTCGCGCATGTGCGCACTCATCGCGTTGAGGCGCTCGGGCCGGTTGTTGAGCAGCCAGCCCACGTTGCCGTGGCGCTCGAGGATCAGGGTGTCGTACTTCGAGTACTCGCTCATCGCTCCTGCTTTCCGGTCATCGATCGTCTTCGTCGGAGCCCGCGTCGAGCGGCAGCCACTGCGGCTCGCGCTTCTCGGAGAAGGCCAGCGGCCCCTCGGTCTGGTCGGGGTGGCCCCACACGTTCACGAGCTCGTGCGCGCCGGCGCGGCAGGCGTCGGTGAGGCCCGACTCCAACGCGCCCCACAGCGCCTTCTTGGTGGCGCGCATCGCGGCGGGCGAGTTCCTGGCGACCTTCTCGGCCAGCTCCTGCGCGGCCGCGTGCAGGCGCTCGGGCGGGTCGACGATCTCGGAGATGATGCCGAGCTGGTGGGCGCGCCCGGGCGTGAGGTACTCGTAGCGACCGGTGAGCGCCATGCGCATGATCGACTCGAACGGGCTCTTGCGCGCGAGCGCGATCACCTCGTACGCGCTGACCTGACCGATCGAGACGTGC
>Ga0075017_100001103_pt1 | contig 16211 bp, 16 predicted proteins | sample AleBraG_ABR_2012_FD_71475 | JGI IMG/M metagenome (GOLD analysis project Ga0075017, IMG submission 71475) | Freshwater sediment microbial communities in response to fracking from Pennsylvania, USA - Alex Branch Run_MetaG_ABR_2012 | ecosystem: Environmental > Aquatic > Freshwater > Creek >... | reverse complement strand
AAGCAACCCGTAGCAGCGCCTCAAAAATCTCCTGGCCGATGGCCGCAATCGGCGTTTCCCCGTCCGCAACGGGACCCGCATTGACATCCATGTTGTCTCGCATGCGGTTGAAAAGCGGGGTGTTGGTGGCGATCTTGAGTACGGGAATGGTGGGAAAACCGATGGCGCTGCCACGTCCGGTGGTGAAGGCGATCAGGTTGCACCCGCCGGCGGCCAGACCGGTGAGCGAGATCGGATCGTAGCCGGGCGTATTCATGAAGACGAAACCCGGGCCATGAATGCGCTCGGCATAGTCGACCACCTCATTCAAGGACGTTGTGCCGGCTTTAGCCGCTGCGCCGAGCGATTTCTCCAGGATGGTGGTAAGACCGCCGGCTTTGTTGCCGGGTGTCGGATTGTCGTTAAAGCTGCCTCCAAAGCGCTCCAGATATGCCCGGTAGCTGCGCACCATCGCTAGCAGACGTTCTCCGACCTCGCGGTTGCGCGCCCGGCGGAGCAGGAGATGTTCGGCGCCGATGATCTCGGTGGTTTCGGCCAGGACGAAAGTGGCGCCGATCTCGGCGAGCAAATCACAACAGGCCCCGAGCGCGGGATTGGCGCTGATTCCGGAGAATGAATCGGAGCCGCCGCAATTCAGCCCCAGCACGATCCGGGAAGCGGAGACCTGGGTGCGCCTCTCGGCGGCGGCGCGCTCGATCATCGGCCCGATCGCCCTGCGAGCCGCCTCGATGGCGCCGCGCGTTCCGCCGCTCGACTGGAGAGTGAGGCCGGCCACGCGATCGCTGCCCAGGTAAGGCTCGATCTGGTTGACCTCGCAGCCGAGGCCAAGAATCAGCGCGGAGGAAACATTGGGGTGATCGAGAACGCCCGCGAGTGTGCGCGACAGTTGCTCGGTGTCGGGGCCGATCGAGTGGCCGCAACCCTCGGAGTGAGGGAACGCCACCACGCCGTCCACATTGGGCGGCAGTTGGTCGTAGCTCGAGGCGATCAACTCGGCCGTATGCGAGGCGCAGTTGCTGGCAGCCACTACCGCGATGTAATTGCGCGTGCCGGCACGACCGTCCTGCCGCGGGTAGCCGAGAAAGACCGGGACGTTTTTGCGAAACGAAACCGGCTCGGGCTCGGCAGCCGGAAACTCATACTCGGCGTGAAAATCTTCATAGATGAGGTTGTGCGTGTGGACGTGACTGCCGGCCGCGATGGCGCCGCGAGCGCGGCCAATGACTTGTCCATAACGGCGAATCCATGCGCCATCCGGAATGTCGGCAATGGCCACTTTGTGGCCCGCCGGAACGCGTTCGCGCACCAAGATCGCGCCCACCTTTTGGCCCGGCTCGAGCGCAACGCGGGCGATGGCGACCGGATCAGCGGGGTGCAGCGCGATAGCGGCGTTCTCCGCTGTGGGCGGCTTAGCGATTTGTAGCAGGTCCATGCTCCTCAGTAGGCGCCGCCCGTCGGCACCTCTCCTTTCTCATTCGGTCGTTTGGCATCCACTAAGTAGAACTCCTGAGCATCGATATTTGTCACAGGAAGAACGTACCATTCGCCGCCCGGCGATCTGCAGGTCTGTATCAGTTCCACTAGTTCGTCGAACCAATCAATGTCGCTATACAGAACGTGCAGCCTGGTCTCGCCATCGGGAAGGCCGACTGCAAAGAATTCGTTTCGGATATTGTTTTTGAATTGCGACAGGTAAGTCTTGATGGCGTCGAGAGCGGTTTGGAGGGAAGGTTCGCTCAAAACCTGCCCCCGCCTCTGCCCAGCGAGAACCATGTCGCGGTCTCTCATGTCGGCTATCGACCAAAGGATAAACCAATCGCCTGGTCGACTCGCGTGAACGTATTGGATGTACTCATCCCAGCGACGAAATGCGATGTGATTTGGCCCCCGCCTGCGCAATAGTTATAGCGCGCTCCCCCGATTCAACCGCGACCAAGCGCCCGCTGGACCACAGTCAGATTCTGCTCGGAAAGTATGTTCGGCCCTTTTGGAGTCCATTCGTATGTCATCGAAGGTTGACTGCATCTATACCGGCGGCTTCATTGAGACTAGCGCAGAAAGCGTGTCAAGAATCTGGCGGACGAGGCTGAGGTTGAGAGCGAAGGATTTCGGCGCTAGCAGCCAGCAACGTCCCACAGACTTTGGCACCTTCCGCCGCGCTATTTGCGAAACGAAAGTTTGAGGAGTCGGCCTTGCATTTATTGCGGCGGGGTTCGCATCATCGCCTCGACCTCTTCTTTAGTGGAGGGGTGGCCTGGGCGGGGCTGTTAGGGCATCCATCCTCTCGAAGAAAGCCTCCTGCTCCACCTTTTGCGAAACGAAAGGTTGCGGGGATGGCGCGAGGTGCTGGCGCTTGAGTTTCTTGAGCGTTTCCAGCGATTTGAAGACGTTCATAGGCAGTGGCGTAGCGAAGCAAAAGCGCGAGGAGCTTGGCGTCGGGCGCTTCGGAGGAGAACGTTTGGTCCTGGCGCCGACGGACGTGCTCCAAGCGCCGGTGCGCTTGCGCCATTTCCTCGACTAGCAAAGACTCGGCTGGGGTGTCTGGCTGGTGCTCATCGATCAGGGACTTCAGGAGCTTTTGAAACTCGGGGGCGTTTTTTTCCATAGTGCTCATACTCTCGCCTCGAGAATAGCAGGCGAAGGGCGAGAATCGGCTGGGCGAGGAGCGGTTGGTGACGTGGAAGTAGTTGCAACTTGTGCAGGTTGGCGATATTTTTTCGAGCGGTGAACGGGATCGCAGTACACTTATACATTGCATCGCAAATATGTTCTCGCGGCGGGCTGTCTGGCCGCGATGCTCCTCTGCTATTGTTTCGGCCTGGGCCGCGCGGGTGTGCTCGGTCCGGACGAACCTCGCTATGCCGCGATCGGGCGGGCCATGGCGGATTCCGGCGACTGGGTGACGCCTCGTCTGTGGGGCTCGCCCTGGTTTGAGAAGCCGGCGCTCTTGTATTGGATGACGGCTGCCGGGTTCCGCGCGGGACTGGATGAAGAGTGGGCGCCACGCCTGCCGGTGGCGTTGCTGAGCGTTGGGTTCGTTTTGTTTTTTGCGTGGCGGCTGCGGCGTGAGTTCGGAGATCGCGCGGCCGTGCTCTCGGCGGCAATGCTGGCCACTTCGGCATTGTGGCTGGGGTACAGCCACGTCGCGGTTTTCGATTTGCCGCTGGCGGCGACTTTTGGCGGCTGCATGCTCTTGGTTCTGGCGGAGAGGCGCACGCTGCCGGAGATGGCTGCGGCCGGCGCTCTGCTGGGCGCGGCGATGCTCTCCAAAGGCTTTGTGCCGTGCGTTCTTTTTCTGCCGGCAATCTGGCGCTTGCGCCGGGATGGGAAGCAACTAGCGCTGATCGCCGTCGCCGCTTTCGCGGTGGCCGCGCCCTGGCATGCGCTAATGATCGCGCGCAACGGTTCGGCCTTCATCGACGAGTTCTTCTGGAAACAACAATTCTCTCGCTTTACGTCGCCCACGCTGATGCATGTCCAACCGCTCTGGTTTTATCTTCCGGTAGTGCTGGGCGGCTTCTTCCCGTGGACGCCGCTGGCAGTGATTCTTTTTCGGGAGCGCTCGTTGTTCCGGGACGAGCGCATGCGGTTTCTGCTGGCGTGGTTGCTGTGGGGCTTGATTTTCTTTTCCGCTTCCCTAAACAAACTCCCCGGTTATGTTTTACCGCTCTTTCCCGCGCTAGCGGCCCTGGTGGGAATCGGACTGGCCATAAAACGGACACCCGAGCGCTGGTTGTTGGCGCTGTGCGGCGGTTGGGTGTGGCTATTTCCGATCGCTGGTCGAGTGCTGCCGGAAATTCTGCGGCACGGTCTTTCTCAGGTCCACTTTGACGTATCGCCTCTTTGGATATTGCCAGCCATCGGATCGGCGGCGCTGGTGGGTTGGCAGGAATCGCGAGGCGGGCGCTTGCGGGCGGTAGCCACGGTCGCCGCGTTGGTGACGGTGTGCGCGGTTGGGATGGTCTTGGAAACGTACCCAGTGCTGGATCGAACTGTTTCCGCCCGGCACTATTGGAAGACGCGCTCGGCGGTCATCACCTGCAGTGAAGAACCCGACCGCAGATGGCGCTACAGCCTAAACTATTACGCCAACCGGGATCTGCCCCTTTGTAAGTGAATCACCCCGCAGAGACTATAGATTGACTTGGCTGGTAAATGTAGTTGAGTTAACGATTTAGAAGCTAAGGCATTCTCCACGATTGCAATTCACTATCGAAATTGGGTATTCTCTAGAGAGTAAGTAGAGATTCTCCCATGCCTGTTTCCCACGAAGTGCCCTCGCAGGTCGAGCTCGAAACGCAGTATGACCAGACGGTGCGCGAGGACATTGAAGCCTTCCGCGCCGCGTCGGAGAAATGGGTAGCGGGCGAAATCAACGACGACCAGTTTCGTGCGCAACGCTTGCGCCGAGGTGTGTACACCCAACGTCAACCGGGCGTGCACATGATTCGGACGAAGGTGCCAAGTGGTTCGGTTACCGCCGACCAGATGGATCAACTGGCCATCGCCGCCGATCTGTACGCGGGCGGTAAATCCCACCTCACCACCCGGCAGAACGTGCAATATCATTTTGTAAAGTTGCCGGACGTTCCGGGCCTGCTGCAGCTTCTGGCCGATGTGCGATTGACCACGCGCGAAGCCTGCTACAACACGGTTCGCAATATCACGGCGTGTCCGTTGAGTGGGTTGCTGGAAGACGAAGCCTTCGATGTCCACCCGTATGCGCGGCAAGCCGCTTATGCATTTCTGCATAAGGAACTGACGGACGCGATGCCGCGCAAGTTCAAGATTGCTTTTTCCGGGTGCAAGGAAGATTGCATGCTGGGCGGCATTCACGACCTGGGGTTTCGCGCCATAGTCCGCGATGGCCAGCGGGGATTTCGCGTGGTGGCCGGGGGCGGACTGGGACCGCTGCCGAATGAAGCGCAGGTGTTGGATGAATTCCTGCCGGCCGAACGCCTGGTGAACCGCTGTGAAGCGGTGCTCCGCATCTTCAACCAGTTTGGCAATCGCGGGAACAAGAACAAAGCACGTTTAAAATTTGTAATCCGCGAGCGCGGTTTTGCCTGGTTCAAGGAACAGGTGGAAAAGGAATACGACGACATCCTGGAGAATGGCGGCATCGCGACACCGGAGTCGGTGCCGGAAGGCTTTGGTGGTTTTCAGGCAGTACCACCACCGCTGGGTACGGGAGAGCTTCTTCCCATTTTGGGAACCAATGGCCACCCGAATCCCGATTATGAAAGTTGGTTAGCCACCAACGTTAGGAAACAGAAGCAGGACGGGTACTCCATCGCCACGGTGAAAGTTGCGCAAGGGAACCTTACCTCCGATCAGATGCGAGGGCTAGCCGACACTGCGCGCAAAGGCGGCGACAGCGTTCTGCGCTTCAGCATCGACCAGAACGTGATGTTGGCCTGGATCCCGAATCAGAACCTGAAGCGCGTGTTTGCATCGTTGCAGGCGATTGGACTGGCGGGCACGGGCGCGCACGAAATCGAAGACGTGGTCTCCTGCCCCGGCGCTTATAGCTGCAACCTGGCTTTGACGAAGTCGATGAACTTGGGCGCGGCCTTGGCCGAATCGGTGAAGAAATATTCAGATCCGCAGGTGCGCAAACTCAAGATCAACATCAGCGGATGCCCCAATGCCTGTGGTCAGCATTGGACCGGCGATCTGGGTTTTTATGGGAATGCGCGCAAAATCAACGGGCAAGAAGTTCCTTACTACCTGATGCTTTTGGGGGGCGGCTCGGACGCAAACGGTGTGCTGCGGTTCGGTTTCGCGATTCAGAGCATCGCGGCCCGGCTGGCTCCGGTGGCAGTCGATCGCGTATTGTCCCACTACGTCAGCCATCGAGAACCGGGCGAGAGCTTCCGCGAATATGTGCAGCGTTTCAAGATTGAGACGTTCCGGTCGATGACCAGCGACTTGGCGAAACCGGCGGAGATGTTTCCGGAGATGTATCAGGATTGGGGCGACACGGGCGGTTACTCGCTGCAGCTTGGCCGCGGCGAGTGTGCGTCGTAGTTTTTGAGACACGAAGGGCCGACGAGGGCGTCGGCGGCGGACCTTGGGGTCCGCCGCACTGACGGGTGTTGCTGCAACTTCTACAACTTCCGTGTACTTGCGTCCGCTCCCTGCGGTCGCGGCTCGGAATTGGGCCCGTGTTTCGTCAAACACGAATGACGTTGTGTTTTGCTGGCGCCGTGAGCGGTTGTCTCCGCAAACACGAAGACGTTGTGTTTAGCTGGCGCGGCGCTTGGCGTTGGTCGCTTTGGGCAGTTCGATCGCCGCGGTGTTAGCGATGGCCAGATTCGGCAACAACATCGCTTGGTCTGCCAATTCCGCCATCAGGTGGACCGGCAAACTTTCGGCTTCCTTCAAAAATGTGATGCGCGACTGAGTGGAGTCGTAGTCGACCTTGATGCAATCCCCGCCCCGGACCTGTTCGGTGGCGATCAGGTTCGACATCGGTTGGACGAGCAAGCGCTCGATGGCGCGTTTCAGGTGGCGCGCCCCGTACTTCATGTCGGTGCCTTGTTCGAGCAGGAAGTCTTTAGCGGCGTCGGTGGCCGTAAAGGCGAACGAGCGATCCTGCGTGGTGCTGAAAATACGCTGCTGGACCATCTTCAGTTCGATATCCAGAATCTTGCGCAATTCTTCGGTGCCGAGTGGTTTGAACGTCACGATTTTGTCGAGGCGATTGATGAACTCAGGAGTGAACTTTCTCCTGGCGGCATCCGTGCCGGTCCGTGCAATCTTAGCGTTCATCTTGTCGTCTAAGACACCAGTCAGCGACTGGCGCGAGGTCTCGCCGGCATTGAAGCCCAAGCGGGGATTCAACATGGCGCTCATCTCGCCGGCCCCCAGATTACTGGTCATGAAGATCATGGCGCGCGAGAAATCGACTTTGCGATTGTCCCCCAGCGTCAACGTAGCTTTGTCCAGAATGCCCAGCAACAAGTTCCAGAGGGCATCGCTGGCCTTTTCGATTTCGTCAAACAGCACGAAGCTCAACTTCATGGTGTCGGTTTGAAATTGATTCAGGACTTCCTGACTCAGCAGCGGATGAGTTTCACGATGTCCCAAATATCCGGGAGGTGAGCCGATCAATTTGGCAATCTCGTGGCTGTGCTGAAACTCGGCGCAGTCTACTTTGATCACCGCGCGGGGATTGCGGATGAGTGCTTCGGCGGTCGCTTCGACAATGCGCGTCTTACCCGAGCCGGTCGGGCCAAGAAACAAGAAGTTGCCAACCGGACGCCCAGGAGCAGCCATCCCGGTCAAATGCATCTGGTAGATATTTACGATCTGCTCTATGGCTTCTTCTTGGCCTACGATCAGCTTGCGCAAACTGCTGTCGAGCGTCGTCGCTTCGCGCCCTGTCTTCGACGGATCTAAAGGAACATTAACCCGTACCATCTTCGGCCTCCCTCGCTTCACTTCACACTCACGCTATGAGCACGTCGCGTGCCAATCACCGAGATGAAGAAAGCTTCGGATCACTTGCCTGGCTTTGTCGGCCTAACCTCTACTCGGCTTATAAGAGTTCGTTCGGGCATTCGAAGCAAAAACATTACAGTGCCGGCAATGTCGGCGGGGTCAATCTTCCAACTCGTGGCTTTCTTTCCCAATCCTGAGTCCGCCTTCACCTGCCCGAACTCGGTGTCAACACTGCCGGGCATGATGTAGCTGACGCGGACGCCCTCTTGACGATGATCGAGCATCATCGCCTCACTGAAACCGTTGAGGCCGAACTTGGAAGCGTTGTAGGCAGCCGCGCCGGCGAAGGGGTTTTTTCCAGCCAAGCTGCTGATGTTAATGATGTAGCCGGAACCCTGGCGCCGCATACGAGACAAGGCCGCATGACAGCAATAGAAGACACCGGAGAGATTCGTATCAAGTACGCGATGCCAGTCCTCGATGGTGAGATCGGCCGTAGGCTTGAACGTTCCCACTCCGGCATTGTTGACCAGAATGTCGAGTCCCCCCAAACTTGCATCGGCAAATGTAAAAAAATCAGAAACCTCCCCCGCGTTCGCGACGTTGCAGACGCGGCCATGGATTTGGCCGCCGGGTTTGGCTTTCAATTCCGCTAGTGCGGCATCCAGCGCCGCGCCGTCACGACCACAGATGGTCACCGCGGCGCCAGCCGTCAGCAGGCTCTCGGTGATGGCGCGCCCGATACCGCGCGTTCCGCCGGTCACAATCGCTCGTTTTCCCGCCAAAAAATTGTCCATGTGTGCCATAGTGTCACATTGGTTGAGACACAAACTAAAGTTTGGAGAGTACTGATGTGGGGTGGGGGCGGTGCTAGTCAACGTCCTGCCCTCGCAGTTCCGCGAGCGTACCTACCGACTTGACGGCGAGAAGACCAGGGCAAAGGGGTGTGGGCCGCGAGGCGAATCATGGTCAGTTCGACGAGCGGCACGGCTCGATGGGCAGTGGGTGTTTGGGATGGGATTCAGTGGTGATGTCCACTTCGCAAAACGAACAAGCAGCGGGCGAATCACAAGGTTCTTCGCGAATCGCGGCCTGGGCCGATAGCGCGGAAGGAAGTGATTTCCTGTAAAATGGTGTTGAACAAGTAAGAGCGATGCCCACTACCAAACGTCTCACCATCGAAAACGTGAATCTGGATGATGACCGGGAACTCGATGCATTCGACGATCAAGCGATCAACGCCGGGCTAGAGCGAGCGCGCCGAGGGCGACGAACTTCGGCGTAACGGCATCCTCGATTCAGAAGGCAATCTGCTAGTGAAGGAACTCCCGGCGGACATGCGGGAATGCGCAGATCGCGATTTCAGCGGTTGATGGCCCAGCCCCGCATGGTCATCATCGCTGGGCCACCCGGCGCCGGCAAGTCCTCGTTGTTTGCACTCTCTGATTTCGCGAAGAATGTGTTCAATGCAGACGATCGGGCGGCCGTATTGAACGCCGGCTCTTACCAGAGCATCCCGCTGAGCGTGCGCGCAATCGTCAACCGCGAATTATCGCGGCTGGTACTTCCTTCGCGCTGGAAACGACACTGCGGAGCACCATCACTTTCGAACAAGCAAGACTCGCCAGCGAGAACGGGTTTCGCGTGTTCATGCGCTACATTGCCCTGGACACGGTGGAGCATCACATTGAGCGAGTGAAACGCCGTGCCGCAGGCGGCGGGCATTCGGCTAGCGAGACAACATTGGCAGAATTCATGCCGGCAGCTTGGGGAATCCGCCCTTCGTGCTGAACCGCGAGAGTGGCATCGAGATTGTGCGAATCTATGACAACTCTCGGTCTGAGAGCCGGCCCAGTTTAGCACTGGCGGCGCGACGCGGGAGAATCGTTTGGCTTACAGACAATTTACCGCTGTGGCTGCAACAGGCGCTTGGCTGGACACAGCGGGATTTGGAACGGCGCCGCAGCGAGTTGGCGCGGTCTTGGTTTCGTCAGACGTCGGGCGCAAACTCGGGTTGAGCGAGTACTCATCCCTCGCCAGCGCCTCATCCAGGATCGCGTCGGCAATGCTTTCCAGCTTGCTTCCGCGGCGCGCGCCTAGATCGAGAACGCGGGGTTGGTTACACCGGACAACTTCCGCAATTTTGGTTCGGGCTCGTGTCAACAGTACGGCGAAGCCAAACCCGCCGTGGCGGCGGGATGCACTTGCCGCAGAGCAATCCGCTTTCTTGTGCTGGTCGGGTTCAGCTTCTCTAGTCAGCCGTTGGCGTTCGTGGCATGGTTATCAGCCCGCACGCCGCTTGGCATCGCGCGGCTCAAAGATGATGAGCAACCGCGACCCGGTGGCTTCCGCCAGACGCTCCAGCGTCCGCATCGACGGCCGCGAGCGACCGCTTTCCAGGCGGGCGACGACGGGCTGCGTCGTGCCCATCTTCCGGGCCAGTTCCTCTTGTGTAAGACCAGCACGGTTCCGCACATCCATCACGGCCGACGCCAGGACAAACTCCTTCTCAAGCGCGTCGTAAGCCTGCTTGTACTTCGGCTCCTTCATCCACTTCTTATGCATGTCAGATATGCGTGCCATTGCTACACTTCCCTCATTAAACCGATTTCGCGCGAGACAAGGCGAGATCTATCTCGCGCCGCGGCGTCTTCTCCGTTTTCTTGACGAAGACCCGGACGATCACCACCCGTTGGCCGAGAGCCTTCACGTACAGAGCCCGCGAAATTCCGCTGCGGCCCTTCAGCCGCATTTCCCAGAGACGGCCTTCAACCTGCTTCACGTGCGGCTCGCCCACGCGCTCCAAGCCCTTCTCCTCGATGAGCTTCGCGATGCGCGCCATCCTCGCTCGCATGTCTTCGGGCAAGGCCTCGACTTCCGAATCCACAGTTTCGTTTAGGGTCTCGACCGCCCAGCCCATATTTCAACATACCAGAAAAGATATACGACGGGAGGCCTTTATTTCAAAAGCCGCGGAAGGAAGCCCGCCGCCAGGCCAAACTCTTTCGCGCGGCGCGGTTCGCCATTCGCGTCAAGGCTCATGCCTGTATGACATCGTCGGGGAGCGACCATCTCAACAACAGTGCTGACGATGAAAGAACCACGAGAGACGAACAGCACATAACCTATCAGCAGATAAACCATTCCAGCACCCGGCTTGGAATACGCAAACTAGCGCCAGCACGCAAATTAGGACACTACCAAAATTTCCGTTTTAGTCCAGTTGAGGCGCGAACTCGGATTCAGGGGCGACTCATCCGCCGTGATCCTCCAAGGCCACGGCGAAGACACCAAATCGAAACTTCACCCGGGTTCGGTTTCCATTCTGTTACCGTTGCCGGAGTTCACTCGAATATCGGGGCAATTTTCGCCAGCACCTCGTCCAGGATCGCGTCTGGAATGCTTTCCAGTTTCCGACCGCCGCGCGCGGCTAGGTCGAGAGCGCGGGGCTGGTCACACCGGACAACTCCCATAGTTTTAGTTCCGGCTCCTGTCAGCGGCACGGCGAAACCCGCCGTCCGCGCGAAACTACCGCCGCTCGTGATCGGCAGAATTACGGGGAGTTTCGTTATCCGGTTGAAAGCATCCGGCGACACGATCAGCACCGGTCGGCGGCCCTTTTGCTCGTGTCCCGATGAAGGATCGAGACTGACGAGCCAAATCTCGCCGCGCTTCATCAGATGAGCTCACCGCCCACGGGCTTACTATCGAGCCATTCTTGCTCTGCTTTAGAGCGCGGCGCCTTGGGATCGCACTGAGCGAGCAACTCGTCCAGCGTGTACCGGCGCCGCTGCTGAGGCTCCACGACGAGGCGGCCACTTTGAACTGCGAGGCCCACCTTGGCGCCGGGCCTCAAGTTCAGGATATCGAGTAGAGCGGGCGGCACGGCCAGCATGATCGAGCCGCCGACCTTGCGTAGATTGGTAGTGTACATAGCGTTCCTCTTTACCGCTGAAAGAGCCAGCACAGGCTAAAGCCTGTTCCACCGGCTCGCTTGATGCAAAGTTGGCACAAGATTCAGCCTGTGCAGCAACTTGCAGTTATATTTTAGTATAACACTAGCTACAGAAGAGGCTTTCCCGGATCCAGCGCTACGCCATATGCCTTTCTGCCGCGTGCCCTCCGGCCCAAACTCGGGTTGAGCGAAGACGCATCCGCTATGATGGTTCTTTCGAAGGGAGTTTCCTGATGCATAACTCGGTGCTGGTGCCCATGGTGGTGGAGCAGACGTCGCGTGGTGAGCGGGCTTTTGATATTTACTCGCGGCTGTTGAAGGAGAACATCATTTTTCTCGGCACGCCGATTGACGACAACGTCGCGAATCTGATTATCGCCCAGATGCTGTTTTTGGCGGCTGAAGATCCGGAAAAGGATATTTCGCTCTACATCAATTCGCCGGGTGGATCGATTACGGCGGGTCTGGCGATTCTGGACACCATGCGCTTGGTGGAGCCAGACATCGTGACCTACTGCCTGGGTCAAGCGGCCTCCATGGGAGCGGTGCTGCTGGCCTGCGGCACCAAAGGCAAGCGCTATAGTCTGCCGCATTCGCGCATTTTGATTCATCAACCCTCAATGAGCGGGCTCGGCGGACAGGCGGCCGACATCGACATCTACGCGCGCGAGATACTGCGCATGCGGCAATCGCTGAACGAAATTCTGGCGGATGCCTGCGGCCAGACCGTCGAGAAAATCTCCCGCGATGTCGATCGCGACTATATTCTGGAGCCGGAGCAGGCGCTGGAGTATGGTTTGATCGACCGAGTGATCACCACGCGCGAGCTGACACCCGTACCCACGCGCTAAGCAAAAATGTTCGGCATAGATGTCCGGGCGGCACGCGCGGCATGGACCGTGTTTCTGGTGGCGTTGGCGATTGCCACCACCTACGCGATCCGGCAAACCGTGGTGGTGCTGGCCTGCGCCCTGCTGTTCGCCTATTTGCTGATGCCGGTGCTAGCGCTGGTGGAGCGCTACAGTCCCCGGCGGGTCAGCCCGACGCTGGCGCTGGGTATTGTGTATCTGGGATTGCTGGGCGCGCTGATCGGCGCCGGGTTCGCGATCGGCGGCCGGATCGCCGACGAAGCCGCGATGCTCAGCGACCGGCTCCCGTCTCTCCTGCAAAACCGCGAGTGGATCGACCGAATTCCGCTTCCGGATTGGCTGGAGCCGGCCCGGCAGCGGATTGTGACATACATCCAGGAGCAGTTCGCCAACGGGGGCAAAGATTTGCTGCCGTACGTTAAGAACTTCGGAGCACAAGTACTTTCGAGCGCCAAATACCTGCTGGATATTATTTTGGTCCCGATCCTGGCGTTCTTTTTTCTGAAGGATGGCCATGAAATGCGCGAGGCACTGGTGGACAGCTTTGTGGAAACCAGCCGCCGTCCGGTGGTGGAAGATATTCTCTCCGACATCAATCACTTGCTAGGCCAATACATTCGCGCGCTGGTGCTGCTGGCGCTCTCGTCGTTTGCCTGCTACGCCCTGTTTTTGGCATTCACCGGCGCGCCATATGCAGTTTTGCTGGCTGGCATTGCGGGGTTGTTTGACTTTATCCCGGTGATTGGCCCGTTGGCCGCGGGCGTGCTGGTGATTGTGGTGGAGGGCGTGAGCGGGTATACGCACCTGTTGTGGTTCGTGATTTTCTGGCCGATCTTTCGGCTCTTCCAGGATTATGTGTTGGCGCCGGCGCTGATGGGTGCGGGCGTGGAACTGAATCCGCCGCTGGTGCTGTTTGGCGTGCTTGCAGGAGAGCAGATCGCCGGAGTGCCCGGCATGTTCTTCTCGGTGCCAGTGCTGGCGACGTTGCGGGTGATTTTTGTGCGGTTGAAGCGGGCGAGGTCGCGGCGGGTGGCGGTGAATTAAATCGGCCTCCGTTACCAGACCGTGGTTCAGCGGGCAGCGCGGATTCATCGGTCGCGGCTGATTGCTGGCACATTCAAACTGACCGCAGTTGCCGCCACTATACGGTCGGGCAGGTCCGGGACTTCAGCGCGTGACACCTGACGCTTGCTTGAACGATGACAGCGGTAAAAACGGATTCAACAAAAAACATGTTCCGGGTCCGCCAGTGGTCGCGTCAGTTCTTCATACGCCAAGGACGGCAGACGTTTCATCTCGGTCATCTCGGCCGAGCTTATGGTCGAAATGGCAATCTTCCGCCTTGCCGTTGCCGCTTCGCTGATGAAGGCTCCGGCGGCAGCGGATAGTCTTGCATCGTCAAATAAATGCCAAAGGGCCGTGTGGGTATCGGCAACCCCAGCGACGATCAAGAGTCTTCGCCAAAGTGACGGAACATATCGGCCCGGTTGGCATCGATTTCCTCGGCGGATGGAGCTGGCCCGTATTTGGCGAACATGCCGCGCCCTGTCTTGAATGGAACTCCCGGCGGTTGCGTTTTCAGTGAGGCCGCGAGCTCTCGCTCCAATACCTCGCGCGCCTAAGCATCGGCGGAAACGCCGTGAGCGCTGGCTTGGGCCTTCAACGCCGCTCCAAGGTCCTCAGGAAGTTCAATAATCATTGCCGATTTCTTTCCTATGAGCGATTGTGCGATTCACTGCCGGCGAGCGCGGTCCACTACAGTTACACTTACGCCATGTCCGAAGTTGAGAAAACATCAGCGCACATCGAGGTTCTCCCCGCGTCGGCGGAGCAAATGCCCATCCTGGCCAACCTGCTTGAGTTGTACGCGCACGATTTTAGTGAGTTCCATAATTTGAGCCTCGGGGAGGGTGGCAGGTTTGGCTACCCGCGCCTTCCGCTTTACTGGAGTGAGCCTGGCCGGCATCCGTTTCTTGTGAGGATGGACGGAAAACTGGCAGGGTTGGTTCTCGTTCAGAAGGTGCCGGGAGTCTCCGGCAATGAAGCTGTTTGGGATATGGCGGAGTTCTTTATTGTTCGGGGATGCCGGAGGCGAGGCATCGGAACTCAGGTTGCCCAGGAAGTGTGGAGGCGGTTCCCGGGGCTGTGGGAGGTTCGAGTGATGCAGTCGAACTCTTCGGCGTTACAGTTTTGGGCTAAAGCGATCTCGACGTTTGCCGGCCAGGGGATCCCAGCGGTTCGCATCGAGAGAGGGGGCGAGCCCTGGAGCCTGTTCCGATTCGAATCGAAAGGACGTCCCCGTGCGGACGGGATTTGATTGGGGAAAGGTCCGCACGGAGACGAGCTGCTTTACTTGTCTATACGAACGTTATCGCCAAAGGTTAGGTTCCCGAACTATAAAAATTTCGGTCCCAGGCGTGGCGGCGTAAAATCTTGAGCGTCTCGGCGGAGAGCGGACCCTTCTCGGACACCGCCGTGTTCGCTTCGGCGTTGGCCACGCGGCGCATGCCGGGAATCACGGTGGTGACCGCCGGATGCGAGAGACAGAAACGAAGTGCGACTTCGGCCAACGGCCCGGCGCCTGGGCCGAGATCGTTCTTCAGCGCCTCGACGTGCTCCACCACTTGTTTTTTGCGATCGCCGCGGAAATAGCGGCTGCGAAAATCCTCGGGCGCAAATTCAGATTTCTCGGTGATGGCGCCGGTCAGACTGCCTTCGTCCAAAGGCACCCGCGCCAGGACGCCGATGTTCAGCTCCTGAGTGAGCGGAAACAGGCGCTGCTCGGGCGTTGGATCGAAGATGTTGTAAATCACTTGCACCGCATCAACCAGTCCGGTGCGGATCGCTTCCAGTGCCGAATCGGGCTGATGGTCGTTGATCGAGATGCCGAAGGCTCGTACTTTGCCGGAACGCTTCAAGTCCTCGCAGGCGCGCCGCCACTCGTCGCGGGCGATCCATTCGGGATTCCAGACGTGGAGTTGCTGCAGATCGATGCGCTCGACGCCGAGATTGCGCAGGCTGGTCTCGGTGCACTTGAGAATGTAGTCGTAGGGGAACACTTCCTCGATCCCGATGCCGGGACGCGCCGGCCATAAGAGGTTTTTGGGCGGAACTTTGGTGGCCACATAAATGCGCTGCGACGCTTCTTTGACGATCTGGCCTACCAGTTTTTCGCTGTGGCCGGATCCATAGGCCAGCGCGGTGTCGATAAAGTTCAAGCCGAGATCGATGGCGCGCCGCAGCGCGCGCAGCGATTCGTCATCGGTGCCTCCCTGCCATAGGTTGCCGCCGATGCCCCAAGCGCCGTAGCCAATTTCACTGACCTCAAGTCCGGTTTTGCCAAGTTTTCGGTAACGCATAGGCCCATGGTGTCATAGGTTGGATGGGGACAAACGCAGGCAAAACGGTGCGGGCGCGCGTCTCGGAGCCGCAATGTCAGCCGCCGCACAACACCTCGATTGGCGTTGGTTTGGCGGAAAGCCGCATCAACTGTAGACGCCACTGCCACCAGGATTGCTGTAGCAGCCTGAACAGAGGCGACGCCATACCAAATGTGAGGACCGACGAATGTCTAGACGACATCGAGAAGTACGGGATTCACGTCACAGAAGCGCACATTCGCATCACCGAAAGCGTGATCTGAAATCAAGAGGGCTTACGATGGCACGACACTTTCAAACAGGGCTGGTGGTGAAGCGGTCGTTCATGTGGATCGAGAACCACACGCGATCGCGAACCGGGATGTCGTCGACCTTCAATCCAGCATAGCCGCGATCGGCGCGGAAGGCGTCGCGCTCGACGCGGTCCATCCTGAATCCGAGGCGTTGGTAGAAACGCAGATTGCCGATGTCGGCAGTTGCGGTCGCGACCAGAACGCGAGAAGCTCCCGCGGAGAATGCTCGATCGAGGGCTGCCCGCACGAGCGCCGCGCCGATACCCCG
>Ga0075017_100001102_pt1 | contig 16214 bp, 16 predicted proteins | sample AleBraG_ABR_2012_FD_71475 | JGI IMG/M metagenome (GOLD analysis project Ga0075017, IMG submission 71475) | Freshwater sediment microbial communities in response to fracking from Pennsylvania, USA - Alex Branch Run_MetaG_ABR_2012 | ecosystem: Environmental > Aquatic > Freshwater > Creek >... | reverse complement strand
ACGTTCGCACCAGGGTGTGACACGACAGCCGACCGGACACCGGAGGGACCCCATGGCCCAGGTACTCAGCACCAAGCGCAAGCAGATCCTCGACTGCATCTCCGAGGCGGTGCGCGACCGTGGCTACCCCCCGTCGGTCCGGGAGATCGGTGAGGCCGTCGGCCTCACCTCCTCCTCCACCGTCCACGCCCACCTCGCCGTCCTCCAGCGCGAGGGCTACCTGCGACGCGACCCCACCAAACCGCGTGCCATCGAGGTCTGCTACGACCCGTCGTCGAAGGTGATCATGGACGCGCGGCCGATCCGCCACGTCCCCCTGGTCGGCGATGTGGCGGCCGGTACCGGCGTCCTGGCCCAGGAGAACATCGAGGAGCTCTACCCGCTGCCCGAGGACTTCACCGGCACCGGCACCCTCTTCATGCTGCGGGTCACCGGTGATTCGATGATCGACGCCGGCATCCACCAAGGTGACTTCGTGGTGGTGCGCCAGCAGCCCGACGCCGTGGCGGGCGACATCGTGGTGGCCGGCATCCCGGACGACGAGGCGACGGTCAAGTCGTTCTCGACCAAGGACGGCAAGATCGTCCTTACCCCGGCCAACGCCCGCCTGTCCCCCATGGTCTTCGAGCCCTCCGAGGTCACGATCTTCGGCAAGGTCGTCACCGTGCTCCGCCGCCTGTAGCGCCGTCCGGCGCCCCCGGCCGCCGGGCCGGTGGACAGCTCGCCAGCCTCAGCCGTGCAGCAGCGCGTAGAGGACCCCGGACGCCACCCGCAGCTCGTGTTCACTGACGTGCTCGCCGGCCGTGTGGGCCAGCAGCGGGTCGGCCGGCCCGAAGTTGGCGGCCGGCACACCGTGCTCCCAGAAGGAGGCCACGTCGGTCCAACCCACCTTGCCCTGGGGCGGGACCCCGGTCGCCAGCACCAGTGCGGCCAGCACCGGGTGGTCCAGCGACGGCGGTGCACCCGGCGACGCCTCCAGGAGCTCCCAGTGGTCACCCGGCTCGAGCCAGGGGGCCAGCAGCTCCCGGACCGCCGACTCGGCCTGTTCGACGGTGCGATCGGGGGCGAAGCGGTGGTTGATCACCACGGCGGCCTCGTCCGGCACCACGTTGGCGGCCACGCCGCCCTCGACGGAGACCACCTGGAGCTGCTCGGCGTACTCGCACCCGTCGATCACCGGACGACGCACCTCGAATCCGGCCACTGCGGCGAGGACCGGGGCCAGTCGGTGGATGGCATTGGTGCCGGTGTGGGGACGGGCCGTGTGGGCCCGGGCCCCGGCCAGGCGCACCCGCACCCGCAACGTCCCCTGGCAACCCGCCTCCACCAGGCCCCCGGTCGGCTCGCCCAGGATGGCGGCGTCGGCCTCGAGGAGGTCGGGCCGTCGATCCCACAGATGACCGAGCCCGTTGAACTCCCGGGCCACCTCCTCACCCGCGTAGAAGCACCAGGTGACGTCCACCGCCGGCTCACTGAGGGTGCCGGCCAGGTGCAGGAACACGGCCAGACCGCCCTTCATGTCGGCCGCCCCCACCCCGTAGAGGGTGGTGTCCTCGAGACGGGGCTCGCCGTTTCCTTCGGACGGGGGGACGGTGTCGAGGTGCCCGGCGAGCAGGACCCGGCGGTCCCGGCCCAGATCCGTCCGGGCCACCACGTTGTCACCCACCCGGTCGACCGACAGCCACGGGCAGAGTTCGAGAGCGGCCTGGACGGCATCGGCCATGGCCGTCTCGTGGTGGCTCACCGACGGGATCCCGACCAGGGCCGTGGCCAGTCCGAGGAGGCCGTCGGGCATCCCGTCGGTCACCGTCCCCATCCGGTCATGTCGACACCCCGTGGGTGCGGAGGATGTCGTTCAACTGGGCCTTGTCGTGGCGTTGGCCCTCGGTGAGGCGCTTCAGCACCAGCACACAGGGGAGGTAGAACTCCCCTCCCGGGAACTCCCGGCGTCGCGAGGCCTGTACGGCCACCGACCACGGCGGAACGTGGCCCCGACCCAGTTCGTCGCCGGTCTCGGCGTCGATGACCGGGATCGACGGGTTGAGGATGGTCCCCTCCCCCACCACCGACCCTCGTCCGACCCGGGCGCCCTGGGTGATCATGCACCGGCTGCCGATCATGACCTCGTCCTCGATGATCACCGGGGCCGCCTGGGCCGGCTCCAGCACGCCACCGATGCCGACGCCGCCCGACAGGTGGACGTTCTCGCCGATCTGGGCACAGGAACCGACCGTGGCCCACGTGTCGACCATGGTGCCGGCCCCCACCCGGGCGCCGATGTTCACGTAGCTGGGCATGCAGATGACCCCGGGGGCGAGGTACGAGCCCCACCGCGCCGAGGCGCCGGGCACGACCCGGACGCCGGCGGCCTGATAGCCGTGCTTGAGCGGCACCTTGTCGGCGAACTCGAACGGCCCCAGCTCGATGGTCTCCATCGCGCGCAGGCGGAACAGCAGGAGGATGGCGTGCTTGAGCCACTGGTGGACGACCACCTGATCGGTGGTCGGATCGATCTCCGCGATGCGCGCCTCCCCCGAGTCGAGCAGGTCGATGGCGGCGGTCACCACGTCGAGGGCGCCGGTGTCGGCCACCGACAGCTCCGACGCACGGTCCCAGAGGGTCTCGACCTGCTCGGCCAGGTCCCGATGGACGGACGGGGTGACGACATCAGGTGCGGGGTCTGCCATGGGGGGAGACGTTACCGCCCGACCCACCCGGCCCCGGTCCCCCGGTACCGGAATCCGGTCGCGTCGGGCCGGGGCGGCGGTCCGCGCCTCCGTCGATTCGGCTACGGACCGGTCGACAGCCGCTGGGCCACCAGCTGTAGGCGGTCCATGGGCTGGACCACCGCCACCCGGACGTGGTCGCTGCCGCCCGGACCGTAGAGCTCCCCCGGGCTGACCAGGAGACCGGCGTGATCGGCGAGCCATTCGCACAGGGCCCAGCCGTCGGCGAAGCGGTCCGGCACCGGCACCCACAGGTAGAAACCGCCGGCCGGGCGGTCCACCGGGAGCCCGGCGGCCTCCAGGACCCCGGCCAGGAACCGGAGCCGTTCGTCGTAGCGCCGGCGCTGCTCGTCGACGTGGGCGTCGTCCTCGAAGGCCACCACCGCGCCGGCCTGGACCGGGCCGGCCACCATCAGGCCGGCGTGGCGACGGACGTCGAGCAGGTAGGTCACCAGCTCCGGGTCCCCGGCGTACATCCCGGCCCGCACCCCGGCCAGGTTGGACCGCTTCGACAACGAGTGGACGGCCACCACCCCGTCGAGTCCGGATTCGAGGATCGTCCGGGGAGGCCCCTCCCAGGTGAACTCGGCGTAGCACTCGTCGGACAGCACCGGGATCCCGCGGGCCCGTCCCCAGGCCGCCACCCGGTCCAGATCGCTCAGGCGGCCGGTGGGATTGGACGGTGAGTTGACCCAGACCAACAGGGCCCGTTCAGCGTCCTCCGGATCGACGGCGTCAAGGTCGGGTCCCCCTCCGGCCAGCTCGGCCACCGGCACGGCCCGGGCCCCGGCGAGTGTGGCGCCCATGGCGTAGGTCGGATACGAGACCGACGGGTAGAGGACGGTGTCCCGGTCCGGGGTCCGCAGGCGCAGGAACTGGGCCGTGGTGGCCACGAACTCCTTGGTGCCCACGCACGCCGCCACCTCGCCCTCCGGGTCCACCGTGACCCCGAACCGACGGGCCATCCACCCGGCGGCCGCCTGCCGGTAGGCGGGCGATCCGGGCGACGTGGGGTAGCCCCGCTCCAGGCCCGAGGTGGCCATGGCCGCCAGCACGGCGTCGGGGGGGGCGTCGCACGGGGTGCCGATGGAGCAGTCGACCACGCCCCCGCTACCGGCGAACCGCTCGCTGGCCCGGGTCCGGGCCCCGTTCAGTCGCTCGTAGGGGTAGGGCGGTGGCGCGAACCCGGCCGGGGGATCAGCGGCGGGACCGGACCGGGTCACGACGCGAGGAACTCCGCGAACCGGGCCTTGCCCGCTTCGTCCAAGACCACGTGGATCCGGGTGGTGGTGTCGCCGGCCTCCTCGCCGACGATCTCCCCTTCGCGGTGGACGGCGGCCAGCACGTCACCCCTGGCCCACGGGATCTCGAGTTCGACCACCCGGTCCCCCACCCGCAGGCGGTCGCCGATGGCGACCAGGAGGTCGTCGATCCCCTGACCCGTCCGGGCCGACGCCAGCACCGAGCCGGGGTGGGCGGCCAGGAGCCGCCGGGCCTCCTCACCGGACTCGTCGTCCCCGCCGCCGAGGGCGTCGGCCTTGTTGACCACCAGCAGTTCGGGCAGGCTGTCGGCCCCGATCTCGCACAGGACGGTGTGCACGGCGTCGATCTGACCCTCGAGGTCGGGGGCCGACCCGTCGACCACGTGCACGATCAGGTCGGACTCGAGCACCACTTCCAGCGTGGACCGGAAGGCCTCCACCACCTGGTGCGGCAGCTTGCGGACGAAGCCGACGGTGTCAGTCAGCAGCACCGTCTCCCCTCCGGGCAGGTCGAACTTCCGGGTCCTCGGGTCCAGGGTGGAGAACAGGCGGTTCTCCACCAGCACGTCGGACTCGCACAGGCGGTTCAGCAGGGTCGACTTGCCGGCGTTGGTGTACCCGACCAGGGAGACGGTGCGCTGGCGGCCACGTTGGCGGCCCCGGCGCTGCACCCGGCGGGTGCGATCCAGTTGGCGCAGGTCCGCCTCCAACCGGGTCATGCGACGGACCAGCCGGCGCCGGTCCACCTCGAGCTGGGTCTCACCCGGGCCCCGGGTCCCGATCCCACCGGCCTGCTGGCTGAGCGTGTGGCCCCGACCGCGCAGTCGGGGCAGCCGGTAGCGCAGGAGGGCCAGCTCCACCTGGGCGCGCCCCTCGGGGGTGCGGGCGTTCTGGGCGAAGATGTCGAGGATGACCGCGGTCCGGTCGATGGCGGTCCGACCGAGGATCTTCTCCAGGTTCCGCTGCTGCGCCGGCGAGAGGTCGTCGTCGAAGACCACGGTGTCGGCGTCCACCTCCAGGCAGACGGCCAGCAGCTCCTCCGCCTTTCCCCGGCCGACGTAGGTGGCCGGGTCCGGTGCCGTGCGCCGCTGGATGATCCGCCCGGCCACGTCGGCACCGGCCGTGTCGACCAGCCGCTCCAACTCGTCGAGGCCGGCCTCGGTGGCGGCGGTGGTGCCCTGGGGGAAGGTCACGCCGACCAGGACGATGCGCTCGCGGAACTCCCGGGAGATGAGGGTGTCGGTGAAGGCCGACTGGGTAGGGCTCATGTGCCCGATCTCATGGGGTGGGGCTCATGTGCGGCCTGGCCCCGGCCAGGATGCCGTCCGGGCTGACCACCACCGACGCCACCCGGTGCACCGGTCCGGCCAGCAGGATGTCGTCGTCGTCGAGGGTCACCTCGAGGGTGCCCCCCGGATTGCGCACGGCCACCCGGGTTCCGACCAGGCCCCAGCTGTGGGCCGCGGCGGCCGCGGCGGCGCTCCCGGTGCCACAGGCCTGCGTCTCGCCGACCCCCCGCTCGAACACCCGCAGCACCAGGCTGTCGGGCTCGTCCCCCGACGTGATGAATTCGACGTTGACACCCCCGGGGTAGACGGTCTGGAGGTGGGCGCCGATCCCGGCCACGTCCACCTCGGCCAGGTCGGGCCCGAACATCACCAGGTGCGGATTGCCCATGTCCACGGTCCGCACCTGGCGGTCGACGAACTGCTGCGGCTGGTTCTCGCCGAGCTCGGCCGGGCCCATGCCGACCGTCGCCCAGGCGGTGTCCGGATCGGCGCCCTGCGCATAGGCGACGGTCCGCAGGCCGGCCGGGGTGGCGACCGTGAACGTCGGGGGCGACACCAGTCCGTGCAGCACCGCGGCCTGGGCCAGGCAGCGCATCCCGTTGCCGCTCATCTCGGCCTCGCTGCCGTCGGCGTTGTGCAGCTCCATGGTCAGGTCGGCCGCCCCCCCACCGTGGAGCACCCGGATCACCCCGTCGGCACCGACACCGAAGCGGCGGTCGCACAACGCCCGGACCAGGTCGGCGGACAGGGGGCGATCGGCGTCCGAGTCGACCAGGACCAGGAAGTCGTTGCCGGCACCGTGGTGCTTGGTGAACCGGAGGACGGCGTGGTCGGAAGGGGTCGGGGTCATGGCGATCCCCCCCAGTCTCTCACCGGGGTGACCCGCCTGTGTCACGGTCCACGTGGCCGAGCACCACCGTCACCGGATCGTCGTCCGGGTCGATCCACTCGATGCGGGGGTCCCGGCGGAACCATGCCCGCTGGCGTCTGGCGAAGGCCCGGGTCCGGCGGATCGCCTCGGCCACCGCGTCCTCCAGCGGCACACCGTCCTCCACGTGGGTCAGCAGCTCGCGGTAGCCGAGCGCCTGGCGCGCCGTCCTCGACAGGCCGCCGGGCCGGGCCGCCAGGCCCCGCACCTCGTCGAGGAACCCCTCGTCCATGAGCCGGGTGAACCGCTCCTCGATCCGTCGGTCCGATTCCTCGCTGTCGAGGCCCAGGCCGAGCAGCGTGATGCGGCTGGGTGGATACCGCTCGAGCCCCGGGCCGAAGGAGGAGAACCGCCGCCCCGACCCCAGGGTCACCTCGAGGGCCCGGACCAGGCGTCGCTCGTTCCCCGGCTCGATCCGTGCCGCGGCCACCGGATCGAGCGCCACCAACCGGGCGTGGAGGGTCGCACACGCGGCCGAGCGCCCCACGCTCCCCTCCGGCCCAGCCGCGTCGAGGTCGGCCGCCAACGCCGTCGCCACCGTCGGGAAGCGCCCCGGGAAGGCCAGGTGGTCGGTCACCGACCGCAGGTACAGCCCGGTGCCCCCGACCAGCAGCGCCCGCCCGCCCCGGGCGGCGACGCCCTCCAGCGCGGCACCGGCCGCCAGTTGGAAGCGGGTCACGGTGTACTCCTCGTCCGGGTCCACCAGGTCGACCAGGTGGACCGGCACCTCGGCCCGCACTCCGACCGACGGTTTGGCCGTCCCGAGGTCCATGCCCCGGTAGACGGCCATCGAGTCGACGGACACCAGCTCCACTCCTCCCGGCCCGGGCCGGGCCCGGGCCACCTGCAGGGCGGTGGCGGACTTGCCGGAGGCGGTGGGCCCCACCAGGGCGACGGCCACCGGTTCAGCCGGCGGAGACGGGGATGCGCACCCGGTAGGACGGCCGGGCGGTCACCTCGACCAGGTCACCGGTCAGGTGATGCCGGGCGGCGTCGGTGACCGCCACCAGGGCGAAGGACCCACTGGGGATCACCCGGCCCGCCGGGGCCACGAAGTGGACCAGCTTGTTCTGACCGGTCCGACCGGTGGTGACCGACGGTTCGCGCTTGGACGGCCCTTCCACCACCACCTCCTCGATGCGTCCCACGCGGGCCCGGTGCCGGCGCAGGGCCGACCGCTCGACCACGGCCCGCAGCCGCTCCATCCGCTCCGCGGTGACCGACACCGGCAGGAACCGGTCCACCATGGACGCGGCCCGGGTGCCCGGCCGGGGCGAGAACACGAAGGTGTACGCGCTGTCGAACTCCGCCTCGGCCGCCACCTCGAGGGTGCGTTCGAAGTCGTCCTCGGACTCACCCGGGAATCCGACGATCAGATCGGTGGTGACCGCCAGGTCGTCGACCGCGTCCCGGGCGGCGGCCAGACGGTCGAGGTAACGCTCGGCGGTGTAGCCGCGGCGCATGGCCGCCAGTATCGGGTCGCTCCCGGACTGGAGCGGCAGGTGGAGGTGGTTGCACACCTCCGGGGTGTCGGCCATGGCCTCGATCACCTCGGGGCGGAGGTCCTTCGGATGGGGGCTGGTGAACCGGATCCGGCGGATGCCCTCGACAGCGCCCACGGCCCGCAGCAGGTCCCCGAAGAGCGGGCTGCGCCGGGTGATGTCCCGACCGTACGAGTTGACATTCTGGCCCAGCAGGGTGACCTCGGTGACGCCCCGGCGGGACAGCTCGGTGACTTCGGCCACCAGGTCGTCCACGGGGCGGGACACCTCGGGGCCGCGCACGGCGGGCACGATGCAGTAGGCGCAGCTGTTGTCGCACCCCATCTGGATGGTCACCCATGCCGCGTAGGGCAGGTCCCGCACGGCGGCCAAGGCGGCCGTCTGCTGGTCGGCGGCGGTGGGCTCCCCGAACGGGACCGGCTCGTCCAGGATCTCCATCAGGGGCCCGTCGGTGGCCGCACGGCGCAGGAGCTCAGGGGCGCTGGTCAGGTTGTGGGTCCCGAACACCACGTCCACGTGCCCCGCCCGCTCCTGGATCTTCTCCTTGTCCATCTGGGCCAGGCAGCCGCCCACCGCGATCTGCATGTCCGGCCGGCTCTCCCGCAGGGCCTTGAGGTTCCCCAGGTGGCCGTAGAACTTGTTGTCGGCGTTCTCCCGGATGCAGCACGTGTTGAAGACCACCACGTCGGCCGATTCCATGTCGTCGGTCCCCACCAACCCGTCGGCCACCAGGGCGCCCGCCAGCCGCTCGGAATCGTGCTCGTTCATCTGGCACCCGAACGTCCGGATGTGGAACGTGCGCGGCCGGGCGGCGTCGGTCCCACCGTCAACCGGGGCGTGCCCGGTCCCGCTCGTGACCGCATCCATGCTCACCCGGACAAGGATAAGGCCCCGGGTCGCATCCCCCCGCATCGAGTGATCCGTGGCATCACCGAGGGCCCCTCTCCCAGCCGATCGGGCCCGCCCGGTGCCGGAGCGGGCCACCGGCCGGCCTCGGGTGGCGAGGCATTGTCACCGTCCCGGACCGATGGCGACCTCGACTCACGAGGGGCGTCGGATCGGCAATGCGGAGGGTCGGATGCGACCAGATGGAGCCCTGGTCGTGAAACGTACTGCCGAGCGCATCCGACATCTTGTCCCACACGGCAGAGGTCCGGGTCCGGGAGGAGGCGGTCCTCGCCGACGGTGAGCAGGGCCATTCTGGTTCAGCTCGTCGCTGCAGACGACACCGACGCCGCAACGGGCGGCCCCGATGCACGAGCCGGGCGGGGATACGGCGCAGGTGGCGGGAGCCATCGCGACACGTGGAAGGGCCCTCGTGATCGCAGCTCCCCGTGGATATCGACACTGGTCAGGATTGCGGCTCTGAGGCCGCACGACTCGCAATTTGAATCAGGTTTCCGCAGGTGTCGTCGAACACCGCGGTACTCATCGGACCCATTGTCAGGGGTTCCTGGGTGAACCGAACTCCGAGCGCTGTCAATCGGCTGTACTCGATTGCAACGTCATCGCAGGCGAACGACGCGGCGGGAATACCGTCGTCCATGAGGGCGGCCTTGAACTGCCTTGCCGCAGGATGTGCATCAGGTTCGAGCACCAACTCGTGACCGTCCTGTTCGTCGGGTGCCACGACGGTCAGCCAACGGTGATCGCCGAGAGGTACCTCGGTCTTCTTCACGAAACCGAGGACTTCGGTGTAGAACGCGAGCGCCTTGTCCTGGTTGTCGACAAGGACGCTGCTGATCTTGAATCGCATGATCTCGGAGCCTTTCTCTTCGTTCCCTTCTTCAGCCATCGCTTCTGAATCGCGAGAAGCGGTGTCAAGTCGACCGAATGGAACTTGTAGCGCCCGTCGCGTCGCGTGGTCAGTAATCCGACATCCTCAAGCATTCCGAGATGCTGCGAAACCGCCTGTCTGGTCGGCGTGAGCCCGTGCTTCGTGGCCAGCCGGGCGCAGATCTCGAACAGTGTCTGCTGGTCTCGTACGATGAGCTCATCCAGGATCGCTCGCCTCGTCTTGTCCGCGATGGCCGTGTACACATCGCCCATTCCGGTGAGAATAGGCAAGTCATCACTTGCCTGTCAAGCGAGCTGCTTCCGGTCTGGCGAACGGCAAACCGGCATGACCGAGCGCATGTGACGAGGTGGGTGCGTCTGCGCTTCTGTGCGCCCTCCGCAGGACGGGGTATCCCTCATCGCCGGGATGTGGGGCCCTTCAGACCAGCCCCAGTGACCGTGGTCGGCAGTCGCTCCGTGAGCGTGACGACAACGTCGTCCCCTTCCGCCTTGCCGATCTTCTCCCGAATCTCACGCTTGATCGGGAGCTTGTGGGTTCCGTCGCCCAAGGCCATGAATGAGCTCTGGAATGGCTGGCCGTCCACCGTCCCACGCACCTTCACGAGGCCCTTGGTCCCGAAGTACTCCGCCGAACCATCCATCACGACGTAGGTCCAGCCACCCTTGCTTCCGCTCTTGCGCATGGTCGCTCGAAAGGTCTTGTCCATGTTGCGTATTGTCCACTCGCGTTGGTGATCTGTCGACCCTCGACCTGCCTCCCGCCATCAGGTCGGCGGGCACGCGGTGCGGAAGCGGTCGGGATCGATCATGGTCGGACCTCCGATGCACTCCTTGTTCCGTCTGGACCATAGAACCCGAGCGGTCGCACTCGTAGGCCGGTCGGAATCGCTTCGGAGACCCCTCGAGTCGATGCAGGGCACGGAGGCTTGTCCGGACCGCGGTCAGGCACCGGCACGTGCGCGACCAGGAGCCCGATTCGGTTCGCCGGACAGCTCGCGACCCGATCGATAGGCTCTGTTCCGAAGAATTGCCGCCCGCCAGCAGAGGAGAAGCCGATGCCAGAATTCACCTCGTACGACCCCGGAACCCCGTCCTGGGTCGACCACGCCACCACGGACATCGAGGCGTCCAACGCCTTCTATGGGTCGCTCTTCGGCTGGGAGGCCGACGACCAGGGCGAGGAAATGGGCCACTACACCCTGATGCGCAAGGGTGGGAAGACCGTTGCCGGGAACATGCCGGCCATGGGCGAAGGCCAGCCCAGCGTGTGGGTCACCTATGTCTCGGTGGAGAATGCCGATGCGACGGTCGACCGGGCCAAGAAGGCGCGTGCCACGGTGTTCGTAGAACCGATGGACGTCTCGGACATCGGCCGGATGGCCGTGTTCGCCGATCCCACCGGTGCGGCGATCGGTGTTTGGCAACCGAAGACGTTCATCGGTGCCGAGCTCGCAAACGAGGCCGGGACGTTCGCGTGGAACGAGCTGAACACGCGTGACGTGGCAGCAGCCAAGGCGTTCTACGCCGACGTGTTCGGCTGGACGCCCCACGACGCAGGGATGGAGGGCATGGACTACACCGAGTGGAGACTCGGCGAAAAGTCCATTGCTGGCATGATGACGATGCCGGACATGGTTCCCGCCGAGGTCCCGGCCCACTGGCTCGTCTATTTCGGTGTCGACGACACCGACGCCATCGTGGCCAAGGCGACCGGGCTCGGTGCCACGGCGCTCGTCCCTCCGACGGACATCCCCCCGGGTCGGTTTGCCGTACTGGCCGACCCCGATGGTGCCGCCTTTGCCGTCATCAAGCTGCAGTCCTAACTACGGGCCGGGCCAGGCGTCAGGGCTTCCGATCGCCCGACTCCGGGGTGCGGTGCGATCACGCGGGACAGAGCACAGCACGGAGGGAGGCGACGGGTCCGGGATGGGTCGAGACCAGTGGGTACATCGCCCGGGATCGAGGGGGCCACGGCAGGGAGGGCGACGCTTCGACGTCATCCGGTCAGTCGGGACGGGGAGCGCCTGCACCCGGATGGCCGGGATGCCGTCAATCAGTCGGGGCAGACCCCGCTCCGTACGACTGGTAGGGGCGTCCGTCTTTCACCGCCGAGGCCCGACCGGCGGCAAGTTGGAACGCACTGATGCCGCCCGATTCCCACGGAGTGGTCGAACCGGCGGCGATCGCTCCCGGGGACTTGTCCCGTACACCGAATCGCAGCCGGATTTCCGCGATCGGCAATTCGGCGAGGGAGAACCAGTCCAGGCGTAGAAAGTCGATGCTGTCCACTCCCCGTTCGCTGTCCCGGCACAGTGCCCCCCGGCGCATGGCGTCGGCGATCCGCAAGGCCACGCCGCTCTGGGACGAGATGTGCCCGGTGCTCGACTCGAAGAGGCCCGCCCCGCTGCGCAGGTAGCCGGTCTCGAAGAGGGAGACCACCATGGCCAGGAGGGAGAAGGCGCGCATGTTGTCGTTCGCCCTGGCGATGAAGGCGAAGACCTCCAGCTCCGACTCGACCGTGGTGCCGTAGTCGGCGAGGACGTGCACCCAGTCGTGTTGGGCCAGGAGTGGAGGAGCCGAGCCAGGGAGACCGGGAAAGGAGAAGCCGCGGGCTTGGTACAGGTTGAAGACGCCCCGGCCCAGGGTGTCGACGGGAAGCTCCCCGAGCGCTTCCCACCGCCGCGCCAGCATCGGATCGTCGACGACGGAGTCCCAGGCCGATGCGAGTTCCCGGGAGGTGTGCAGTTCGGCCGCAGCCCCGCTCTGCCAGTCAGCGGTGTAGCCGTTGCGCTCGAAATCGAATGCGGCGAGGCCGAGCGAGCCGGCCGCGAACTCACGGGCCACGTCGATCAAGGCATCGTCGACGCAGAGCTCGTGGGCGAATTCGCCGATTCGTCCGACCACCTCGGCGGGAATCGGTCGCAGGATCAGCGCGGCCAGCAGCATGATCTGGACCCCGCGGGTCCGGAACTGCAGGTCGCGTCGGCGAAGGGCCCGGCCCATCTCCTCCGCCGTCATCGGCGTGAAGTCGGCGAGGTCGACCGGATGGCCGGTCATGGCGTCGAAGAGCGCCTCGAGCAGGATGCGTTGGAGGTGGGTGAGTCCCCCGGGGGGCGCAACGGCCGAGGCGACACCCCGGGCGGTCTCGGCGGTCTCGGCGGCATCGGGTGGTGCGAGAAGCGTCTCGGATGGAATCGGGAGGGGTGTCGGCATCTCGGTGTCGGTGGCGGGCTGTGGCTCGGTTCACGGCACCGCACCGTGGAGACCGGGGTCGGGTCGGGGCGGAGCCGGGACGACGGCGTTGTCCGGGCGGTCGCGAACGCAACCTATCCGGTGACCGGCAGGTTCGATTCGGAGCTGGCCGGCTTGGTCCAGGCCAGGATATAGCGGTAGTAGAGCGCTCGGCGCAGCCGGACGCCGGGCAGGAGGTGGCGCGCCATCTCCCGGATCTCGGCGAAGCTCTCCGTGGGAGGAACGGCCACGACCTGCACCGCCCGGTTCCCGTGGTGGAGGACGCTCAACCCTCGGACCAACGGGAGCAGCACCGCCGAGCGGACGTAGTCCCCCATCGACTTGTTGGCCGACAGTCCCACCACCAGCAGCTGTCCCCCGGGTCGCAACAACGCGGCGGACCGGCACAGCCCGGCGGTGAGGTCCAAGTGGTGGAGGACCGCGACCATGGTGATCAGGTCGTAAGAGCCGGGCGCGGAGGCGAATTCCAGGAAGTCCACCTCCACCAGGCTCGTGTTCGCCAGCCCCGCGGTCCGGACGGCCGCCCTACCCAGGGCCCGACCGTCCCGGTCGACGCCGGTCACCGTCCTCGACACCGTGGCCAGGCGTTCGACCAGGAGCCCCTCGCCACAGCCGACGTCGAGCACGTCCCCACCGAGTCCGGCCGCGGTCGACACGATCATCGGGTGATACGCGGCGTTGTGATTCCAGTAGTCCACCGACCCGCAGCCTGGCACGGGCGGCGCGGCGACGGGCACCTCCCGCCCAGCGGGCGGGATGGCGTAGCCTGGACCGGACCGATCGATCCGGGCGGAGCACCGTCAGCCGCCAGTCGTGGGCGCACCGGAGCGGGGTCGGGGCCAGGGGGACAGCGGTGCAGGCGACCAGGCGTAGCCGGGAGGAATTGCGGACGACGCTCGTCGAAGAAGGGCGGGCCATCCTGCTGGCGGAGGGACTGGAGGCGGGCTCCCGCAACCTCACCTTCAAACGGGTGTTCGACCGGGTGGAGGCCAAGTCGGGCCTCCGTATCACCAACGCCTCGGTGATCAAGCGGATCTGGGAGAACCAGGCGGATTTCCAGGCCGACGTGCTCGTGACCATCGCCCGGGGCGAGGCTCGGCGGGCCCAGGTCAGCGGCGAACGGGTGGTCGCCCTGTTGGCGGACTTCGACATGGGCTCCGCGGAGTCCCGCAGCCTCGCCCTCCGTGAGGTGTGTCGGTCGGAAGGCAACGCCAGTAGCGCGGCCATCGACGACTCCGCCAACTGGCAGCTGTGGATCGGCGTCATCGCCATGGCCACGTCCGCCGCCGCACCGGAGCTGCAGGCCCGCATCAAGGCCGCCATCGCCGAGGAGTACGGATCGGTCACCAGGTTCTGGAGCCGGAACTTCCTGGCGCTGGCTGGTCTGCTCGGGTTCCGGGTCCGCCACCCCTGGACGATGGACCACTTCAGCACCGCGGCCATCGCCTTCGCTGAGGGTTGTGCACTTCGCCAGATGGCGAGCGGTGACGTGGGCACGGTGGTCCGGCCGACGGGGCCGGACGGCCGGGACCAGGAATGGTCCCCCTATGCCACGGGCATGGAGGCCCTCGTCAACCAGTACCTCGAGCCCGACCCGGCCCACGAGCCACCGTCGGGTTCTTCGGCCGTCGATCCCTCCGCCACCGGGCGACCCGGAGCGCTGCCGGGCACCTGACACAGGGCTCCCGGCCGACGCAAGGCGCGGGCCGGGCCCGCCACCGGAACGGGCCCTCAGACCGCCGAGGGGTGCGACACCTCCACCACCGTGTGGATCCCGCCCCGCACCAGCCAGTCGGTGACCACCGTCATGCGGCGCGGGGCGATGGCTGCCACCAGGTCGTCGAGGATCCGGTTGGTCATGTCCTCGTGGAAGCCGCCCTCGTTGCGGTAGCTCCACAAGTAGAGCTTGAGGGACTTGAGCTCCACCAACGCCTGGTCCGGCACGTAGGAGATGCGCACGGTGGCGAAGTCGGGCTGCCCGGTCAGCGGGCAGAGGCAGGTGAACTCAGGGGTGTCGCAGGTGACCAGGTACTCGCGTCCGGGACGCGGATTGGCGACGGCCTGGAGGTCCTTGCTGGGTTCGGAGGGCATAGGGCGCCGAGGCTACCGCTCGTCGTCGTACAGCCCGCCGGTGCCGTCGCGGTCGACCATGAGCCCGTCCATGTCGGCGTGGAGCAGGAGGACCTGCCCGGGCAGGCCGGCTTCGGCCAGGGCCTGCTCGCCGACTGTCTGGACCTTGGGGGCGTCGGCGCCCCGGCAGATTGCGAGCAGGGACGGGCCCGCACCCGACCAGCATGAGGCCAGGGCACCACCGGCCACCAGGGCCGCCAACAGCTTCGGGGCGGCCGGGAAGAGCGGGCTGCGGTAGTCCTGGTGCAGGCGGTCCTCGGCCGCCTCCGGAATCAGCAGCCGGCAGTCGGCCATCCCCGCCAGCAACAGGGCCATGCGGGACAGGTTGAACGAGGCGCTCTCCCGGCTCACCACCGATGGGAGCGCCTGGCGGGCCCGGGCGGTCGACAGGGTCACGTCGGGCACCAGGACCACGAAGGCCAGGCTCACGTCGAGGGGCAGGCGGACCACATGGACCCCGCCCCGGACCATCGAGGCGGCCACGAAGCCCCCCACCATCGAGGCGGCGGCGTTGTCGGGGTGGCCGTCCATGGCGGTCGCCACCGAGAGCGGGTCCTTGGCTCCGGCGGCCGCGGCCGCGGCCACGGCCAGGGCGGCCGAAGAGCCGAGGCCCCTGGCGATGGGGATGTCGGACCGGACGGTGATGGCCAGACGGTCGGTGCCGGCCACGTCGATGGCCACCCGGGCGGCCAGGTGGGACGAGTCGTCGGCCATGCCCTCGCCCTCCCCCACCGACCGGACGATCAGCTTCGAGGCCGGCTCCACGTCGACCAGGACGTAGCGGTCCAGGGCCAGACCGAGCGTGTCGAACCCCGGTCCGAGGTTGGCCGTCGATGCTGGGACCCGTGCGCGCACGGCCCAAACGTACCCCCGCCGGCCGGGCCGCACCGGGATCGGGGGTTCAGGTCCGGGAACGGCAGTTCGGGCACGGGGTGTGCTGGAGCCGCCACCACACCGACGGCTCGGGCACGGTCTGGGTCAACTGCAGCGGCACGACCTGGAACTGCGAGCCGATGGCGTAGATGGTCGAGCCCACCGCGGTCCCGGCCGGACTCCCCGGTGGCACGGGCACGAACCGGGTCATCGACCGCACCTGCTGTCCCGGCCAGCCCGGCAGCCAGGCACCCGCCACCGTGGCATAGGGAGCGACATGGGCCTGGGCCCCCCAGACGGTCGCCACCATTCCGACCCGGGCCCCCTTCGTGGCCACCGTCACCGGGGCGATGGCAGCCTGGGCGGCGGCCAGCAGCGGTTCGACGACCGGTCGGGTGAACTTGAACGGGTCGGCGATGGGCAGGTCCTTCAACGGGATCGACGTGGTCGTGGTG
>Ga0075017_100001101_pt1 | contig 16222 bp, 12 predicted proteins | sample AleBraG_ABR_2012_FD_71475 | JGI IMG/M metagenome (GOLD analysis project Ga0075017, IMG submission 71475) | Freshwater sediment microbial communities in response to fracking from Pennsylvania, USA - Alex Branch Run_MetaG_ABR_2012 | ecosystem: Environmental > Aquatic > Freshwater > Creek >... | reverse complement strand
CGGTGTTCTCGTGCAGCGTGCCCTTCTGAATGGCCTTGTCGAGGGCGGAGACGGTCTTGCGGTACGTCTGTTCGGCGGCAGCCTTGTCGCCCTTTTCGATGGCTTCGCGCAGGTCGCGCAGCTGGGTACGCAGGCTGGAAGTGTTGGCGCGGTTGCGCACTGTGCGGCGTTCGGTCTGGCGGGCGCGTTTCTGCGCCGATAAATGATTTGCCATGTCTGGTTCGTTACCTTCGTGTGTACAGCGAGATATTCGGGTGGGTCCGAATTACTTATTATAGGGGAGCTACTCTCGACCGGTCAAACCGCACCTGCTCTGATCAGGTCGGTTGTGCCAGCAAAGGGCAAGAGCATAACCGCTAAGGTCGCTAAGAAAGGCCGCGAAGGCCGCTAAGGAAATCAGCGCGGAACGGCGGAGGAAGATGCCAGACGGACTCGATCGCCTGAAGGTGCTCATCAACTCGTCCACACCGATCGTGGTGATGGAAACTTCGGAGGAGATGCGCGCGGTGAACATGGTGCGCACGGCCTGCGGCCAACTCAACATGGCGACCTTCGAGTGGAGCATTGCCGACGGCCTGCTGCGATCGGGGACGAACACTCCGCCCGAGGGACAAAAATTCTCGCTCCAAGGGCGCATCGACCAGGCCACAGCGTTGGCCAAAGTCGGACGCACGCAGACGCAGACGCGAACCGCACTTAGCCCAGCCGGCTCGGAAGCGGAGCGGCTAGCGAGGGCGGTGATGTCCTCGATGGGAGCCGATGCCGCGCCCGCCGCGGCCGGCGGTGGGTCGATCTACAACACGCGCGAACCGGTGCAGGTGCTGGCCAACATGGAACAGATGACGGTCGAGGCGGTTTTCATTCTCAAAGACTTTCATCGCCACATGGACGACCCGGTCGTGGTGCGGCGACTGCGCGACGTGGGGCAGAAGTTCTCCGCCAATCGGAAGACTGTGGTGCTCACCGCGCCCGAGCTTGCGGTGCCGGCGGAACTCAGCACGCTGGTCGAATACTTTGACCTTCCTTTGCCTGACCGCGATCGCCTGCGCGAAATCATTCACGAGACCTTCACCCGGCTCGCGAAGACTTACACCCTGAAGCTGCAACTAGACGCGGCGGGCGTGGACGCGATGTCGGCCAACCTGCGCGGCCTGACGGAAGAAGAGGCCGACCGCGCCATTTCGCAGGCGCTGGTCACGCGCTACGCGCTTTGCCCGGAGACTGTCACGGATGTGCTCGACGCCAAGAAGCATCTGCTGCGGCATTCTGGGATGCTCGAGTTCATCGAAGCTTCCGACAACATGGCGACCGTTGGCGGGCTGGAAAATTTGAAGCATTGGCTGGAGCAGCGTCGCGGAGCATGGGAAGACTCGGCGCGCGAATTTGGGTTGGAGCCGCCGCGCGGCATGATCATCCTCGGCGTGCAGGGCTGCGGAAAGTCGCTGTGCGCGCGTGCCGTGGCCGGGGAATGGAAGTTGCCGCTGGTGAAGTTCGACACGTCGGCGGTCTACGACAAGTACATCGGCGAGACGGAAAAGCGTATACGCAAAGTCTTCCAGGTGGCGGAGGGACTCGCGCCATGCGTGCTCTGGATTGACGAACTGGAAAAAGTCTTCGCCGGCAGCGGCCCAGATTCCGCATCGGCCGATGCCGGCGTTTCGTCGCGTCTGCTGGCGTCGTTTCTATCCTGGATGCAGGACCGCAAGGCGCCCGTTTTCGTCGCCGCTACCTGCAACAACGTGACCGTGCTGCCGCCGGAGTTGATCCGCAAGGGGCGCTTCGATGAATTGTTCTTCGTCGACCTGCCCAATCAGGCTGAGCGCAGGCAGATCTTCTCGATTCAACTGGCGAAGCGGAAGCGGAATCCCGCCGAGTTTGACGTGGAGATGGTTGCTGCTGCCGCGAACGGATATTCCGGCGCGGAGATCGACGCGGCGGTGCAGGGCGGGCTCTATGCCGCGTACTCCGAAAAGAAGCCTCTTACCACGCAATCGCTCATCGATGCGCTACGGCAGACGGTGCCGCTTTCGACTACGCGCGCAGAAGAGATCGCCACCTTACGCGAATGGGCTCGAACGAGAGCGGTTCCCGCGACTGCGCGGGATGCAAGCTCAACCACGGCGTGATATCGGGGCCACGAGTCAGTTTCCTGGTAGCCAACCATCCCACCAGAACCCAACGCACAGCCCTGGGGAAATGTCGTACCCGATTACCAACCCATCTGGCGCATCCGGTCAAGGATGAGCGCGCTGTAGTTATTCATGCGCTCGGGCCGTCGCTTCAGCGGAGCCGGCAGAATCGCAGCGAGCCGCGCCGCCTGTTGCCGGTCGGTATTCCGGGCCGCGGTTCCATAGTAGTAACGGGACGCCGACTCCGCACCATAAATACCCGGGCCCCATTCGACCACGTTGAGGTAGATTTCCAGAATGCGTCGCTTGCCGAGGAAGAATTCGGCCACCGGTACCAGTGTGAACTCCGCGCCCTTGCGGAGGATAGAGCGACCTGTTCCGAAGAATAGGTTTTTTACGAGTTGCTGCGTAATGGTGGAAGCTCCGCGAGAGCGGCCGCCTTCCAGATCGTCTTCGGCAGCAATTTCGATCTGGTGCCAATCGAACCCATGGTGCTGGTAGAAGCGCGCATCCTCCGCAGCGATTACGGCGTGCTGGAGATCGGGCGAGACTTGGTTGAGTGGAATGAATCTGTAGCGTTCGCGATACGGCGTGTCGTGAATCCAGGCCTGCAAGCGGCGCTGAATGTGCACCGCGGTTGACGGCGGGTCGATCCACCGGGCGGCCAGAAGGGTCAGCGCGGCAAGCGACCAAACAAGCGCCACAGCCATGACGAGCCAACGAACAAATAGCGGGAGGACTGGGAGGAAGCCCTTCCGACGCGAGATGTCGGCGCGTATGTCTGGAGTCGCGGTCACGCTTCAGAATAATAGCCGAGGCCTGGGTTTCCGGTTCCATTCCAGAAAAATTGCTACCCGCCGCCGGAGGGTCGAGGAAAAAGCCCTTTCCAAACCGCATCCTAAAATCAGCAACGGTGAGCCCTTGCACCAACAGGAACCGAGTCGGGGGCGGATGACGGGCTAACCGGAACTGACCCACCTTGCCTCCCATTGACTCTCCCTTCGCGCCGGGGTAGGCTTTAAGTAATGGTTGTTACTTGCCTTCTGGGCATGCGCATTCCGGCTGGTCCCGTCTCTGAGCACAATCCTGTTTTGTCTGCGCTGTGGAGCAGGCACTTCACCGCAACGCAGCCGAGCTTTGCTCGGCCGGACAGCCGAGGGTGGCTGTCCCCACATGGTTCTTAAGAAAACTGCATGAAGAAGAGCATCGGGGTTAGTCCCAACATCGAAACGCTGTTTGGCACGCGCGATGAGAATGTGCGCCTGCTGGAAGACGGGCTCAACATCACCATCAACCTGCGTTCGAACGCCATTGAACTGGAAGGCGCGGCGCGGGACGTGGCGCGGGCCGAGCAGGTCTTTACCGACTATGAAAGCCTGCAGCGCTCCGGCTACAGTTTCAACAACGGCGACCTCAACAGCATGCTGCGCGTGCTGACTTCCGATCCCAACTCGACGTTGCGCGGGTTGGCCGACGCGGGGCGGCAGCGCTCGTTCGGACGCCGCACTGTCCAACCGAAGAGCAGCAACCAGCGCCGCTATCTCGAGGCCATCGAGAAACACGATATGGTATTTGGTGTGGGTCCGGCGGGCACGGGCAAGACTTATCTCGCGGTGGCCATGGCGATCTCCGCACTGTTGGCCAAGCGTGTGAACCGCATCATTCTCGCGCGCCCGGCGGTGGAAGCCGGGGAGCGCCTGGGCTTTCTGCCGGGCACGCTGCAGGACAAGATTGATCCTTACCTCCGTCCGCTTTACGACGCCTTGTATGACATGCTCGATCCCGAAAAAGTGGATCGCTATCTGGAGAAGAACGTCATCGAGATCGCGCCCATCGCCTTCATGCGCGGGCGCACGTTGAACGATTCGTTCGTAATTCTCGACGAAGCGCAGAACACGACCTCGGAGCAGATGAAGATGTTCGTCACGCGCCTGGGATTCAACTCGAAGGCCGTGATCACGGGCGACATTACGCAGATCGATTTGCCCAACGCGCGGCGCAGCGGGTTGCTCGAAGCTATCGATGTGCTGAAAAGTGTCAATGGATTGGCGTTCGTGCATTTCGACGAAGCCGACGTGGTGCGCCATCACCTGGTGCAGCGAATCGTTCGTGCCTACGACGAGCACAAGACGCGCATTGCCGAGCAGCAGATGCTGCTGCTGGCCGAGCCTAAGAACTCCGAGCCCAGAAGTTCCGAGTCGAAGACTGCAGAGGCGGCCAGCGCGAATGCACAGCAAGCCGCAGCAACTCCAGGCGGGGAGAAGGTCGCGTCCACGGAAGCCAAGGGATAGAGCGGTACAAATAGGGCGGGAGGGCCGCGATGCGGGCCCTCCTGTTTGCTTTTGTGCGAACCCAACGAAGAAACCGCGGAGAGAGTCTTGGTCATTCTGCAAAAGAAAGTTGCGGGCATGAGTGAACTCGCACTCGATCGCTTCGTGTTGCGCGCGCGGCGCGCGGCAGGGCTGCACGATACAGTGAACGTCATGGTCACGAGCAGTGGGGCGGTCCGCTCGCTGAACCGCCATTTTAGGGGCCAGAACAAGGCCACGGATGTGCTGTCGTTTCCGTCGATTTCACCCGTGGGGCTCCGCAACGGAGCCAGGCTCGCCGGCGAGGTGGTGATCTCCGCTGACATTGCCCTGCAAAACTCAGTGCGGCTCGGGCATTCCCCTGCCGAGGAAGTGAAGATACTGGCGCTGCACGGAATACTTCATTTGGCGGGGTTTGACCACGAGCGCGATAATGGTCAAATGGCGCGTAAGGAAGCCAAGCTGCGCCGGGCGCTCGGGCTGCCCTTTGCTTTGATCGAGCGGACGCAGCCGGCGATAAGAGCATCGTTGCAGCAACAACGCGGAAGAGCGCGCACGGCGCGATCGCGGAGGGCGGTATGAATCTCGCGGTTGCCGTCGCGCTTCTGCTGCTGCTCGGGCTGCTGACGCTGGTTTCTTACGTCGATCGGGTCTACCAGGAAGCCGGGAAATTCCTTTCCCGCGAATTTCAGGACAACATCGACGTCTTCGAGCAAAAAGTTGAGCCGAAGCTAGGTGTAGGCCACAGCCGTGCTGCGCTCTCCATGGCGGTGCTTACGCAGTTGACTATGGCGGCGATTGCTCTGCTCGTGGGGTACGTGGTTTTTGGCGATCAGCTCTGGAGCATCTACGAGATCCTGCAGGCGACGATCAGCCTGATCCTGATCGTGATAGTGTGCAACCGCTTCCTGCCGTTCGTATTCTTTTCGCGCACCAAGGGCGAGTGGCTGGTGCGCTGGACCCTGGTTTTGAAGATTCTCATCTACCTCGTCCTGCCGGTGACGATCGTGCTGGGCTTCCTGCAGTCCGTCGCTTCGCTGACCAAGCAGAATACAAACGAACAGCCGGAGACTTCGGCGGAGGCGGTGGATGCACTGATCGAGGCCGGACAGGAAGAAGGCATTATTCAAGAGGGCGACCGCGACCTGATCCAGTCGGTGGTTGAGTTCAGCGGCAAGACGGTGCGCGAGGCCATGAAGCCGCGTCCCGCGATGTTTGCCGTTCCCACCGACACCACGGTCGAGCGTTTCATCGAAATGTTGCGGGCCAAGCATTATTCGCGCGTGCCGGTGTATGAAGGCAGCGTTCATAACATCAAGGGCATCGTCTACGCGCAGGATGTCTTGCAGGTGCCCGATAGCGAAGCGCACGTGCGCAGGCTGGACACGCTGATGCGCCGCGATGTTTACTTCGTGCCCGAGAGCAAGCTGGGCAGCGACCTGCTGCGCGAGATGCAGAAGCAGAACATCCGCATGGCCATCGTCGTGGACGAATACGGCGGCGTGGCCGGGCTGGTCACGATCGAGGATCTGGTGGAAGAGATCGTTGGGGAGATCCGCGACGACCACGACAAGCCGGAAATTGTGCGCGAAGGCGACCGCTCGTTTATCGTTTCCGGAGGAATGGACGTCGACCGTCTCGACGAACTCTTTGGCACCAAGCCGGAAGGAAAAGAGTCGGCCACCATCGCCGGCCTGGTCAGCGAACTGGCCGGGCGGATTCCGCGCAAAGGTGAGGTGGTAGAGGAAGACGGCCTGCGCTTTGAAGTCGTGGAGTCCACCGAACGCAAAGTGGAGCGCGTCCGAGTGACTGCGGTGCAACCGCAGCAGTTGAAGCTGATATAGTCGGACACTCAACAGAAGTCGCCCAATGTTCGTGTGGGGACAGCCGCCCTCGGCTGTCCGGCCCGGCGACGCCGGGCCGGTTCCCCGGCGCGAATGACAGCAGTCGAGCTTCGCTCGACAGGACAGCCGAGGGCGGCTGTCCCCACATGAGGTCTTGCATCTTCATGCCATTTCGCTCCGGTTTCGTTTGCATTCTCGGCCGCCCCAACGCGGGGAAGTCCACGTTGCTCAATGCGCTCGTGGGCGAGAAACTCGCGATCATCTCTCCCAAGCCGCAGACCACGCGCAACCGCATTCAAGGCGTCGTCCACGTCCCGAAGCGTAAGGGCAAGAACGGCAAGTACAGCAAAGACGGCGCTCAGATCGTGCTCATCGATACCCCCGGCGTGCACAAGCCGGACAGTTCTCTGGGCCGCAAAATGATGGTCGAGGTGCGCGAGGCGCTGGAGGGCTGCGACCTGGTGCTGGTCATCATGGACGTGACGCACAAGTTCGATCCGCGCGACCAGTTTGCGCTCGACCTGGTGAAGCAGTCGGGCACGAAGGCATTCCTGATTCTCAACAAGGTCGACCTGATCCGGGAGAAATCGAGACTCCTGCCCCTGATCGAGGACTACCGCAAGCTGTACAAGTTCAGCGAAGTGATTCCGATTTCAGCGCTCAAGCGCAACGGCCTGGATGTGCTGCTGGATCTGGTGATTTCGGCGATGCCTGCGGGCCCAGCGTACTTTTCCGACGATCAGGTCACCGATCAACCGGCGCGGTTCATGGCGGCGGAGATCGTACGCGAACAAGTGTTGCTCAATACCAGCGAAGAGATTCCCTACGCCACCACTGTGATCGTGGACAATTTTGAGGAAGGCGCGCGGCTCACGCGGGTCGCGGCGACCATTTACTGCGAGCGCGAAGGGCAAAAGGGAATCCTGGTAGGCAAGGGTGGCCAGATGCTCAAGAAAATCGGCAGCTCAGCCCGCTGGCAGATCGAACGCATGGTGGGGACCAAGGTCTTCCTCGAACTCTACGTCAAGGTAGAGACGGGTTGGCGCGATTCGCGCCGCTTTGTCGAAGAACTCGACTGGCGCAGGCAACTGGAGCATCGAATGGGGGAGCAGGGCGTGCAGAAATGAACAAATTGCACCCTGCGGCCGTAACTACACACAACACTGCAAGTTCGTTATGGACGCAGGCGGCTCGAATCAGGCGGCCATTGCGGGATTTGCCGCTTTGCCGCTAGAATCGTTAAAGTGGAGCTAAACGGCGTCTGGGGACAAACGAGCCAACCATGGAATCTGGGGCTTCATCCGAGGAACAGTTCCCGGAGTGCAATTTCGATCCCGAAAAACTGAACCTGCGCGTGCGCGTCACGCTCGCGGCCGACCGCAAGGCCGTGGACCCGGTCGTCGAGCAGGTGATGGAAGCCGTCCGCCAGATGAAATGCGCCGACGGCAAAGAAGACGCCATCGAATTAGCGCTACAAGAGGCGCTGGCCAACGCTGTGGTTCACGGCGCCAAGGAAGATCCGAGCAAGGTCGTCGAGTGCCTGGTGGCGTGCGACGAACAGCGTGGCATCCTCATCATCGTGCGCGACCCCGGGCCGGGTTTTGATCCTAGCGCGATTCCCGCTTGCACGGTGGGTGAGAACCTCTTCTCGAACCACGGCCGCGGAATTTTTCTGATCAACCAACTCATGGACGAGGTGAAGTTTCACAAGAACGGAACCGAGATCCATATGGTGAAGCGGTAGAAGTCTTCACTGCGGTTGTTCGCTACTCCTTCGCCGCAATTCCCAAGGCCTTCATCTTCCTGTAAAGATGGCTGCGCTCCAGGCCCAGCACCTCGGCGGTGCGGCTTACGTTGCCGTGATTCTGGTCGAGCGTTTTGAGGATGTAGTCGCGCTCATAGGCATCGCGTGCCTGGTGCAGCGTGGAGAATTCACTCTTGGGCGCGCGCCGGCTGCCTTCCCGGTAGACCAGCGGCGGCAAGTGCTTGCTGTCGAAGCGCGTGGTCGTGGGATTCATGATCACGATGCGCTCAATCACATTGCGTAGTTCGCGCACGTTGCCCGGCCAGGAATAGCGCATCAGCACTTCGATGGCGTCATCGGTGATTTCCCGGGGCCGGCGTCCGTAGGTCGCCGCCAGTTCCTTCAGGAAATGCCGCGTAAAGAGCGGAATGTCTTCCTTGCGCTCGCGCAACGGCGGGACAAAAAAAGGAATCACGTTCAGCCGGTAAAAAAGATCTTCGCGAAAATTGCCGCGCGAAATCTCCTCTTCCAGATCTTTGTTGGTCGAGGCAATCACACGCACGTCGACCGTGATCGTCTCCTCGCTTCCCACCGGAGTGAAGCGCTGTTCCTCCAGTGTGCGCAGCACTTTGGACTGCGTCTTCAGGCTCATGTCGCCGACTTCGTCGAGGAAGAGCGTGCCGCCGTGGGCCCTCTGGAACTTGCCCTCTTTGTCAGCCGCGGCGCCGGGAAACGATCCCTTGTAGTGGCCAAACAATTCGCTCTCGATCAAGTCTTCTGGAATCGCGGCACAGTTGACCTCGACGAAAGTCTCATCCTTCCGCAGGCTCTGGCCGTGGATGGCATGGGCGACAAGTTCCTTGCCCGTGCCCGACTCCCCGTAGATCAAGACGCGGCCGTTGGTGGGAGCCATGAGTCCGATCTGCTGGCGCAGCGCCTTCATCGGGATACTGTCGCCCACGATCACGCTCTTCACCTGAAGCTGTTTCTTCAAGTCGACGTTCTCGCGGCGGAGCTTCTTGGACTCGATGGCGTTCTTGACCAGGATCAGAGTTTTTTCGAGAGAAAGCGGTTTTTCCAGGAAGTCGTAGGCGCCCAGCTTCGTTGCTCGCACCGCGGTCTCGATCGTTCCGTGGCCGGAGATCATGATCACTTCGGGCGGGTTGTCGAGTTCGCGAATCCTCTCCAGAACCTGAAGGCCGTCAATTCCCGGCAGCCAAATGTCGAGCAGGACCACGTCACACGCGGTTTTGCCCAACAGGTCGAGACAGGCCTCGCCACTCTCCGCGGAAGATGCAGAGTAGCCTTCGTCGGCCAGGATGCCGGCCAGCGACTCGCGAATCCCGGCTTCGTCGTCAACAATAAGAATGTTATGCATGTCAGCTAAGCAGCTGCGGGGCGGCCGCCGCAGGTGTCGACTCAGATACGACCGGGAGTTCAACAATGAAACGCGTGCCGACCGGATGATTCTCCTCTACGCGGATGGAGCCGTGGTGATCTTCCACAATCCGGCTGACGATGGCCAGGCCGAGGCCGGTGCCGCGTTTCTTGGTGGAAAAGTACGGCAGGAACAGCTTCTCCTTGAGTTCGCGGGTTACGCCGTAGCCGGTGTCGGCGACCGTGATCTCCACAGCATCGCGACTCGCCACCAGCGCAGTTGAAATCTCGATCTCGCGCACGACGGAGTCTTGCGACGCTTCGGCAGCGTTGTCCACCAGGTTAGCCACGGCACGCTTGATCGCTTCGCTATCCGCCATGACCTTGGGCAGATCGGAGGCCAGCGATTTGTGCAGGCCAATTCCGTCGAGCCTGCCGTTGAACATGGCGAGCGCGTTTTCGATGACTTCGTTAATGTCGGCAGGCTGCGGCTTGGCCACGGGAAAACGAGCGAGAGTGGAGAATTCGTCCACCAGCCGGCGCACGGTCTCGGCTGCTCCCGCAATTGTTTCCGCGCAGGAGCGCACTACGCCGAGTGATGCGGGGTCCGTCGGAGTGGCGCGATCCAGATGCCGCTGAATGCGCTCGGCCGAGAGCGCAATCGGCGTCAGCGGATTCTTGATCTCGTGCGCAACCCGGCGCGCGACTTCCCGCCACGCGGCCTGCTTTTGAGCCTGTAGCAGGTCGGAGAGATCCTCGAACACCACGACATATCCGGAACGCTCGCCCTGATGCCGCAGCGTGGCCACGGTGACGGCAACGTTTAACGTCCCAAAGTTTGACGCCCCGCGGGGCAACTGCATCTCCATCTGGCTGGTCGTCATGCCCATGCGGTCGGCGCGCCGGATCAAAGGCTCGAAGTCCTCGAGGACCTCGGCGGGGAACACGTCGGCAAGGGACGCTCCGCGAAGAATCAGGCTCGCGCCGTCGTGCCCGGCATCGGGATGAAACATGCGCAGCAGCGCCTGATTGACGTGGGTCACGCGGCGGCTGGCATCGAGCGAGAGCACGCCGGTAGGGATGCTCTCGAGGATGGTTTCCATCTGGCGGCGGCGCTGATCGAGTTCGGCGTTGGCCGCGCTCAGGTCGCGGCTGGAAGCGTCAATCTGCCGCCGGCTGGCTTCCAGATCTTCGGCCATGCGGTTGAAGGAACGCACCAGGTCTCCGATTTCGTCCGCTGCGCTGACGTCGACGCGATAGTCGAGACGCCCGCGCGAGATTTCCTGCGTAGCCTCGGCCAGGGCCGACAGCGGACGCGTCACAATCTTCGAGAGAAAGAGCGCTAGCCACGTGGTGACGAACAGCACGATCATCGTGAGCAACAGCAGCAGGCCCATGTAGGTACGGCGGACGAGCCGCCGCTCGCGCGCCAGATCGTAATAGCGTTGCTGGCTGGCCTCGACCTCGCGAACTGTCTGCGAGAATTCGCGGGGCAGCGGAATCGCCACCAGAATCAAGCCACCACCGGCCACGGGAGTGCTGCCCAGCGTGTAGTCGATTTGCTGCCAGGTGAATTGCGCGGGACGACCAGCCGCCGCGTCGGCCAGCGGCAGCCTCGATTTCAGGACTGGCCACGGTGCCGGCGCGTTGAAGCTGGCTTCCGCGTTGCCGTCTCGCACCGCGAGCGCGAATCCGCCCTGCAACGTTAATTCGTGATGCTGAAACTCGCCTACCACGCCCGAGAACCCGTGCCCGGCGAACGCGCGCTCGATCTCCGGAGACGCGGCGATGGCAACGGCCTCGGCCCGCGCGTTTTGCATGGCGTAGCTGGCCAGCAGAGAAGCCATGGCGTGCGTGTCGGCCCGCACTTCTTCGACGGGAGTCGAGAACCACTTGTCGATCGACCGGTTCATCAATCCGTAAGAGAACCAGTACATGACCATCACCGGGACGAACGACAGCAGAAGCGCGCCAGCGACCATGCGCGTGCGAAATTTTGAGCCCAGCACTCCCAGTCGCCGCTCAGCAAAGAGCTTCAGCAGGTTGCGCATCAGAACAAATGTCAACGCCACGAAGAGAAGGAAAATCAGCGCGGACAGGGCAGCAAATACGGCAATCTCCTGGTTGTTGCCGGGACGCAAGAAAGTCAGGTCAAAGGCGGTCTGCGAAACCAGAATTGCGAGCAACAGAAAGACGGAGACCGCGAGCAGGATGATGACCTGCTTGCGGTGAGAAGTCTTCGCAGGCGCAACTGGGGCCGGTTGTGGCACTAGCGTTCGAGGTCCGGGCGCAGGCTTGTTGAGAGCAGACGGCAAGCCGCCGGGACTTGCAAGTCATTATAGATGCACGGGTAGGGGCCACGATGCTCTGCAAGTCAGCGACGGTCCCTGCGACTTCGTTTCGAGAGTTCCTCGATCATGGCATCGTAGGCAGGCTTCGGTTTGTAGGCGCGATCGAAAGGCAAGGCCGCGCCGCGCGTGCCGTGAGAGTGGGAGCCGATCCAGGAGTATTTGTCGGTGAATCCCCAGGTTTGAATCGCGGTGCAACCCGGATTCTGCAGACACGCGTGGACCACGCCACGGTAAACCTCAGCTTGCCGCAGCAGGTCTTCGCTGCGGGCCACGCCGTTGGAGTCCAAGGGAAGGGATATGTCGAGTTCTGTGATGTGAACCTTCACGCCCAACGCGGTGAGGCGCGCGATATTGGCGGTGATGGCTGAGGCGTCGAGGTCAAGCTGCGAAATGTGCATCTGCAGTCCGACTCCGTCGATGGGGACGCCACGCTGCCTGAAGTCTCTGACCATGGCGTAAATCGCGTCCGATTTGCGGTTCAGCCCCTCGCCCTCTGCCTCGTTGTAAAAAAGCAGCGCCTGCGGATCGGCCTCGTGCGCCCAGCGAAAGGCCTGCTCGATGTACGCCGTGCCCTTTTCAGCGAAGCCGATTCCGGGCTGGTTGTACCACGGAGAGTCCTTGACGTGGCCGTTCTCGTCCAGCCCCTCATTCACCACATCCCAGGCGAAGACCTGGCCGGCGTAGTGTTTCATCACCGTCGTGATGTGTTCGTGGAGCAGCGTGGACAACTGAGCGGACGTGAAGTGGCCCTGAGTCAGCCATTCGGGATTGTTGTGGTCCCACACCAGGCAGTGGCCGCGGACTTTCATCCCATGGGCCTGCGCAAACCGCACGACTTCATCGCCCTGACTGAAGTCGAAGGTTCCGGCGTTCCTTCGCACGACCCACCACTTCATCCCATCCTCAGGTTCCACCATGTTGAATTCGCGGGACAGCGTGGCTGAATACGCAGCCTCTGAAAACACAGATGGACGAACCGCTGTCCCGACCAGCACGCCCGCTCGGTCCGCCGCTTCCCGCAAAGGCAGGTCAGCCGTCACGGCGGATGCAGCAAGAATCACGGCTAGGAACCGAAGGTGTCTGACTGAAATCAGCATGGCACCAATCACTTAACGCCGGGCAGGAACGGCTGTAAAGGACATCCGTCACAGTTGGGCTGTGATTTTCCACAGTAATTCTTGCCCACCCCAACGATGAGCCCATGCATTTCGTTGTAGAGCTGCACGAGTGCGGTGCGCTCAGCCGTGCTCATGGCAGAGGGCGGGTGCGCCGCTCCACGAATGCCCGTCACCAGCGGCGGCGCCGAGTGCGCGGGCCTTTGTTCTTGCTCGCGAGCGACAGGACCCAAAGCACGCTGGAACAATCGCGAATGTCCTCGTAATTCGTTTTCTGCGGCAAAATCTCATGCCTATGCAAGATGCGGCGCGTGTAGGCGTCGACCACGAATACAGGATGGTTGCCAGCATAGAGAAGGATGGAGTCCGCCGTCTCCGGGCCCACGCCATTCAAGTTCAGCAGCTCTTCGCGGAGCTTGTCGGTTGGCTGAGAAAAGAGTGTATCGAGCGAGCCGCCGCACTCGTGGTCGAGGAATGCGACGAACGTCTTGAGTCTCTTCGCCTTTTGCCGGAAATATCCGGAGGGACGAATCAACCGCTCGAGCCGGGCGAGTCTTAGCCCCCGGATTCCTTCGATGCTCAATACCCGTGCGGCGCGCAGGTTCGACAAAGCGCGTTCCACATTCCTCCACGCGGTGTTCTGCGTCAGATAAGCGCCGACGATGACTTCAAAGCGCGTGTCCGCCGGCCACCAATGCTGGGCTCCCCAGGCGTGATATAGGGCGCGATAGTACTCGCGAAGCTGATCCTCTTTGCGGGCTCTCGACAATGAAGGATTCCTCACAGGCGAGTCTAATCGAGCCCGCGCTTCGGTGGCGCGCGAGACTTAAGAAGACTCCAAGCCTTACTGAAGTGCATGTACCTGGGCAGGTAAGCCTGGTATCCGCCTGCGAAAACGGGCAATTGGCGTAGAGTTCAGGCCAACTGCCGAGTCCCCGCCTGATTCTCCGTCAGGTCCAAGTACCAAAGTTACTGGTACGGTAATCGGCTTGCGTTGACAATTTATGTCAACGCGAACGAACTGCATTTCTCTCCCTCATGATGAGCAGCGTTTCGCGCCATGCCTTGCACCAGTGTGAGGCGACGTTCCATTCACGTGGTTAGGAGATCTGCTTATGTCTCAACGGCTGGGTGACCTTCTCGTCAAAGAGAAGATCATTACCCCAGAGCAGTTGGAACAAGCGAATAAGACTCAGAAGGAGCAGAGCTGTCGCCTGGGGTCTGCCCTGGTGAAGCTCGGCTTCCTCACGGACGAGGATGTCACCAATTTTCTCTCCCGCCAGTACGGCGTTCCGGCCATCAACCTTTCCTACTTTGAAATCGACCCTGCCGTCGTCAAACTGATTCCGTTCGAGACCGCCAAGCGTTACCAGATTCTTCCGCTCAGCCGCGTGGGCGCGTCGCTCACCATCGCCATGGTCGATCCGACCAACGTCTTCGCGATGGACGACATCAAGTTCATGACCGGCTTCAATATCGAGCCGGTGGTCGCTTCGGAAAGCTCCATCCTGGCGGGGATTGATAAGGCCTACGGCGCCGCCAGCAAGGAAGAAGATCTTGAGACCGTGATGCAGTCGATGTCGGAGATGAACGACGACGACGTCGAACTGGGTGAGCAGAACGCGCAGGAAATGGCTTTGTCGGAACTGGAGAGAGCGGCCGACGAAGCTCCCGTAGTCAAGCTGGTCAACGTGGTTCTGGGCGATGCGGTCAAGCGGGGCGCCAGCGACATCCACATCGAGCCTTACGAAAAAGAATTCCGGGTTCGGTTCCGCATTGACGGTGTGCTCCAGTCGATCATGTCGCCGCCGATGAAGTTGAAAGACGCGATCACCTCGCGCCTGAAGATCATGGCGAAGCTCGACATCAGCGAAAAGCGCCTGCCGCAGGACGGCCGCATCATGCTGAAGATGAACATCGGCGGCCGCAAGAAGCAGCTCGACTTCCGCGTCAGCACGCTGCCCACCCTGTGGGGCGAGAAGATCGTGCTCCGCTTGCTCGACAAAGAAAACCTGCGCCTCGACATGACCAAGCTCGGTTTCGAGGCGGAGTCGCTGGTGAAGTTTGAGAAAGCCATCCTGAAGCCGTACGGCATGGTGCTGGTCACAGGCCCAACCGGATCGGGCAAGACCAACACGCTCTATTCCGCGATTTCCCGGCTGAACCAGCCCGATACGAACATCATGACGGCAGAAGATCCGGTCGAGTTCCAATTGGGCGGCGTCAACCAGGTGCAGATGAAGGAACAGATTGGATTGAACTTTGCTGCTGCGCTGCGATCCTTCCTGCGGCAAGATCCCAACATCATCCTGGTCGGCGAAATCCGAGACTTCGAAACCGCGGAAATCGCCATCAAGGCGGCGCTTACCGGTCACCTTGTGCTCTCGACGCTGCACACCAACGGCGCACCGGAAACCATCACGCGCCTGATGAACATGGGCATTGAACCGTTCCTGGTGGCGACATCCGTCCATCTCATCTGCGCGCAGCGGCTGGTCCGGCGCATTTGCAAGGACTGCATCGAGCCCATCGACGTGCCGCCGCAGACGCTGCTTGACGCGGGCTTCACGCCCGAGGAGGCCAAGACCACGAAGATTCAAAAGGGCAAGGGCTGCGGCGTTTGCAATAACACTGGATACAAGGGGCGCTGCGGTCTGTACGAAGTGATGGAGGTCGACGACGAGATCCGCGAGCTGGTCCTGGTCGGCGCCTCGGCGGTGGAATTGAAAAAGAAGGCCATCGAGCGCGGCATGATCACGCTGCGCCGCAGTGGACTGATCAAGGTAGCGGCGGGGATGACCACGCTCGAGGAAGTCGCCCGCGAGACGATTCACTAGAGAAGAGCGTCGTTAGCCGCTGGTCGTCGGTCGTTCGCCAACGACCAGCGACTAACGACTAACGACTAACGACTAACGACCATCGACTTGAGAAGCGATTAAGAAAGTCAGGGAAGGGACATTTGCCATGGGTTTGTCGTTAAGCGATTTGCTGAAAAGAATGCTGGAGATGAACGGCAGCGACCTGCACATTACCACCAACTCGCCGCCTCAGATTCGCGTGCACGGCCATCTGGTGCCGCTTGATCTGCCGCAGATGACGCCGGCCGAGACCAAGCAGCTGGCCTACAGCGTGATGACCGATTCCCAGAAGCACCGCTTCGAAGAAAGCCTGGAGCTGGACTTCTCCTTCGGCCTGAAAGGACTGGCCCGCTTCCGCGCCAACGTATTCAACCAGCGTGGTGCCACGGCCGCCGTTTTCCGTTTGATTCCGTTTGAGATCAAGTCGTTCAACCAGCTCGGCCTGGCCCCGGTGGTGAGCAAGCTCTGCGACAAGCCGCGCGGCCTGGTTCTGGT
>Ga0075017_100001100_pt1 | contig 16223 bp, 13 predicted proteins | sample AleBraG_ABR_2012_FD_71475 | JGI IMG/M metagenome (GOLD analysis project Ga0075017, IMG submission 71475) | Freshwater sediment microbial communities in response to fracking from Pennsylvania, USA - Alex Branch Run_MetaG_ABR_2012 | ecosystem: Environmental > Aquatic > Freshwater > Creek >... | reverse complement strand
ACTTGGCGTGCGGGGAGTTCTCTCCTTCGAGTACCACCGGAGTGCCGCCATCCCCGGACTTGCGAACTTCCGGGTCCAGCGCGATGTTGCCCAGGAACGGAACGCTGAACTGTGCTGCCATCTTCTCCGCGCCGCCGCGGGAAAAAATGTCGCTCTCGTGCTGGCAGTTTGGGCAGACGAAATAGCTCATGTTCTCGACCACGCCAACCACATCGACCTTCATCTGGCGGAACATTTCGATGGCCTTGCGCGCGTCCTGCAGCGAAACATCCGAGGGAGTCGAAACCACGATCGCGCCCGTCAGCGGCACCGTCTGCACCAGAGACAGCGCAATGTCGCCTGTCCCCGGCGGCAGGTCGACCACCATGTAGTCGAGATGTCCCCATTCGACGAGGCCCAGGAATTGCCGCACGATCTGGTGCAGCATCGGCCCGCGCCAGATGATGGGCTTGTCGCCGGGATTGAGGAATCCAACAGAAATGACTTTCAGGCCGAAGGCCTCAATCGGCTCAATGCGATTCTCGCCCACCATGCGCGGCTGCGCATTCACGCCGAGCATCAGCGGGACGTTGGGGCCGTAAACGTCGGCATCGAGCAGGCCGACTTTGTGGCCCATCCTGGCGAGCGAAACGGCCAGGTTTACCGCCAGCGTGGTCTTGCCCACGCCGCCCTTGCCGGAGCCAACGGCGATGATGGCGTCCACCCCCGGCAGCGGTTGCGGCCCCTGCTGCGCGGGGCCCGGTCCATGCTGATGCGGCGTATGTGCGTTCAAAGAAGACTCCAGATGAATTGCGAGATGAGACAACAACCCCTCCGATTATACAGGCGGCGAGCGACACCTCACTTTAAGGGGTAGTGGGTCCGTTTGAAAGTCGCCATTCCGAAGCGCGGTTTTATCGCGCGAGGAATCTGCTGCTTTGCCCGGCGAACAGCAGGTTCCTCACCGGGCTTTCAGCCTGGTTCGGAATGACAAAATGAAAGTTGCTCAAACTGACCCACGACTCTTTAAGGCATCGGATTGCAGGCGCGGTAACGCTCGTGGTATTGTGCCGCGATTTCCGGCGGAGGCGCTCATGTCATCCAAGTTGCACCACCCCGTTCACCACCACGACCACCCGGCCCCCGAACTTCCGACGAGGCGCAACTTTCTCTCTTCCTTGGTCTCTGCCGCTGTTCTGGTCCCCTGGGCTTTCGGCCAGAAACAAACGCAGACTCCGTCCGATATTGCCGAACGCTTTCGGCGCATGTCGGAGGAATACGAGAAAGAGGGGCTGGCAGCGCCGTTCCGCGGAATTACAACGAATTCCGACGTCATTCCCGGGCTGTTTGAAATCAAGCCAACCGGAGTTTCCACCGAACCGGTGAGAAATGCGGCGGAGAAATTCATTGCTGCTTTGTCGAGCGTGCAACTGGCGAGAACCATCTTTCCGGTAGACGACGTCCAGTGGCGGAAATGGATGAACCAACATTTTTACGCCCGCCAGGGAATCAGCTTCGCGGAGATGACCGATGTACAGCGCGATGCAGCGTTTGGCCTGATGCGGGCTTCGCTGAGCGCGAAGGGATTCGATCTCACCCGCAACATCATGCGCCTGAACGAAACGCTGGCGGACCTGGCCGAGGACCATCTATTTCTCGGGGAATGGCTGTACTACATCACGATTATGGGCAAGCCCTCGGCGACGGAACCTTGGGGCTGGCAACTGGATGGGCATCACGCCATCATCAACTATTTCGTGCTGGGCGATCAGGTGGTGATGACTCCGTTGTTTGTTGGCTCCGAACCTGTGCGAGCGCCATCGGGTAAATACAAAGGCGTTGAAATTCTGCAGCAGGAACAGAACGATGGCCTTGCCATGCTGACCGCACTCTCCGACGCGCAGCGGAAGCAGGCGGTTCTAACGTTTTCTAAAACCGGGAACAACAATCTGACAGAGGCGTTCAAAGACAATGTAGTCATCGAATATGCCGGATTGCGGGCGAACGATCTGGCAGGTCCGACGCGGCAACGTTTTCGCGATCTGGTCCACTTATACGTCAGCAACATGGACGACGGACACAGCCGCGTGAAGATGGACGAAGTGGACCGGCATCTGGACGACACCTGGTTCACATGGATCGGCGGCACGCAGAATGACAGCGCTTTCTATTACCGCGTGCAGAGCCCGGTAATCCTGATCGAATTCGACCACCAGCGGCCGGCCAACTTGCGGAAGCTAGTAGCCGATCCCGACAAGCCGACCCGCCAGCACATTCACTGCGTGGTGAGAACCCCGAACGGAAACGACTATGGCAAAGATCTGCTGCGGCAACACTATCTGGCGCATCCGCACGCGAGTTGAAGCATGTCGCATCAAGGCAAAGTGGTAAGCAGTATCTGACTGCTAATGTTTGGCGATGTGATTCCGCAGTCTGCGGGCTGGAATATCGTTCAGTTCCGGCATAGTGCCTCCCAGAGATCATTGCCTTCCCCCGCTGGCGGGCCGCGCGGGGTTGGCCCAGGTCAACTTGGTGATAAGTCGAGTCCACCGGCTTCGGGGGACTGCCATCAACTGGTCACTGCCCACCAGCCTTCTTGAATGCCGGATTGGTTGCGAGTCCCTTAAGCTCCGACTTGACGGATGCGGGAGTATCCGGCGATGCGAGCAGGTACTCGATGTAATCGGCAACGAGGGGATCATTTCGTTGAAACGACCACAAGGACCAGCCGGCCGCGGTGTAGGTTACGCCGCGGACGATGGACGGCGTCAGGGTTGACGAATGATTCGGAGTCTTACGCAACTTGTCGAAGTCCTCGTAGTCGGCGCGCCAGCTGAGCACACTGGCAATCGTTTGCACCGGTTTCAACTGGCCTGCCGCACCAAACACGGCCCACATCATATCCAGGTGCTGGAAGAGCGCCTGAGTTGGAGCCAAATCGAAAGGATCTTCCAATGGCGAGATCTCGAGGAATTTTTTCTTCTCATCCTCTCCCATCGCGTTCAGTACGCTTGTGATGTCATATCCTGCGGAACGCAAGACGAGGAGGCTCAACGCACGAAACATTGGAGGCCGGACAGAAACACGCGTCTGAAAATCCTGTGCAGCTATTGGTTCAGAACGCAGGGCGGCGCTGAGAAAGGCTGCTACGATCTCGGCCTGCCCTGCGGTTGAGTGCTGAGTTTGTTCAGCAAACATGAATTCCATTGCCGGAATCAACCGCGCTGGATTCGGGTGACGGTAATACGTTTGCAAAAAGGTTCCGAACTCCCCTGCATCTTTGAAAGCCTTCTTGCTGCCTGTGTCAAAGCTCTCAATCTCGATACTCGATGGAGTTAGCGCTTGGTGGCCACTGGGTGTCTCGACCTCGGCCCCTATCGTCGCCTTTCCGTCGTGAGCACCAGTTGGCACGCACCAGTTCTCAGCAGAGACTCCTAAGCTGGCCGTGGATTTCATTCGTTCGGGCAGTTTGACGCCCCCAGCGGACAACGCGCTGTTCACGAAATCCAAGCCCTCCGGTTTAATTTGCTTGAAATCTGCGGGAGCTGAAAATGGATGCGCCTCGTTGTGACCCTCAAACTCCACCCGAAAAGACAACTTCGTCTTTGCCAGGTACTCGTCACGATTGTCGCCGGTCGCGTAGATGCCGACGCGGACGCACTGTCCCGGATTAGCCAGAGACAGGCTTGTCGGAGCGTTTACCAGTTTTAGAGTTTGCGTCCACTGCGTATCCACGACAATCTCCGGCAGCAGAACGATCTGAGACTCGATTTTCGGCGGCGATGGTTTGGGCGTAGGATAGGTCGCATCTTGCGCGAGAAGGGTCGCACAGCAAATCACCAACGCGATGCCAAGCACGACTCTTCGAACTCTGATCGCAGCGGCACGACAGGGAGTATGCATGATGGATGCAGTAGAGCGCGATTGGCAGATGAACGCAAGTCGATCGCGCCGTCAGACTTGGGCAAGAGTGCCCCGTCCAAGCTTCGCTTGGGCGAGGAGTTTGGGCAGTTCTCTCCCCATTCCTTTGTCTCTTGTCATTCCGAACCGGTCTGAAAGACCGGTGAGGAACCTGCTTTGCCCGGGCCGGGGGATTTCGTTAGCGGCCGAGATTGTTTGTGATGGAGATCGCAGATTTATTTCACAGCTTGTGGTTACGACGGCGCCGCTCCAGTTCGCCGCGACGAATTTCCCGGCGGTGGCCGGCGTCATCGTAACGCCGGCGCTGCTCGTCGGTTTCGGGGACCACGGGGGCAACCGTTAACCGGTTGCCCGCGCCGTCAATAGCGACAAAGGTCAGGTAGGCGGACCCTACATGCTTAGCCGTGTCCGCAATATAGTTCTCAACAAATACTTTAACTCCTACCTCCATCGAGCTGTGATACACACGGTTTACCGAGGAACGCAGAATCACCAGATCGCCCACGCGCACGGGAACCAGAAAATCAATGTGGTCGACCGACGCGGTCACGACGTAATTGCGTGAATGCCGATGCGCCGCCATGGCACCGGCCAGATCGATCCAGTGCATCAGACGTCCGCCAAGCAGAGCGCCGAGAGGATTGGCGTCGTTGGGCAAAACGATCTCCGCCATCTCCGATTGCGAGTCCTGAACCGGCCGCGGCGTCAATGCGTCGTGAGTCATCGTGGTCTTCCCTTTCGTGGTTCTGGTTTTAGTGTGTCTATCTTCTGGCGAGGAGGCTGTTTAGGCTTTCTTCTTCATGTAGGACTCCAGATAGCATTCCGCCATTTTCTGCAGACGCGAGTCACGGTGAAGTTCACGCCAGCTTGCGGTGTTGAGATCAAACTGCAACGATCCGTGCTCGACGGGACGATGGTCCCGCTCGCAAACGTAACGGATCTGAATCAGGCGCGAACTGACCGCCGCAGCGCGGAAGGGTGTACTCCTCTGACTCGGATCAGAACCTGATTCTGCTGCTGGGGCAGCAACCGCGAATCGCACCGCATCCCAGGCGCGGTCAACGGGCGCCCACATGCAAGAGTCCGCATAGCCCAAATTGCAGAATGCTTCCAGAATAGGCTGCGGGGGCAACTCGCCCTCATGCCCCGGAGCGGTGCAATGGCCGCTCCATCCGTCTCCCAGAGGCAGCCGTGCAGGATGCGGCCAGCTTCCATTTTGCAACTTTTGTACGGGCATGAAGTAGGGGCAGGCCAAATCCTTCCTCGCGGAGTGAATTTTTTTGGGGACATGCCATTGTAATCAGCGACGGAGCTTCTGGCCAACTTCCAAGTTTGGTCGGTACGGTTGCGACCAAAATGCACCCTGCCCAGCGGGTTGTAGTAATCTGCTTTACAGGCCCAAACCGCACACTGTATGGATCGAATCGCCGCTCTTAACGAAATTCTGACGGAGAACCCCAAAGACGCCTTCGCTCGCTACGGACTGGCCATGGAATATTCCAAGCAGGGTGACTTTGATCGCGCGCTGGCCGAGTTTTCCATCCTTCTGGAAAACCATCCGGACTATACCGCCGGGTATTTTATGGCCGCGCAGACCCTGAATCAGTCGGGCAGAATTGACGATGCGAGGAAGATGTTGCAGGATGGCATCGCCTCGGCGCGACGCACCGGAAATTTGCACGCACAGTCTGAGATGGAAGCGATGCTGGCGGAATTAGTCCAATCCTAGGCTTTCGACATTCTCCCCATGCCCCACTCCACAACTCCAGGAAACAACTGATAAAGCTTCACGGCCAGATGCATCGGCCAGGGCACAATCACTTCCCTCTTGCGTTTTAAGTACCCTTGGAGTGTCGCGCGCGCTACCCGCTCAGCCGTGATGCCGCGAACCGATGCAGGGCGCACCCGTTTCCGTTCCGTTCCCAGCACCACATTCGCGCTGAACGCGGTCTGTACGTAACCCGGGCAAACCGTAAGCACGTGAATATTGTCTTTTTTCAATTCCACTCCTGCTCCTTTTCCAATCGAGTTCAACGCGAACTTGCTGGCGCTGTAGGCCACGTGAAAAGGCAGGGGAATATGTCCGGCGACGCTGGAAATATTGATGATGGTACCGCCGCCCTGCTGGCGCATCACAGGAATCGCGGCCTGCATACCGGCCACTGCTCCGAAGAAATTGGTCTCGAATAAGCCGCGGAAGGCGGACATTTCCATCTTCGCAACCGAATCCAGCAGGCCGTGGCCAGCGTTGTTCACCCAGACGTCAATGCGCTGGAAGTGGTGCAGTGTAAGCGACAGAACGCGGTCGATGTCTTCGGAGTGGCGCACGTCGCAGGGGAGCGCGATGGTGCGGTCGAGATGGCCGATGCGTTCGCGCGCGGCCTCCGCGCGTCCGGCATCGCGTGACAATAACACCACGCTCGCTCCGGCCTCAGCGAAGACCTTGGCAATCGCCTCGCCAATGCCCATCGAGCCGCCCGTGACGACGACAACTTTGCCCGCAAGTTGCATGAAGGGTTTGTATGCTCCGCGCTGTCCCGAGTCAAGCCGCGAGCCTGTCGTACAATCGTAAGACCTGAGCCGCTCTGGGAGACGCTTTGCCTCTGCTGCCGTTATTCCCGCTCGACCTTGTGCTGTTGCCGGGCACGCCGCTGCCGCTGCATATCTTCGAACCTCGCTACAAGGAGATGATCGCCGAGTGCCGGGCCAATAACGCATCATTCGGTATTGTGCGCGCCCTGGAGCATGGCATCGCCGAGATCGGCTGCACGGCTGAGATCGTCAGCATCACCAAAGAGTACGACGACGGACGGCTCGACCTGATTATTGAGGGACGGAAGCGCTTCGAGGTGCTAGAACTCAATCAGGAACGTACGTTTCTGCGCGCTGAAGTCTTGTTGATCCCCGATGAACCGGGCCCGTTGTCGTTAGAAGACAAGACGCGCGCCATCGAACTGCATCACGAGATCCTCACCCTTGCTGGAGCGGTGCAGGACCTTTCAGCTGCGGATGACGCGACGCTTTCGTTCCACCTGGCCGGGTCCCTGCCGCTGGATCTCGACTTCAAGCAAAAACTGCTCGGCATGCGATCGGAAGGCGAACGCATGCAGGCCGTAGCTGCGTATCTGGAGAAGATTCTTCCCAATCTTCGCCGAGCGGCGCTCGCGCGCGAGAAAGCCGGCGGCAACGGGCATGTCCACTAAACGTCCTGCGTTTTCTCAGCAAAACGCGCAATCTCGCGGGCAGGTATAATCGGAAAAAGTTGGTTGGGGGTTCCATTCATGAGTCTTCCGCGCACATTGGGCGAACTACGCCGCAGTACTTTCTCCGAAGAGCGTTTGGGCACGCGGCGGGTTAAGGACGAACTGCGCGAGAATCTTACAGCGCGCCTGCGCAAGCAGGACGACAGTTCGATTTTTCCGGGCATCGTGGGATACGACGACACGGTAGTACCGCAAATCGTGAACGCCATTCTTTCGCGGCACAATTTCATTCTGCTGGGACTACGCGGGCAGGCGAAAAGCCGCATCCTGCGCGCGCTTACGACGCTGCTCGATCCGCAGATGCCTTATCTTGCGGGATGCGAAATTCACGACAATCCTTACGCCCCGATCTGCCGCCGCTGCCGTGATGAAGTTGCACGGCTCGGCGAGGCCACGCCGGTTGCGTATCTGACGCCGGATGATCGCTACGTGGAAAAGCTGGCCACGCCGGATGTGACCATTGCCGACCTGATCGGCGACATCGATCCGATCAAGGCGGCGCGTGGTGGACATGAGTTGTCCAGTGAGATGACGGTTCACTACGGCTTGCTGCCCCGCGCCAATCGCGGCATCTTCGCCATCAACGAATTGCCTGACCTCGCTGGGAAGATTCAGGTCGGACTGTTCAACATCATGCAGGAGGGCGACGTGCAGATTAAGGGATATCCGATCCGCCTGCCGCTCGACGTCGCGATGGTATTCAGCGCGAATCCCGAGGATTACACGGCGCGCGGGAAAATCATCACGCCGCTCAAAGATCGCATTGGGTCTGAGATTCGAACGCACTACCCGGCAACGGTGGAGGAAGGAATCGCGATCACCGCGCAGGAAGCCTGGACGCGGCGGAACGGGCATCCGATGGAGCTTCCCAACTACGTGCAAGAAGTGATCGAGCGCGTGGCCTTCGCGGCGCGGGAAGATAAAAAGATCGACAAGCGTTCGGGCGTGAGCCAGCGCCTGCCGATCTCGGCCATGGAAAACGTCGTTTCGAATGCGGAACGGCGTGCCATTCGCAATGACGAGAAGTTGGTGGTGCCCAGAATCAGCGACGTGTACGCTGCGCTGCCCGCCATTACCGGAAAACTCGAACTCGAATACGAAGGCGAGATGAAGGGCGCCGATCATGTGGGTCGCGAGTTGATCCGCACTGCCATTGCGAAGACTTACGACGAGTACTACACCGGCGCCAACGTGCAGCAGATCGTGCAGTGGTTCGACCTAGGCGGGGAAATTCAACTTTCCGACTCGGTTCCGGCGGGCGAGGCGCTCGAAAATCTCAAGGGCATCCAGGGATTGATCGACAAACTCGGTCCGCTCGGAGTATCGCCGAAGGAGAGTCCGGAGCTGCAGGTTTCGGCGGCCGAGTTCATCCTCGAAGGATTGCACGCACACAAGCGCATTGGCCGCAGCGAGGAGCGCGTCTTCAAGGCGGGAGAAAAGAAGCCGGAACCGGCGCGCGAGAAATCGTTCGAGATCGACGAGAAGCCGTACCGGCAGAGAAGGCAGTTTAATTAGGCGGTCGTCGGCTGTCGGTCGTCAGCCAATTGGGTTTCAACGACGACCGACGACCAGCGACCGACGACGTTTTTATGCGACGCATCCGTTACTCCAAATACGTGCCCGACCCTGCCGGCGAAATGAGCATGGAGGACCTGCTCAGCGCGCTTTCGGATTACCTATTGCAGAGCGGCTTTCAGGATTCCATGTGGTACGAAATGCCGGAGGGCGAGCAAACACTGGATGAACTGAAGCGTGCCATCGAGCAGGCGCTGCTGAACGGCGAGAGCTTCGACGAAAACCTGCGCGAGCAGATCGAACAGATGGCTGCGGAAGGCCAACTCGACGAGTTGATCGAGCAACTCATCGAGCGCATGCAGCAGGAAGATTACATTTCCATCGACGAGCCGCACGATCCGGCGCGACAGTCCAGCGTTGGCGGGCAGACCGGCGAGGCGCAGCAGGCCAAGTTCGAAATCACCGACAAGAGCCTCGACTTCCTCGGATTCAAGTCGCTGCGCAACCTGCTGGGGTCGCTGGGCAAGTCCAGCTTCGGCCGGCATGACACGCGCGACCTTGCGACTGGCATCGAGGCCAGCGGGTCTTCGAAGACCTACGAGTTTGGCGACACCCTGAATCTGGACATCACGGCGACGTTGTCGAACGCGATCCAACGGGAAGGTCTCAACCTTCCTCTGAACATCGAGTATTCCGATCTGCAGGTGCATCAGTGCGAGTACCAGTCGTCGTGCGCGACGGTGCTGATGCTGGACTGCTCGCATTCGATGATTTTGTATGGCGAAGACCGCTTCACGCCGGCGAAGAAAGTTGCGATGGCGCTATCGCATCTTATTCGCACGCAGTATCCCGGCGATTCGCTTTCGCTGGTGCTCTTTCACGATTCGGCGGAAGAAATCCCGCTCTCGCAACTGGCGCGCGTGAAGGTCGGCCCTTACTACACGAACACGCGCGAAGGACTGCGGCTGGCGCAGCGAATTCTGCAGCGCCAACGCAAAGACATGAAGCAGATCGTGATGATCACCGACGGCAAGCCCTCGGCGCTGACGCTCGAAGATGGACGCATCTACAAGAATGCCTTCGGCCTCGATCCGCTGGTCGTCAGCCAGACGCTGGAAGAAGTCTCAAAGTGCAAGCGTGCCGCAGTGCTGATCAACACCTTCATGCTGGCCTCCGACTACGGCCTGGTGCAATTCGTACAGAAGGTCACCGAGATGTGCCGCGGCAAAGCCTACTTCACCACGCCCTACACGCTCGGGCAGTATCTACTGATGGACTACATGTCGCGTAAGACCAAGACCATTCACTAGATGATTTCCCGAACTGGGCCGTCCCAAAACAATTTACCTCGTCCGTCACTGAGAAGTGTATCGCTTCACCGTTACAATCCTCTTCGTGGCAGGTGCGGCTTAGGAGGGCACTCCCGGTGTGGGTACTGGGCACGCTTGCCAAGCGTTGTACGGCTGCATGCAGCCTAAGGGGTTCGATTCCCCTGTCCTCCTCGCGACCGTCCAACCAAGTTCGGGCTCGGCCCCAACGGGATGCACCTTTCGTCTCTTGACTCGGCCGTTTCGGAGAGTTAGCCTAAAACTGCTTGGCAAGCGTGCCCAGATTTCAGGCACTCGGAGTGTCCGCAAGGGCCCCGCTCGATGCGGGGCTTTTGCTTTGCCCGCCGCAACACATTAACTGCTGATAATCTTTTGTACAACCCAATGGCGAACTGTTCCCAATGCGGCCGCAAGCTGCCTCCGCTTACGTTCGGAAGAAAGATCTGCCGGTGGTGCGTGCATCATGAGGCGGCCCAGCGCGGTGAAATCCCCGACGATGCGCCGCAGCCCGTAATTGCCGCTCCGTGGGTTCGACGGCAAGAGTCGACCATCACGCTCACGCACGTGCTCTTTGGCGCCAACATTGCCGTGTTTCTGGCGATGGTGTTCGCGAGCGGCGCGGCCATGGATTTCCCGGGCCCGGAGATGATCCGCTTCGGCGCCAATTACGGCCCGCTCACGCTTTCGGGCGACTGGTGGCGCCTGGTCACCTACATGTTTCTGCATGGCGGCATCATGCACATCGCCTTCAACATGTGGTGCCTCTGGGATCTGGGCGCGCTCTGCGAATCTCTTTACGGACGCTGGACCTTCGCTGGAATTTATCTGATTACCGGCGTTGCCGGTGGATTGGCCAGCGTGGGTTGGAATCCGGGAGTACTGAGCGTTGGCGCCTCAGGCGCAATTTTTGGATTGGCCGGGGCACTCATCGCTTCGTTTTATCTCGGCGAGTTCTCCGTACCGAGAGTCGCGATTAGTGGGACGCTGCGCAGTCTTCTGATTTTCGCCGGATTCAATCTGTTCTTCGGTGGGCTTTTCTCCGGCATCGACAACGCCTGCCACATCGGCGGCCTGGTCAGCGGATTGATGCTCGGCGCCCTGATCGCCATCGTAGCACCACAGCAGGATAATCCGCTGCGCCGCTTCTCCGTGGTTGCCGCGGTCGCGTTGCTGGTCGCTGTCAGCGCTCTCGGCGTATCCCGGTGGCGAGGCGCTCCCATGCGCATGAGTCGGGCTTTTTCTGCGATCTCGCAAAGCAAACCAGACAAAGCCATCGCTCAACTGCAGGCCATCATTCGCCAGCAACCGACTTTTGTGCAGGCGCACTACGCGCTGGCGCGGGAGTTTTTCAACATTGGCCGATATGCGCAGGCCGAGGCCGAATTCAAGCGCGTATTAGAACTGCGGCCCAACGACACGACAGCGCTGTTTGACCTGGGTCTCGCCTACCTTAGCGAGAAACGCTACGAGGACGCGCGCGCCGCGTTCAACCAAATCCTCAGTCAGGATGCCAACGATTCCAACGCTCACTATGGCCTTGGCCTGGTGCTGGTGGATGAGGAGAAATACGCGCCCGCGATCGAGGAATTCAAGACCGCAATAAGGCTCGGGCCGCAAGTTGCCGGCATCTACCAGGAAATAGGCCAGACCTATGCCAAGGTCGGCAAGTACGACGACGCCATCAGCGCATACCTGCAAGGGAAAGAAAAGGACGGCGACGATTCCGATCTCGAGGACTCGCTGGCGGCGGCCTATCAGGCCAAGGGCATGACGAAAGAGGCTCAAGAGGCTCGCGACAAAGCTGCCCAGATGAAGGGCACACAGCACTAGTCATCACGATCCCACTTCGGCGCCTGCCCCCTCTACTTTCGCGGTTGCTTTCCAAGAACGGCGAAATATCTTCCAGTCTCCTCCTTCGCCAACTGAGCCTCGGCCTGAGAAATGGCCAGCTTCCGTCCATCGCCCTTCACGGGAGACCAGATCTCCGCGAGGAGGCACAGGTCCTGGTAGCAATGGAAAATGATTTCCCCGCCCCCGCCGACAACACGGCCTGACACGTACTCTGCCCTTGCCAAGGCAACTGGTTTGCCCTGTGCGTCCTGGATCTGGACCAGGGGACCGTTGGACGTCACGGTGTATTCGCCGCCGGGCAGGGTCTTCCCGCTCACGACAAATTTGAAAGGTATTTGGGCCGCGACACCACCTCCCTGAGCGTACGACGGAAGCGCCGCCAACCCGAGCATCATGCACATGGCTACAAGAATTCGCTTTTTCATGGAAGTGTCCTTTTCTTGGCCGCTTTTTCCGCGGCCCAATGCCTGCACTTTCGCCCAAACTGCCGCGGCATAACCAGAGTCGACTGGTGGATTGCATCAGGAACGAATATGGCCAGCTAAGCTCATGAAACGGAATGAGAACAGACAAGATGTGACCAGCCCTGTCTAGCCGTGGAAACGCGCTCTTGGTGTAGACTCGGCTGAACGATGGGGTGGGGTGAATGGCGTCGGCATCGAATTCTGGGTTTGTCCGATTCGGCCTTTACGAGCTCGACCTCTCCGCTCGCGAATTGCGCAAAGGCGGGATACGGATCAAGCTGCAGGAGCAGCCATTTCAAGTCCTGGCGATGCTGCTGGAGCGGCCGGGCGCCGTGGTTACGCGCGAGGAATTACAAAAGAAGCTGTGGCCTGAGGGCACTTTTGTTGACTTCGACCTCAACTTGAACAGCGCCGTCAAGAAGCTACGGCAGGCGCTGAACGACGATTCCGAAAATCCCAGGTTTGTCGAAACTCTCCACCGTCGAGGCTATCGATTTATCGCGCCGGTCAACGGCGGCGCCGGCTCCGATCAGGTTCAGTTCGTGGAGCGCGATGCGATTTCATCCACGCCGCCGGAGCCGATCCCCATTCAAGCAGCCCCTTCGCCTTTGGCTCGGCGGAAACATCTAGGCCGCTATATCCTTGCGGCCCTGCTCGTCCTGGTGATGGCGGGCGCTGCGTACTGGCTGATCCCTCCCCCAAAGCTAACTGTGCTTGGCTATACGCCGATCACCCACGATGAGGTGTTCAAGAGTTTCATCGTCACGGACGGCCAACGGCTCTACTTTAACGAACGGCGAGGCGATCGCTACGTGGTCAGCCAGGTTTCGGTGGCGGGCGGAGAGACGAGCGTTCTACCCACTCCTTTCGAGAACAATGCAGTTATGGATGTGGCTCCCAATGGCTCGGCAATCCTGCTAGGTGTTTTTCGCGGAACAGATAAGGGAAATGAACTATGGTCCTTGCCTCTGCCCGGGGGAGCGCCGCAGAGGCTGGGCGACTTCCTCGTGGACTCGGCGGTCTGGTCGCCGGACGGGAAACAGCTTTTTTTCTCAGAGGGCGTGGACATCTATGTAGCGACCAACGATGGCCGCGATGCCCGCAAACTTGCGACCTTCAGCGGCCCGGTGTTTGGGTTCAGGTTTTCACCGGATGGCGGCAGAGTTTACTTCGATGTGACCGATCCGAGAAACGGAGCCTGCGCCATGTGGGAAATGCGGCGCGATGGAACCGGCGCCCATCCTCTGCTTCCTGGTTGGAACAGCGATCTGAGGGATTGTTGTGCAAAGTGGACTCCGGACGGAAAGTACCTTCTATTCCAGAGCTTTCGAGATGGTCGAGATGGCTTGTGGGCGATCGCCCGCCAATCCTGGTTTCTCCGAAGGGCCAAACCGGTGCAGTTGACCAATGGGCCGCTCATTTTTGGCAGTTCCCTGCCGAGCAAGGACGGGAAGCGGATATTCGCGGTGGGGTCGTCGCCCCGCAGCGAACTCGTGCGCTATGACGTCAAGTCGGGCTTCGCGTCCTTTCTGGACGGTGCATCGATTAGTGATTTGGCCTTCTCTCGCGACGGAAAGTGGGTGGCATACGTCTCGGTTCCCGACGGTCAGCTTTGGCGAAGCCGCGTGGACGGCAACGAAAGGGTGCAATTTAACATCGAGGGCATGAACGCGGGACTGCCCCAATGGTCACCCGACGGCAAGCAAATCGTCTTCATGGGTGCAACCCTGAAGACTGGCTGGCGTGCGTACCTGATTTCGAGCGATGGCACAGGCCTGCGGGAGCTCATACCGGGCGCCGAAGCGGGTTACGATCCTGGTTGGTCCCCGGATGGAAAATCAATCGTGTTGACCCTGAACCCGGCGGGGAGTGGGACCCCAGTCCAGGGACCGGGCATAGCAACACTTGATCTGCAGACAGGGAAAGTTTCTCTATTACCGGACGCGAAGCAGCTATATTCGCCTCGCTGGTCGCCGGACGGAAGACATATCGCGGCCCTTACCAACGACTCTCTGCGGTTGGTGCTGTTCGACCGGCTCACACAGAAGTGGGAGGATCTGCTGAGCATGCCGATGGGGTATCCCACCTGGTCGCATGATGGACAATATATTTATTTCGACACGACCTTTACCGACGATCCCGCCTTCTTGCGCCTGCGAATTTCAGATCGCAAGCTGGAACGATTGGTCAGCTTAAAGGCGGTGCGCCGCTACTGGGGAGAGTTTGGACCGTGGACCGGCCTGACGCCCGATGACTCCCCGCTGCTGACTCGCGACACCAGCAACCAGGAAATCTACGCGCTCGACTTGCAAGTGCCTTAGCTCTTCGTGAGTTCGCCCACCGCCCGGAATGCCTGATTGATCGCTTCATCCGTGTAGGCATAGGCTCCGGCATCGGAGTTCGCGATGGCGATCCGTCCGAAAGGCTTGCGGGCCGCCTCACACGGCGTCTCGCCACCTTCGAGCACGAACTTGTCCCACAGGCTGCTGTATTCGTAGGCGTAGCCGTGAGGCCAGCGGTTCGCAGTGATCGCCAGAATGTCGCTTGCGGAATCGAATCCTCCCGGTCCTAACATCCGCGCCAACTGGTCGCGAATCTTACGCTCGATGGTTTCAAACTTCGTGGTGTAGAGTTCGATCCGGCCAGCGCCGTGTTGCTCGCGAGCCGGCAACCCGTGACTGCACGGCGTCTTGCACATGTGCACCATCACGGGGTCTTCCGGCGTACGCGGGCACTGATACTCCCCGATGCTGACCGGCAGATCGATGTCGACATGAGTGTGATAGCCGGCGGGAGCGTAAATCGAATTCGCTCCCAGTTTTTGAAACGCCATCGAGTTGCGCAAGAGCACATTGCTGTAGAGCAGCGGAATTTTTTGCGCCGACGAAAGCGCTTCCTTCTGCTGGTCAGGAAGCTCTTCGCAGATGTACGGGATCACGACATGCCAGCACGCCAGAATCGAATGCTTCGCCTTCGCTGTGTAAACCTTGCCGCCGCGGGCGTAAGTAACTTCTACTTCCTTGGCACTCGCCGCTTCCCCGAGATGTTTCACGCGCACGGCAGTGCTGTTCAGCCGAATGCGCACCGGTGATTTTTCTTCATCGAGCCTTGCATAGTTCGCCCTGGCCGTGACCACATCCGTTGCGGACGATCCTGGCACTGCCTCCGGGATCAACTTGCGGACCAGCAGGCGTGCGATGGAGGCGTTGCCGTCGGGGAAATGGAAAAAATATTGGCGGTCGCTGTTCAGGGCGGACGGCTCAAATCCCATTCCACTAAAGCCCGGGAACCCGATTTCCGAAGCGTCGATGGCCGACACTGCCTCAATGCCGACACCAAATTCGGAGTGCGAAGCCGACTGGTACAGACGAACCACGTCAGCGTGTGCTGCCACGAGTTCCGTCAGAAACTGCGCATAGCTGATGCGCGACAGCCGATCCTTCTTTTGCTCGAAAGTAAGACCCGGCAGATAGTCTTTCTTCTCTTTGCACAGGCGAGCCACGTCTTTGCGAGCCTGCTCCGCAATGGGGGCTTCGGCGAGAAAACGCGTCCAGGCATCGGCTCCGGCTACCGCCAGATTGAACGTTTCTCCACCAGGAAACGGAAACGGATCATCGACCAGCTTCTCCTGCCCGAACGTTTCCTTGTCGAAGAAAATCTTGGGAGATCGTCCGCCGGTCCCATAGAGATTTCTCTCCAGATATTTCGGAAAGCTGCCCACCTCGATGCCCAGTTCTTCGATCACGCCCCTGGCGACCGCGCTGTAAGGCTCGGGGCTCTCGATCGAATACGTTCCGCCATATCCCAGCAGAGTTCTCTTGCCGGCGCGAAACTCATTACGCTTGGCGTGGCCGCCGAAATCGTCGTGGTTTTCGAGGATGAGAATGCGGGCCTTCGCACCG
>Ga0075017_100001099_pt1 | contig 16223 bp, 19 predicted proteins | sample AleBraG_ABR_2012_FD_71475 | JGI IMG/M metagenome (GOLD analysis project Ga0075017, IMG submission 71475) | Freshwater sediment microbial communities in response to fracking from Pennsylvania, USA - Alex Branch Run_MetaG_ABR_2012 | ecosystem: Environmental > Aquatic > Freshwater > Creek >... | reverse complement strand
CTCCCGAGTTGTTGTCGATGCCGCTACCAAGGGTGCAGTGACTGTTCAGGGTGGCTTCCCAGGCTGATAGCTCTTTGGGCGCTTTCGTAGAGCGACCACCTCTTGCGAGAGCAGTTCTCTGAGTGCTCCGATCCCACTCAACCGCTCCCCAAACCGGTTCCAACTGCGTCCCGTTCGGGGTGCGAAGACTTTGTCATTCCCAGATGATCCTCCTTGGTCGAATGTGATTCGCGCTCGGCCTTCCCGATTGCCAAGAAGGACTGGCTGACTGCACCGACCCGACGCATGAAGTGGGCTGGTGCGTACGAGGTGCACCAGAGGGATCAGGCAGCACGAGCCTGCGAACTTGGCTCTTGAGCTGGAAGGACGTTCTCGAAGTCTGCGAGGAGGAGCAAGAGCTTCCTCGAAGGCTTCGCTGAACGGAGGAGATCTGGCCTTCCTCCCGTGCAGCTGAGAGCAAGGGACGTAAAGTCAACCTCGACGTGTGCCCCGTGCGGTGGATGTCCATGGGAAGGCACAACGATGAGATCGAGAAGAAACAGGCAAGGTCGCTCCCTGCGGAGCCGCCAGAGGATCCTGTCCCTCCTGGCCGCGTCGAGCGCCACGCTCCTTGTGTCCGCCCTCTTCTCGTCAGCCGGATCCGCCACGACGCTGACCTCGCTGAAGAACGCTGGTGCGGGACCGCACGTCACGAGCGCGTCAACTCCCACCCCCTCCACGGCTTGTACCAACCTCCTGACGTCGTTTGCTTCCACATCGAACCCTGCCGCTCCATCGAACGACCAGACCATCGCCGTGCAGTCATCGGCTGAGCTTGACAATCCGACCACCGCGAACACGAGTACGACGCCGCAGCACCTCACGCTGTCGTTCACCATCTACAACGGCACCGGAAAGACCATCGTTCCGAGCGTCGCCCAACCAATGACGATCGCCATCTACGACGCGCCCGCCGGGTCGGTCACAACCACCCCTCCGGCGTCAGGGAGCTCTCCACTCACGCTGAGCGTGACGACTGGTTCAACCGTCTCACTCTCATACGACGGCAGCTACCTCAGCCGGCCGCTGACCGTGATGGCCATCACCACGCTCTACACCGTGAACCCGTGCACCCTCACGCACAAGAAGGCGATCGGCTCGACCACGCTCTCCCTCGAACACGTCCCCACCACTCTCGGAACGGCGTCCTTCTCCGCACCAACGCGATGCCGATCCGGCACCACGGGTTCGGCGTGTGCCGCAAAGAACGTGGACACCGGCGGACTCTCGCTCCTGGCCAGCGTCGGCTACGGGGCATCGGTGCCAACATCGTCAGCGCCGATCCAGAACGCCACCTCGGCGGAGCAGGTGCCGGACACGGTGGATACAGGATCGATAGGGACGGTGGTGCCCTTCGCCAAGCTCGGACCAGACGCGGTCGGGCCTGGCCCAACCGCGATGAAGTACTACGACTCGTCTGGCAACGAGTTCATCGGCTTCACCTACCTGGCCCCCGTCACCTTGTCCATGGGGTCGTCACAAGCCGAGACCATCCCGATCCGCGTGCTCGCCGTGGTGACGAGTGGGTGTCACGCCGGAAAATCCTGCAAGCACCCACCGCCCTTCGCCAACTTCTTCTACCTCGGCGTGGGGTTTGACCGAAGTGGCACGGTGGTCAACGCCCCCTTCGCCTCTCCGCGGGACAACGCCTTCCTGAGCGTCGAGCCATCGAGCGGCCTGACGCTCTCGCAGGGCTACCTCCTCTCAGGAGCTTCGATCACCGTCGGCGTCACGGCGTCGAACACGACGGGCTTCACGACCGAGCCTCTCTCGACCAGCTCCACCACACCGGGAGACTGGCTGGGCGCGCCAGCCTGCATTGCTTTCCCCAACACGGCGCATCCTTCCCCCAGTGGGGTCTGTGGCCACATGTTGCTCGATGTGGGGATCCCTCAGATGTACATCACGTTCACGGCACCTGCTGACGTGCCGGCTGTGGTTCGCCACGGTCTGGCCGTGAACCAGATGATCACCTTCGCCAGCCCCTCGGCCAACGCGCCGGTGCTCGGTTACACCTTCTCCTCTGGGCCGTTGCCTCATGGGGCCGCACCTCCCACGACGGGCATGAACCCGTCCTCGGTAGGCCTGTCTTCAGGTTCGGGCTCATCCGGTGGTACCGATCGTGTGTTCATCAACACCGGGCGCCACATCCTGTTCGACAACGACTACCTCTACGACGCCCAACTGGGGCAGACAGGCTTCTTTGCCCTGGCGGTGCCACTTCGCTGAAGGCTGTGGGGACTCTTTGCATGAGCGCCCATTGGCCGCGCAGACTGGCTCCTCGCGTGATGATGGCGCTCTCTTCCTGCCGACAGGTCCGACGCAGCACCGCCAGATCGACGAGCCAGCGCTCAATCCGGTTCCACCTGAGTCCCGTTGGGGGTGCCCATCTCCGATTCTCCTTTTCATGCATCAATTTCCAGCTTGGGACCGCAGCGAGGTGAACATGGATCTTGAGGATGGGGCAACTGATTGAGACCCCGCGTGTGCTTGACGACGCGAAGATGTAGACACTTGCAGATGGCCCCCATCAAGCAGATCGATCTGCAGGAGGGATCGTCTGTCCGGGCAGGCACCTACCGGTTCGACGTGGGCGAAGACGTCGTTGCTGGGTGGCACCAGCATGGCTTCCACGAGGTGGAATACGCGTTTGAGGGAGTCGTCGAAGTCGAGACTGAATCCGCTCGCTACCTGCTCCCGCCCCATCAGGCGGTATGGATTCCTGCGGGCGTCGCCCACTGCACCACCATGACGCGGGTCAAGACAGTCGCCGTCTTCTTCGACCCTGACATGGCGCCTGCATACTCCGATCGAGTTCGAGTACTTGCCGCCGCACCGGTGATTCGAGAGATGATCGTCTTTGGAGAGCGGTGGCCCATCAGTCGACCAACAAGCGACCCGATGGCAGACGCGTTCTTCGAAGCGCTCTGCCTCCTCATCCCCGAGTTGCTCGACCACGACATACCACTCAGGCTGCCGACGAGCTCCGATCCTTTGATCCGTTCGGTCATGGACTACACCAGCTCCCACCTCGACCGAGTTCTCGTGTCGGACGTTTGCAAGGAGATCGGCGTCTCCGAACGATCTCTCAGAAGAGCGTTCACGGCGGCCACTGGCATGTCGTGGCGGAACTACCTACTCAGCAGCCGAATTGTGAGGGCCATGGCCATCCTGGCAGAGCCCGGACCCAACGTCCTGGAAACGGCTACTCAGGTTGGCTTTGGGAGCGTGAGTGCGTTCAATCGAGCGTTTCGCCAGTGCACGGGTGAGACACCAACTTCCTACCGAAATCGGGTCTTGGCCGGTTAGACACACTGACAACATCCCCTAGCGGCGAGTTGGCCGCTAGAGGCGCCTTTTTGTCCTTCTCCGCGGCGACGGACCAGACGCAGCCGAGGAGGATCTTTCTAGCCAACCGCTGCTCACCTGGAAGGGATCGCTGTGACCTTGACGCACGTAGACACCGATGAACTCAGCTGGGAATCGGTTCCGGATTCTTGGGAGGGAAAGACAAGAGAGGACGAGCCCGGAGTTCGCTTCAAGCGTTTCTCCTTTGGATCTCTGGCCATCTCTTCCGGGATGATTGTCGAGTTCGAACCAGGCCACCATGAGATCGAACACAGTCATCAAGAGGATGAGCTCTTCTTCATCCTCGACGGCGAGATGGATGTATCTGGACGTCGAGCTACGGCTGGCACTCTGGTGTTCATCGAGGGAGGAACCCGGTACTCCCTAGACACGGGAGCAGATGGATCTCGCTATCTCAGGCTCGAGATCCAGACCTGATCCCTGTTCTCATCGACCACTCCACCTCCGAACGTTCGGCACTACCGAAATCGGGAGACAGGCACCCGGCATCTTCATCATTGGATTCTCATGGGCTCGTTCTCTCCAACGCGTCGTGGAGACCCTGGCACGAGGTGCTGGGCAGCCCCCTGAGAGGGCACCCACCGAAGGTCTGCGAACCACCGCAACCAGACCTCGATTCGGTTCCGACTGCGTCCCGTCGGGGGTGCCTCGTAGTCGAGAGCGCTGTGGCGGCTTCTGTACAACGAGCACGCCGCGGCCATCGAGTCCGGCTTCATCCGGAAGGAGTGTCTGTGAACTCACCGATGATTCGACGAAGCGGCCAACGAGATGACGGTGTCCAACGCCACCTCGAACTCCTGTCTGATCGTCTGTTCCAGATCATCATGCCCGTCGGCCTCACCCCACCGCTCGATCGCTCGACAGATCACCGCGGTGCCCAAGACCGCCACCAATTTGGCCGAATCGTCAGGTGCCTCGAGATGGCGCCAGCCAGCAACGGCCAACGCCAGGTGCCCTTGAAACACACGCTGAATGGCAAGCTACCTACCCTCAAGCACTGAGGTCGATCGAATTGCTCTGTTGTGCTGGAGCAAGCGATGCAGGCTCTCCTCGTCATAGGACAGCACCTCAAGATATGCATCTCGGATTGCTTCGAGCTCGTTTGATCCCTCTGGTCGGGCCTCCAGCGCAGCCATCAGCATCTCGGCCGAGAAATCGTCGGAGAACAGCACATCCTCCTTCGCGGAGAAATGAAGGAAGAACGTGGCGGGCGCGACATCGGCCAGCTCAGTGATCTGCTCGATGGTCGTACCCTCATAGCCATTGGCGGCGAACAGATGCGTTGCCGCCGCCACGAGGTCAGCGTGGGTTTGGTTCTTCTTGCGCTCACGACGACTGATCGCCACCTCAGGTTCGCCAGATTGCACCCACTGCAACATCCTTTGCCCCTCACCTACCGCTTGTCATCAGCGAACACCAAGAAGAGAACCGGCGATTCGACACCCCGGCCGACGGGATCTCGGTCCCGTCATTCATCCCGCCCGGGCGCACGCCCTCTAGGTGAAGACCTCATACCTCGGCAATGACCCCAGCCGCATAGCGTTCGGAGGTGGCCTGCGTGTCCGAATACGACAGGAGGGATTGGCTCATCATCCAGGGCGCCACGACCAGGCTGGCAATGCCCTCGTCCTCGAGCTGACCATCCGAATCCTCGACCGAGCGATCGCCATGGGCGGCTGCGACTTTGTGATGGAAATGGCGACCGAGATTCCCGGTCGTCCTCTCCTGCGGCGTTGGTTTCTCTGCGAGAACTTCGTCGGGCTGCTTGGACAGCTTCCCTGCAGGGTTGACCCGCCTCCCCCAAGAGTCTCCTTGAGACGTCCTGTCGACGTGACGGTCGGATCACTCAGGGACGCCCGTCGCAACAAATCGCAAGGAGGCCCTGGAGCACAGCGCGTGCTCCACGCTTGCTTCGAGCCAGTTCCAACTGGGTTCCGTTGGGGTCCACAAGGAACTGCGATGGGGCCTGCGCCGAAGTGGACGGCGCGATCCCGCCGATTCCCATTGAATCTCGAGGCAAGCACCCATCTGACAGATTGCTCAAGCACCCCCGAGAAGTCGGTGGGTTCTGGTGGCAAACGAAGGAGCGCCTTGACCATGCCAACTGCGGCGACCACCACCTCTTCGCTGGCGGCTCACGACACTCCGACAGATCTCAACACCGTCAGAGCCTCCCAGGAGCCGATACCCTGCTCGCTGAGACCAACCGCGTATGCTCGTTTTTAGAGCGTAAGGGGTGAAGGTGAATGGGCGTCCTTGTCAAGGTCAAAGTTTGTGCAGACTGCTTCAGCTTCCACGCTGGTGAACTCGACGACTCTCAACTCGATCCAGAGCGGACTCAAGAAATCTTCGAGGGCTTCCACCTTTGGGACGAGTACCAATTTGCCCCAGGTGAGTGTTCATATACAGATTTTCTGAACGCCACCGTGTGTGACATTTGTCGGAAGTCACTGACAAAGGACCGTCGTCAAATCAACAGCGAGAACTTCCTGCCGGAACGACGAGTGGTACCAGACGGCGACCGGCGTACGCCGTTCAGCCGCGGCAGTCGCGTCCTGCTTGCTTCACTCCGAGCAGCCTGAGGACGCACCGCTGGGTTGCTTGGGCGATCGTGTCGTTTCGCCCACGGGGCCATTCGTGAGGGCGTGCGCAAGATGGTGGCCTCCTCGAAACAGGTGCCTGGGTCTGGCCAAGGTTCAATCGCCATCGTCTCTGACTTTCCGGCAGCTGGGTTGAGCGGACACAAGAGGCTCCGCAGCTCGCGGCCACGAACGATCGCGGACGAAGCCTGGTGCCGCCTGCGTCGCGTGAAGAGGTGCCAGGAGCTCGTGAGTCCAGATGTCGATATCTTCGCGACCACCAGGTGAACTGAGACGAGGACCGAGATGAAGATCGGAATCGCGTATCCACAGATCGAATTGGGCGGAGATCCGATCGCTGTCCTGCGATTCGGCAAGGCAGTTGAAGCCTTGGGCTTCGACCACCTCCTCGCCTACGACCATGTGCTCGGTGCGGTGCTTGAAGATCGCACGCCCTCGTTCTCTGGTCCCTATGACGAAAACGATCCCTTCCATGACCCCTTGGTGATGTTCGGCTACCTCGCTGGTGTCACCGAGCGCATCGAGTTCGCGACAGGGATCCTGATCCTGCCGCAGCGCCAGACGGCGCTCGTGGCCCGCCAAGCTGCAGACGTCGACCTGTTCTCGAACGGGCGTCTCCGCCTTGGGGTCGGTGTCGGTTGGAGTCCGGTCGAATACGAGGCTCTCGGAGAGGACTTCCACACCCGGGGAGCTCGGCAAGAAGAACAGATCGATCTGCTTCGTCGCCTCTTTACGGAGCCCATCGTGGACTTCTCGGGGAGATTCGATCGCATCGACCGAGCGTCGCTGCTGCCCAAGCCCACGCGACCGATTCCGATCTGGCTTGGCGGCAACGGCGAGAAGGCCTACGAGCGAGCTGCTCGCCTTGCCGACGGGTTCATCTTCTTCGGTGGAGGCACCGAGTTGTCACGTCGACGGTGGATCGAGATGCGAGATCGAGTCGCGATGGGCGGAGGAGACGCCGAGCAGTTCGGTGGCGAGTACGTGGCACTGAGCGGTGGTGACCTCGAGGAGCTGCTCGACGAGATCGAGTCCTGGCGCGCGGCCGGAGGCACGCACGTCACGGTCGTCACCATGAACCTGGGCCTCGAGTCGGTTGACGAACACATCGACTATCTCGAGACCCTCGCAGGAAGGCTCAGCGATCGAGACGACAAGGGGAGCATTGCCTGATCGGAGATGGGACGACGTGACCAGGGAGCTTCGAGCGGACGGACCCGAGGCCCGGCCAGGCGATCACCTCCGGCTGCCCTCTGCACTCTCCGAGGATCCTCGTGGACGGTAGGCGAAGGCCAATCCCACGCCTGACGCCCACCACGACCGAGAGGGCACCGTGACACGGCGGGCCGTTGCTCTGGCAGAACGCTGGGCTTAGTGTGACCACCAAGTAACCAAGTAACTCACCTCCTGGCGGGGCGGGGGAAAGCCGAGGCAAGAGTGGCAACGTTCATTGCGCACCACGAGGTTGACGACGTGGATCATTGGCTCGCTTCGTCAAAGCGAGAAGAGGTCTTCGGTCCACTGGGCGTCACGATGCGGACCTTTGTGGATCCGACGAACGCAAGTCGAGTCGGCCTCATCGCTGAGATCCCCGACTTCGACGCCTTCCAGGAGTTCATGGCCACGCCCGCGGCGGCCGAAGCCATGCACGCCGATGGCGTCCGACCAGAGACCTTGGTGATCCTCGCCGAGCGCTGATCTCGACCGGCGGCCTCAGCCAGGTCCGATCTCCCTGGGGCCGACGGATCTGCGCGACAGCCAGGACACAAGCACGCAAGGGGAACACGCCGCGCCGGTGTTTCATCCCATCTGAGTACCGTTGGCAGTGCGGTGCTCGGCGTCTACCGCTGCACCGAAGCGCTGGCGACGGCACTGGCCTCAATCGGCGTCACCGTCATCACCGGTCTCTCGACGCACACCTGAAGCGATTGGGCCACATAGTGCTGGCCTGGTTGACCAGGGAGCTGGATCCGAAAGCCGCTTGCGTGCACGTGAGCATCGCATTCGTTCAGCACGTCAGACCACGCGATGACGGTGGTGGCAGATGCGCCCGGAGACAGGTGGGCTGCGACCGGAGTCGTCAAGGGTGCACGGCCAGCGAGCAGTCCGAGCCGAGAGCCTCCGGCATCCACCACGCTGACGGTCGGGTACCCCCGCAGGGTGCAGGCATGAGCGCTCTGATTGGTGAGCTCGACGGGATAGTAGAACGTCCCGGCTGCTCCCTGAGCATGCTGGATCGACGCTGAGAGGTCAGCGCTCCGGCACGTCGACGTGTCGAGGGCTCCCTTGGGCACAGACGAGGTCACGGGAGCGGAGCGCGACATCCCGCTGCAAGCGCTCACGACGAGGCCGACGACTGCCACCAGGACACACGCTGCGGCTCGTCGAGGATTCCCGTGCATCGGACGCCCCCTCCCTCGGTCGAACCTTATGGCCGAGAGGCATCGTAGAGGCGGTCGATCAATGAGACCCGGAGCGACTCGCCGTCGTGCCAGCCCATGCCGAAGGGTTCCTGCCTGGGCCTGAGCCTTGGTCAGAGGCGAAGCGGCTCCTCAGCGAGCTTCTTGCGACTCTCCGTCGACCCACTGGCGCACGACGAGGTAGCGGCCGTGGAGCGCACCTCGATCACGATGTCCAAAGCCAAGCTGCGTCCCCTCGTGCCCTTCGGCGGCGGGCAGCCACTTGATGAGCTCAAGGCCGCTGCGGACCCCAGCTCGAGTTCGCTCAGGGGCGCGGGCCAGGCCCTCGGCCACCAAGCGGCCGAGATCCCACCCTCGACACGCACTGGCCGCCTCTCGGAAGCCGAGGTGCTCGCGAGCAGAGAGCCGACGGAGCTCCTCATTGTGCTCCGAGGCCATGTCGAGGTACCAGAAACCGTCGACTTGAGCCGCGAACACTGGATCCCAGCCACGCAGACCGGCGGTGTTCATCACTCGAGATCCCTCGAAGCCCGCAGCTCGAAGTGCCCCACCCACCGCCGGCGCTGACAGGCCAAGGCCGAGATAGCAGACGGCATCGCACCGCGTCGAGATGACGGCTGCGGCCTGCGCCTCTGCCTCCTCAGCAAGCGGGTGGATCGACGCGGAGGCTCCGAGCGAGAGGCCGAGCACCGCAGCCTCCTCGACGAAGAAGGAGAGGTGCCGCTGACCGATCGGTGATCGGTCGAAGATCACGCCCACTCGGGTGGCACCCAGGCCGTGCAGATGTCGGGCGAGGACCAGGGACTCGTCTTCATGAGAGCCCACCTGGAGGTGGAACATCCACTCGCCCCGAGCCCGCTCGGTGCCGGCCCAGTTGATGGTGGGCACCTCGGCGGCTTCGGCCAGGGGCGTCGCCACCAGCGCGTTGTCACCGACTGCCGGACCGACGACCAAGAGCACGTCGTGGTCAACGAGCTCGCGGTAGGCATGCTCGACGTTGGCCGCGGTCCCCTGCGGCAGGCCGAGACTCGCGGCGTGCACGAACTCGATGCCTCGGTCCAAGCGGCCGCTCGCCTCCAGGTCCTCTGCGGCGAGCCGCAGCCACGGCTCAAGGCCGCGCCCTGCCGAGGAGCCTGTGTCGTCCAAGACGCCGACAAGGTACGGGTCAGTCATCGGGTATCCCCCCCTGATGGGCTGCTCGGCGAGAGGAGTGTTCGAAGGTCCACCGCTGCGCCACGCTAGCGACCAAGGCCGGACCCCGACGGCTCGATCGTGATCGAGGCCCAGCTCCGACCTGGTGAGGGAAGGGAACCCAGGCGCTTCGGAACGTTGGCCCCGAGCCGATCGGTACCGAGGACGCCTGCTTGACTGACCTCATGAACGTCGGCGTGACCCTCTACGGCGTGTGCGCCGTCTCCTTCATGATGGCCATGTACGCCTTGGAGAAGCGGGGGCGGCTCTTCATCCTCTTGTTCGCCGCTGGCTGTCTCTTGTCAAGCCTCTATGGCTTCTTGTCCGGAGCGTGGCCCTTCGGCGTCGTCGAGCTGATCTGGTCAGGCGTCGCGCTCAGGCGCTGGGCATCGACCGAGCCGTCATGACGGCGTCGTGGTCCATCGGTTTCGGCGTGTGTCGCGCAGCAGCGTGAACCCAATCGACCAGGGGCACCTCGTGGCTCGGCGAGCTCTCGAGGACATCGGAGGACCTCAGGCACGGTGACGCCGGCGCGGGCAGCCAGATGGTCGCTCCGAGCCACCACACGATGAGTCCCGCAGCCGCCGCAACGAGCCTCCAGCCCAGGGAGCAAGCAATCCCTAGAGCGGGACGACCCCAGAGCACCAGAGCGGTGATGCAGGTCGAGAGGGTGACTCGGTCTGTCACGTTTGTGAGGTGAGGAGCGTCAATAGGTTATGAACACGATGAAGACCTCACAGTTCAACTCAGAGCGACAGCGGCTCCACGCCATCGCGCTCCGGATCCTCGGATCGAGCTCTGACGCAGACGATGTGGTGCAGGAAGCCTGGCTTCGCTATGACCGGACCGAGAACGTCGATGACGTGGCTGCGTGGCTCACGACCGTGGTCACTCGCCTGTGCCTCGACGAGCTGCGCCGGCGCACCACTCGAGCAGCGGCCGAGGACAAGCTCCGAGAGCCGCCGACGCTACGTGACCCGGAGACCGATGCGCTCCTTGCAGAGAACGTGGGTGACGCCATGCAGGTCGTGCTCGACACGCTTGCTCCCGCCGAGCGGGCGGCGTTCGTGCTGCACGACATCTTTGGCTATCCCTTTGACGAGATCGGCGCCGTGATGGGCCGATCGGTCACCGCGGTTCGACAGCTGGCGAGTCGTGCACGACGCAAGGTCCAGAACCGACCAGAGACCCCCGCAGAGCAAGCCACTCGCCACGACGCGCGTCGCGTCGTGGCCGCCTTCCTCGCTGCGGCTCGCGGCGGCGATCTCGACACGCTCTTGACCCTCCTCGCTCCGGACGCGGTGATGCGGCCTGATCTCGCGGGCCAACAGCTCGGCACCGGAGAGGCCTTCGTGGGAGCCGATGCCGTGGCCGAGCGCTTCAACGGCTCTCGAGGCCTGACGCCGGTCAGCATCGACGGTGAGCTGGGCGCTGCCTGGATGCAGGCCGGCGCTCCCAAGGTCACGTTCATCTTCCATGTCGAAGGAGACGTGGTGCGCGAGGTGGAGCTCATCGCCGATCCGAGCGTGCTCTCGACGATGGAGATCGTTCGGGAGAGAAGGAGTCAAGAGACGTCAGAGCATGACCTCACCACGTGAAGAAGACCGAACAAGAGACAGAGAGAGGACACAGCGATGAAGACCATGACCTGCAGCCAGCTGGGAGGACCGTGCGATTTCCCCCACCAGGGCAACAGTGCCGACGAGGTCATCAAGGCTCAGGATCGCCATCTCAAAGAGGTGGTCGCCGAAGGTGACACGGTGCACGAAGGTGCGTTGAAGGACATGAAGGACCGATGGAAGCACCCCGTCAAGAACATGGGCTGGTACAAGCAGGCGAAGCGCGACTTCGCCGAGCTCCCTGAGACCTCATGAGGCTGGGGGCGTCCTTCCGCCGTCACGACTGATCGCGCTTCTCGCCGCTGAGTCGTCGCTGTGACGTCTGATCACCGAGTCCATGGGTGCCAACCACCGAGGTCTCAAGGTCTGGACCTCATGATCGCTCCACTGCCACCGTCGGCGTGCTGTCTCGTTCACTTCCTGGCGAACCGGCGCTCGCGTTCCGTCATCCATCTCGCGGGCCCCTCCGTATTACCTCCATGAACCTCAAGCGCCTCGACCAGGGACCGGGATCTCTCTCTGAGCCTCGTGGGGTGGTCGCGACCTGCTCGTTCGTCGCTGGCGGCGCTTCGCTCCTCTGGTCGAGCTACGTCCACTTCCACCTCTGGGAGTCCCTCGGGTACCGGCACATCGCCACGATCGGAACGCTGTTCCTCGTCCAATCGATCGCTGGCGTGCTCCTCGCTCTCCTCGCCATCGCTCGTCGTCGAGCATGGACGGCGGTGCTGGGCTTCGGGTTCGCCCTCTTGACCATGCTCGGCTTCGTGGTCTCGGTCACCCACGGTCTCTTCGGCTTCAAAGACGCCTGGAGCGCTCCCTTCGCGCACCAGGCGTTGGTCCTCGAGCTCCTCACCATGGGCCTGTTCGCCGTCGCCGGCGCTCTCTGTCTGGTGAGAGCTCCCCAGGATCGCGGCGCCGGAGCTTCGGTCACGCTCAGCTGAGACAGCCCGCACTTGACAGCTCGGCCGCGTCGAGCCTTGGTCTACCGTCGAAGGTGATGACTGATCGAGGACCCACGCCCCCGGACGAGCGGGCCTTCCGGATGCCACCCGAGACGGCTCGACACGAGGCGACGCTCATGGCATGGCCGTGTCGGGTCGAGCTGTGGGGTGACCTGCTGGCGACAGCCAAGGCTGAGTACGCAGGTGTCGCCAACGCCATCTGCGAGTTCGAGCCGGTCACGATGGTCGCCGCTTCGGCGAGCGACGCCATCGAAGCCAGAGCGATGCTCTCCGAGCGCGTGGACGTCGTGGAGCTGGCGCTCGATGATTCGTGGATGCGCGACAACGGACCGATCTTCTGTCTTGATGCGAACGGTCGGCGCAGAGGTGTCCACTTCCGCTTCAACGCCTGGGGCGCCAAGTTCTCTGGGTGGGACAGAGACGAAGAAGCGGGCGGAATCCTGGCCGAGCGCTATGGCGACGAGGTCATCGAAGCCCCTCTCGTCCTCGAAGGAGGCTCGGTGCTCATCGATGCGGTCGGCCGTCTGGTGACGACCGAGCAGTGCCTCCTCAACCCGAATCGCAATCCCAAGCTCACGAAGAGCGAGGTCCACGTGGCGCTGGAGCGCTATCTCGGCGCCACAGAGGTCCTCTGGCTCGACAGAGGCCTCCTTGAGGACCGAGACACCGACGGCCACGTTGACCTGATCGCAGCCTTCACCGATTCGGGCGCGCTGCTCCTCCAAGCTCGCCCACCGAGCGACCCGAACCATGAGGCGCTGGCCGAGAACCACCGCAGAGCTGGGGAGGCCGGCTTCGACACCATCGAGTTCCTGCCGCTCGCTCGAGCCCTCGTGGCCGGAGAGCGGATCGCTCACTCCTATCTGAACCTCTACGTGTGCAACGGCGCGGTGATCGTCCCTCAAGCGGGCGGCGACAACGCCAACCTCGACCACGAGGCTCTCGAGCTCCTGAGCAAGGCGTTCCCTGCACGCCAGGTGATCGGGGTCTCGGGCTTGACCTTGGCCTATGGCGGCGGCGGTCCGCACTGCATCACCCAGCAGATCCCCGCTAGGACGAAGAGGCCATGAAGGTCATCACGGGAGCACCCGGTCCTTCCCACGCCCGAGTCCACCCACCCACAAGGCTGCCGCTGCGCGTCGGGGCCGTCCAGCAGCGCTGGCACCAAGATCCCGACGAGCACCGAGCGGCCCTGGCTGAAGGGATCAAGACAGCCGCTGCTCATGGCGCCCGCTTGATCTGTCTCCAAGAGCTCACCTTGAGCAGCTACTTCGCCGTCACCCCACAGGGCCCTCGACCGGGCGTGATGCCTGAGCCTCTCGAGGGAGGACCGACCACCTCGTTCGCCGCACAGATGGCCCGCGAGACGGGGGCCTACGTGCACGCCTCGCTGTGGGAGGAGCGGCCAGGACAGCCCCTCGGCTTCAACACCGCGGTGGTGATGGCACCTGATGGGACCCTTGCCATCAGGACGCGCAAGCTCCACATCCCGATCACCGCGGGCTACTACGAGGACCGGTACTTCGCACCCGGCCCGCCAGGACCCGACGCCTTCCACACCTTGGACATCGGCGACGCCACCTTCGGCTTCCCCACCTGCTGGGATCAGTGGTTCCCGGAGCTGGCGAGGGCCTACTCACTCGCCGGAGCGGCCGTGCTCGTCTACCCGACGGCCATCGGGTCCGAGCCGGAGCACCCGGACTTCGACACCGAACCGCTCTGGGAGAAGGTGATCATCGCCAACGGCATCACCAACGGCACCTTCATGGTGGCGATCAACCGCTTCGGCGTCGAGGGGCCCCTCTCGTTCTACGGCTCGTCGTTCATCTCCGACCCCTACGGCACCAAGCTGGTCCAAGCCCCGCGGGACGAGCCCGCCGTGCTCATCGCCGACCTCGAGCTCGAGCAGCGGAGCGAGTGGCTCAGCCTCTTTCCCTTCCTCGCCACGCGCCGGCCCGACGCCTACGAGCCGCTGGTGAACTCACCAGGCGAACCTGATACGTGAAGAGAGCTCGCGGTCGACCACACACACCACGAAGTCGCTCTGATCGACACGCGGACGGCGGCCCACCGAGGGAGCGTCGGCATCAGGAGGGCGCGACCCCCCGAAGGACGATGCCCGCGCGACGACGAAGCGTGTCTCGAAGCCATGTTCCAGAGCGATCACCCGATCCCCAACGGGTGATCGCCTCCACGCTGCAGATGAGCAACATCGCGCCAGCATCCTCCACGTCGGTCTGCTCATCGAGCTCTCCTCGCTCCTTGCCGTAGCTGACGAGTGCCTCGAAGGCAGCCCCCGTCGAGCGCGCCAGCGTCATCGGGCGCTCACCCGAGCGAACCTGAAATCCCAGGGCACCGGAGCGCACAGCAACGGCTTTCGGTGTCTGGGCGACTCGCCGCGCCACCGAGGCCATGACGCGGTCCACCAGGGGGCCCAGCGCTTCGCCGCGGGTGATGCCCGCGTCGACCTCGCTGTTGAGGTGCGCGGCGAGCTGCGCTCCCATCTCCAAGAGGAGCTCGTCTTTGTTGGCGAAGTGGAAGTAGAAGGTCCCTCGGCTCACCCCAGCCGCTCGGGCGATGTCGGCCGACGTGGTTGCCTCATAGGCCTGCTCGAAATCTCCAGCTCCCCAGAGCTCGCGTGCAGCGTCGGTGAGCGCCCGACGCGTGTCCTTCGATCGAGTGTTGAGCAGCATCGCCCGCTTGCGGGGCGTGACGCTCTGGCTGAGCGAGGTCACGAAGCAGCGACCGTCCAGTCATCGAGGTTGACCCCGAGATCCGCCAGCTCACGCTCAGCCCAGAACAGCCGACCCGTGTACTCCATGGGGTCGGCGCACGAGGCGAAGTAGGCGAGCATCCGCGCCGGGATCTCCATCGGGACAGCCACGCTGTCGTCGAGGCCAGCTTCTTCGACCCGGATCGCCACGAGCTCGGTGGCCACCAGACCCGGATGCATGCCGATCACGGCGATGCCTTTGCGAGCCAGCTCTGGGGCCAGCACGTTGCCAAGTCGATCGAGTGCACGTTTGCTCGAGTAGTAGCCAGGGACCGAGAGGCTGAAGTCGCCCACGCTCTCGAGCTTGGGTGGCTCCTCTGGCTCTCGGAACACCTCGCCGCTGCCCGTGCTGAGGTTGAGGATGCGGCCGCCACCTCGGCGCTCCATGATCGGCACGACGAGCTGCATGAGCGTGAAGGGTGCGTGGAGGTTGACGTCGAACTGATAGAGCCACTCGTCTCGACTCAGCTCCAAGAACCGCTTGGACCAGATCTCACCCGTGGTCGCAGCCGCGTTGTTGATGAGCACGTCAACGCCGCCGAAGCGCTCGACTGCTCCGTCGACCAGAGCCGAGAGGTCATCGACGTCAGCCAGGTCGGTCTGGACGGCGATGGCCTGAGCACCAAGGTCTTCGATCTGGGCGAGCGTCTCGTTCAGGGTGCCGGGCAGCTTCCTGTCTGGCTCCACCGTCCGCGCGGCCAGGACCAGGTGGGCGCCACGTCGTGCGAACGTCTGCGCCGCCTGTCGTCCGACCCCTCTGCTCGCCCCCGTGATGACCACGACCTTGCCCGCAAGATCGAGCTCTTCTTGTCGTTCCATCGTGTCCCCCCGATTTGATCACTGTTCAAGTCAAAATATCACAGGGCGGCTCCCGCGCACCTGGGCTAGACCCGTGACGGCACAGCGAGCAGCGACGGAAGGATGTGGGGGATGGCGACGTTTGTCTTGGTCCATGGGGGAGGTCACGGAGGTTGGTGCTACCAACCTGTCGCTCGACTGCTGCAGGAGGAGGGCCACGTGGTCTACGCCCCCTCTCTGACAGGGCTGGGCGACCGCTCGCACCTCTTGAGTGGCTCGGTCGACCTTGCAACGCACGCCAGAGACATCGCTTCGCTCATCGAGTTCGAGGATCTCAGCGAGGTGATCTTGGTCGGTCACAGCTACGGCGGGATGGTGATCACGGGAGCGGCAGATCTGATCGCCGAGCGCGTCGGCAAGCTGGTGTTCCTCGACGCTGCCACGCCCAAGAA
>Ga0075017_100001097_pt1 | contig 16234 bp, 17 predicted proteins | sample AleBraG_ABR_2012_FD_71475 | JGI IMG/M metagenome (GOLD analysis project Ga0075017, IMG submission 71475) | Freshwater sediment microbial communities in response to fracking from Pennsylvania, USA - Alex Branch Run_MetaG_ABR_2012 | ecosystem: Environmental > Aquatic > Freshwater > Creek >... | reverse complement strand
CCCAGGTACCCCGCCGCGTACGCCTCGTCGACTGCTGCCTGCAGCCGGCGGACGACCTGGACGACCTCTCCGCGGACGTAGATGAACGCGTGGTTGCACCGGATCGCGAACGATGCGATCGCCACACCCTCGAGGAGCAGGTGTGGATCGGCGAGCATCAACGGGATGTCCTTGCACGTGCCCGGCTCGGACTCGTCGGCGTTGACGACCAGGTAATGCGGCTTGCCGTCGCCCTGCGGAATGAATCCCCACTTCATGCCGGTCGGGAAGCCTGCCCCGCCGCGGCCGCGCAGCCCCGAGTCCTTGACGACCTGAATGATCTCGTCCGGATGCTTGCCGAGAGCGGAGCGAAGCGCCTGGTAGCCGTCGTGTCGTTCGTACGCGCCCAGCGTGAACGAGTCGGGCTCGTCCCAGAACTCGCTCAGGACGGGAGTCAGTCGCACGTCAGCCCTCGCCGTCGTTCGCCGAGCGGTTCGCGCCGTCTGCAGCGGCGGATGCCTTGCCGTCCGCCTCGAGCTTGTCCTTGGCGTCTGCTTCGGCCGTTTCCTTTGCGATTCGCAGGCCGACCAACGTCGCGGGCCCGGCCTGTGGCCCTTCCGCGCCGCGCCCGTCGGGAAATCCGGCCAGAACCCGCTCTACTTCCCGGAACGAACACACGACGCCACCGCGTGTCGACGTGACCTGTTCTCCGGCCCTAAGCGAATCGACGAGGTCGCGGGCGCTGCTCGGCGTCTGGTTGTCGAAGAACTCCCAGTTGACCATGACCACCGGCGCATAGTCGCAGGCCGCGTTGCACTCGATGTGCTCGAGGGTCAACACGCCGTCGGGCGTCGTCTCGTCGTTGCCGACGCCGAGATGCTCCTTCAACGACTCGAAGATGGCGTCGCCACCCATGACGGCGCACAGCGTGTTGGTACAGACGCCCACGTGGTAGTCGCCGACCGGCCGGCGCTTGTACATCGAGTAGAAGGTGGCAACGGCTGAGACCTCGGCCGCGGACAGGCCGAGCATGTCGGCGCAAAGCTCGATGCCGCCGGCTGTGACATACCCGTACTCGGCCTGGACGAGATGCAGCATCGGCAACAACGCGGACTTCGGCTTCGGATAGCGCGCGATGATGGCGCGCATCTGGTCCTCGATGGCCACCGCCGCCTCGCCCGGATCGGTGCTGTGCTGCACGGTCATCAGCGGTCCACCCCGCCCATGACCGGGTCGATGCTGGCGACGGCAGCGATGACGTCGGCCACCATGCCGCCCTCGCACATCGCCGCGGTCGCCTGCAGGTTGGTGAACGACGGATCGCGAAAATGCACCCGGTACGGACGGGTGCCGCCGTCGGAGACGACGTGAACGCCGAGTTCGCCGCGCGGCGATTCGACCGCCGCGTACGCCTGGCCCGCCGGAACGTGGAAGCCCTCGGTCACGAGTTTGAAGTGGTGGATCAGGGCCTCCATCGACTCGCCCATGATGTGGCGGATGTGGTCGAGAGAATTTCCGAGACCGTCCGAACCGAGTGCGAGCTGCGCCGGCCACGCGATCTTCTTGTCCTCGACCATCACCGGGCCGGGCCGCAGCCGATCGAGACACTGCTCGACGATCTTCAACGACTCGGTCAGCTCGCCGAGCCGGATCAGGAACCGGCCGTACGCGTCGCAGGTCGGTTGAGTGAGCACGTCGAACTCGTAGTTCTCATATCCGCAGTACGGCTGGCTCCTTCGCAGGTCGTGCGGCAGCCCCGTCGCGCGCAGGATCGGGCCGGTCATGCCCAGCGCCGCGCAGCCGGCGAGATCGAGATAGCCGATTCCCTCGGTGCGCTGCTTCCAGATCCCGTTGTCCACCAACAGGTCCGCGGTGTCCTTGAAGTTCTTGCGCAGCAACTTCAAGCTCTCCGCGATGCTGTCCACCGCGCCGGACGGGAGATCCTGCGCGACTCCACCCGGCCGGATGTACGCGTGATTCATGCGCAGGCCGGTGACCAGCTCGAACAAGTCCAGGACGGTCTCCCGCTCGCGGAAGCCGAAGATCATGGCGCTCAGCGCACCGAGCTCCATGCCGCCGGTCGCCAGCGCGACGAGGTGTGACGAGACCCGGTTGAGTTCCATCATCAGCACCCGGATGACGGTTGCCCGCTCGGGAATCTGATCGGTGATTCCCAGCAGCTTTTCTACGGCGAGGCAGTACGCGGTCTCGTTGAACAGCGGCGCGAGGTAATCCATGCGGGTGACGAAAGTGACTGCCTGGGTCCAGTTCCGGTATTCGAGATTCTTCTCGATCCCGGTGTGCAGGTAGCCGATCCCGACCCTGGCTTCGGTGACCGTCTCACCGTCGAGTTCGAGGATCAGGCGGAGCACTCCGTGCGTCGACGGATGCTGCGGGCCCATATTCACCACGACCCGGCCGGCGTGCTCCTCCGCGACCCCGGTGACCAGCGTGTCCCAGTCCTGGCCCGTGACCGTGAAGACGGTGCCCTCGGTGGTCTCTCGGGAGCCTGCGAATTCAGCCGGGTCCGGATCGCCCGCCCCCGGGGTGCTTCCGGTATAGGTGACGTTGTCGGTGGTAGTCATCAGGTGTAGGACCTCCGCTGGTCAGGCGGTGGGATCTCGGCGCCCTTGTACTCGACGGGGATGCCTCCGAGCGGGTAGTCCTTGCGCTGCGGATGGCCGGGCCAGTCGTCCGGCATCATGATCCGGGTCAGCGCGGGATGCCCGTCGAAGATGATCCCGAAGAAGTCCCACGTCTCACGCTCGTGCCAGTCGGCGGTCGGATAGACGGCAACGATGCTCGGCAGATGCGGATCATCGTCGGGAACCGAGACCTCGACGCGAACCCGACGATTGTGCGTGATCGACAAGAAGTGATAGACGGAATGCAGCTCGCGCCCGGCCTGCTCGGGGAAGTGGACGCCGCTCACGCTCATGCACATCTCGTACCGGAGCGCCGGGTCGTCGCGCAGCGCGCGGACGAATCCCAAGAGGTGTTCTCGCCGGACGTGAAATGTGATCTCGTCACGGTCGACCACGACTGCTTCGACGGCCGGGCCGTAGTCCGCGAACGCGCGAGCCAATTCGTCGGCCACCTCGTCGAAACCGTGACCGTACGGACGTGCCGTGGCGCCGGGAAGGGCGACCACGCGACGCAGACCGCCGTAGCCCGACGTGTCGCCGCCGTCGTGGGCGCCGAACATCCCGCGACGGAACCCGACGACCTCACCGTGCGCGAATTCGGGCCGCGCGGCGGCTTCGACATGGTCTTCCAACCCCGAGGGCAGGTCGGACACCATCCGCTCTGGCAGCGGCGAACCGGCGGCGTCGGACTTCGCCGGCTGGGTCGGCTCCGACCGATCGGTCATCGCAGCAGGCCCGTCATGTCCGACGTGGGGGTCGCCTCGAGCGCCGCGGCTTCCAGCGCCCGCACCTCGCGCTTGCGGTTGGAGCCGAGCTTCGTGTCCATGATTCCGTCGTGGATCTTGAGAATGGCGTCCATCAGCATCTCCGGCCTCGGCGGGCAGCCGGGCAGGTACATGGTCACCGGCACGACGTGGTCCACGCCCTGCACGATCGCGTAGTTGTTGAACATGCCGCCCGACGAGGCGCAGACGCCCATCGCGAGTACATACCGCGGCTCCGGCATCTGGTCGTAGATCTGGCGCAGGACGGGAGCCATCTTCTGGCTGACCCGTCCGGCCACGATCATCAGGTCGGCCTGCCTGGGCGATGCGCGGAAAACCTCCATGCCGAAGCGGGCCAGGTCGTAGCGGCCGGCTCCGGTCGCCATCATCTCGATGGCGCAGCAGGCCAGCCCGAAAGTCGCCGGCCACAGCGAGCTCTTGCGCGCATAGCCGGCGAGTTTCTCCACCGACGTCAGCAGGATGCCGCTCGGCAGCTTCTCTTCGAGTCCCATCGAACTTCCGTCCTCCCGACCCTCAGTCCCAGTCGAGTCCGCCACGGCGCCAGACGTACGCGTAAGCGACGCCGAGCGCGGCGATGAACAGGACCATCTCGACCAGACCGAACACGCCGAGCCGGTCGAAAGCCACCGCCCAGGGGTAGAGGAAGACGATTTCGATGTCGAAGATGATGAAGAGCATGGCGGTCAGGTAGTACTTCACCGAGAAGCGGCCGCCGCCCATCGGCTGGGGCGTCGGCTCGATGCCGCACTCGTACGCGTCGAGCTTGGCCCGGTTGTAACGCTTGGGGCCGGACAGCGACCCCGCGACGACCGAGAAGACCGCGAAGCCGCCGGCGAGCACAGCCAGAAAGATGATCGGAACTGCGGCATTCACGACCGAGGACCCCCTTCCCAGGATCGGTCCGACAATGACTCGAACCAGTGCCCGAACAACTGATGCACCAGCGGCGACGCGCCCGACCGGCCACCGGGCTTCCTCATCCTAGGACCGGCTCCGGCACCTCCCGAGGCGGCCCGCTGCGCGCGGTTCATGCCGCCGGGGTGAGCCGGTTGAATGCGTTGATCAAGCGGTCCATCGAGTCCCCGCCGCGCTCGTCGGTCAGGTTGGCAAGCAGCTTGAGGGTGAACCGCATGAGGGTCGGGTGAGTCAGCCCGCGCTGGGTCGCCAACCGCATGACCTCGGGGTGCCCGATCGCTCGCACGAACAGTCTCCCGAGTGTGTAGTAGCCGCCATAGACGTGCTTGAGCGTCTGTGGATAGGTCGCCAGCACCCGCTCGCGTCCGGTGCCGTCAGGGCGGGCGAGGGCTTGGACGATGACCTCGGCGGCGAGCTGCGCCGACTCCATCGCGTAGGCGATCCCCTCGCCGTTGAACGGATTGACCATGCCGCCCGCGTCGCCGACGAGCAACAGCCCGCGGCCGTAGTGCGGCTGCCGGTTGAACCCCATCGGCAGCGCCGCACCGCGGACCGGCGCGGTCATCGTCTCGTCGCGGTAGCCCCACTCCGCGGGAGTGCTGGCCAACCAGCCGCGCAGCAACGATCGGTAGTCGACGTGCTGGAAAGCCTTGCTGGTGTTCAGAATCCCCAGGCCGACATTCGACGTCCCGTCGCCCATCCCGAACGCCCACCCGTAGCCGGGAAGCAGCCGGGGCGGATCAGCCGAGAAGTCCCACAACTCGAGCCACGACTCTAACCAGTTGTCCTCGTGGCGCGGGCTCTTGAAGTACGTGCGGACGGCGACGCCCATCGGCCGGTCCGACCGAGGGCGCAGCCCCAGGGCCAGCGACAACCGCGAGGAGTTCCCGTCGGCCGCGACGACCAGCGGCGCGCGGTAGGACGTCTCCGGCCCCTTGCGACCGTCGTCGTCGATCGTGCGAGCGGTGACGCCGACCACCCGTCCGGATCTTTCGTCGATCACCGGACCGCTGACAGCCGTTCGCTCGTGCAGCCGGGCACCTGACTTCTGCGCAGTACGGGCGAGCATTTCGTCGAAATCGGTCCGGCGACGAACCAGACCGTAGGACGGGTAGCCGGCCAGGTCCGGCCATTCGATCTCGAGCTGGTGGCCGCCACCGAGGATGCGCAGCCCGCGGTTGTGCAGCCAGCCGGCTTCGGGCGAGACGTCCACACCCATCCCGATCAGCGACTTGACCGCTCGCGGAGTCAACCCGTCGCCGCACACCTTCTCGCGCGGGAAGGCTGTCTTCTCCAGCAGCAGCACGTCGAGGCCGGCGCGGGCCAGGTGGCAGGCGGCCGTCGAGCCGGCGGGGCCGGCGCCGACGACGATTACATCCGCGTCAGCTTTCGACCCGACGTCTGCCGGCACCGCTGCACCTCGATCCAAGATCCGCTGGCCGCAACCACGAGCATCACGCACGAACTCCGCGCGCCCGGGCTGCGTGCCCAGATAGTGAAAACCCTAGATTGTGAAAACGTTCACGAGCCTGGTTCCTATCGTACTGACTGAGCGCCGGCCACCGCACGGGTCGCCCGGTGCAGGGCGACGATCCCGCCAGACAGGTCGCGCCAGCCGACCCGATGCCAGCCGGCTGCGCCGATGACCGCCGCGAGCGCCGGTTGGTCCGGCCACGCGCGGATCGACTCGCCGAGGTAGACGTACGCTTCGGGCTCGCTCGAGACGCGAGCGGCCACTGCCGGCAGCGCCCGCATCAGGTACTCCATGTAAACGGTGCGCACCGGAGCCCAGGTCGGGCTGCTGAACTCGCACACCACGAGCCGGCCACCGGCAGCGGTCACCCGCGCGAGTTCGGCCAGCGCGGCCCCCGGATCAGCGACGTTGCGTAGACCGAACGAGATCGTGACCGCATCGAAGGAGCCGTCAGCGAACGGCAGGCCGAGCGCGTCGCCCGCCACGAAGCGCAACTCCGGTTGACGGCGCCGTCCGACCCGAAGCATGCCGAGCGAGAAATCGCAGGCGACGACGTGCGCGCCGGCCTGGGCGAACGGCAGGCTGCTCGTGCCGGTGCCGGCCGCCAGATCGAGGATCCGCTCGCCCGGCTGCGGCGCCACGGCACGGAGGACTGCCCGTCGCCAGAGCCGGTCCTGGCCGAGCGACAACACGTCGTTGCTCAGGTCGTAACGCTCGGCGACGGTGTCGAACATCGCGGCGACCTCGTCCGGTCGCCGATCGAGGCTGGCTCGGGTCACGCCGGCCAGTCTGTCAGCCGATCAATGGCAGTTCTTCACCATCCACAGCGCGATGCCGCCGATCGCCTTGCCGAACGTGAGCCCGTACCTGGCGGTCAACTCGGCTCGCAGTGCGTTGACGCTCGCGCCCGAGCCCACCTCGTTCGCCACGTGGTCCAGAGCGTTCGCAATCGTCCCCACGTCCCCCGCGACTGCGGCCGGGCTTCCCATCGTCCGTAGATCGTTCGCGGCTGCGTGGGCCAGAGCCGCAGCTTCCTGTCGCGTCGTCGGTCGCTTGTCCAACGACTTGCCGACCGTCTGGAACCGGGTGCAGAACCCGGTACCTTCGACGATCTTCACCGAACCACCGCCCGAGCCCACGGTTGCCGCGGCACCGTGGGACCCGAGCAACCCCGAGCTACCGCACGACGACAGGGCGAGGACAGCCAGAACCGCTACAACGAGCACGGATTGCCGAACCAGGCTTCGCAGTGCTCGGTTCATGGGCCCTCCCTGATGGGGACTGGTGCGCCGACTACTAAGGGCATGAAACGGCTGTCCGGGCGAGACCATGGCGCCCGGTGGTGCAGCTGTGGATGCCCATCCTGAAGCGCAGAGCGCGGCGACCTCCACCTTGATACACGGCTTCGGTGGGCGCGAGCCATTCGTCCAGCCGGTCGTCTCGGGCTTGGCGGTCTGTCGTTTGCGCCGGCGAAGCGCCCCGTACGCTGTCGATCGTGTCGACTGCCGCCGTGTCCACGCCGATGACGGCACGAACGCTCGCCGTGGAGGACAACCCCGAACTGCTCGGCTGCCTACCGGACGGTGACCACACGTTCGCCTGGGTACGGGAAGGTGAAGGGCTGGTCGGCTGGGGCGAGGTCGCCCGCGTCGAGCTGACCGGCCCCGATCACTTCTCCGCCGCGGCACGGTGGTGGGAGCTGACCCGGGCGGCGCTGGACATCGACGATGCCGTCGGCGTACCCGGAACGGGCCCGATCGCGTTCGCGTCGTTCGCTTTCGATGGCCGCGCCGCCACCTCGGTCGTCGTGGTTCCCCGGGTGCTCGTCGGGCGTCGAGCCGGTCGTTCGTGGATCACCGTGCTGGATGCCGCGGACCACCCGGCGCCGCCGATCTCGGCACCCGCCGCGATCCCGCAAGCGCCGTCGGATGTGCACTACAGCGAGGGCTCGCGCAGCGCTGTCCAGTGGCAAGCGGCGGTGGCAGAGGCGGTCCGGCGCATTTCGAACGGAGACCTCGACAAGGTCGTCCTCGCCAGAGACCTGGTCGCGACCGCGTCGGCGGCGGTCGACCAGCGCTATCTCTTGCGCGAACTCGCCGGCCACTACCCGTCCTGCTGGACATTCGCCGTCGACGGTCTGGTCGGCGCCACCCCCGAGCTGCTGATCCGGCGCACCGGGTCACAGGTCGTCTCGCGCGTCCTCGCAGGGACGGTCAACCGTCTCGGCGACGACGTCGCGGACGGCGCTCTGGCCGACGCGTTGCTGGATTCGGACAAGGATCTGGCCGAGCACCGGATCGCCGTCCGGTCAGTCGCGGCGGCGCTCGCGGACCACTGTGACGAACTCGACGTCCAGGCGAGCCCGCGCATCCTGCGCCTGCCGAACGTTCAGCATCTGGCGACGGATGTGAGCGGCCGGCTCGGCGACAATGCCACCGTGCTGGACCTCGCGCGGTCCCTGCATCCGACCGCCGCGGTATGCGGAACTCCGACCGACGTCGCGCTCGACCTGATTCGCGAGCTGGAAGGCATGGACCGCGGCCGCTATGCGGGTCCGGTCGGTTGGCTGGGTGCGGACGGCGACGGTGAACTCGGAATCGCGTTGCGCTGCGCCGAGGTCGCCGGACGGCGCGTGCGCCTGTTCGCCGGTTGCGGCATCGTGGCCGGATCCGACCCGATGTCCGAGCTGGCCGAAGCACAAGCGAAGTTCGTGCCGATCCGCGACGCGCTGGGCGTCTAACCGTCCGCTGGCGGGCCCGACCCCGACTCGCCGAGCACCGCACGGACTGCGTCGGAGATTTCTGCCGATACGGCCCGCACGTCCTCGCGAGAGGTCCGGATGCTGACGACCTGGAAACCTGCTCTGGGGTCGGTCGCGACAGCGACCAGTTCGTCGGCGGTCGATACCCGGGTGAACGCCGTTGCAGTTGCACCGCAGAGCGCGGCGAGATCGACCCCGTGCGGCGTACCGAAGATTCGTTCGAACGCCGTCCGGTACTGCTCGTTTCCTTGCTCCAGCAACCCGAAAATGCCGCCGCCCGCATTGTCCAGAACCACAATCGTGAGGCGCGGGCGCGGTTCGTCGGGTCCCGCCACGAGTCCGCCCGAATCGTGCAGGAACGTCAGATCCCCGATCAGCGCGAACGCCGGGCCGCCGCCGAGCTCTTGCCAAGCGAGAGCGGAGCCGTACGCCGCGGACACCGTGCCGTCGATGCCGGCGGCACCGCGGTTCGCAACCACGGTGACGCCTTCGCGCGGCACGGCAGCGGCCAAATGCCGCACTGGTAAGGACGACCCGGCGAACAAGAGCGACCCGGCAGGAAGCGCAGCATGCAGCGCTGTGGCGATCGCCAGTTCGACGGATCCAGGTCGAGCCGAGCGATCGGCCAGCACCTTCTCGACCGCGGCGCTGGCGGCGGCGTCGGCCGCTTGCCAAGCCGCCAACCACGACGGGTCGACCGTCGGACGGTGCCCGGCCTGAACCGGAACGGCGGGAAGAACACGTGTGGCAGTCCGAGCCGGATCGGCCCAGCGAGCGCGACCCGGCACGACGTCGATCGGCGTGCCGGCGCCGGCGCGGGACAGCAACGCCTGCACCTCGCGGTGCAACGTCGGTCGGCCGACCACCAGGATCCGTTCGGGCGCGTGCGCTTCGACGAAGCCGGGCATCCCCAGCAGCAACGACCCGTGCCGGAGTACCGCGGGCCCGGTGCGGGCGTTTGCCGTCGGCTCCGCCACGAGCGGCCATCCGCGGCTCTCGGCGAGCGCGACCGCGGCGGCGCCCATCGTCGCGGACGCGTCCCCGGCGATGACCAGCGTCCTGGCCGGCAAGTCGTCAGCCGCGGGCGCGATCGGGGACGGCGCTGGCACGACCGCAGTCCAGGGTCGGCCGCCGGACCTGCCTTCGAGCGGTTCGAGCCACCTGCCGTCAGCCGGCGTCAACGGCTCTCGAAACGCGACGTTCAGATGGACCGGCCCGGGATCGTTCGTCAGCACGCCGCGAGCGCTCGCGAGGGCGCGGCACACGATCGACCGCCAGTACGCGTTCTGGCCGGCTTGCTCGGTCGCCGGACCCACCTCGTGAAACGCCCGCACGGCCCGGCCGTACAGATTGGTCTGGTCCACCGTCTGGTTAGCGCCCGATCCGCGCAACTCGGCGGGTCGGTCGGCCGTGACGACGACCAGCTCGACGCCCGCCTCGGAGGCCTCCAGCACCGCCGGGTGCAGGTTCGCGGTAGCGGTCCCCGACGTCGTCACGACCGGGACCGGCCGGCCCGACACTTTCGCCAACCCCAGCGCCAGGAATCCCGCGGACCGCTCGTCGATTCGCACGTGCAACCGCAGCCGGCGCGCCCGGTCGGCGTCGTACAGGGCGAACGCCAGCGGACCGGAGCGCGAGCCCGGCGCCAGCACCGCCTCAGTCACTCCGCAGCGAACGAGCTCGTCGACTATCACGCGGGCCGCTGCCGTCGATCCGTTCATCGCCTCCGGCTGTGAACTCATCGGCTGCCCGGCCCGACCAGCTGACTTTCGACAAGAGCGCGATACGTCGACTCGAGGCGGCGATGCCACCACTGAACGCGTTCCGGCTCGGCCGCAGCGAATTCGACCAGCGACGGCGCCGGAATCCGTCGGCCCACCCGGATGACTCCCTCGTCCGGAAGCACCCTGTCGGTCACGATGTCGCGATCCAACAGCCGCCCCGAGCCGAGCCCGCACGCGTAGGGCAGTTGCGGCAGCGCCGCGGCCAGCGCCGCTCCGGCGGCCAGACCGATCGAACTGTCGAGTGCGCTCGAGACGACGGCAGGCAGACCCGCGCGTTCGGCGACGCGCAGCGCACGCTTCACGCCGCCGAGTGGCGCCACCTTCACGATCACGACGTCCGCGGCTTCGCGCAGGCCGGCAACGGCGTCGGGATCCGCGGCCTTGCGCACGCCTTCGTCTACGGCGACAGGAATATCCACGAGCCTGCGAAGCCGGGCCAGATCGGCCAGCGTCGCGCACGGCTGTTCGACGTACTCGAGCCCGAACGGCGACAGCTCCCGAACAGCGTCGAGAGCTTCAATCACCGTCCATGCCCCGTTGGCGTCCACGCGGACGCGACCCCCTACTCCGAGTTCGTCGAGTGCGCGGCGAACTGCGGCGACCCGCGCCACGTCGTCGTCGAGCGTCTGGCCCGGCTCGGCTACCTTGACCTTCGCCGTACGGCAGCCTCCGCTGTCCTGAACGAGCCGGGCAGCTTCGGCCGGCGGGACGGCAGGGACGATGGCGTTGACCGGGATCGTCGCGCGGACCGGCGTGGGCCAGTCGCCCCAGCCGGCCTCGATCGCGGCGGCCAACCAGCGGGCGGACTCGGCGGCCTCGTATTCGACGAATGGTCCCCACTCGGCCCACCCGGCCGGGCCGTCGAAGAGCATGACCTCTCGCACGGCGATCCCTCTGAATCGCGTCGTCAACGGGAGGCTGACCACCCGTGCCGACGCCCCCAGGGCGGCCAGGGACGGGTCGTCCGTCGTGGCCTTGCTCACCACGGGCTCACCACCGACTCACCACCGACTCACCTAGGGCCACCCATGGATTGCTTCTACGGCCGCCGCGGGAACTGGCTGAAATCGGGGTCGCGATGCTGCTGGTACGCGTTCCGTCCCTCCTGCGCTTCTTCGGTCAGATAGAACAGCAGCGTCGAATCTCCGGCAAGCTGCTGGATCCCGGCAAGGCCGTCGTCCGCCGCGTTCAGGCTCGCCTTCAGCAACCGCAGAGCGAGCGGGGAATGCTGCACGATCCGCCGACACCAGGTGACGGTCTCCTCCTCCAACTCGACGAGCGGGACGACGGCGTTGACCAGGCCCCATTCGAGTGCTTGCGCAGCGTCGTACTGCCGGCAGAGGAACCAGATCTCCCGAGCACGCTTCTGGCCGATCTGGCGCGCGAGCAGTCCGGATCCGTAACCGCCGTCGAATGAGCCGACGCGCGGCCCGGTCTGCCCGAAACGCGCATTGTCCGCCGCGATCGTGAGGTCGCAGACGACGTGCAACACGTGACCGCCGCCGATGGCGTAACCGGCGACCATGGCGACCACTGGTTTCGGCGTGCGCCTGATCTGTACCTGCAGGTCGAGAACGTTCAGCCGTCCGATTCCCTTGCGGGCCACCGCATCGTCGCCGATGTAACCGTCGTCCCCGCGGATCATCTGATCGCCGCCGGAGCAGAACGCGAAATCGCCCGCACCGGTCAGGATCACGGCGCCGACGGTGTCGTCGTCGCGCGCGAGCTCCAGCGCCCGGGACAGCTCGAAGAGCGTCTGCGGCCGGAAGGCATTTCGTTTCTCCGGCCGGTTGATCGTGATCTTGGCAATGCCTTCGCCGACGGCGGTGGCGTACTCGATGTCGGTCCAGTCGCCGGCCCGCGTCCAGTCGGCACCGGGCCGGATCGTGTTTCGAGCGGGGTCGCCACCGTCGTCGAGGCGGGGAGGGTTGGTCAGAGTCACGGCCGACAGACTAGAGCGCGCCGCGAACCCGTAGCCGATCCAGTGGCGCGGATCCACAGCGCGGCGTCTTCCGCGACGCTGTCCACACCTGCCGCGCCGCAGCCGGTGGGTACCCACCGAGCCGTCTTAGCGTCAACGGAATGACACCACCGGTTCCGGCGCATCTACCGTCGGCGAGACTGTCGGCTCTGCCTCCGCCGGCAGCGGCGGCCGGTCGCCCGCACGAGTCAGCAAGCGGTCGAGCGCCGGCGAGCCTTGCGGCCACCATCGCGGCGATGCCGCAGACGCAGCGACCCCGCGAGCGGATGTTGACCGTCGGCGCCGACGCATTGTCGGACGCCGAATTGCTGGCAGTCCTGCTCGGAACCGGTGGCCCCGGGACGAACGCGCTCCGGCTCGCCCATGTCCTGCTCAACGACTTCGGCGGCCCGGACGGGTTGTGCCGGGCCGAGCCCCAAGAGTTGACCCGACATGCCGGGGTCGGCCCGGCCAAGGCTTTGCGACTGGTCGCGGCGTTCAAGCTTGCCGAGCGCCTGGGTAAACCCGATCACCGGTCGGAAGTCAGGTCGACGGCCGATCTGGCCCAAGTCGTCAGGCCGTGGCTGGCCAATGCGCGGCGTGAGCGGGTCGTGCTGGTCGTCTGCGACGGCGCGCTTCGTCTCAAACGAGCCTTCGTCCTGACCGAAGGTTCTAGCGACGAGTGCCTGCTGCCGGTCCGCGAGGTCCTCACGGCGGTCCTGCAACACGACGGCGCCGCGTTCGCTGTGGCGCACAACCATCCGTCCGGCCGACTGGAGCCGAGCCAGGCCGATTCGGATGTCACCGCTTCGCTGCTCACCGGCGCCGAGGCTGTCGACCTCGACTTTCTCGGGCACCTGATCGTCGCCGGACAGCGATGGACCACGTGTCCGGTGCCCGTGATGCCGTTCTCTACGCTGGACAAGCCATGACCCCACGCATTCTGCTCGGGCTCGACGCGGCGCCCGGCACGGTGCCAACGTGGATGGCCGCACTACCGCACGCTCTGGCCGCGGACGGCCCGGCCCTGCTGCCCCTCCCGGACGGTCCTCGCTCGCTGCGGGACCGCCTCGTCGCCGACCTCCGTGCCAACGATCCGAAGGCACCGGTGGACCCCGACGGCGCAGGCGGCGCCCGTGTCGCACTCGTGGTTCCCACCTCTGGATCGACCGGGATGGCCAAGGGTGTGCAGCTCACCTCGGCGGCTCTGCTCGCATCGGCGGCCGGAACGCAGGCTCGCCTGGACGGACCAGGTACCTGGGTGCTGGCGTTGCCGCACACCCACATCGCCGGGCTGATGGTGCTGATCCGCTCGCTCGTGGCCGGAACCGAGCCGGTGGTCGTCCGCCTCGACGGCGGCTTTCGGCCGCAACAGTTCGCCGACGCGACCGCACAGGCGCTCGGCTCAGCCGGTGGACGGCCGCTCTACACCTCGCTCGTCCCCACGCAGCTCGATCGACTGCTCGACGCCTCGGTAGACCTCACGGGCTACTCGGCCGTCCTGGTCGGCGCCGCGGTCACGCCGAGCCCGTTGCTCGACCGCGCCCGGTCAGCCGGCGCTCGCATCGTCACCACCTACGGAATGACCGAGACCTGCGGCGGGTGCGTATACGAGGGCGCACCACTGAGCGGTGTGACTGTCGCCGTCGATGGTTCCGGGCGCGTGGTTCTCGGCGGCCTCACCTTGTTCTCGGGCTATCGGATGCAGCCCGAACTCACTGCGGCATGCACCGGCCCAGCGGGCGAGCTGGTGACCAACGATCTCGGGCGGCTCCATCCGGACGGACGGCTCGAGATTCTCGGACGTGCGGACGACGTGATCATCAGCGGTGGTGAGAATGTCGTGCCGAGCCCGGTCGAGGACGCCCTGCGCGCTCAACCGGGAGTGCGGCAGTGCGTCGTCGTCGGCGTCGCGGATCCGGAGTGGGGCCAGCGGGTCGTGGCCGTCGTCGAGATGGACGGTGTCGAGCCGGGACACTTGGCCGATGCCGCGACCGAGGACCTGCGGCGTGCGCTCAGATCGGAACTGCCTGCGGGATGGCTGCCCCGGCAAGTCGTGGTGACCGCGCGGCTTCCGATGCTTCCTTCCGGCAAACCCGACCCGGCGGCGGTCCGGGACCTGGCGCAAACGGCGCGCGAACGTGGCTAGCCCGGGTCAGTGGGTGCAAGGGGCCCGGCCACGGACGCTTCCAGCCGCCATCTCTCCGGTAATCGCCGGGACGGGGGTCGCAGCCGCACTTGACTCGTTCGACGGGTGGCGAGCGTTGGGCGCGCTCGCCGTTGCGCTGGCGCTGCAGATCGGCGTGAACTACGCGAACGACTACAGCGACGGCATCAGAGGCACTGATGCGGCCAGAGTCGGACCGCTGCGGCTGGTCGGATCCGGGCTCGCCGCCCCGACCACCGTCCGTGCCGCGGCGATTGCATCGTTCGCGGTCGCGGGACTGGTGGGACTTGTGCTGGCCGCGACGACTTCGTGGTGGCTCCTGCCCGTCGGGATCGCGTCCGTCGCCGCCGCCTGGCTCTACACCGGTGGACCGCGCCCGTACGGCTACCTGGGGCTCGGCGAAGTCTTCGTCTTCGTCTTCTTCGGCCTCGTCGCCGTATGCGGGACGGCATTCGTGCAGTACGGCTCGGTCACGCTGCTGTCAGTCCTGGTCGCCGTGCCGGTAGGACTGCTGGCCTGCGCGATCCTGGTGGCCAACAACCTCCGCGACATTCCGACCGATCGCGAGAGCGGCAAGTTGACGCTCGCGGTCCGGCTCGGTGATCGCAGGACGAGAACCAGTTATGTCCTGGCCGTCGTCATTCCGTTCGTGATGGCTGTCGTCGTCAGCGTCGACCAAGGCTGGTGGTGCCTGCTGGCGCTGGCGGCCGCTCCGTTGGCCGTCCGCCCGCTCAACACGATCCGATCGGGCGCCACCGGACCGGCCCTGGTGAGCGTTCTGCGGGACACCGGTCGGCTAGAGCTTGCCTTCGCCGTCCTTCTCGCTGTCGGCCTCTCGCTCACCTGAACCGCGCGCCCCGTCGTCGTCGTCGACGGCCTCATCGTCAACGTCCTCGGCAGTCAACCGCTCGTTGAATCGCTGGCGCATCCGGGCGGCTCGTTCGGTCACGAAAGCCGACATTGCATCCCGCTGACGGTTGAGCAGGACGAAGCTGAGCAGCCCGGAGACAACGAAGCCGACGGCGATCAACAGGATTCCGTGCATGCCCACGAGATACAGGAGCCCGAGACACGCGACGAAAATCCCTATCCGCGAAGCCGTGTAGAGGATGACCGGACTCACCCGTTGCATCTGACGATTGTCGCTCAGGCATCGGGAATCAGCCCATGCAGGTGCCAGGAATGCGACGTACTCTGCTAAGAGTCCGACCGCGCAGAAGGGTGACGGATCCAACAAGATGATCTTCATTGCATTGATGGCTCTGCTCAGCATCTGGGCGTTGGTTGATGTTGCGCGCACACCGGCCGAGATGGTCACGGCGCCGGGGAAGCTGCCTTGGGCGTTGCTCGTCGTCGTTCCGGCGATCGGCCCGCTCGCTTGGATGTTCGGTGGCCGGCGCGACACCCCGCTGCCGACGGCGGTACCGGTTCGCCCGGTCGCACCGGACGATGACCCCGACTTCTTGCGCGGCCTCGACGATCATCCGGAGGACTGAGCCGGCCGAGCCTGCGACTGCCGACCGCTTACCGGCGCGTGATCAGGCCCGCTACTTGTTCGGCAGGCCGCCGTACGAGTGCAGCCCGCTGAAGAAGATGTTGACGCCGAAGTAGTTGAACAGGAAGCACGACAGCCCGGCGACGGCGATGTACGCGGCCTTGCGACCCTTCCAGCCGGCCGTCGCCCGGGCGTGCAGGTAACAAGCGAACGCGAGCCAAGTGATCAAAGCCCAGGTCTCTTTCGGATCCCAGCTCCAGTACTTGCCC
>Ga0075017_100001095_pt1 | contig 16262 bp, 15 predicted proteins | sample AleBraG_ABR_2012_FD_71475 | JGI IMG/M metagenome (GOLD analysis project Ga0075017, IMG submission 71475) | Freshwater sediment microbial communities in response to fracking from Pennsylvania, USA - Alex Branch Run_MetaG_ABR_2012 | ecosystem: Environmental > Aquatic > Freshwater > Creek >... | reverse complement strand
ACATCCGTGAGTAACTTCTCGAACCCACGCCTGTGCAGGACGCGACTCACATAGAGTCGCGCAGGTCTCAGCGGCGTTGAATTGCCCGCACGCCGAGCCACACGGTGCCTCCGACGACCGCGACGGCTCCGGCCACGAGGCCAACGAGAGCCAGCGGGGTGTCGTCTTGGAGCTTGCGCACACCCATCCGCATCCGACGCCCGCGGAGCTTGGCCTGACGCGGCAGGTTGAGTTTGAGCTCGATGGCGTCGAGGGTTCCGGCCAGCTCGGCGCGGGCGCGGGTGGCGTCGGCACGCAACTCGGCGCGGCTCTTCGGCTTCGCCGGGGCAGCGGGTTTCGTGTCGAGGTCGGTGGGACTGGTGACGGCTCGCCCGGTGACGAATGGGTCGGTGGCAGGACGGTCAGTGGCGGGACGTTCAGTGGCCATAGTCGCCAACCCCCTTCAATGCGTCGACATCGTGATGGATGCTGGCGACGATCCCGTCAGGATCAGGTTTCGTCGCTGCTTTGACCCGCCCGATTCCGATCAGAACCAGAATCACGGCGATCACAAGCAAGACGACGGCGACGATCAGTGCCGACAGCCAGAGTGGCAGCACCAGAGCCAGCGCAATGATGGCCAGCGCGATGAAGACTCCGAGCGCGAAGAATGCGAACGCGCCTGCGACAACGAAAAGCCCGATGCCGAGCCCGAGATTCTTCGCCTTGTCCTTGATTTCGGCGACAAACGCCGCGATCTCGGCCTTCACCAGCGTGGTGATCTGTCCGGGAACATCACCGATCAGCGAGAAAAGCCCGCGCTTGCGCTTCGGATTGAATCCGTTGTTGATGGGTCCGTTGGCGCGTGGGCCAGTGCTGCTCGGACCGCTGGTGCTCGGACCGTTTGCGCTTGGTCCGCTGTTTGGTTCGCTGGTGCTCACAAGCGTGCCTTCCCGGTGCGATGCAACGACTAGGACGAAGAGTCTTCGGCTGCCGCCTCAGCGGCGGACTTCGACGCAGGCTTCGCGGTGGGCTTTGCGGCAGGCTTCGAGGCGGTCTGCGCGGCGGGGCGGGCGGCATCCGTTGCCGGCTTGGAGCCCTGTGCGTTGGTGACGAGCTTCTTCCCGGCGTTGAACAGCGTGACCGGCAGGTCGCCGACGGCGTCAAGCGTGAAATCGCGGGCCATGGTCACGCGACGCTGAACCGGTTCCGCGTGCCACAAATCGTTCGCCACAGCGGCAATCTGGTCGTAGCGCTTGCGCCCGGCGCGCGCGCCCAGCACATAACCGATCAGTCCACCGGTGATGAAGAGAAGCTTTCCCCGCATTGTGACTCCATTTCGTCAGGTTCACGTGTCCCCAGAGTATCCCCCTTGACGCCGCAGGAACATGACGAGTCGTCGTGGGGCGACGTCTGACTCAGGCCTGCGTGGTCAGAGGTCGCCGGCCAGCCCGAGCGAGGCGTGACGCGTTCGCGCCGCCGCAGCGAGCGCATCCGGAATCACCGACGCCAGCCCGGTGCCGGCCAGCCAGGCGCCGGTCAGCTCCAGCCCGGGCGTCGCGTCGACGACCTCGCGCACCTGCCGCACCCGGTCGCGAGCGCCGAGCGTTGCCGGGGAGAGAGCGTTGTGCCACGGGGTGCGGGCGAATCCGTGCACGCTCGACGGATCGAGGTCGACGCCCAGGATGATCGAGGCGTCGCGCACCGCCAACGCCTGAAATTCGGCGTCACTGAGCCCCTCAGCCGGATTCGCCTCGTTGAACCGGCCGTAGGAGAGCCGGAGCACATGACGACCGGGGCCGGCAGCCTCAGCAACCCAGCCCCACTTCGCACTCACGTGGGTGAGGGCTTTCGCACTCACTCCGGGCGTGCCGGCTGCCACGAGTACGCCGGTGCCGCGCGGGTGAGCGTCCAGGGCCGGCGCGTCGACGACGAGGGTGGCGAGTTCGACGGCAGCGGGCTGAGGCCAGTCGAGTCCGGCGAGCGCGGCGAACTCGTCGCCGAGCGGTGCCAGCAGGTCGAGAGCGGATGCCCCCGGCGTCGCGACGATCACGAAGCGGGAGTTGAGAGTGACGGGCGCGACCGTATCTGCAGCGGCGGTCTCCCCTACTGCGCCGGTCTCCGTCACTGCGTCGGCCGGCATCGCCATGACGCCGGTCACCGTCCAGCTCGCTTTCTCGGGAGTCCCCGCACGGGCGAGCTGCGTCACCGTCATGTTCGTGACGATCTCGGTGCCGAAATGCTCAAGGTCGGCGACGAGCGCGGTGACGAGGCTCGACATTCCACCGCGGAGTCCGCCGACGGCCGAACCGGCCGGGGCCGCAGAGCGGAGGGCGAGCACGGCGCCGGAGAGGGATCCGGTGGTGGTCAATGCGGCGTTGAGTCCGGGCGCGACGACGTCGACTTCGAGGTCGGCGGCCGCGGCGGAGTAGACACCGGAGGCGACCGGTTCGACGAGACGCTCCAGCACCCGGCGTCCCATTCGCTTCTCGACCATGTCGCCGAGGCTGTGCTCCCGACCGATCTTCAACACGGGCATGAGCCGGTCGAGGTAGGCACGCCAGGCGCCACCCCAGCCGATCACCCGGCGCACATCGTCGGCGAGCGGCGAGGCGGGGATGCCGAGCACCCCGGTCTTCGGCAGCGGAACGGAGAACACCCCGTTGCGGCCCTGCCCGCCATGGGCGGGCAGGCAGAGCCAAGCGCCGGCCGGATTCGGGGCGACGATCTGCTCGGTCAGGCCCAGGCCCGACACAAAGTCGGCCACACTGCCCTGGCGCACGGCGAAGCTCTCAGCCCCGCTGTCGAGGGTCAGCCCGGCGACCTCGTGGGAGGCGACGGCGCCGCCGACGGCATCCGTCGCTTCAAGAATTGCGACTTTCAGGCCGATATGTGCGCACTCGCGTGCGGCGACCAGGCCGGCGATTCCGCCGCCGATCACCACGACGTCTCTCATGCCGAACTCGCTCATTCGGTGGCGGCGTCTGCGGCGTCCGCAGCGGATGCGGCAGCACTCGCCTCGTGCACCAGCTCGACGACGCGGCTCAGCACGGCCGGGTCGGTGTCCGGCGGAACGCCGTGACCGAGGTTCAGCACGTGCGACGGAGCGGTACGCCCGCGCTCGAGCACATCGAGAACGTGAGCCTCGAGCACCGGCCACGGGGCGGCGAGAAGAGCCGGGTCAACGTTGCCCTGCAGCGGAACCCCGCCGCCGAGCCGTTGGTTGGCCACATCGAGCGGCACCCGGTAGTCGACGCCGACCACATCGGCGCCGATGTCATGCATCGCGGCCAGCAACTCGCCGGTACCGACACCGAAGTGGACGATCGGCACGCTGCGGCGCACCTCGACCGGGTCGGCAGCGGCGTCGGCGGAGCGCTCGACATAGCTGAGATCCTTCACGTGGCTGATTGCGGCAGCGGATGCGAGCGCCACGTGCTTCGCGTAGTCGGCGAGCGGCAACGCCCCGGCCCACGAGTCGAACAGCTGCGCCGCGCTGGCGCCGGCCAGCACCTGGGCGCGCAGGAAACGGCCGGTGACCTCGGCGGTCCAGCTCATCAGGGCGGCCCAGGCCGCTGGGTCGGAGTGCATCAGCGTGCGCGCATGGATGTGATCTTTCGACGGCCCGCCCTCGACGAGGTAGGCAGCCAGGGTGAATGGCGCCCCGGCGAAGCCGATCAGTGGCGTCGCGCCCATCTCGGCGACCGTGCGGGCGACACCCTCCGCAATGGGAGCGAGTGCCGTGTCGAGAACGGCGGGATCGAGCGCGGTGAGGGTGGCGACATCCGCTCCGGTGCGCACCGCGGTGCCGAGCACCGGGCCTCTCCCGGCGACGATCTCGACGTCGACACCGACGAGTTTGAGCGGAACGACGATGTCGCTGAAGAAGATTCCGGCGTCGACACCGTGGCGGCGCACCGGCTGCAGGGTGATCTCGCTGGCCATGGCCGGGTCGAGACAGGCATCGAGCATGCGGGTTCCCACGCGCAATTCGCGGTATTCCGGCAGCGAACGACCGGCCTGGCGCATGAACCAGACCGGAGTCACATCCGGCCGGGTGCCCTGGTAGGCCCGCACCAGGCGGGAATCTGCGGTGAGACCGCTGGAGAGAGGATGCTGCGCGTCAAGGTTCACGCTCTTGATTCTGTCAAACATCGCTGAACGTCTGGCCCAGCGGCGAGAATCCGCCTCGACGACCGCGTCCCCCGAACAGGGCGCGCTGCGGAGGCTCCACCCCGATTCGGCTGAGGGTACTACGCGACGTAGAATCACCTCGTGCTGATCTGTCTGTCCGCGAGTCACAAGAACTCCTCCTTCGATGTGTTGGAGAAGTTGTCTGTCGGTGCCGGTTCGACGGCTTCGACCATGGTTGAACGCCACGGCCCGCTCAGCGGCGCGATCGTCGTCGCCACCTGCAACCGCTTCGAGGCCTACCTCGACCTGGACGAGCCGTTCGGTGTCTCGCCGATGCCGGCCATCCACTCCGCCATTGATGCCGTCAGCGAGAGCACCGGCGTCGCCGCCTCCACGCTGCGCGAAACGCTTCACCTCGTGCACGGCAACGGTGTCGCCGATCACCTCTTCGCGGTGACGAGCGGGCTCGAGTCCGTCGTCGTCGGCGAGGGCGAAATCGCCGGCCAGGTGCGCCGCTCCCTCGAACAGGCCCGCGCCAACGGCACGACCAGCCCCGAACTCGAGCGACTGTTCCAGCGCGCCTCCCAGACCTCCCGCGGCGTCAAGAACAGCACCGGCATCGGCACCGCCGGCCGCTCGCTCGTGCGTCTCTCGCTCGAATTGGCCGAAAGCCGGGTTCAGGACTGGGCCGCTGCCCGCGTGCTCCTCGTCGGTACCGGCCGCTACGCCGGGGCCTCTTTGGCCGCGCTCCGCGATCGCGGCTCCGAGAATGTGCGCGTCTATTCACCGTCCGGGCGCGCGGAGAAGTTCGCCACGTCCCACGGGATCGATGCCGTCGCCGAGGCCGATTTCGCCAGGGAAGCCGCAGTGGCCGACCTGATCGTCACCTGCACGACCGCCGATCACTACGTCGTCGATGCCGCGCTGATCGGGCTCGGTCGCCAGCAGCTCGGCCAGGCAGCGGCATCCGCCGAGGACCAGCCGCTGCGCCTCTGCCCGATCGCGCCGTCGCCCGCGCCGGCGAACACCGTGCTTCAGCAGCTCATCATCGACCTCGGGCTCCCGCGCAATGTCGACCCGGATGTGACCGAACTTGCCGGCGTCGCGCTACTTGACCTCGACACCATCCGCATCCACGCGCCGCTCGAGGAACTCAACGCGACAAGCGAGGCCCGTGCCCTCGTCACCCAGGCGGCGCGCGCGTTCACCACGGTCTCGACCGAGCAGAGCCTCACACCCGCCGTTGTCGCCCTGCGCAGCCACGTCTTCGACATCCTCGACGCCGAGATCGAGCGCACGCGTGGTCGCGAGGCGAACAGCGCCGACACCGAGGCCGCCCTGCGTCACCTGGTCGGCGTTCTCCTGCACACTCCCATGGTGCGCTCACGGGAACTCGCCCGTAGCGGCGATCAGGATGCCTTCCTGGCCGGCCTCGAAGCCGTCTTCGGCCTGACGGTCAACCTGTCGGAGCCCAGCGCGGTCGGTTACGCCGAGCGCCCCACCCGGCCCTAGATCCAGTTTCTCTCGCCGAACTGTGAGTTTGTGCGGGTGCGCATTGCTGGCACCCGCAGAGACTCACGGTTCGCGAGCGGTCGGGAAAGGGTCGGGAAAGGGTCGGGAGGGGCCGCGAGGCCCGGGCCTAGTTGTTCGCACCCCGCGCTGCGACGGTCCAGCTGTCGATCACCGTCTCGTTCTGCACGACGATGAGCTCGTCGGCGAGGTTCACCGCGCTGCAGACGTGATTCGGCGCGACCCTGACCACGGTTCCGCGCGGAGGCGGGGGTGCTTCGCTCGGGAATCTGACCGTCGCGTGGTGCTCCGACAACGCGACGATCCGGGCATCCGGATAGTCGGGCAGCCTGCCGCCCCCGGTGACCCAGCCGGGCTGGTCGGCCCCGAGCACCTTGCTGCCGGCGTCGATGATGGCGTTCGGACCTGACCGGCTCACGACCGTTGCTCGCGCGGTGAGCGCGACATCGGCAAATGTGCAACTGCCGAGTTCGGTCTGCTGGGCGTCGTTGAAGACGTACACGCCGGGGCGGATCTCGGTGAGCACGCTCGAATCGGCATCCGCCAGCGTCGGGGTCGAACCGCCGCTACGCACGACGACATCGATGCCCAGGCGCTCGATCGACGCGGCGGCGCGTTCGATCGCCTCCGCCTCCTCGCGGGCAGCCTTCGCCCGCCCGTCCAGCGCGTAGCCCTGACCGGGAAAGGTGAAGACCCCGGCGAGAGCAAGCCCGGCGCGCTCCGCCGCAGCAGCGAGAGCCCCGGCGTCGTTCGGCTGCACACCGCTGCGATGATGCCCACTGTCGATCTCGATCATCAGCCTCACGCCGCTGCCGGAAAGCCCGCCGGCGAGTTCCTCGATGCCTTCGACAGAATCGACCCCGAGTGTCAGCGTGGCGCGTTCTGCCACTGCACGCAATCGAGCCGAGCGCGACGGTGTCGCCCAGACGGGATAGGCGAGAAACAGGTCGTCGAACCCGCCCATCGCGAACACCTCGGCCTCCCCCACGGTGGCCACCGTCAATCCCACGGCCCCCAGCTCAAGCTGACGGCGGCCGATCTCGAGCACCTTGTGCGTCTTGGCGTGCGGGCGGAGGGCGAGGCCACGCTCCGCCGCGCTCGTCGCGGTGCGCGTCAGATTGCGCTCCATCACGTCAATGTCGACGGCGAGGAAGGGGGTGTCGGGCGCGCCATCCGGAAGTCCGATCATGTGTCCCATCCTTCAGCGGCAACCGCGTCAGTGCAAGGATGGCCAGCATGACGATACCGACCGGTCTGACCACGCTTCCGTTCATTGCGCATCCGATTCGCACCGATCGACTCGTGCTGCGCCCGCTGACCGAGGCGGATGTCGACGACGTGTTCGCCTATCAGTCGATTGCAGAGGTCGTTGAGTTTCTGCCCTGGCCGCTGCGCAACCGGGAGGAATCACGCGCTCACACCCTCGAACGCGCCGGGTTCACCCGGCTTGAACACGACGGCGACCGGCTCATCCTGGGCGCGGAACTCATCGGCGATGCCGGCGACACCGACAAAGCGGACGACGCGGGCGCCCACAACGGCACCAGCAAACCCGGGAGGGTGATCGGCGACCTCAGCGTGTTCCTGAACAGCGGCGAACATGCCCAGATCGAAATCGGGTGGGTCTTTCACCCCGACCATCAGCGCAAGGGCTACGCGACCGAAGCGGCCAGGGCGCTGCTCGACCTGGCCTTTGCGGAGATCGGCGCGCACCGGGTGTTCGCCCGCCTCGATCCGCACAACACGGCATCCGTCGCCCTCTGCCAACGGCTGGGGATGCGCCAGGAGGCGTATTTCAGGGAGAGCGAGATCTTCAAGGGCGCGTGGGGCGACCTGGCGATCTACGCGATTCTGCGTCGTGAGTGGCTGGACGAGGCCTAAGCACCCGTCGCGATCTTCAAGAGCGGCAACGTGCGGTTTTGAAAGTGCGTGGTCAGCACCACCGAGCTGCGCGTGCGCTTGACGACTTTCGTGCGCATCATCATGTCGAAGACGCGCTGCAGATCGGCGTTCGAGCGGGCCACGATCCGCACGACGATATCGCTGTCGCCCGAGGTCGTGTACATGTCCAGAATCTCGGGGATCTGTTCGAGCCACTCGTACGCGGTGGCGTGCCCGAGGTCTTGATCGATCTCCACGTGGCAGATGGCGGTGACCGAGTAGCCGAACGCCGCAGCGTCGAGCGTCGGCTCAATGCGGCGGATGACGCCACTGGCGTGCATCCGGTTGAGGCGCGCCTGCACGGTCGGCCGAGCGACCCCGAGTCGTCTGGCTGCTTCCACCACGCTGATACTGGGCTCATCGGTGAAGAGCTTCACAATTGCGTAGTCGAGGGCATCTGCGTTGATTTCGACCATGTCCCTTACATTCTGTAATGTTAACCGAGAGAAACTGTCCCCAAACAGTACAGCGTGCGGGGTCAAAATTCGTCAAGTTGCTGAGCCTACGAATGCCTCGCTAGCATCAGCAACATTGTCGCCGCTGACACTCTCGATGTGCGGCGCACTCACACACAGGGGTCACACAGATGGTTTACCAACGCGAGGCAATCGGGAATCTTCCCGTCTACAAGCAGGGCGTCGCTCCCGGCGATTCCGGCGCATTCAAGCTCTCGAGCAACGAAAACCCCTTTCCGCCGCTGCCCTCGGTCATGACGAGCATCGCCGAAGCACTGGGGAGCATCCACCTGTACCCGAGCATGGCCGCGCCGGAGATCACCGCGCGCATCGCCGAACGCTTCGATGTGCAGCCCGACAACCTGGCGTTCGGCGCCGGATCGGTCGAGGTTGCATCCCAGCTGATTCACGCGAGCGCCGGCGCCGGCGACGAGGTCATCTTCGCCTGGCGTTCATTCGAGGCCTACCCGATCCTCGTGCAGGTCGCCGGTGCGACCCCGGTTCCCGTGCCGTTGACCGCCGATGAGCGTCACGACCTGCCGGCGATGGCCGAGGCGATCACCGCTCGCACCCGCCTGATCTTCGTCTGCAACCCGAACAACCCGACCGGCGCGACAGTCACGACCGCCGAACTCCACGCGTTCATGGAGAAGGTTCCGGCCAACGTTCTCGTCGTCGTCGACGAGGCCTACGTGCACTTCAACACCGACCAGGAGTCGGCCATCGGCATCGACTTCTTCACCCAGTACCCGAACGTCGCGGTGCTTCACACCTTCTCGAAGGCGTATGGCCTGGCCGGCCTGCGACTCGGCTACGCGATCGCGCCGGCCGACGTCGCCGCAAACCTCCGCCGCGTCTCCGTGCCATTCGCGGTCACCGACCTGGCGCAGCGCGCGGCAGTCGCCTCGCTGAACGCGGAAGCAGAACTGACCGTGCGCATCGACACGATCGTCGCCGAGCGCGCACGCGTACTGGAGGGCCTCCGCGCCCTCGGTGTGAATGTCGCCGATTCGCACGCGAACTTCGTCTGGCTGCGCACCGGCGACGACACCGACCGCGTCAACGCGGTGTTCGTGGCCAACGGCATCCTGGCCCGCGCCTTTCCGGGCGAAGGAATCCGCATCTCGATCGGCTCGGCCGAGGCGAACGACCGGTTCCTCCAGGCCGCCACTCAAGCTTGGTGATTCGACCGCAATCCGGCCGATTCACCCTGACCGCACAGAGCCGCGCCTGCGGCCTGCTCGCAAAAAACGGATGCCGACCTGCGAGCTGCAGGTCGGCATCCGTTTTCAGTGGAGCTGGCGGTTACGCGCCACGCAGCCGTTCGGCCAGGTAGGCGTAGAGGCCGGCGAGCGGCACGCGCTCCTGCTTCATGGTGTCGCGGTCACGCACGGTGACGGCCTGGTCTTCGAGCGAGTCGAAGTCGACGGTGACGCAGAACGGGGTGCCGATCTCGTCCTGGCGACGGTAACGACGGCCGATGGCGCCGGCGTCGTCGAAGTCGACGTTCCACGATTCACGCAGGCTCGCTGCGAGCTCGCGGGCCATCGGCGACAGGGCTTCGTTGCGGGACAGCGGCAGGATCGCGACCTTGACCGGCGCCAGGCGCGGGTCGAGACGCAGCACGGTGCGCTTGTCGACGCCGCCCTTCGCGTTCGGCACTTCTTCTTCGTCGTAGGCGTCAACCAGGAACGCCATCAGCGAGCGGGTGAGACCGGCGGCAGGCTCGATCACGTAGGGGATCCAACGCTCGTTCTTCGTCTGGTCGAAGTAGGAGAGGTCTTTTCCTGACGCTTCAGAGTGCGTCTTGAGGTCGAAGTCGGTGCGGTTCGCCACGCCCTCGAGCTCGCCGAACTCGCTGCCCGGGAAGCCGAAGCGGTATTCGATGTCGACGGTGCGCTTGGAGTAGTGCGAGAGCTTCTCGGCCGGGTGGTCGTAGAAGCGCAGGTTCTCCGGGTTGATGCCGAGGCCGGTGTACCAGCTCATGCGCTGCTCAAGCCAGTACTCGTGCCAGGTTTCGTCGGTGCCGGGCTCGACGAAGAATTCCATCTCCATCTGCTCGAACTCGCGGGTGCGGAAAATGAAGTTTCCGGGCGTGATCTCGTTGCGGAAGCTCTTGCCGATCTGGCCGATGCCGAACGGCGGCTTCTGGCGCGAGGCCTGCAGCACGTTGGCGAAGTTCACGAAGATGCCCTGAGCGGTCTCCGGACGCAGGTAGTGCATGCCGGCTTCGTCGTCGACCGGGCCGAGGAAGGTCTTCAGCAGGCCGGAGAAGGCGCGCGGCTCCGTCCAGGTGTGGCGGTTGCCGCAGTTCGGGCAGGGCAGGTCGTCGAGGCCGTTCTCGGGCGTGCGACCCTTCTTCTCCTCGAACTCTTCGATCAGGTGGTCTGCACGAAAACGCTTGTGGCAGCTGGTGCACTCGACGAGCGGGTCGCTGAAGACCTCGACGTGGCCGGATGCCTCCCAGACCTTGCGCGGCAGGATCACCGAAGAATCAAGGCCGACGACGTCGTCGCGCGAGGTGACCATGAAACGCCACCACTGCTTCTTGATGTTCTCTTTGAGCTCGACACCGAGGGGTCCGTAGTCCCACGCGGAGCGCGAGCCCCCGTAGATCTCACCGGCCTGGAAGACGAACCCGCGGTGGCGGGCGAGGGCAATGACGGAATCGAGGCGGGTGGGTGCGGCCACGGTGGCTCCAATGGTCGAGAGGCGGGCAGGTGCCCGGGAGGATGGATGTCCCCATTTTACGCACTCGGCTCGCACCGAACGCCCAGGTCACTTCCGTACGGTCAGCGGTGCGGGTCGGACGGTCTCCACCCCACAGAGTGAGAGGTGAAGGTGTGAGGCTTCGACGCCGTTGGATCGCTCCGAGTGCCATCGGCGTCGCTGTGGCAGTGGGGCTGGCAGTGTCAGTGCTTCTTGCCTCGAACGGCCCCGCGCAGACAAGCACAGCGCTGGGTACCGCAACGGGCAACAGCGCTGCCGCACCGAGCGCACCGGCCGTCGCTCCCCTCGTTCTCCCCCCGCGATCGACATCGAGCGCATCGACATCGAGCACCGGAACGACGGCCGACCTCTGGCACAGCTGGCAGCCGCCGGCCGATCTGCCCGCTCACGGAACGACGGGGACCGTGACGATTCCCGCGTTCGTCTCCGGCTTTGCGGCCCGCGACGCCCAGGTCTATTTGCCGCCGGCCGCGCTCGTTGCCCACGCTCCGGCGCTGCCGTTCGTGCTCATGATGATGGGTCAGCCCGGCTCCCCCGATGCTGGACCGATCAGCACGGTGCTCGACCAATTCGCCGCGGCACACAATGGGCTCGCGCCCATCGTTGTCGTGGCCGACCAGCTCGGCAACCCCGACGTCGACTCGCTCTGCCTCGATACTCCCGAACGCGGAAACGTCGAGACCTACATTGAGCAGGATGTCGTCAACTGGGCACGAGCACATCTCTCGATCGAAGAGAATCGGGGCGCTTGGACCATCGCAGGATTCTCCAATGGCGGCCAGTGTGCGATCTCGCTCGCGTCGAAGTATCCCGCTGTCTGGGGCAATGTCATCAGCGCCTCCGGAAGCCAGTATGCCGGCATCGAAACCGAGGCAGGCGTGCTCGCCGAGGTGTTCAACGGCAATCAAGACGCGTTCGATGCGATCAAACCGGCGACGGTCATGGCGAAGTCCGCCTACCCGGACACCACGGCCGTTTTCACCGTCGGGGCCGACGACACTGAAATGCGCAACAATCTGAAGGATCTGAGCGACGATGCGCGTGCCGCTGGCATGCACACGAACTATTTCGAGGTTCCGAACCAAGGCCACACGACCGGCGCTCTGATCGGCGGCCTGACCCACGCGTTCGGCATCCTCTACCCCCGGCTGGGGCTGGCAACGCCGACCGGATGATGCGGCATCCGAATCGAGTTGAATAGACGGATGACCGCACACACCCATCCCGACATCCTGGTAGCAGCGATCGCCCTCATCCGTGACCGGCGCGTACTGATGGTCACGGCCCGCGGGCGCGACGTGATCTACATGCCGGGCGGCAAGATCGATGCCGGTGAGACCGCGGCGGAGGGAGCCGCGCGCGAGGCCTGGGAGGAGGTCGAGCTGCGACTCGACCCCGCCGCCCTCACCGAACTGTTCACCGTCGTCGTGCAGGCGCACGGCGAACCAGACGGTCGACTGGTGCGGATGCAGGTCTTCGCCGCAGAGACGGATGCCGATCCGCAGCCGTCAGCGGAGGTCAGCGCCCTGCACTGGGCGAGCACGGCGGACCTGTTCCGTTGCCCGCCCGCCGGCGCCGAGGTGTTGCGACTGCTCGCCGAGCGCGGCGTGATCGACTAGCTCGTGGTCGATTAGCCCTGTGGTCGAGCCTGTCGAGACCCGACCGGTCAGTGCACGTACTCCAGCAGATCGAGCCCGACCTGACGCATCCCCTCGAGCACGGCCAGCCGTGAGGTGACGCCGGTATCGGCGAACGAGAGCGACACCGCGTAGGTCACGCCGGCGCGCGGCCCGCGGAGGATTCCGATCTCGCTGCGCACTCCGGCATCCGCACCGGTCTTGTTCACGAGCAGCAGACCGTGGTCGGCAGTCCGATGGGCATGCGGGTCGAGACCGAAGGCACTCGCCACCATCGACAGGTCGGAGTTGAGCGAAAGCCAGCCGAGCACGCGTTCGCTGGCCTCGGCGTCGACGATCTCGCCGCGCGCGAGGGCGGTGAGCAGCCAGGTGAGCTCTTTGGCGCAGCCGACCGAGAGGTGGGGAGCGTCGTCGGGACCGCGCTTGTCACGCACGAGATCGAGCAACGCCGACCGGATGAGGCCGAGCTCCTCGGCGCGAGCACGCACGGCATCGAGGCCGACGGCACGGATCAAAACGTTGGTCGCGAGATTGTCGTTCGAGGATCCGACGAGTGCCGCGAGGTCGGCGACCGGCAGCGACGGTGCCTGCAGATGCTGCCACACCCCCGAGCCCCCGACAGAGTCGGCATTCGTGCGATCGAGCAGCGTGTACATGCCGAAGTCGGCGTCGCGCAGCTTCGCGGCGACCTCGACGAGCAGAAGGATGGTGCCGATTCCGGCGCTCGGCATGACGACGTGATCGTCGATCGAGAACAGTTCTCGCCCCGAGACCAGGTCGGTGGCCCGCGCTGACACTTGAACGCCGTTCAGAGCCAGCTCACCGAGCGACTGAAACCCGCGCGCGAAGTTCTCGTGGGCATCCGCGCCCTGGTGCTTGCCCCGACGCGCGTCCGCGTGCCGCGAACGGCGAGCGGAGTCTTGGGCTGGCGTGGCCATGGCGGCGATCCTTTTGTCGTTGGGGCTGCGATCCCCCCAGCGAACACACTAACTTACGCTCCTGACACCGGGAACGGCGGGCTGGCGGTGGGGCCGCTGTAGCGAAAACCGCAACTGTCACCGTATGACGCACATTGTGTGCGGTTTTCGGTGACAGTTGCGCAATCCTTGCGGCTTTCGCTGCCGCCGACCGCTACCAGATCGTGACGCGCTCGCTCGGCTCCAGCCAGAGTGCATCCTGCTCTGTCACGCCGAACGCACCGTAGAAGTCGTCGATGTTGCGCACGATCTGGTTGCAGCGGAACTCGTTCGGCGAGTGCGGGTCGATCGCGAGCAGGCGAATCGCCTCCTCGTCGCGCAGCTTCATCTGCCAGGCCTGCGCCCAGGAGAGGAAGAAGCGCTCGGCGCCGGTGAAACCGTCGATCACCGGCGGTTCTTCACCGTCGAGGGAGAGCAGGTAGGCCTTCCAGGCGATCGAGAGTCCGCCGAGGTCGCCGATGTTCTCGCCGATGGTAAGTGCACCGTTGACGTGGTTGCCCGGCACCTGCTTCGGCTCGAGAGCGTCGTACTGCGCGATCAGCGATGCGGTGCGCTCCTCGAACGCTGCCCGGTCGGCCTCGGTCCACCAGTCGGTCAGTCGCCCGTCGCCGTCGTACTTCGAGCCCTGGTCGTCGAAGCCGTGCCCGATCTCGTGCCCGATCACCGCGCCGATCGCGCCGTAGTTGGCCGCGGCATCCCGGCCCTCATCGAAGAAGGGCGCCTGCAGAATCGCGGCCGGGAAGACGATTTCGTTGAAACCGGGGTTGTAATAGGCGTTGATCGTCTGCGGGGTCATGAACCACTCGTCGCGGTCGAGCGGCTTGCCGATCTTGCCGAGCTCACGCTGGAACTCGAACTCACTCGTCGCACGCACATTCGCGATCAGGTTGCCGGCGTCGATCGACAGGGTCGAGTAGTCGCGCCACTTCACCGGGAAACCGATCTTCGGGGTGAACTTGTCGAGCTTGTCGAGCGCGCGCTCACGGGTCTCCGCGGTCATCCACTCGAGCGTGGTGATGCTCTCGCGGTAGGCCTCGACGAGGTAGTCGACCAGCACATCCATGCTGGCCTTGGCGCTCGACTTGAAGTGGCGGTCGACGTAGATGCGGCCGACGGCCTCGCCGAGCGCGCCCTCGACGAGCGACACGCCGCGCTTCCAACGGTCGCGGATCTGCGGGGTTCCGGTGAGCGTGCGGCCATAGAAGTCGAAGTTCGCCTCGACGAATTCGCTCGACAGGTAGGCGGCAGACGAGCGGATGACCTGCCAACGCAGCCAGTCCTGCCAGGCTTCCAAGCGGGGCTCGGTCAACAGCTCGGCCAATCCGACGACGAAGCTCGGCTCGCGCACGACGACCTCGGCGAACGCTCCGGCGGGGGCGTCGAGACCGGCCAGCCAGAGGTCGAGGTCTGCACCGGCGGCGAGTGCCGACAGCTGGTCCCAGTCGCGCAGGTTGTAGGTCTTCTCGCTGTCGCGGGTGGCCACGTTGTCCCAGTGGTGCGCGGCAAGGTCGGTCTCGAGATCGAAAACGCGCTGGGCGCGTTCGGCGGCGTCCTCGAATCCGGCCAGGGTGAACATCCGCTCAAGGAAGCTCAGGTAGGCCGTGCGTACCTCGGCGAATTTCTCGTCACGGTAGTAAGACTCGTCGGGAAGGCCGAGACCGCCCTGTTCGATGAAGACGAGGTAGCGCTCGGGGTTTCCCGGGTCGTTGTCGACGTAGAGCGCGAATGCCCCGGGCACGCCGGCCCGCTCGAGCCGGCCCAGGGTGCTGATGAACGACGGGATCGAGGTGATGGTGTCGACGGTGGCGAGATCGGCGGCGAGCGGGGTCGCGCCGAGCGCTTCGATGCGCGCCTCGTTCATGAAGCTTGCGTAGAGGTCGCCGAACTTGCGCTCTTCGGTGCCTTCTGTCGCGTTCTGGGCCTCGAGGATGATCTCCTGCACCGCCTTTTCGGCGCCCTCGGCCAGCAGGTAGAACGAACCCCACCTGGCCTTGTCGGCCGGAATCTCGGTGCGGGCGATCCATGTGCCGTTGACGTGCCTGAACAAGTCGTCTTGGGGGCGAACCGCCGGGTCGAGTTCTGCTCTGTCGATACCGGATGCGAGGGGAGCGTCAGTCATGCCTCCACCCTATTCGGCGCGGGGGCGAATCAGCGCAGCTGCGCGAACTCCTCGGCCCTGGCCGTCGGGCCGGCGACCAGGATGGTGTCGCCGAGGTGCAGCACCGTGTCGGTGTCGGCGTTCACCCATTCGGTGTCGCCGCGCTTGAACGCGGTGATCGTAACGCCGTGCTGGGCACGCACCCCGGTGTCACCGAGGCGTTTGCCGAGCACTGCCGAGTTCGGCGCCATCTTGACCATGGCGTAGTTCGCGTCGATTTCGACGTAGTCCTGAGCCGCACCGCGCACGAGGTGTGCCACGCGCCGGCCCATGTCTTTCTCCGGATAGATCACGTGCCCGACGCCGAGCTGCTCGAGAATCTGCCCATGCGGGTCGCTGACCGCCTTGGCCCAGATCACCGGGATGCCGAACCGGATCAGCAGCGAGGTGGTGAGGATGCTGGCCTGAATGTCACTGCCGATCGAGACCACGACGCGGTCGAACTCGTGAACGGCGAGCTGCCGCAGCACTTCTTCTCGCGTCGAATCGGCCCGCACCACCTGGGTGAGCTTGCCGTTCAACGACTGCACCACCTCTTCATTGGCGTCGATGCCGAGCACCTCGGTGCCCGAGGCCATGAGTTCGAGGGCGAGCGACGTGCCGAACCGGCCGAGCCCGATCACGGCGACCGAATCAGCCTCCGCAATGCGACTCGATCGTTCCTCGTTGAAGAATCCAAACCTAACCAACGACGGGCCTTTCCTTGGGGAATTCGTAGAGC
>Ga0075017_100001094_pt1 | contig 16264 bp, 15 predicted proteins | sample AleBraG_ABR_2012_FD_71475 | JGI IMG/M metagenome (GOLD analysis project Ga0075017, IMG submission 71475) | Freshwater sediment microbial communities in response to fracking from Pennsylvania, USA - Alex Branch Run_MetaG_ABR_2012 | ecosystem: Environmental > Aquatic > Freshwater > Creek >... | reverse complement strand
TTCACCCTGACGGACGACCGCGCCACAGGGGAAGCCTACTGCCTCGCGCATCACGTCACGGTAGACGGTGGAAAGCGAAGCTTGATGCTCGCTTCGCTCCGCTACCTCGACACGTTCGTGAAGATGGACGGCGCGTGGCTGTTTGCGGAGCGCCTGCTCTACGTCGACTGGATTGAGGAGCGCGCACTGTCATGACAACGACCAACCTGATGTCTCCACTGAGTGCTATTGCAGTTCTTCGGGGCTGTGCATGAACGTTCCGACGGCGGGCCAAAAGCGCCTTGTAATCGTGGGCGCGAGTGGAATGGTCGGCGGATACACCCTTCGCTACGCGCTCGAGAACTCCGCGGTCGGAAGTGTGACGTCGATCGGGCGCAGGAAGCTCGGCATCTCGCATCCCAAGCTGACAGAGGCGCTGCATCGAGACTTCGCGGACTGCTCTGCACTCGCAGGGGTGCTTTCGGGTCAGGATGCAGCGGTCTTTTGCCTAGGCGCGTATACCGGAGCGGTGTCGGACGCGGAGTTCCACACGATAACCGTGGACTATGCGGTCGAGTTCGCGCGAGTTCTCCGCGGTAGTAGCCCCGGCGCGGCGTTTTCATTCTTGAGCGGGAGCGGTGCGGACCCGACGGGACGAAGTCGGATTCCTTTCGCACGCTATAAGGGAGAGGCCGAGAACGCCCTACTCGCGGCGGGATTCCCTCACGTTTACCTCTTCCGGCCCGCGTACATCTACCCGGTGGAGCCGCGGAAGGAACCGAACTTCAGTTACCGCCTGCTGCGGGGGATCTATCCGGGGTTTCGGGTGCTGTTCCCCAACCAGGTGATTCGGGCCGATGAATTGGCCCGGGCCATGGTGGGCGCCGTCGTAAGCGAAACGGGGCAGCGCGGGGGCCCGGTTTTCGAGAACCGTGACATTCGAGCCATGGTCGAGTTGCTTCAACCTCCACGACCGTGATTCAGCGAGAGATCGCGGGTTCGAGCGGCAGGCGCGCGCTCTTTCCGCGATCTGAGGCACGGCAGAGTCCAGCTCACGGTAGCTTGTCGAAAAAGAGATACACGGCGGCGATCCGGCCGTCCTGCGCAATGATGAAATCGGTCCCGGCGTAAGCTGGCGCCTCACCCGGGCGGCCTGATACCCAGCGGACCAGCCCGCCATTGCCCGATTCCGCAGGCTCGGTAATTGGCTGATATCGGAATTCAGGGTGAGTAGCCTTGATCGCGCCCGCGATGCGGTCGATTTCGTCACGGCCACGATAGACTCCCTTGCTGGGGTCGTAGAAAACGCAATCTTGAGTGTAAATCTCGTCGATGGCGGCGCGCCGGCGAGCGGGATCGTTTTCACCGAAGACATCACGAAGATTGCGGATCAGCAAGGTCGATATGCTGTATGGCATGGTTTGTCTCCTCTCGGCATCGAGTGCGGCTTGAGATATCTCGACCCGGAACGGCTCTTTCGTTTGTCTGAAGTTGCGTTACGAAGTTGCTTTCCACATTCTTAGATGGCTTACAACGATATTCGTTGCAACCGCAGGTGGTCGACTGGATGGAACAGATAAGCGACGAGCGGTAACGGCGCTAATGAAAACCCACATCATTTCGGCGGGCGACTTGGAAAGTCATCCTGGCCGGACTAATCGTGTCTGGATAATGGGCAAACCGGAAGGAATCCCTCCGGGTTGGCAGATTGCTCCCGTCAAACGCACTTTTCTCGTTACCGATCGGTTTGAGTCGAGAGGCTCCGATCTGCCCTGCTCGACGACGTCATCATGGTAGAAAGAATGACTGTAGTCTACAATCCGTAACGCCACGCGCAGTTCAAATTCGTGTGCCTCCGAACAAGCCGATTGTTTTCGTGTATGGAGATATTGATGATTCTACGTTTCCTCGCTGTAGCACTTTTTGCAGTGACAACAGTTTCAAGCCAAACTCCTCCTTCCTTGCCCTCTAGCTTTCAACAAAGAACCATACACAGCCCGGAAGGAGCAGACATTTTTGTGCGTTCGGGCGGAAGCGGGCCCGTTGTGGTGCTCATCCATGGGTACGCTGAAAATAGCGACTCGTGGGCTCCTTTGGCCGCGGATCTCGTGAAGGACCATACGGTAGTGGTGCCCGACCTCCGTGGCATTGGGCGTTCCTCCAAGCCTGCCGATGGCTACGATAAAAAGACTCAGGCCAAGGATATTCGTGCCGTTGTTACCCTGTTGGGATACGACAAGACATCTGTGGTTGCTCACGACATCGGCAACATGGTGGCATACGCCTACGCTGCGACTTATCCCGATAAGGTCGAGCGACTGGTTGTTATGGACGCACCCATTCCCGGGATTGATCCCTGGAACGAGATTCTCCTAAATCCAGGCGTTTGGCACTTCAACTTCCATGGACCGGATGCGGAACGGCTGGTGGCAGGCCGGGAGCGTATCTACTTTGACAGGATCTGGAATGACTTTACCGGTGATCCGGGTAAGCCTGACGACGCCACCAGAAATTTCTTTGCCGCCACTTACGCGCAACCAGGTGGAATGCGGGCGGGGTTCGCACAATTTGCGGCTTTCTCCCAGGATGCGAAGGACAACAAGGTCTTCGAACAAACGAAGCTTACGATGCCTGTGATGGCGGTAGGTGGGGAGAAGTCTTTTGGCGCCCTCCAGGCCGTAATCATGCGGCATGTAGCGATGAACGTGCAGGAGGAGGTCGTCGCAGGCTCAGGACATTGGCTGATGGAAGAAAGACCGGCTTACACAGTGGCGCTGATTCGTAAGTTTCTTGATGGTCCGCCGGTTGCTCATCCAGTTGCAAGCAGTGCTGACGGCGGCGCAAACGAAGAACGACTCACTCCTAAGAACGAACTGTCACCTATGTCTCCGGGTCGGACCCCTAGTTGACATGGCGGAGAGGGGGGAATTATATTGCGCCTTTTTTCGCAACTCTATTGTTTTCTGCCACTTCATTCGTAAAACCAGCGTTCTCTGCCGTTTATGGCCGAGTCTCAGCAGTCGCGTCCGTCTCAGCAATGCCCTCCAGTCGCTCCTATGGACATCGAAAGTGCCCAAAAAAAGTAACATGAGTAACAAATCCGAATTTCCAAGGACAACTTGCCACCCCTGGAAGCCCACAAGCGCAACCTCAAGGCGGCGGGTTTGCTAATTCTAAACGCTAGTGCTTTATCGGATGCGCGTTTTGACTGAGGCGTGAAGGTTGGCAGGGTGCTCTGCGCGCGTTCGATAAAGCTGTTAGAACGTTCAAACGCGGTATCTCGTAGACTTGAAATCCATCGCGAAAGGCTGCCGGCCACATGGACGAGAACGCCACTTCTCATGGAAGGAGTTACGCCACAAATCGGGAGTTACCACACCGAGTTCAACTGTGGTGGCCCACTGTGTGAACCGCCACCACCTCTTCATTGGGTTGACGCTTCGCAGCCGATAGCTGAGCCGAGGAAAATTACGCCTCTGTCATCACTAAAAGCTGCAGTCTTGCACCACGTAGTCTTGTCATTCATGTCGGATGGCCGCTGAAGTGCGATCTGGTAGTGCATTCCATCTGAGCTTGTGGTGATGGCCAATTCGTACGGTTTTGGACTCTCAAGGTCAATTGGTGACCGGCTCAAGGTCCCTTTCTTTCGGAAGAACGTGAGCATCTCCTCTAGATTAGCGAATCGACCAGCGTCCTGACGATAGGAATACTCTGCGGTATTTAAGATCCGGAGGACAGCCACCAGTTTTTCCTTGGGGATATCAGTCTGTCCATTCACCTGAGGAGGAATGGCAACTCCCGTCACAAGGATTCCCAGCAAGCCGCAAAACAGCCCAAGAGAGACTCTCTCCATATTGACCTCCAATCATGACGATGGTACCAAAACCCTGGGTGAAAACGCCGATCTCAAGACCGTGATGTACGCCAAATCTGGATGGCATGACAGCTGGAACCGTTCAAGTGCCTGGGAAACAGCGATTGCGGACAAGTCGCGGAATCGGGCCGGCCACTTCTACGAGTACCCCACAAATCAGGACCTATTGTAAGCCGACATTGGACCCGCGAGATCAAGAACAAAGCAACTTAAAGTCAGGCTTGTGTATCAGAGAGAGTAAAATGGTTTTCGATGTGTCGAGCTTGTTTCGAAATATGAGGTTGCCAATGCGCTTAATTGGCCCAGCGTTTGTCCTCATGGCGGCCGTCGTTAGCTCAACGGAGATTCCGGCCGCACAACAAGAAAAAAGTGAGAGAGCTCAAGCCCGCCGCCTTCTCCTGGAAGCAAGCCGTCTGATCGACGCCATCCCTGAATCTCAACGGTCCAGTGCGGTGGCAAATATTGCCAGCCAACTCGCACGGGGTGGAAATCTCGAAGACGCACTGAAGATTAGCCAATCAGCGAAGAACCGGGTCGACCAGGACCTAGCGACGGGATCCATAGCCTGGCAGTTAGTTCAGAGAGGCAACGTTGGGCAAGCTCTAAGGCTCGTCGAGAGTATTCCAAACGATCAGAATAGACAAGCTCAATACGGATCATTGGCGGTCCTCCTGGCCGAAAAAGGTGACATGGCTGGAGCACTCCGGATCGCACAAATGCGTAAGGAACCGCAAGGTCGCTTCTCAATTCTCCTCGAGATTGCCCAACAAAAGGCTCGAACCAAAGATTCCGCGGAAGCACGCAAAATCCTTAGACAAGTGATTCAGATTGGTAACGAGCTCGTTCAAGAGAACGCTTCTAACGCTACAATTCTACAAGGCATAGCTACCACTCAGTCAGAAATCGGCGACACGCCCGGCGCACTGCTTACCTTGACCGAGTTGTCCACAATTGCGCACCAGTACGAAGGCCCTGAAGGCAAAGGATTAATGCTTCAGTTGCTGGGTTGCGCGCAAGCGCAGGTGGGTGACGTTGTCGGCGCGCTTCGAACCCACGAGGAAATGGCACCGGGGAGTAATTCGGATATTGTGCTGATGGCCATTGCAGAGGAGCAAGCCAAACAGGGATTAATGGCCGATGCTCTGCAAGTCGTGGAACGCATTTCCGACGTAAACCTAAGATCGTCAACGCTTCGGTCCATTGCGATCGTGCGAGGAAAACACGGCACGTTGCAGGATGCTATAGAGGCTATCGATAGAATCCCGGACAATGCATCTCGTTCGGAAGCTATCGGAGTACTAGCGTTGGAACAGGCGGTCGTTGATAATCCGGCTGCAGCGCTAACAGCGCAAAGAGCCCTCGAGTTCGCGAATGAAGTAAGTTCGGGTTCGGTGTCTTCCGGCAGAGGGTTCGAAATGCTCGCGGTCACGCGGAGTGTACTTGGTGATTTCGCTGGGGCACAAGAAATTGTACGAAGCATGCCAGAACCAGGGTCGCGAGTGTGGCCGCTTTGGAACCTCACTTCAATGTTGGCCGAAGCAGGACGAGATAACGAAGCTGTGACCCTTGCTGAGGACGAAGATTCACCGCTCCCAAAACTCTACGCTCTCCTCGGCACTGCCCAAGGTGTCCTGACACGGGTTGCATCTGAGGAGCAGGCATCAACTGCAAGGAAATGAGGCCAGAATTGTGCAACTCCTGTGCAACCGCGAGTCAACCTCGTCTCAGCGGAGAAGTTCAACTCCAGCTTGTGCAGCTGCGCTGCGCAGCCGGTCGTCGAGGGTTGCCAGCGGTAGCCGCTCCCGTCGCGCGAGGTCCAGATAGACTGCGTCATAAGCAGATAGCCGAAAAGTACGTGCGGTTGCTAGGGATTGCCGAGCGGAAACGACAATGCTGTCGGTGTCCACTGCCTGAACGGCGATCTGCTCGATGTCCATCATCGCTTGATCTACATCTGCACTGGTCAAAATGGATCGCCGCTCTGCAACGACCAGACCGTTGCTCATCTCCAAATGCCACAGTGCTGGCACGACGGCTCGAACTCCCTTAAGGAGGACCTGCTTCACCCGGTTGGCGTAGACTGGCACAGGGTGGTCGAGAAACCAGCGAAGTGCGACGGACGCATCAAGGACAAAGCCGCTCAAGTCCGGCCGTCCTCGATTAGGTCTTTCACGTTCAGGCGTCGGCCCGGTTTAGCCCGTTCTCGAATTTTCTCGATATCCTTAAAAATATCTTTCAAAATGCCTTTGGGTGTAGCCGGAACAGGGACAAGGACCGCGGCCAGTTCCCCGCGTCGAGTAATGCCAATTTTCTCTCCGTCCCGGGCACGTTCTACGAGCTCCGAGAGTTTCTGCTTGGCTTCGAACAGTCCGACAGTGCGCATAAGAGCTCCATTCATCTAGATGAATAGTCTAGATGGACAATTCAATAAAGTCAAATTGAAGGTTTCCTTGTGTGGTTAAGAATAGAAAGTTAGGTTCGCCGCAGGAGGGAACTGCTTGGATCTGGCCATATCAGACAGAACTGGCGGAGCCGATTGGTATATCGGTATTGTTGTCCTGTTGCTGAGTCCGGTGCGGCGGACTTGCTCTTCTTGGGTTGCGTCGGGGCATTGCTCGGGGCCTGGTCTGTTTGGCAGCGTCCGCTCTTGCCATAAACGTTAAGATCAGGACAGCAGGCCAAAGCAGTTTGAGCAGCTCGCACTTTCCGGCCCAACAGAGACGAATCGTGAATTAGTTCCTTGGGAGGCGGCCCCTTCCAGAATGCTCACTCGACGACAGATTAATGAGATTGCTCGCAAATATGCGACGGAATTTAGATAATCACGTCTTGCATTGCGAACTTCGACTTAGTGCGCCAACTGGCCATCTATTGCAGGAGAGGCGCTGGCTTCAATGGCTTCCGGATAGCCGACATCCCTCCAAAAAGTAATGGGCGCGAGCGCCACTTCTACTTGCATCTAGAATGCTTTTGACTCGGTTCATTCCTTTGTTGTGGCTTTTGCACGTTCCAGCCATGCCTGCCGATCAACAGGAACGCCAGCTTTCCATACGGCGTGAATATCGCGCGTTGCCTTGATGTGTGCGGTGGGGTCCCCATTCACTAGCAGAAGGTCGGCACGCAACCCGGGAGCAATCCGCCCCCGGTCCGTTAAATGGAATGCACCGGCCGGCACGGAGGTCGCAGCAGCGAGAGCTTGCTGGGGTGTAAGTCCAGCTTCGACAAGGTACTCCAGTTCTCCATGGAGAGAGGCACCCGGCGCCGTTCCTGGATTCCCCGCGTCGGTACCAGCGAGGATGGGTGTGTGCCGTCCAACAAGCGATGGAACGGCGCTCATGGCAAACTGGCAATTACGGAGCTGGCCGTGGTTGATGTTCTTTTTGAGCTGGGCGATGTCTTCCGCCTGCAGGTAAGGGCTGAGATTCGGATCGTCGAGAATCCGCTGCCCTGGGCTCTGGTTGCAAACGCTTTCCAGGACGGTCAGTGTAGGAATAACGAAGGCCTGATGGGCGGCAATGAGCGCGACAAACTTAGGATCGACGGTGTCGCCGCCAAACAGAAAGAGGTGAGCAAGCCCATCAGCATTGGCCTCAATTGCATCGACGGCTTGCCGCTCGGAGTGGATATGCACCACTGCTAATTTTCCGCGCGCATGAGCCGCTACAATCAATGCCTGCAGAATTGCTTTGTCGATGCTGGGCCTGCCACCGTGGCCAGTGTCTCCGCCGTTTTCGTAGATAATCTTGATGTAGTCCGATCCCTCATCAATTCTGTCATCCACCCAAGCCTGGGCTTGCTGCGGGCCTGTGAGCGTCGGAAATTTCAGGCCGTACTCAGTCCCGTGGCCCCCCGGTGCAGTTGCACAGTAGCCAGAAGAAAAGAGGTCAGATCGATCAGAGGCTTTGCCCGCCTTTTGTTCGGCCTTCTCCTCGCTGGCTAGCTGAAGATCCATGAGCATCGACAGGTCGCTGGTCACACCAAAAATGAGTGATTTCTCCAGATCGTGTCTGGAACGAATGTGAGTATGCGCGTCGATCAAGCCCGGCAAGAGGGTTAGCCCGCCGCCATCAATCACGCGAATTCCCTTCGGGGCATGTATGTGCGTTCCAATAGCGGCTATCTCTCCGTTCGTGATCAAGACGGAAGTTCGCGCAATGATGTGCTCGCCGTCGAACACTCGCACATTCTGGACTAGGAAATCTTCAGCGTAAGCGAACTCAGACACAAGAAACAAAAGGATGACTAGCCAGCCCAATCGCATGACCTACCTCGGGAAGCAGAGTACTACAGGCCCAAGAACTCAGAATTGAAATTTAGACCTCGTCAGCACCACATGACCGCCACGCATGGGCAAGAATCAAGTAACCCCTCTCCGCGAGCTGAGAATGCACAATCCCAATGATGCTTCGCAGACCTATCGAGGATTGGGACGAAATTGACGTTTGTTTTTTGAGCAGAAATCTGTCCGAAGGTACGTCTTGCTATGGCGCGGTGATGTTCGAGGCATGAATATGAACGATCTTCCATCCATCAAGATCCCGCTTGAATACGAGAGTACGCCGATTCACTGTACTGCCAGCGACCAGATGGAAAGTGACCAACGCCACGTCCTCGGACAACTTCTCAACGCGCAAATCAAGCGGATTAAGATTCATGTATGGTGGAGATGTGCGGCCAGAACTCTTTTTGATTCTTTCGAACACGCCGCGCCACGCCGTTTCGAACTGATCAGGGGAGTCGATGCGCCTAATATTCGGGGCCGCAGGATGAAAAATGGTCGCGGTGCTGCTGAAGCAAGTCCGAAAGGCTTGCCAGTCAAGGTTGTCGAAAGCTGTCAAAAACGCAGATAAAGCTTCGTCAATCGAGGCCGTCTTCGGGTTTGCCAACGTCTTTTCCTGTGCGACTGCTGATTCTATGATTGCCGCGGTTAACACTAGGAAACCAACGATTAGGTATTTCCTCCGGTCCATACCCTGCACCTCCTTGCACAAACGAACTATATCCGCTTCCGGAAAGTTGGAAGTTCATTGGCGCTTGCCTCTGATTGTGGGCGGATTACGGTGCAACCGGCAGAGATTCCAGGAGACCCATCGCGCCTTTACCTCTGGATTGCCGACGCAGAAAGTGTGTACCTCACACAATCAGTTCCTGGACCTCCCAACTCGGCCAGGCGATGGATCTGAAAGTTGGCCCTATCTACCGTTCTCACCATGACCACGCGTACGCCTCGATTCGCGGGTCAGCTCCTGCGCTTAGCACGCCGGTCTTCGCATCGATGATGATGGCAGCGCTGGACGCAAGGGACCAAGGTGGTGCGACACGCAACTTGTGACCGCGCGCGATGAGTTCCTTTTGTGTCGCTTCGGGGATGCGATCCTCGACCACCATGTCGCCTGGAAGCATAGTGTGCGGAAACGGCGAAGACGGGAAGCTGTGAGTGGCCCACCGTGGAGCTTCGATGGCTTGCTGCACGTTCATGCCGAAATCAATTACGTTGATCAAGGTTTGCAAAGTGATCATTACCTGGTCGTCACCGCCGGGGCTTCCGGTAATCATGAACGGCTGGCCGTCCTTCATCACTAGCGTGCTTTGTAGCGTGCTCCGAGGCCGTTTTCCGGGCTCAAGAGCGTTGGCCTCGCCCCGAACCAACGAGTAATAGTCGCCACGGCAGTTGAAGATGATTCCCGAGTTTCCCATCACGACTCCCGTTCCAAAGACGCTGTGAAGGCTGGGCTCGAAGCTAACCATGTTGCGGTCCTTGTCGACGATGGCGATGTAACTCGTGTCGCCGTTGAAGTCCGCGTCACCGTCGAGAACGACGTGCCAGGGATATTCCGCAGCGCCGGCGACCAATTTTTCAGGTGAACCAGGACGCAGTTCCAACGAAGCTTTTGCCGGATCGATGAGCTTTCTGCGCTCCCCTGCGTAGCCCTTCGACAGCAATCCGTCGTAGGGAATTTTGATGAAGTCCATGTCTCCGAGAAATTTCTCACGATCGGCCATGGCCAGTTTCATGACTTCGACATTGGTGGAGATGAAGTCGACGCTATTATGGCCGAGTGCTTTCAGATCGTATCCCTCAAGCAGGTTTAGAGCGATCAACTCGGTCGGCCCCTGGCTGGCAGAAGGATTCTTATAAACCTGATAGCCCCGGTAATCGGTGGAGACCGGAGTTTCCACTTTCGCGGTGTACTCCGCAAAGTCCTCGTAGCGGAACAGTCCGCCGTTGGCTTCTGAGAAGGCCGCCATTTCGTGCGCAATGTCGCCTTTGTAGAAGCGATCGCGGGCCGCCTTCAGTGCCTCGTGCCGCCCCTTTGCCTTGTTTGCCCTTTCCGCTTCGACCAGCTTTTTCAGAGTGCGGGCGAGATCAGGATTCTTAAAGATTTCGCCGGCCTTCGGCGCCTCGCCATTTGGCTTATAGATTTTGAGGGTCGAAGGGTACTTGAGTATCTTTTGCGTGTTGGCAATCATGCGAGCGCGCCCTTCGCTCAGTGGAAATCCGTTTTCCGCAAGCTCGATGGCCGGCTGAAGCACTTGCTCAAAGCTCGTTGTTCCCCATCGGTCCAACAGGATGTACCAAGCGTCCACTACGCCCGGAATTCCGCCCGAAAGCAGCCCGTCGCTGACCGGAATCTTGCCGCCACTGTTCTTCTCGTACCACTCGATGGTCGCCAGCTTGGGAGCGCGAGGCTCCGCGTTGATGGAAAGCACCTTTTTCTCGCGCGCATCGTAAACGAGCACAACAGCGTCACTGCCGACACCATTGAGGGCAAAGTCGGTCACCGCGAGTGCCGCTTGGCCGCCAACGATGGCATCGAACGCGTTGCCGCCCGTCTGCAAGATGCGGCTTGCCACTTCGGTTGCTTCTGCCTTCATCGACGACACTGCTGCCTGTCGGCCTCGAATGACCGGGCGCATCGTTCGCGGTAAAGAGGCGTCTGGACCTTGGGCAATGGCATTGGCGACAAAGCCCAAGCAGACAATCAACATGCATATGACGAGCGTTCTCTTCGGAACTGTCATGAGTACCTCATCTTCAGACCTGCGAAGCCCGTGGTTCGTCTTTATTCGTGCATTGTGCATTCTACACTGTCTAAGAACCTTGGTTTTGGATGATGCAATGTTGGTCGATCTGCACCGACGACCGGTCTGGCCTATAAAATCCTACTGTGGGAAGTCGGAAGCTTCCGGATTGCCGAACGTCTCGCCCTCTACGCACTCCATCACCAAATAGTCCACGCCGTCCTGGCTACCCACATCGTGCAACGTGCAAATGTTCGGATGATTTAATCCGGAAATGGTCTTGGCTTCCCGCTCGAAGCGCTGCTTGGCCATAGGGTCCGCGGGAATATCCGCCGGAAGAATCTTGATCGCTATGTCACGCCCCAGCCGCGTATCCCTCGCCCGATACACCTCTCCCATGCCGCCCTCGTCCAGCGGCCCCACGACCTCATACGGCCCCAATTTCGTTCCCGCCGCCAGGCTCATTTCGTCTTCAGCTCCGCAGTCCAATTCACCACCAGCGTCAACTCGGCCGTGGATTGCTCGAGCGACTCATTGCACAGAAACCGTTGCCCGTCCGTCGTTACGTCGTAATTGTAGGAGGTCGGATCCACGATGTGCGACTCAAACAGCGGTCGCAGCCCCAGCACCTGAAAACTAGAATCGGTCGTTTTCACGTCTGCCGTCATCAGCATCCTGTCTCTGCCCAGAAAATAAATCTCCTTGCCGTTTTTTCCCCACCTTACTTGGCAACCTCCGTCCGTCGTCGCCTGGCTTTTCCCTCCAGGTCCTGGGAACGGCACCACAAACACTTCCGGCACGCCCGGATCGTCCGAGCAGTACGACACCCATTTCCCATCCGGTGAAAACTGTGGCCGGTACCCTCCCTCCTGGAACAGGTATGGTTTGTGCTCCCCCGTGAGGGGCAACATCCAGATCGAGCGCTTGCCCTCTTTCAACTGGTGATAAGCGACCAATTTCCCATCGGGTGACCACGTGAACGGCACCGGTCGAATTTCTGACGCTTCCTCCAGCACCACTTCGTCGACTCCTGATCCATCCAGCGCCTTATGATGAATCGAATACTTTCCCTCCCCATAAGACAGGTAGATCAACGAGCGTCCGTCTGGCGACCACGTGGCGAACATGTTGTTCTCTTTCCCCGGCGTTGCAAACGTCAGCCTGGTCTTCACCTGGCTCGCAAGGTCATACATCCACACGTCGACCGCCTTCGCTCCCAATTGAAACGTCAGCTTTTTCCCGTCTGGCGAAAACTTCGGATCCAGATATAGGTCCGGTTCCAGCAAATTCCCAAGCTTCTTCCCGTCCCGGTCCCTCCACGTCAGTTGCCGTCTCGAGCTCAACGTTCCGTCCAGGTAAGTTAGCAGCCCAGTTTGCGAAGCCGAGAACAGCCCCAACGACCGGATGTCCGAAGCCACTTGCTCGGCAATCGCAACCGCTTCACCCCTCAATTCCAGCTTTTCCAGATCGAAGGGTTGTGCCACCAGCGCCCCTTGTCGCAGGTACAGCAGGTACCCCGATGCGTAAATGACATTTCCGTCGGACTTTAACAAGGTCTTATGTTCTTTTGAGCCCAACGACCCTACCTGAATCGTGTTCGTCGGATTATCTCGGGCCGAAAGGCCTCGCAAGGAGAGATACAGAAAATGTTCCCCGTCGGGAAGAAAATACGGCCAACGGTGCGAATTCTCATTATCCTTGGACAGCAAGGACGTGATCGCAACCGGAGTCCCTCCACTCGCCGAGACTCCCATCAGCGGCGACGCAGGCGCAGGTGAGAACAGGATCAGCCCTTCATGATTCCATGTTCCGCCTCTCGGCACGGGTGCATCGCAGATCACGCTGACCGTGCTCCCTCCAATTTCCAACTTCTTCAGTTTCCCCTCGGCAAAGAATCCGATGAATCGGCTGTCCGGCGACCAGAACGGATACTCACCTTTCTCTGTTCCTTGCAGTGGCTTGTCCTGAATCGCGTCGATCGCCCGCAGCCATAACGCAGTTTTCCCCTCCGGAGTTTTTGCCACGTACGTTATCCAGCGTCCATCCGGCGATAGCGCAAAGCCCGAACTCCAATTGTCGAATTGGTAGCTCGACGATGCCGTCGGCTTGATCAGCGATCGTATGGCCCGCGCTTCCATCTCCGGGCGCTGCGTCCGAAAATAGCTGTTCCATCCCGCCACCAATGCCGCCGCCAGCGCAAACGCCCCCACAGTTCCCCACACCGCCCGGCTCTTCCACTTTTTCGCAACCCGCTGAGCTTCCGCCCTGGTCACGGTTTCGCTCGTTGCTTCTGTCCCCTTTGGATCGGCCAGATAGTTTTCGAGTGCGATTCTCGCCTCGCCGATGGCTTGCAGTCTCTTCTTCGGATCTTTTTCCAAACACCTCCGTAGCAACTCGCGGATCCGCACAGGGGTCTTCGCCGGCAGTTGGTTCCAGTCCGGCTCGCCGCGCACCACCGCCGCCAGAATGTCCGTCAGCGACTCGCCGCTGAACGCCTCTGCCCCGCTCAATATTTCGTACAGCACGCACCCGAACGCCCAGATATCCGCGCGACGGTCTGCCGGTCTGCCCTTTGCCTGCTCCGGTGACATGTACGCCGCTGTCCCCAGAATAATTCCCGCCTGCGTTGCCATCCGACTGATGGTTGGTGACGTCGAAAGATCGCTCGAACCCGGATCACCTTCAATCGCCTTGGCAAGCCCAAAATCCAGAATTTTCACTCCCCCATCGCTGGTCAGCTTGATATTCGATGGCTTCAGGTCCCGGTGCACAATCCCGCGTTCGTGCGCGTACTCCATCCCTTCGGCAATTTGTTTCGCTATCGGCAATACCTCATCCAGGGGAAGCGCTCCTTCGCGCAGCCGTTCCGCCAGCGTCTGTCCGCTGACCAACTCCATAACCAGCGCGCCAACGCTGGCTGAGTCTTCAAATCCATAGATCGATGCGATATTGGGGTGGTTCAGGGAAGCGAGTACCTTGGCCTCGCGTTCAAAGCGAGCCAGTCTTTCGTGGTCGTCCGCAAACGCTTGAGGCAAAACCTTAATTGCAACCTCGCGCCCAAGCTTCGTATCCTTCGCTCGATACACCTCGCCCATCCCGCCCGCGCCAAGCGGAGAGACGATTTCGTAGGGTCCGAGTTTAGTACCTGGCACGAGTGGCATGATCGGCTGGGATTATAACCTTGGAAAACCTCTATGTGATACCTTCAGCGGTCACGTGAAGGGCAACTATTTGTTCAGGAGCTGCAAATGAGGGAGAGTCAGCAACAAGTGTATCGACGGGCGAACATGGAATTTGAGAGCCTGCCAACTACTCGGGATGTCCTAGTGCCCTACTACTTCCCGGATGACGCGCAGGAAATTCCCACCCATGATCTTCTGGATGTCCTGTTCGGAATATCCGCGTTTGAGCAAAGCGGCTGTCAAGTTTGGCATCTTCGAAACATCTTCAAGTCCTTGCGGCACCATGGAAATGCCGTCAAAGTCACTCCCAATCCCGACATGGTCGATTCCCGCAACTTTCACCATATGGTCAACGCAATCAGCGGCATCGTTCACCGTCGCGTTTCCAAGATGGGGTGGCTATATCCAACCTCCGCAATCTCCTTGCCGGCGAATTGGTCCAGTTCCGCACCCGTCAGATTCGGTTCCAAAGCATTCTGCTGAGAGATATGTTGCTTCCATTCTTCTGCGTCTTTCTGATTCAGGAACGGCGCACTGAAGTTCACTCCTACGACGCCACCGTTTTGAGCTAAAGCACGCAGCATGTCGTCACTCATATTCCGGGGGACATCTGAAAACGAACGGCACGCTGAATGAGAGGCGATGACGGGTTTTGTCATCACCCGCAAAACGTCGTAGAAAGTTTTGTCCGAAACGTGCGAGATGCGATCCTACCGATCCGGTTCATCTCGAGCACCACCTCTTTACCGAAGTCCGTCAGACCATTGTGCTCCGGCTTCCCTGTGGACGAGTCCTCCCAGTCGTTGCTTCGGAAATGAGTGAGTGTCATCGAGAGAATCCCCATGCGACGGTCGGTCCGCAGCACAGCCAAATCATTGTCAATCTGGTGCCCGCCTTCGACCGTTAAAACAGCGGCGATCTTCTTCTGTCCGACGATCCGTTCTATACCTCCTCGCTTGTTGAGGTCGTAACTCTAGGTCAGGCTTAAGACCAGTTTGGTATAAACTCAACCTCCTTGACGGCCCACACCAATGAGGAGAAGAAACATGCGCAAGTGGCTATTGGTTTTGGTTCTAGCTCCGCTCTTTTCATTTCCAGACCATGCTCAAACGAATCCGCTGTGGCACACGCAAAAGGTCAAGAATTATCTTCCTCACATGACCTGGCCTGAAGTCGAAGATCTGCTGTCGCGAACAGATATGGTAATCATGGTCCTTCCTGCCATCGAGCAACACGGTCCGCAACTTCCAATCGGTACCGACTACTTCACAGGAGAAGAATTGGCAAAGCTAATTGCCCAGAAAACAGACGTCTTGGTTGCGCCTGTTCTGCTTCCTGGAATCTCGCCGTACCACATGGAGTTCCCCGGAACAATTTCACTCTCTGCTGATACCGTGCAGCGTGTGTATTTCGAAGCCACACAGAGCCTAATGCATCACGGATTCCGCCGCTTTTTGATTTTCCACAGTCACACAGGAAACCAGAACGTTTCGCGCTACCTTCTCGATCGCATCAATCAAGAGACTCCCGGAATAGCGGTCGAGCTAAACGAAGCGGCCGCCCCATTTTTTCAGAGGCACGAACGGCCCGAGGTAGCGCAGTTTGATCGTCATGCTGGCGTCGCAGAAACTTCCCAGGGCTTATATCTCTTCCCCACTCTCGTGGAAATGAGCAAAGCAGGCAAGAACGAGGTGACCCTCCCCGATCATCTTCAGAAGGCTCTTCCTCAAGTGGCCGCGGGGGACGCTACAACCGCCCGGGTATTTCTTGCCGAAGCCCTGAAGCCCAAGGAAACGGGGAAGCACACTTCAACGCGAGAGATGACAAAAACTGGCGTTTGGAGCGAACGAGATACTCGCGAGGCCTCCGCTGAACGTGGCCGCCAAGACACCGAGGCTTTCGTCAATGCATCTGTCCAGTTCATCGAACGATGGAAGACTTTGAAGCCGTTAGAACCGCTGGCCGAGAGACGGGCTTACTGATTCCGTAGTGCAAATGCCCGAGTAACGTTAGCGCTTTATCGGAGGCGCACTTCCAGAAAACAGTTCACGCGAGCACGGTGCTGTTAGCTTAATACTGGCTTTTTCACGAGTTCGGCGATTTCGGGAGTAACCGGTTTAGTAACGGACGCCGTAAGTGATTTCTGGCGGAGAGGGGGGGATTCGAACCCCCGATAGGAGTTTTAGCCCCTACAACGGTTTAGCAA
>Ga0075017_100001093_pt1 | contig 16267 bp, 12 predicted proteins | sample AleBraG_ABR_2012_FD_71475 | JGI IMG/M metagenome (GOLD analysis project Ga0075017, IMG submission 71475) | Freshwater sediment microbial communities in response to fracking from Pennsylvania, USA - Alex Branch Run_MetaG_ABR_2012 | ecosystem: Environmental > Aquatic > Freshwater > Creek >... | reverse complement strand
AAGGTGAGCCCGCCGGAAGCGTTGTACGATAATTGTACGAAACCGAGTAGCTGTCTTTAAACTATTAACTCTAAAGAATTAAAATTGGTGCGGAAGGGGGGATTTGAACCCCCACGCCTTTCGGCGCCACCCCCTCAAGATGGTGTGTCTGCCAGTTCCACCACTTCCGCACGCGGTAAACTACTTGTAATCAATGGATTGTAGCAGATAGCCTCAGACGGCGCTTTCCACTGCACCCGTTTTTGGACCGACCCGGTGCACTCCGCCTCCGCAGGCTGAGTCTCCAGTCCACCCAGTCGCACAAACAACTTACGCACAGTTTCTTGCCGCGGATGTACGTAGCGCATCGTGGTTTTAATCGTATCGTGCCCCGCCACGTATTGCAAAGTGAAGGGGTCGGTGTACTCGCCCGCCTCAGTCAGAAACGTGTGGCGCAGCGCATGAAGACCAGCATAGGGATGGGGCCGGATCGCTTCGCGTACCCGCGACATCTGCTCCTCGAGCACCCAGCCCCGCAGCCGTTTGGAAGGGTCGCGCGGGTTGGTAAACACATAGTCGCACTCCGAAGCCGCGATCAGCCGCTCGAGGACTTGCTTCACCTCGCCCTCGACCAGCAGCTTGCGTCTGCGCGCGCGCCGCTTCAGGCCGCGCTTGATCGTGACCTCGCCGTAGAGTTTCCCGTCCGCACCCGGCTCGGCACAGATGCGATAGCAATCCTTCATCAGTTCGAGCATTTCGTTCCGGCAGATCCTCAAGTGGCGCGCCAGAATGGAAGCCGAGCGCAATGGCTCGGCGGCGTGCGAAATCCACTCCGCAGACTCCGTTGGACTGAAGACGTAGTCGGTCTCGCGCTCGGCTCCCTCGTCCCGCGTGTACTGTTCGACCACCGGCACCTTGTCGATGAGTTTCAGCTTGCGATGCGCGTAACGCAGGGCTTTGCGCAGCGTAGCCAAATAACGATTCACCGTGGTCTTGCCAACCGGACTAGGTTTTCCACCGATGGGGCGCCCGGCGTGCTTCAAGGCCCAGGTCTTGAACGCCTCGATGTGAGATTCGTCAATCTGATCCAGTCGAAGGTCCGCCCAAGGTCCGCCCAAGGACCATACATCAGCAGTTTGCGGTAGCTTTCCCGGTAGAACTTCACGGTGCCCTGTTGTTCTGCTTTGGCGGTCGAAACCCGACTGCTCAAACGTCGTCTGGAATTGCCGCAAGGTGGGAGCCAGCTTGCGCTTGTCCTCCGCGGCGGTCGGCTGCCGTAAATGGGGATAATAAGTTTTTCGAGACAGCATCGGGGAACGTGAAGCTCGGAAATGGCAGGCGGCAGAGCCATCACCGCAGGCTGCATTGCGATCGATGGGCGCGTTGCTATCGATCGGCGAGGCGGCGCCCCCCGGTGACGAGGGCAGAAACACCTGAAGATAGAGCCGCTTGCGCAGTCTCTAAAAAACGCCAGACCAGCATGTTGCCAATTTCTCCGCGTTATAAATCCCAGTTATAAGCGCTGGCCGAAAAATCATTGGACTTCACCAGTGCAATGCGATAATTTTCCGCCCAAGGCTTGTTGCTTGCGGGAGGCGCAGGGGGAGGAGCCGACTCTCCCTCAGGCTCCGAGATGCCCATTCCTGCCCATTTAGTTCGATTTTTTGCCCGATTGTCGCGCCCGCCGGCGAATCCACCTCTTCCCGCCTACCCCGGGAGTGCTGGACCTCGTCCTCACATAATCCTTCGCGGCTGCGAGCGCAATTCGAGGGTGGCAGAGTTCTTCGGCCAAGACGCCGATGCGGACTTTGCTCGAGCGTGTGTTTTTCCGCTTTGCGCCCGCCCTTGCTCGGCACCGCTTCGGGGCTTGTCATGCGCCCTGCGGCAGCTTGCTCTTCTGCTTCGGCTGCGCCGCCCTCCGGGTTACGGTTTTCCGCTCAATCTTGTTCGCAAAATGCGACGAAAAGATTTCTCGGGACCCTCCGTAAATGCAGAGCTTCGGCACTTGGGAGCATGGCCCGCTCGCCAACCGGGTGCCCCGATCAAGGCCGGGGCAAATCCAAAAAACGGAGAACGCTCATGTACCAGAACAAAGTCACCCTCATCGGTTTTCTCGGCCGCGACGCAGAACTTCGTACCAGCGACGGTCGCAGCTTTACCACCTTGTCGCTTGCTACCAAGTCTTCCTATAAGAAAGACGAGGCGTACGTCGCGCGCACCGAATGGCAGCGTTGCGTTGTCTTCGGAAAGCTTTCGGAGTTTGCCGCCACGCTCAAGAAAGGGGCACACATCCAGCTGGAAGGCGAACTGGACCGCCGGGAATAGGTCAGCCCGAAGACCGATATCCGGCAGCGCCTCTGGGAAATTCGGGTCGTGTCCATCCTGAAGCTCGATCGGGCGGAAAAAGCCGCGCACGAAGAACGGGAGCACGAGGAAGTTTCTCAGGAGGAGGCGGCCCTATAGGCCCTGCTCTGGAGCCCTGGAAGCCCGGCTTCGGCAGCGGGGCTTTCAGGGCCCGGAGGTTGCTGCCATGAGCTTCGAGTTCATCCTTCCGTTCCTTCGCCCGATTGAATCCTTGCGGCTGGACCGCAGAGTGGCATTCGAAGGCCAGGTGTCGGCTCTTCGCGGATTTCATCAAGACAAGAAATGCTTCCCGATCGAAGCAGCTGCAGAGGTGCAACGTGCATACCCCTAGTGGCAGCAACGCGACCAGGATTGCCGCCCAGTTCCTCCTCCGTTCGTTTGTTCCGGGCGAAACAATTGCTCTGCTGATCCGGCGTCCATCGCCGGGCCACACCTTGCAGCGAATTGTCCTCCTCGAGCGCGCCCTCGAGCCTCGCTATCTGGGCTGGCTCGCGCACGAAAATGCAGCCGGGGCAAACATCCATGTGAGCGCCAATCCGCTTCGCCCGCACAGCCGGCGACGCACCAAGGACTCAATTGCCAGGGTGCGGCATCTCTATCTGGATTTGGATAACTCCGGAGAAGCTCAATTAGCTTTGCTCCGGACCTCCGATCAAGTTCCCCCGCCGAACGCAATCATCTCGACTTCCCACGGCAAATATCAGGTCCTCTGGCAAGTTGAGGGCTTCACCCTCGAGCGGCAAGAAGCGATGCTCAAGCTTCTCGTCCTCGCCTTTGGCGGAGATCCGGCTTGCACGGATTGCAATCGTGTTCTCCGCCTGCCGGGATTCCTGAACTCGAAATACCATCCCGCGTATCGCGTGGCCGTCGAATACCCCTGCAACAGGACTTGGAATGCAGAAGACTTCCGTCTGGATATCCTCGCTTCGGGTGCCGCGCTTTGCTCGGGTCCAATCGCTCGGCGACAGCAGGCCGCTAAGGCCACGAACTCGGAGCATGATTGGGCGTGGGTCCTCGACCAACTTGCCGGCGGAATCGACGCCGCGACACTCACGCGCAACCTGGCTTCGCGCCGCTCCGACAAGGGCAATCCTCTCTACTACGCGCAGCGAACTGTGGACATCGCATCAGCCAAACTGTGGCTGATCGAAGGCATCGCGATCGAAGACGTGATCACGATGCTCGAACTCCGCCGGCGCGGCGAGATTCCCGCACCGCTTCGCAGTGTGCGGGCGCGGGAGATTGCGCAGACCGCGCAGCGGATGATTGCTCGCAGCGAGGCTCGCTCGCTTCCGCTGCCAACGAAGGAGAAGCACGATGCCGGTTCTTGAAATTTGTACTTTGGCACGGCGTGTTTCCTGGGGCATCAGGGCCCGGGGCTCCGCCTCGCGCCTCGCCGCGATGATGCTCCCGTTACCTCCGTAGTAGTACGGGCACGGTGCTTTGCACCGGGTGGACGTTTGTGACACTTCACCCCTATGGCTCCGAATAACTCCCCATAACGCTGCTTGAGATGCTAGGCGAAAGCTATGCTCCGGAACATTTCCGGACTTCCGGCGCCCTCTTCATCCAAAAGGTCCAGAGGTCGGCAAAAAGGCCCTTAAAATCCTGATTGTGGTGGAACCAAACTTTGCGGTTCTGCGCTGACAGAATCCTAGCTTTCCAGAGCGCAAACGGGGATCATCATCACCGGAACCTTACTTGCATCTCCTTCTGCCTCCGTTCTCAACACATAATCATTGTCGAGTATCGGGAGGCCTTGATGAAGATCTCGCGCCGGTTGGCCTCGGTTGTAGCCACATGCGTTGTTTGGTCGCTCGCTGCCCATTCCGGAGAAACGCCGGGTCCCGAACTGAAAACGGCAGCAGTCGCCGCATTCAAAAATGGTTTAGCCTTCGTCGTGAAGCAGGGAGACGTGCGCCTGGAATCAGGAGTTGGGAATCTCGAGTCAGTCCCAAATGCGACGCTTGGTTCTTTGTGGATTGCGCCCAATGATGCCGGTGCGTGGCTCGATCGAGTCGTCGCTCGTCGCAACAGACTATCAGTGCAACAGAACCTAACCGTCCTCGCCGACGTGCTGCTGGCAAACGCGGGCAAGGTCGTGACTGTAGTTGATAACGGCCAAAAAGAGTACACCGGCGAGATTGTCGGTTTTCGGCAGACAGAGAAAGCAGAAAAAGCGGGTGATGGATCTGCATCGTTATCCAACTCGGCGGGGGAGAGCTTTTACGCTAACAGTTTGCTATCTGCATCGCAGCCTCACCTTGCGCCGGAATTCCTGCTGCTGAAATCCGATGGCAAGCTCCTGGCTCTTTACTTCCACAATATTGTGCGAGTGATTCTGCCCGCGGATTCCGTTTTGCAGCAATCGCAAGAAGAAGAACGCAAGGCTCTACAATTCAAAATCAAAGGCGTAACTGACCATGCCAGCATGACGATGGGTTATCTGGAACACGGACTGGGCTGGACGCCCTCATATTTGGTTTCACTGCAAGATGACAAGAAGGCACAGATTACGATGCAAGCCGTGCTCGTCAATGACGCCGAGGATCTGACGAATACCGATCTGTTCTTTGTGGTTGGCGTTCCCAATTTTGCTTATTCGAACGTTCCGTCGCCCATGGCTCTGCAGCAGAGCTTGCTGGAGTTCATGCAGGCGGCCGCTAGGAAGGATGACATGTCGGCACGCTATTCGAACGCCTTAACGGGGCAGATGACGGTTGGGGGCATCATTGGTGGTGACGCCCTGGCAGCCCCAAGTCTGACATCCAACGCCGAAGAGTTGCAGGGAGCGCAAGAAGAAGATCTTTTTCTGTATAGCCGAAAGGATGTGACCCTGGCGCGAGGCGAGCGCGCGACCTACAACGTGTTCTCAGACACAGTGAGCTACGAGCACATCTACGAGTGGAACCTCGAAGGCCAGCCTCGGGTAGATGGATTCGGCATTGCACAAAGCATTCCAGCTACAGGATCGGACCGTTCCATCAAAGAGAATGTCTGGCACGCATTGCGGCTTAAGAATGCGACCAAGTTTCCCTGGACCAGCGCCCCTACCCTGGTAATCTCTGGCACCAAGCCAATTGCCCAAGACACCGTGCCCTACACTCCGAAGAGCGCAACCTCGAACCTCAAGCTGACGATCGCGACCGACATTCGTGCCAGCCACGAAGAAAATGAGGTCGAGCGGCAAAGGGATGTCCAGCGGCGGCACAACTACAACTACGACCAGGTGACTGTCGAAGGAAAGCTGACCATAAAGAACTACAAAAGCAAGGACGTGCGCTTGAGCATCGCGGATCGAGTGCGGGGAACCGTCGAATCTCAGACCGATGACGGAAAGTCGGAAAAATTGGCGGAGGCAATCGCGGTGGACAATCCGCTCAGTCGAATGACATGGGAAGTCACTCTGCAGGCGGGGGAAGAGAAGGTCATCAAATACCGATACAAGGTCTGGCTGCGCGTTTAGACGCATTTTTGCTGCCGAATGTGCACAGTGAAGCGGAACCAACTGGGTGGCGTCGGAGTCTAAATCAAAATGTGGATTCCTCCCCGCCTGATGCAGAATCCCGAATCGGCCTAGCTATGTCGAGGAGACGTTCATGTCACCTAGATGCCCCTGCGCCGGGGTCCTTGCGCTTCTCTTAGTGGTTGGTTCTGCAGGGCACCCTCCCGATACGAGTCAAGTAGCCGACTCACTCGGCTATCATCTGCCATGGTCATTTCGAGTGGGCGACACAGCGCGCCTCGTGGCCCATGCTGATCTGAATGGGGATGGAAAAGAAGACCTGATCCTCGCGGGTCAAAGCCCGCGCTCGCAAGAGCGTGGTGTAGAGATTCTCGAAGGCAATGGGGATGGAACGTTCCGCGAAGGTGTCACGATCGACCTTCAGAATCCCACGCGCGCGATGGTCGTGGCCGATGTCAACGGCGACGGCAAGCCGGATCTGATTCTGCTTCATCCGGGGGTCGGTATTTTACTCAACACAACTCCATACCCCGGTACGCCAGTGTCGTTTGGGTCCGAGCACAGCTTGGTGGGTGGTTTTGGACCCGCGCTGGCCGCCTCCGATTTGAATGGCGACGGCACGGCCGAAGTACTTTTGAGTACGATGCCAACCCGCGATGCAAGCGATGAGCAGGGGACGTTGCGCATCGCGTCAGCCCCAGTTTTTGTTGACGCAAACCACCATTCTGGCTCTGCGCCCGCCATCGACATCCCCATTCCAGGCGTCCCCGTATCTATTGCTGTTGCCGATTTTGATGGAGATGGCAAGCCCGACGTTGCTGTTGGCTTTACCGGCCCACTACATGAACGCAGAGGCGGAGTTGCGGTTCTGTTGAATCGGACCGAGAGTGCCACTACGCCGATACACTTTGCCGATCCCATCCTGGTTCAGTTCGATCACGCGGTTGATTTCGTAGCTTCTGCCGATCTCAACGGGAGTGGTCGCAACGACGTTTTCGCCGCCTGGTGCAGTGGTCGCGATGAGTGGTGCGGAGCGGTTTCGCTCTTGAACAAGCCAACTCCGGATGGAGGTATCGGATTTACCCTCCAGGGCATCTCGCTAGCTGTGCGACGCGCATCGAACTGGATCTTGCAGGACATCAATCACGACGGCAAGCCCGACTTGTTGTTTCTGAGTCGTCAGCAAGGCGGGACGTTTCCGATCCAGGCACCGGGAGAAATCATAGTAGAGCTCGGGCTCGGCGACGGGAGATTTGCCCCGCCAAGAACGTTCTCGGCTCCCACTGCTGATACGCTGAGCATGGTGCTGGTGGATTTCAATCGTGACGGGCTCTTTGACTTGGCTATCCTCGACGCTGCCTCTCCTGAAGCACCCAGAATCAGCCTCCTGCTGGGGCGGAAGGACTACGGATTCAGTGCGCCTGAGTCGCTGATTTCGGGCTTCGTTCCAACAGCCCTCATTCCATTCTCCGATCACGAGAAGACGACGGGGTTTATTGTTACGAACACTCCGGCTGGCCTCGCATCTTCTTCCAAAACTGCCCACACCGCCAAGATATTTAGCGCAAAATCCCTCGGTCCTCTTTACTTACCGTTATCCACCGTCACGGGCATTTCAGATGGTGCAATCGCGGTCGGCGACTTGAACGCGGACGGTCGCACCGAAATGCTGGTCGTTACCGCTTCGGATATTCAGGTCTATAGCCTGGAAGGCAAGGCCCGAAATCATCCGGTTCAAGCTGCGAAGCTTCCGCAATCTTCTAATCGCTTTGCTGCTACGTCTCAGCGCGCCATTCTGGAGGACCTCAATGGGGATGGGAAGCCGGATCTGATCGTCGGCAATGGCTATGATGCGAGCCTGCAGATTTATTTGAATACCAGCAATGGAACGTTCTCATTTGCGCCCCCCGTAATCGTGCCGTGGTGCCCCAAGGGATTTCCGCCGGGCGTCATGAAGGGATTTGTCAGTCTCTCAATTGAGTTGGCTACCGCAGACATCAATGGAGACGGCAGGCCGGACCTGGTAGGTAGCGGGCATTGCGGGCTGAACGTGATGCTGAACCGCACACCTGCTCGCGGGTCCATAGCATTTGACCAGCCCGTTTTAGTCTCCGACCCGAAGCAACAGTCGCCCCGACAGTCCGGCATTTTTGCGCTGACGGATATCAACCTCGACGGCAAAGCCGATGTGATCGTTGTGGAAAATAACTACACCGCTACCGGCGAAACGTCAGCTCTCAACGTGTTCGTCAACGAAACGACCTCATCGCCGACCTTTCGGCTCGCCCAGCATGTTCCGGTCGGCAAACGACTCACCGGTGTGGGGACTGGCGATTTCAATCAAGATGGATGGCCGGATATCGCGACCATCGATGCCGACGGGACGCTGACATTCCTTTCGAATGATGGGCAGTGGAAGTCAAAAGGAGGATTCACGGTCCATTCCTCATTGGCCGTGATGCCATCGCCCCAGCAATTGCTGGTGATTGATCGGCCTGAAGGCGGATTGCCCAGATTGATCCTCCGCAACCAGGACTCGGCAGCGATAGTCCAGTGACGAGCAAGCTTATGGGAAGCGAAGCTCGGGATTCCGGTCGGATAGTCGGCAAACCTTACCTTACCGGATGAGGGAAAGTTTGCTCGTCAACCGCCCGATGAGGTCTGCCTGACGAAACCTGAAGCCGGCACGGTGGGATGGAATGTAATCAAAGCCACCGGGATACCCGACGCCGCTACTGGTCGTGCTCTGTGCCGAACTTCGCACTCATCGCGCGCTCTTCGGGAATGATCTGAAAGCGCGTGATGAAGAAAACGAACGCGACCGGCAACGTCGGTTGACGTGCTAACTAACCGCGCCGCGCCCATATGGATGTACCCGTTTTTGTACCCGGTGCCGACACGGTGGGGCAGTGTCTCATGTTGTTGGACGTTTCACCGCTGGTACGAAAGTGCTTTCGAAAGATTGAGGAAGACTGAATCTTAAGAGATTAACTAAAGGAGTGCAGAAAGGCTGTTTGCGGATGGTGTGTCTGCCAGTTCCACCACTTCCGCACTTCGAGGCAACGTCGATTATAGCAAAGGGTGTTTCAGTACTTTACGATGGTCGCGAATGACTTCGGGTCCAGGCTGGCCCCCCCGACCAGGGCTCCGTCGATTTCTTCCTCGGCCATCAGCGCCTTGACGTTTTCTGGCTTTACCGAGCCGCCATACAGGATGCGCAGATTACTGGCAAAATCTTCGCCGAAGGCCTTCGCGGCTTCGCCTCGAATCAACAGATGAGCGGCGGAGGCAAGTTGTGGCGTGGCAGTTTTTCCGGTACCTATGGCCCACACCGGTTCGTAGGCGACTACGAGTTTGGCGGCTTTTTTGGCTGAGATGGCGTGGAAGGCGCGCAGGCACTGGCGGCGCAGCACGTCTTCCGTAAGGTTGGCCTCGCGCTCTTCCAGAACTTCGCCTACGCAGACGATGGGGATAAGGCCAGCCTCGAGGGCCGCTTTCAGCTTGAAGTTCACCATGTCGTCGGTTTCACCGAAATACTGGCGGCGCTCGGAATGGCCGATGATCACGTGGGTGCAGCCGATATCCAGCAGCATGGCGGGACAGATTTCGCCGGTGTAGGCGCCCTCTTTTTCCCAGTACAGGTCTTGCGCACCGACGACTACGTTCGATGAACGAGCGAGTTCAATGGCAACATAAAGATCAATGTAGGGCGGGCAAACGACGATTTCGTCCCGGGTATGGGCGGCAACCAAGGGCAGGAAGTCATGAAAAAAAGCCCGGGTTTGATCGGGATTCTTGTACATCTTCCAGTTGGCGGCCATCAATTTCTTTCTCATGGGATCCCTTTCTGGAAACCTTTGCGCCCAACGCTGATTTCATGGAGCCGCCACACGCATGGGTCCTTCGTGGCCTGAAGGCCACTCAGGCTGACAAAGAGTTTGTTTATTTCTTGTCCGTTAGCGCTTCTACGCCGGGAAGCTTTTTGCCTTCCAGGAATTCCAGCGAGGCTCCGCCGCCGGTGGAGATATGCGTGATCTTGTCGGCGACCCCGGCCGCGTTGACCGCCGAGACAGAGTCCCCACCGCCCACGATCGAGGTGGCTCCGACATTTTCCGCAACCGCATGGGCAATTTTGAAGGTGCCTTTGGCGAAGGGCGCTACCTCAAAGACGCCCATGGGCCCGTTCCACAAGATGGTTGCGGCGCGAGCGATTTCGTTGGTAAACGCCTCGATAGTCTTGGGTCCGATATCCAGAGCCATCAGGTTGGCCGGAATATGGCCGCTGCTTACGGTCTGCACAATTGCGTTAGGGTCAATCTTCTCCGCCACCACGTGGTCCGTCGGCAACAGGAATTTCACTTTGTGGTTTTTTGCTTCTTTCAATAGCTCGCGAGCCAAATCGATCTTGTCTTCCTCCACCAGGGATTTGCCCACCTGCTCGCCCTGGGCCTTCAGGAACGTGTAGGCCATACCGCCGCCGACGATGAGGGCATCAACTTTATCCAAGAGATTGCGGATGACGCCAATCTTGTCGCTGACCTTGGCTCCGCCCAGAATGGCGATAAATGGCCGCTCGGGATGGCGCACAATTTTACCCAGGTACTGGAGCTCTTTCTCCATGAGCAGGCCGGCGGCTGCCTTCTGCACGAACCGGGTGACGCCAACCGTGGAAGCATGGGCGCGATGCGCAGTTCCGAAAGCATCGTTCACGTAGTAGTCCGCCAGACCGGCAAGTTGTTTGGCGAACTTGGCGTCGTTGGCTTCTTCTTCGGGATGAAAGCGAAGATTCTCCAGCAGCAGAGTCTGGCCCTGCTCCAGCTTTCCGGCCATCTCCTCAGCTTCGGGGCCGATGCATTGCGGACAGAATCCCACGTTCTCTCCGCGCGCCAATTCCTTGTCGAGTACCATGCGCAAGCGTTCTGCGGCCGGCTTCAGGCTCATGGCGGGATTGGGTTTTCCCTTGGGTCGGCCGAGATGGGACACAAGGACCAGTCGGGCACCGTGACGAAGGGCCCACTCGATGGTGGGCAAGGTTTCGCGGATACGAGTGTCGTCGATGACCCGGCCATCATCGAGCGGGACATTGAAATCGACCCGCATGAGGACGCGGTGATTGTTCAGAGACAGATCGCGAATGGAAAGCTTTGACATGACTTCCTCGGGCGGCGCTTCGCCACCCCTGCGCGGACGAGTCGGCCGCGACCACACAAGCCTAAGAGCTTACAGGCCCTTGCTTCCCAGATAGTTGATCAAGTCGCGGACGCGGGAGGAATATCCCCATTCGTTGTCGTACCACGAGATCACTTTTACGCAATTGCCGCCGACGACCAACGTCATGGGCGCGTCGACGATGGAAGAACGACCGTCTCCCTTGAAGTCGGCGGACACCAGTTCCTGTTCTTCATAGCCCAGATACCCCTTCAACGGGCCTCTCTCGGAGGCTTTCTTGAGCGCGGCGTTCACTTCTTCTTTCGTGGTCTTCTTCTCCACAAAAACCACCAGGTCGACGACCGAGACGTTGGGCGTGGGCACGCGCATAGCGAAACCGTCGAGTTTGCCGGCCAGGTCGGGAATCACGAGCTTCAAGGCCTTGGCCGCGCCGGTCGAGGTTGGAATCATGTTGATCGCGGCGGCGCGGGCCCGGCGCAGGTCCTTGTGCGGAAAATCCAGAATGACCTGGTCGTTGGTGTAAGAGTGGATTGTGGTCATGGTGCCGCTGATGATTTTGAAATTGTCATGGACCACTTTGGCGATCGGCGCCAGACAGTTGGTGGTACAGGAGGCGTTGGAAATAATGTGATGCTTGGCGGGATCGTAGACCCCTTCGTTCACGCCGAGGACAAGCGTGACATCCTCGTTCTTCGCCGGCGCTGAGATGATCACTTTCTTGACCGGCCCGCGCATGTGTTTCCTGGCCTCGTTGGCGTCGGTGAAGTGGCCCGTGGATTCGAGCACAACCTGAGCCCCAACCGACTCCCAGGGCAGCTTCGCGGGGTCTCGTTCCTTGAACACCTTGATGATCTTGTTGTCCAAGGTGATGCTGTCCGCGCCGGCGATGATGTTGTTCGTCAGGTTGCCCAGGACGGAATCGTATTTCAGCAGGTGGGCCAGCGTCTTGGGGTCGGTGAGATCGTTGACCGCCACGAATTCGATATTGCTGTCATGGAGCGAAGCCCGGAGCACGTTCCGCCCGATGCGTCCGAATCCGTTGATGCCTACTTTAATTGCCATTTGGCCTCCGAAAATTTGACGTAAGACCGCCGGTGGAAGATTGCCTGACTGTAAATGGAATAAGAATGTTAACAGGGAACCGAAGAATGCGGCAAATTACAAGCTACTAACGGCGACCGCGCCGATGGCGAATCTTACCCCAAAGGTCGCGAAGTGGCCGCAAAGGAAACAACCTCTACTGCGAGCCTTCGATTTCCAAATAGACGTTCCTCTTGCTCCAGAAGAACGGGATTCGCGCCAGCCAATATTTACGCTCGATGGCTTTGCGGGCCCAGGGCCAGTCTGCCGGCGGAAGAATCCGGGCAGTTGCCGCAAACTCGGGGCCGCTGATCTTTCCGCGCATGGTACAGGGGGCGATGCGAACTTTGGGATCGTTGCTGATTCGTTTGTATTTACCAGAGTCGCTGCGGGTCATCACGTAAAGCTTGTCATCTTTTTCGCCGAACCAGACCGGGGTATGGACAGGACTGCCGTTCCTGCGGACGGTAGCAAGGGAGATGTATTTCTGCCCCTTAATCTCAGCCGGAACAGGCATCGAGATATTGTACGGCACGTGGGGTTTGAATGTGTGTCCGCGGGCGACACACCCGCGTCAGCGCGTGAAGAGCCAGTGAATTCAAGGAAAGGACCCGCTATGAGCCATCGACCTTCTCTCGATCCAGTCCCAGAGCAGGCTTGCTCACAAGACTGTTTTCTTGACACCTCTTGTGGTTGAGTTGAGAATGTGCGCGGCAATGAGGAGGTTTACTTTGACATCCCCGACCCGGCGTGAATTTCTTGGTGGCGCTTTTGTATTGATGGGCGCTGCGAGCATCCGCCTTCCGATGTGGGCGCACGCTGCCTCGAGTCTCGCTGGCGGTTCCGCGGGCGGACAGATCCTGCTGGGCGTGGACTACTACCCGGACCAGACGCCAGAATCCCTTTGGGAAGAAGACTCGCGGATGATGGCCGAAGTGGGTTTTACCAACGTTCGCATTGCCGAATTTGCCTGGGCCCTGATGGAGCCGGCAGAAGGCAAGTTCGAGTTTGGCTGGCTACATCGCGCCATCGACATCCTGCACAAGCATAATCTCGCCGTGATTCTTGGTACGCCGTCAGCGGCGCCCCCTCCGTGGCTCAGCGCAAAGTATCCCGACATCTTCGAAGTCAATGCTCACGGAGAACGACTGCATCCCGGTGGGCGGCGATTTACCTGTCCCACCAACCAGGTCTATCGCAAACTGTCATTGGCGATCGCCAGCCAGATAGCCAAGAAGTTCGCCGAAAACCCTGGCGTGATCGGCTGGCAAATTGACAATGAGCTGACCCTGGGTTCTGTGCAGCGCTGCTACTGTAACTACTGTCAGGCGGGATTTCAGAACTGGCTTCGGACCAAATACACCACGCTGGACAACCTGAATCAGAGTTGGGGAACAGTTTTCTGGAGCCAGACCTATACGGATTTTTCCCAGATTCCGGTACCGCTGCTGTCAGGTGGCGAACCCAATCCGGGTCTGGCGCTGGACTACGATCGCTACCAGTCCTACGCCAATACTTCTTTCGCGGAAGAACAGTTGGCGATGCTGCGCCAGATGTGTCCCACACATTTTGTGACGACCAACAACGTTGGGCCTCCGCTGGACACGATCGATCTGCGTAATCTCTACGAGAAACTTGATTTCGCAGCGTTCGACAACTACCCGGGCTTTTTTGAAATGCTGATGTCCCAGCAAGGGAAGTCCCCTTCGTATGACGTCATCGCAACCGGCATCTCTCTTGGGCATGACTTCGCGCGCAGCGTGAAGGGTGGCGAGCCCTTCATGATCATGGAAGAGCAGTCGGGAAAAGCGGGGCAAAGCACTTTCGCTCCCCAGCCCGAGACCGGGCAAGTCAGGCTCTGGACCTATCAGGGGATCGCGCACGGGGCGATGGGAGTCAATTACTTCCGCTGGGACACTGCCACTTTCGGAGCCGAAGAGTATTGGCATGGCATCCTGAATCACGATCGCTCGAAGAGCCCGGCCTACGAAGAGATCCGGCAGGCACTAAAAGAACTGAAGTCACTGGGACAGGAAGTGTTGTATTCGCAGTACGCGGCGCAGACGGCGCTGATATTTGACTACGACTGCAGCTGGGCGATCAAGATTCAGCCGGGCCATTACGCGCTCGACTACATGACCCAGGTCACGTCGTGGTATGGCGCCATAAGCGCGAGTCATTCGGGAATCGATGTGATAGCTCCGGAGGCTGATCTGTCGCCGTACAAGATCGTCTTCGCGCCGCTCGCCTATGTGATGTCAGAAAAGCAAGCAGCCAAGATCAAGAGCTTTGTGCAGGGCGGCGGAATGTTTGTCACCAATTTCCGGCTGGGTGTGAAAAACGAGAGCAGTCAGATCGTCCGGACGCCACTTCCCGGGTTGCTTCGGGAAGTCATGGGAGTGACCGTCGCGGACTACGTACCTATCTACTCGGCAAAGAATGCAGTGAAGTTCGCGCCCGCACTGGCAGGACCGGACGGAGAGTGTGGTCTGTGGACGGACATCCTCCAACCCACAGGGGCTGAGGTGCTGGCTTCCTACACCAAAGGCTCACACGCGGGAGAGGCTGCGATCACCATGAACACCGTGGGCACGGGAAAGGCTGTGTACATCGGCGCCGATCTGGATGGGGCGAGTCTGGCCAGAGTGCTTCGAACCCTTTCCGGATTGGCCGGAATCAAGCAGCCGCTTGAGGCGCCGCCGGGCGTCGAGCTCACGGTGCGAAAGGCAGGGGACAAGCAGTGGATATTTGTTCTGAACCATAGTTCCGTATCGCAGAGCGTGAGTATCCCAAAAAGTTTCACCGATCTGCTGACCGGAGAGGCGCACACGGGAAAAATCGATGTGAGTGGTTACGGGGTGCGGGTGTTGCAAGCGACGTAGCGCGCCAAATGTTTCTGTGGGGCGGACACTCTTGTCCGCCAAGTGCCGGCGGCGCATCGGAATTCCTTCCAGACAGCAGGGCCGCCGCATGCTGTCACGCGGGCAGGAGTGCCCGCGCTATACAACCGGATTTATAACAGGCTGGCAGCTTTGGTACGTTTCCGGCTGCGCCGATTGCCTGAGCTATGTAGCTGTGTTACAAACCAGAGATGCGCAAGTGGATGCGCGATCGTCTCAAGCGCCCCAAAAAGAACACGGAAGCCGGTAAGAGCGAGCCTGCACAGGCCCCTCTGCAACCCGCCTATTACGATACCGCCGAGGCCCCTGCGCCAGTGGCTTCAACAAAATTAGCGCAACCAGAAACCGCCGAACCGGAAATTGAAGCGCAGCCCGCGCCAGATCGTCAGCCTGGTCGGGACGAGGCTGTGGAAGGGCATCGCATTCAACCACGAGCTCAACGTCCAGATGGAGACAGCGACCCGCGCCGCCGACGGCGGCGGGGAAGAGGTGGCCGAGGCAGAAGTGGAGCGCAGGCGGCGAGGACTGCACCGGTCGGCCAGGTTTCTAGGGACGTCGAGGCGGAGAATGGCCAACCCGTTGTTGCCCCGGCGATCGAAACACCCGGCGCTGCGAAGGCGATGCCGGCAGCTGTGCCCCAGGCTTCGAAGGGCACCGTAGTGCTCGCGATCGGGTTGCCGGGATCGGGGAAGAGTTCCTGGTTCAAGCGGCACAAAATCACGCCGCTTTCGAGTGACATGTTGCGGGCGCTTTTGTTCGACGATCCCACGGAACAGCGCTTTCAGGATCTGATTTTTTCCAACTTGCGCTCCATGTTGAAGGCGCGCCTGATCGCACGGCGTCCTCTGAATTACGTGGACGCGACCAACCTGACTCCACACGAGCGGCAAAGCTGGATCAAACTGGGCAAGGACTATGGCTACGAAGTGCAAGCCGTGTTCTTCGACGTTCCCCTGGAAGTTTGCCTGGAACGCAATCATAAGCGGGAGCGCACGGTGGCCGACGACGTGATGCGGCGCATGAGCTCGAAGCTGAGGGCTCCGACTTTCGAGGAAGGCTTTTCCAAGATCACGGTAGTCAGAGTGAAGCGGAAAGAGTGACGACCCGGGTCGCTCGATGAAACCCTCTTATGCCGCCGATGTTGACCGTGAAGGCGCGCGCCCATAGAATCAAAAGCAGCGGATCCTTCCGCGTTCTCGTCGTGAGTTGCCCCCTCGTTCAATGGTAGGACAGCAGATTCTGGATCTGCTTATCGGGGTTCGAATCCCTGGGGGGCAACCAAAAAATACCCAATAAACATGAGGATTTA
>Ga0075017_100001092_pt1 | contig 16267 bp, 15 predicted proteins | sample AleBraG_ABR_2012_FD_71475 | JGI IMG/M metagenome (GOLD analysis project Ga0075017, IMG submission 71475) | Freshwater sediment microbial communities in response to fracking from Pennsylvania, USA - Alex Branch Run_MetaG_ABR_2012 | ecosystem: Environmental > Aquatic > Freshwater > Creek >... | reverse complement strand
GTTGCCGGAGTCGGGCGCCGCGTTGCCGAAGGCCAGCGGTGCGATCGGGGAGCTGCCCAGGATCTCGTGCATCAGGCCGAGTCGGACCTGGCCCATGCCCTGCCCGCCGAGCTCGGCGGGGAGGTGGGCGGCCCACAGGCCCCGCGCCTTGACCTGCTCCTGCAGCGGCGCAATGGCCCGCTTGAGCCCGTCGAGGCCGAGCTCGGGCCAGATCGTCTCGAGCGGCCAGATCTCGCGGCAGACGAGATCGCGCATCCAGTCGAGCTGCTCCTGGAAATCCGGCTCGGTCGAGAAGTCCCAGCTCATCCTCGCTCCCTTTCAGTCGCCCTGCCCCGGTGATCTCGGGCAGAGCCTACGTGCTATCAACCAGTGGCGTTCCCAAAGCCACGGAGGAGGACGGAATGAGCAGCACGGGACACCCCATCGGCGGCGTCGACTTCGTCGCACTCTCGACGAAGGACCTCGACGCGGGCGTGGCCTTCTACGGCGAGACGCTCGGCCTGCACCGCTCGGTGCTGATGCCCGAGCGCAACTACGCGGAGTTCGAGACGGGCAACCTGACGCTCAGCCTGATCGACGGCGAGAGGATGGGAATCGGCCACCACGTCAACCACAACGCGATCGCCCTGCATGTCGATGACGTCGCCGAGGCCCGGGCGGCGCTGGAGGCGAAGGGCGTGGTGTTCGGCGGTGAGACGTTCGACACCGGCGTCTGCCACATGGCCTTCTTCGCCGACCCCGACGGCAACGCGCTGATGCTCCACCACCGCTACGCGCCGAGGGCCCCGAGGGGCTGAGATGGCGGGCGTCGACGGGGTCCATCTGAGGCTGCTCCCGGGAGCCCGCGCGCTGCTGGGGGCCCACGCGCTCGAACTGCCCCAGCGCGACGACCTCTGCGGCGCCTTCTGCGGGGCGCTGGCGCTGCGCGCGGCGGGCATCGAGCGCGCCGGCGGCGAACCGCTCGACCAGGACACGGTCGCCGTGGCGGCGGGCAGCATCGTGTCGGACTCCCGCGATCCGGGCACCCTGCCCGGCGGCGAAACGGGCCGGCGCGACTACCGTCTGGCGATCCCCGGGATCGAGGACCCGGATATCTCCGGCACGACCGCCGCCGGCGTCGTCGAGGCGATCGGCGAGCTCTCGGGCGGGTCGCTCGTCCCGATCCCCCTGGGCGGCCCCTGGACGGCCGACGGCCTGACGGGCGTCTTCGATCTCGCGCTCGCCTGCGAGCGACCGGTGACGCTGATCGCGAACCTGGCGACCCGCCATCTTTGGGGCGGGCGCCCGAGCGCCGCCGAACTGCTCGAGTGCCTCTGCGACGGCGTGGAAGCGGGCCCGCCGCCGGACTGGGACGTCGGGCACTTCAGCTGCATCACGGCCCGTGCCGAGGGGCCGGCGTCCAGCCTCTACATGCTCGCGGACACCTACCCGGCGCTCGGCAACCGCGGCATCCACCTGCAGCCGACGGGGCGCCTGGCGGCGGCGATCGACCGGCCCGAGGGGCCGGCCGGGGGGATCATCGCCGTGCTCGCCGCCGCCGAGGCCGGCCGCTTCCGCGAGGGTGCCGCGGCGCTCGGCCTGCGCGAGGAGATCTGGGACAACGGAACGGCCCCGCGGGCGGCGGCCCCTTGAGCGGCCCCGAGCTGGTCTCGCTGCTCACCTGCGACCTCGGCGCGATCGTTCGCGGCCGGGCCGTGTTCGCCGCCGATCTCGAGGAGCACATGGCGGCCGGCATCGGCTGGGTGCCGGCCAACCAGGCCCTGACGCCGCTCGGCGGGCTCGCCGAACCGAATCCCTTCGGGCCGCTGGGCGACCTGCGCCTCGTCCCCGACGAGAGCACCCGGGTGCGGGTCGAGGCCGGGCCCGGCCAGACCCCGCTGGAGCTGCTGCTCTGCGACATCACCGAGACCGACGGCAGGCCCTGGGCCTGCTGCCCGCGGAGGTTCCTGGCCGGCGCGCTGGCCGACCTGCACGCCGAGACCGGCGCCGGTGTGACGACCAGCTTCGAGCACGAGTTCCAGATCCCGGCCGAGGGCCCGCCGGCGCTGCCCTTCTCGCTCGAGGCCCAGCGGCTCGCCGAACCCTTCGCCGGCGATGTGATGGGCGCGCTGGCCGAGGCGGGGGTCGAACCCGAGCGGTTCTTCCCGGAGTTCGCGCCGCACCAGTTCGAGATCCCGCTCGCCCCGGCGCCGGGTCTCGCCGGCGCCGACCGGGCGGTGATCATGCGCGAGGTCGTCCGCGAGGTCGCCCGCCGCCACGGGCTGCGGGCGAGCTTCGTGCCACTGGCCGACCCGCTGGCGGCCGGCAACGGGGTCCACATCCACCTGAGCCTGCAGGACGACTCCGGGCGGGCCCTGCTCCACGACGCCGCCCGGCCCGCGGGCCTGAGCGAGCTCGGCGAGCGCTTCGCGGCCGGCGTGCTCGCCCACGCGGGGGCGCTCAGCGCGCTCTGTGCCCCGAGCCCCGTCTCCGGCGAGCGGCTGCGGCCCCATCACTGGAGCGCCGGTGCCGTCTGCCTGGCCGAGCGCAACCGCGAAGCCCTGCTGCGGATCCCGCCCGTCGTCGCGATGGCGGAGGACGAGCGGGCGGCACAGCTCCGCCTCGAGTACCGCGGCGCCGACGCCGCCGCCAACCCCCACCTGGCGCTCGGCGCGATCGTCCGGGCCGGCCTGGAGGGGATCCGTGCCGGGCTGCCGGCCCCGCCGATCCTCACCGAGGACCCGGCAACCCTCTCCGAGCCGGAGGCCACGCGCTTCGGCGTGGGGGCCCTGCCGCGGACGCTCGCCGAGGCACTGGGGGCGCTCGAAGCGGATCAGGCCGCCCGCGGCTGGCTGGGGCCGCCGCTGCTCGAGGCATATCTGAGCGTCAAGCGGGCCGAGCTCGCCGAGACGGCCGAGCTCAGCATCGAGGAGGCCTGCGCCCGCTATGCCCTCGTCTACTGAGCCGACGGGCGATCTGCTGGCGGCACTCGAGCGCCAGCTGGAGCGGGCGGTCGCCCTGCGCCGGCGCCTTCACGCGGACCCCGAGCTGGCCCATGCGGAGCGGCGGACGGCCGCGGCGGTGGCCGAGGAGCTGCCGCTCGAAGCCCGGGCCGCCGCCGGGACGGGGCTGCTCGCGCTGATCGCCCCCGACGGCGACGGCCGGCTGAGAGCGCCCGTCGCGGTGAGGGCCGAGCTCGACGGCCTGCCGATCGCCGAGCGGACCGGGGCCCCCTTCAGCGCCTCCGGCGAGGCCATGCACGCCTGCGGTCACGACGTCCACATGGCCGCCCTGGTGGCCCTCTGCCGCGCCGCCCACGAGCTGCGCGGGCAGCTCACGGCGCCGCTGCTGGCCGTCTTTCAGCCGAGCGAGGAGGCCGCGCCCTCGGGCGCCCAGATGCTGGCCGCCGAGGGCCTCGGCGAGCCGGGCCCGGCGGCGATCGTATCCGCGCACATCCACCCGGAGCTGCCCTGGGGCTCGGTCGGACTGGACCCGGGCGCGGTCAACGCCTCCTTCGACGCGCTCGACATCGAGATCCGCGGGGCGCCCACGCACGGCGCCTACCCGCACCTGGGCGCCGACCCGATCCTGGCGCTGGCGGCGGTCGTCGTTGGGCTCCATGCGCAGCTCGGGCGAAGCGTGGACCCGACGCACCCGGCGAGCGTGACGGTCGGCGTGATCGAGGCGGGCACCGCGGACAACGTGATCCCCGCGGTGGCACGTGCACGGGCCGCCCTGCGTGCCCACCGCGAGCAGGACCGCCTGGCGCTGCGCCGGATGGCCTCCCAGCTCGTGACCGGCATCGCCGCCGCCCACGGCTGCGAGGGGACGTTGCGGCTCACCGCCGGTGAGCCGGCGCTCGAGAACGACCCGGCGATCGTCGCGGCGGCCCGCGAGCTGCTCGGCCGGGCGGGCCTCGACGCGGCGCCCGAGTGGCGCTCCTGCGGCTCGGACGACCTCGCCTTCCTCGGGGGCCTGGCGCCACTGGCGATGGCCTTCGTCGGGCTCGACGGCGCACCGGGCTTCGAGCCCAGGCCGCTTCACCATCCCGAGCTGCTGCCCCCCGACGAGGCGGTCGGAGCGGTCGCGCGAACCCTCGCCATCCTCTACCTCGGGGCCTGCAGCGCCTGCTGAAGGTGTTCTGCGCGCGGCGCCCGACCGCAACGCGCGTTGGCATAGGATGAACAGGTGCCCGACCGCCTGTACTTCACCGACTCAGACGAGGCCAACGAGCTGATCGCCTCGGACCCGATGGCGCTGCTGATCGGGTTCGCCCTCGATCAGCAGGTATCCGTCCCCAAGGCATTCTCGGGGCCGCTCGCGATCCGCGATCGCGTCGGGACGCTCGATCCGGCCCGCCTGGCCGCCACCGACCTCGACCCGGTCTTCCGCGAGAAACCGGCCGTCCACCGCTTCCCGGGGAAAATGGCCGAACGGGTCCACGACCTCGCGGTGCATGTCCGCGACGAGTACGACGGTCATGCCGAGCGGATCTGGGAGGACGCCAGGAACGGCGATGAGCTGCGCCAGCGGATCTCCGCGCTGCCGGGCTTCGGCGAGATGAAGATCAAGGCCCTGGGAGCGGTCCTCGCCAAGCGCTACGGCATCCGCAAGGCGAAGTCCCTGGTGCCGCCCCACCCCACGCTCGGCGATGTCGACTCCGCCCAGGCCCTGCTCGACTACCAGGCGGCCAAGCGTGAGCACAAGGCCGAGTGGCAGAGAATGAACGCCTAGCCGTAGGTGAAACGATCGCCCGGCGGGTTTCTCGGGCTCGACTTGTTCGCCACCGTGGCTCTGACGTTCACGGCTCCGGGTTTCGCGGCCGGCGGAACGAGCATCGTGCATTCGCTGCTCGTCGCGCATTCGACGGCACCAGCGATCCCCTTCCCGAATGTGAAGACCGTCGCGTCACCGAGGGCGAAGCCGCTGCCGCTCACGGTGAGGGCCGCCCCGCCGGCGATCGAGCCGGTGTCGACGCTCAGGCCGCTGACGAGCGGGGCGCCGAATACGAAGGTCGTCCTGCGCGAGGGTTCGCTGGTCCCTGCTGCCGTCGTCACGGTGACCATGTCCGGGCCCGTGCTCGCCGCCGGGGAGAGCGCGCTGATCGAGGTCGACGTCTGGACCTTGAAGCTGCGCGCTTCGACCGTGCCGAAGCGGACGGCGGTCACATCGACGAAGCCGGTGCCCCAGATGATCACGCCCGTGCCGCCCGAGGAGGGCCCCGATCTCGTCGACAGCCAGCTGATCGTCGGGCCGGGGCCCGACGGGCGGGCCAGCGGGCGGGCCCGGCGAGCCGCCTGCGTGGAGGGGGCCGATCCAGCCGCGCCGCCGAGCATCAGTGCCCCGGCGACAAGCGCACAGCCGGCGCACCTCGCGCGTCGGCCTCTCATCCTTGATTGCCCGGCCACGTGTCCAACCCTCCCATCGAGTGCGTGGCTCCCATCTTGGATGCCACCGACCCAGTGGCGGGACCCGCCCCGCCGCTTCGATCGTACACCAGCGCCGCGGCCCCGCACAGCCCGGCGCCGATGAGCGTTCGCGGCTAGGCGCCCGCGTTGCAGGTGTTGTGCCTGCCGGGGCCGGCGGTGTTTTCGCTGCCGGTGATAACGGGGCTGTCGTTGGCCAGTTCGCAGTCGCCGCCCGCCGTGTTGCCGGTCAGGGTTCCCGCGAGGCCGACGCTGTTGTCGTGGACCTGGATCGAGCCGCCGGCGCGGTTCGCCGTCACGGTGAGCCTGGCGGCGTTGTCGTGCAGCTGCAGGTTCCCCCTGACCGCGTTGCCTGCGACGGTGATGTCGGCGGCGCTGTTCTGAACCTCGAGGTTCCCGCCGACCGTCAGCCCCGGCCCCCCGGCACAGGCGCCGAGGTCGCCGATGTGCAGCGGGGCGTTCGGACCGTCGTCCTGCACCTGCACGTTGCCCTTGACGATCGTGTCGCAGAGCGAGTCGGGCCCCGCGGTGAGGCCCTGCATCTGCAGATCCCCGCCGATCGAACCGCCGCCGCCGATCCGGATCGAGGCCGCGCCATCGGCCTGCAGGTTCCCGGCGATGACCACGCCCTGCTCGACGAGCGCTCCACCCCGTTCGACGTGCAGGTTCCCGCTGACGACGGTCCCCGCCAACAGCCTGCAGAGGGCGCCCGCGGGAACGGTCACTTCCCTGCCGCTGCCGCTGTAGGTGCCGTTGCAGCTGGTCGATCGTGGGTTCAGCGGTTCGGCGGGAGGCGCGGGTGGGATCGGTTCGGTCGTTGCGGGAAGCGGCGCGGCGGGTGTCGGGGCGAGATAGCTCGCGCCTGCGCCGAGCAGGACCGTCCTGCCGTTCGACAGGTCGCGGACCGCCACCCTTCCCCGGCTGACGACCGTGCGCGTCCCGGCGCAGCTTTCGATCGTCCCCCATCTGGTGCCCCGGACGGAGGCGACGCTGTTCGCGCCGTAGGTGCTGTAGAGGCCGTGGTCGTCTTCGGCCCAGAGGCCGCGGCTCTTGACGCGTCGGCGCCGCGTGGAGGCAGCACGGGCCCGCGATCGGACGGCGCAGGACGGCCGTGCCCCCACGAGCAGCAGGCGGGTCATGCCGTTGCCGGTGGCGTTCTGGAGGACCCGGAAGCTGTCGCCCCAGATCCTCGCCGCCTGGGTCCGGCGATGGAGGGAGAGCGCCGTGAGGAGCCGGAGGGTCCCGTGCGACGCGTCGATGACGGTCCCGATCGGGACCGTCCGGCGGCCGTGGAGCGCCATGAAGCCGCGGGCGGCGGGAGGCTTCACGAGGATCCTGCCCGACAGGCGCTCGAGGAGCGCCGTGCGGCCCATCACCGGTGCGCGAGCCGTCCCAGCGCCGGGACCGGAACTTCCATGGGTGATGGCGGGGGCCGGCGCCGCCACGGCGGCGACGGCGAGGGCGAGGCCCAGGGCGCACGGTGCCGCGAGCGTTCGGCTCAGCATGAGGTTTCTTCGGCCCGCCCCCGCCGGAGCCTTAGCGCCGGCGGTGGGCACCCGCGGCGGGGCCCGCTCATCGGCGGGCGCAGCCGCCCCCCCGAACGGGCGCCGGGGAGCGAATACCGTGTGCCGTCGCATGACCGCCGGCGCCCGAACCCGTCTCACGGCCCGCCATCCGGGGATCATGGCCTCGCTCGGCGTCTTCCTCGCGGCCCTGTGCGCCTTCCTGGCGATCGGGGCGGCGCTGCCGGTGCTGCCGGCCTACGTACGGGGGCCGCTGCACTCGAGCGACCTCGCCGTGGGGATCGTCGTCGGCGCCTTCGCGATCACCTCGGTCATCTGCCGGCCGCTGGCGGGGCGTCAGGCCGACATCCGCGGCCGGCGCCTCGTGCTCATCGGCGGTGCCCTGGCGATGGCCGTGGGCGGCCTGCTCTACCTGGTCTCCGACAGCGTCCCGACGCTCGTCCTGGCGCGCCTGGTCGTCGGTGTCGGCGAGGGGTCGCTGTACACCGCCGGGGCCACCTGGGCCGTCGACCTCGCCCCCGAGGACCAGCGCGGACTGGCGCTGGGGCTGTTCGGCCTGGCCGTCTGGGGCGGCCTCTCGATCGGCCCCGTCACCGGCGAGCTGCTGCGCTCGCATGTCGGCTACAACGCGGTCTGGATCCTCACCGCGGCCCTGCCCGCCCTCGGCGCCCTGATCGCGCTGCGCCTGCCGGAGCCGGCCAGGCTCGTCTCCGGCAGCGAGCCCGGCCCACTGGCGCTGTTCCCGCGCGCCGCACACCGGCCCGGGGTGGCGCTGGCACTGGCGAACATCGGCTACGCCGCCCTGGCCGGCTTTGTGATCCTGGCGCTCAGGGCCCGCGGCATCGGCGGCGGCGCGACCGTCTTCACGGTCTTCGCGCTGGCCGTCTTCGCCAGCCGCCTGGTCCTCAGCCGTGTCCCGGACCGGGCCGGAGCCAGGCGGACGGCCACGGCGGCCGGCCTGATCGAGGCACTCGGCCTGGCCATGATCGCCTCCGCCCACTCGCTCGGGGTGGCGCTGGTGGGGGCGCTCGTCGTGGGCGTGGGCTTCTCGATGCTGTTCCCCTCACTCGCGCTGATGGTCGTCGGCGAGGTCGGGGAGGACCGGCGCGGCTCGGCGATGGGCGCCTTCACCGCCTTCTTCGACATCGGTGTCGGGCTGGGGGGGCCGATCGCCGGGCTGACGGCCTCGCTGCTCGGCTACCCCGCGGTCTTCTACCTCTCGGCGCTGGCAGCCCTCGGTACGGCCGTCCTGGCGGCGATCCCCGAGCGGGCGCCGGGGACCGTGCCGGCGGCGGATTAGCCCGGCTCGGACCGCCAGCGCTCATACAGCGCGGAGAACTCCTCGCGCATCGCGGGCGTCAGGTCCTGCGCCCGCAGCCGCCCGCTGAGGCGGATCGTGGCCCGCATCTGCTCGAGGTACTCGGCGCAGTGCTCACAGGCTCCGATGTGGGCCTCGAAGCTGAGCCGCTGGGCCCGCGGCAGGACGTCCTCGAGGTAGTCGGTGATCAGCTCGACCATCTCCCGGCAGACGAGGTCCTTGCGCCGGCGGAAGATCATGCGCCACCCAACTCGGATTCGAGCGCCTGACGCAGCCGACTGCGGCCGCGGTGCAACAGGACGCGCTGGTTGCCCTCGCTGATGTCGAGGACCTCGCAGACCTCCTCGCTCGAGAGCCCGTCGACGTCGCGCAGCAGCACGACCTCGCGCTGGCGTCCGGGCAGCCCCTCCAGCGCCGCGCGGAGCTCGTCGGCCACGGACTCGGCCGCCAGGCGGTCGTCGCTGTCCTCGATCCAGTGCTGGGGCGGCGCCATCCAGGCGCCCGCGGCATCGAAGCGGGCGCCGTCGACGGCCGGGCCGGCATCGCCGATCGCGATCGAGCGGCCCTCCCTCACGCCGGTACTCTTGGCCCGGTTGACGAGGATCCGCAGCAGCCAGGTCTTGAAGGTGGAGCGCCCGGCGAACCTGTCGATCCCCCGCAGGACCCCCAGCCAGGTGTCCTGGACGACCTCCTCGGCCACGGCGCTCGAGGCGACGAACGAGCGGGCCAGGCGCAGCATGCTCGCCTGGTGGCGGGCGACGAGCAGCAGGAACGCCTCCTCGTCGCCCCCCCGCAGCCGCTCGAGCAGCTCGGCATCCTCGTCCTCGCCCCGCCGGCGTGCGGTCTGCCAGGCGAGGGCCGCGAACGTCGCCAGGACGTTGAGGTGCACCGCGGGCATCGGGATCTCCGAGAGCAGGCTCATCCCATTCGGTCCCCGACGAGCGGCGTGGCGTTACACGACCGGCGGCGGGCTGCCCTGGGCGCTGGCGGCGAGCACCGGATCCCAGCCGCAGACGAGGCAGGCATGGTTGAAGGCCGAGCGTGCGAAGTCGAGGGCCGCCCCGTGCGGGTCCGCCGACGCACAGACGTCATCCCAGTCGAGGACGTACTCGCCGAGGGCAGCCTCCCAGCGGGCCTCGGCCGGTGCGATCGAGGCTGCCGAGAATGCGTCGGGGGCGGGGTGGGCGTAGGCGTAGAAGGCGGCCTTCTCGTAGCGCCCGTCCCCGGGCCACCAGCCGACGGCGACCTCCTGGGCGTCCATCGCGTTGCGCATGATGAAGTCCTGGGACGGCGGCTCGGCGGGAGCGCCGGAGAACAGGCTGACGGCGAGGTCGAACGAGCCCCACCAGGCGTTGACCGGGGTCGAGCGGCCGCGGAAGGGGGCGCGGAAGGCGCCCAGCACCTGGGCCGCGTGCGTGGCGGCCGCGAAGTAGCTCCCGACCTGCCCGGTCTCATAGCGGGCATGCTGCTCGTCCTCGTCGAGGGACACCGTCCAGGCGACCTCCTGCGGGCGCAGGTCGAGCTCGAACTCGCCGGCCAGGCCGTGGGCCGCGGCCAGGATGTCGCGGGTTACCTCGCCGACCGAGCGGTGCGGCGTCAGCGGGACCCGGGCCCCGCGCCCGTCGGAGTGCTCGAGGACGGCCTCGTGATGGCGCAGGTCGAGCGCCAGGACGAGCGCCCCCGAGCCGTCCGGGGCCGGCAGGGCGAGCGTCTCCCAGCCACGTGCGCTGAGGCGCAGGGCGGCATGCTGGAGCTGGGGCTCGGGCGGGGCCAGGGCGACGGCGAACTTGCCCAGCAGCTGGGTGTGGGCATGAAGCGTCTCGCATGTCTCCCGCCATGCGGCGAAGGGGAGTGTCGGCCAGGGCGAGGACATGCCCGCACCCTAGCGCCTGACGGGCGCCCGCCGAGGGCTGGCGACACGGCCGGCGAACGTCTGTAACGCTCCTCGCCCAGAGCGGACCGAAGGAGAGCGGACGATGTCGCAGCCGAACCCGACAGAGCTTGCCTGGCATCGCGTCCTGGCCGCCGATGAGCTGCCCGAGGGGCGCGTCAAGACGGTCGCGGCCGGCCATCACAGCTTCGCCCTGACCCACTTCGAAGGCCGCTTCGCGGCGCTCTCGAACCGCTGCCCGCACCAGGGCGGCCCGCTCGGCGAGGGGTCGATCGAGAAGGGCATGCTGCGCTGCCCCTGGCACGGCTACGACTACTGTCCGCTGACCGGCTCCTCGCCGTTCGGGGACTCGGTGGCCACGTTCCCCGTCGAGGTCCGCGAGGACGGCATCTACGTCGGCATCGAGCCCGACGCCCCCCACGCCCGGACGGTGAGCGACGTGATGGCCGAGACGCTCGTCAACTGGGGCATCGACCATGTCTTCGGCATGGTCGGGCATTCCAACCTCGGCCTGGCCGACGCCCTGCGCCGCCAGGAAGAGGCCGGCCGGCTCACCTACATCGGTATCCGCCACGAGGGAGCCGCGGCCTTCGCGGCATCGGCCTACGGCAAGCTCACCGGCCGCCCCGCGGCCTGCCTGACGATCGCCGGGCCGGGAGCCACGAACCTGCTGACGGGCCTGTGGGACGCGAAGGTCGACCGCTCGCCGGTGATCGCGATGACGGGCCAGGTCGACACGCAGGTGCTCGGCCCCGGGGCCTTCCAGGAGGTCGACCTGGCGGGCGCCTTTCACTCGGTCGCGACCTGGAGCCAGACGGTGCTCGAGTCCAGCCGCCACGCCGAGCTGATGACGCTGGCCTGCAAGCACGCGATCCTGCGCCGCGACGTCGCCCACCTGATCTTCCCCGACGAGGTCCAGACGCTCCCCGCCGACGGGCGGCCGGCCTCCTCGCCCGAGGGGCGGGTGACGCCGCTTGCGATCACCCCGCCGGCCGAGTCCCTGAGCGCGGCGGTCGAGCTGCTCGACGGCGCGCGGCGGCCCGTGATCATCGTCGGCCACGGCGCCCGCTTTGACATGGCCGCGGTCACGGCCCTGGCCGAGTCCCTGGGCGCCCCGGTGATCACGACGTTCAAGGCCAAGGGGCAGATCCCCGACGAGCACCCGCTGGCCTGCGGCGTGCTGGGCCGCAGCGGGACGCCGGTGGCCAGCTGGTTCATGAACGAGAGCGATGCGCTGCTGGTGCTCGGTGCATCGTTCTCCAACCACACCGGCATCTATCCCGGCAAGCCGATCGTGCAGGTCGACTTCGACCCGCTGGCGCTCGGCAAGTTCCACCCCGTCGCCGTGCCCGTCTGGGGCGAGATCGCCGCGACCGTCGAGCTGCTGCGCGAGCGCCTCGCGCCGGCCGGGCCCGAACGGGCCGACCAGCGCGGCGAGCTGGCCGAGCGCTGGCGGATCTGGCGCGCCGAGAAGGCCGGCCGCGAGCTCGATGACCGCGGCCGCGGGGTGAACTCGGCGATCGTCTTCGCGACCCTCGCCCGCCGCGTCCCGGAGGGCGCGGTGATCGCCGTCGACGTCGGCAACCACGCCTACTCGTTCGGCCGCTACTTCGAGTGCAGGGCCGGCCAGAGCGTGCTGATGTCGGGCTACCTCGGCTCGATCGGCTTCGGCTACCCCGCGGCGATCGGCGCCTGGGCCGCCGCGCCCGGGCGGCCGATCTTCGCCGTCACCGGCGACGGCGGCTTCGCCCAGTACATGGCCGAGCTGCTGACGGCCGTCAAGCACGAGATGAACATCACCCACGTCCTGCTCAACAACGGCCAGCTCGGCAAGATCTCAAAGGAGCAGCGGGCCGGCGACTGGGATGTCTGGCAGACGGGCCTGCACAACCCGGACTTCTCCCGCTATGCGGAGATCTGCGGCGCCCTCGGGATTCGCGTGACGGACGCCGGCGAGCTCGACGGCGCCCTGGCCCGCGCGATCGAGCACCCCGGTCCGGCGCTGGTCGAGGTGATCACCGACCCCGAGCTGATCTAGCCGGCGCTCTCCGCGGCCGTGGGCGCCGGCAGCGAGGGCTCGACCCGCAGCAGGCGCGCCGGTAGATGGGGAAGCCACCAGTTCCAGCGCCCGAAGAGCGAGACGACGGCCGGCACGAGCAGGGCGCGGATGACCGTCGCGTCGAGCAGGATCCCCGCCGCGAGGCCGGTCGCCAGGACTTTGATGTCGGTCTCCGGCCCCGAGGCCAGCGAGACGAAGGCGAGGAACAGGATCAGCGCCGCGCTGGTCACCAGGCGCCCCGTCCTGCCGATCCCCCGCACGACCGCCTCGTCGGTCGAGCCCGAGGCGTCGAACTCCTCGCGCATCCGCGCCAGGATGAAGACCTCGTAGTCCATCGAGAGCCCGAACAGGAAGGCGAAGACCATCAGCGGGATCCAGGCGGTGATCGCGCCCGTCGGCGAGATCCCCCAGATCAGGCTCGAGCCGTGGCCGTGCTGCCAGACGATCTCGAGCACTCCCCAGGCGGCGCCGACGCTGATGACATTGAGGATCACCGCCTTCAGCGGCAGCAGCAGCGAGCGGAAGGCCCGGGCCAGGAGCACGAACGTGACGAGCGCGATCAGCGCGATCATCAGCGGGAAGTTGCCATAGACGGCTTCGATGAAGTCGCTGTTCTGAGCCCCGACGCCGCCCAGGCGGACCCGGGGTCCGTCAGCCCGCACGGCCGCACGGACCCGGTCAAGCGTGTCCCGACCGGCCGCCGAGGAGCCGTCCCCCACCGCGAAGGCGTCGATCACCGCGGCCCCCGGTGCCCGCCACAGGGCGCCACCGGGCGCCACCGCGCCGTGAACGCCCCCGACCCGGGCCAGCGCCGACGCGACGGCCTCGGGAGCGGTCGGCCCTTCGAGGAGGACCTCGTGCGGGAGCAGCGCCCCCGAGCCGATCCCCGAGCGCTCGATCGCCAGCAGGCCTTCCTTCGCGTCCCCCTGCCTGGCCACGGTGTCGAGGTTCGAGAGGCCCAGCTGGAGGCTCTTCGCAGCGAAGCCGAGCGCGGCCAGGACGGCGAGCGCGCCGACGGCAGCCACCCAGCGGCGGCGGACGATCAGCTGCGCCCAGCTCGTCCAGGAGCGGCTCGCCTTGTCGTCGTCGCGGACATGCGGCCAGTCGAGGCGGGGCCCGAGCTTCGAGAGGACGACCGGCAGCAGCGTCAGGGCGACGAGCACGCTGATCAGCGGGATCAGCATGCCGCCATAGCCGACCGAGCGCAGGAACGGCAGCGGCAGGGCGACGAGCGCCAGGAGGCCGATTGCGACCGTCGTGCCGCTGAACAGGACGGCCCGCCCCGCGGTCTCCATCGCCCGCTCGATGGCGGCATCGCCGCTGAGGCCGTGGGCGCGCTCCTCACGCCAGCGGACGACGACGAGCAGCGAGTAGTCGATCGAGACGCCGAGGCCGATCAGCGCGATCAGGAACTGGACGATCGGCGAGACTTCGGTCACGCTCGTCAGACCCCAGACGACCAGGAAGGTGGTGAGGATCGAGGCGACGGCCATCATCAGCGGGACGATGGCCAGGAACGAGCCGAAGACGAAGGCCAGCACGAACAGCGCGCCGACCCCTCCGAGCAGCGCCTCGACGAGGACGCCGGGGCCGCCGCCACCGCCGCCGCTCTGCACCGAGAGGGCGTCGACGCCGGTGAGGTGGACCGGCGCGCCGGCGATGCTCGCGCCCTGCAGCGCCGCCGTCGCCCGTTTGGCCGCTTCGGGGTTGTCGCCGAAGGCCTGTTTGGGGTCCACGGGCGGGTAGGCGATGATGAACGTCGTGCGCCCGTCCGCGGAGGCGAAGGCCCGGTTGTGGGTGGCGGCGTAGCCCGCGACGCGGCTGCCGGGCAGGACCTCCTCGACGCGCCGTTCGAGCGCGCCCAGTTCGCCCGCGACGCCGGGCGTCGTGACGGTCGTGCCCGCCGGCAGCGTCACGACGGGCAGCAGCGGCGCGGTGTTGCCGCCGGTGCCGTGGAAGTCGCGCGCGATCTGCTGGTTGGTGATCCAGCCTTCCTTGCCGGGGACCGAGAATTTCTGTTTGAGGGCTTTCGAGGCGGAGCCCGCCGAGGCCATCCCGACCAGGGTCAAGAGGACCCAGAAGATCGTCACGGCCCGTTTGTGGTGGAGCACCCAACCTGTCAGCTTCGTCATTCCCGGCCTTCCTGTTCGCGCTGTGACCCCTATACGGCCCGCCCACTGATATCGGATGGGCGGGCCCGAGCCGTTTACGGCGCGTTACCTCCGTGCTCGTCCAGGAGCAGCTCCATCAGCAGCAGGTCGAGCCTCGTGCCGTGCTTGATCGCGACCTCCGGCAGCCGGCCGACCTCGGCGAAGCCGAGCCGCCGATGCAGGGCGATCGAAGCCTCGTTGCCGGCGTCGATGCCGGCAACGATCGCATGCAGGCCCTGGCGACGTGCCTGCTCGATCAGCGCCTGCCCGAGCGACCGTCCCAGGCCCTGCCCGCGCCGCTCGGCGCGGACGTGGACGGTCTGCTCGACCGTCTCGCGGTAGCCCGGCCAGCTCCGGAACGGCCCGTAGGAGGCGAAGCCCAGGACCTCGGCCCCGGCTGCGGCCACGAGCACGGGCATCCCGGCGGCCGTCCGCTCGCCGAACCAGGCCCGGCGCTGCTCGAGCGTCTCGGGCTGCTCGGCGAAGATCGCGTTCGAGCTCGCGACGACGTCGTTGTGGATCGCCGAGATCTGCGCCAGGTCCGCCACCGCGGCGGGGCGCACGGTGGGCGCTTCGCGCTCGCTCATCGGCGGATGATCGCGCACCGGCGCCGGCGGGGCGGGCGGCCGGCGCCTAGAAGATGCTTTCGATGCCCGACAGCGCCGCCCGGCCGAGGACGATCTCGAGCGCCACGCCGGCGGCCCCCACGAGGATCGCGCCGGCGACCACGAGGGCGTCCTCGAGCAGCACGCCGAGCGAGAGCCCGACGACACCAAGCGCCGGGAGCGTGTCAAGGCCACTGAACGGCGGCGCCAGGAAGGCCCCGAGCGAGCCCCCGAGCACGAGCAGCCCGAAGGCGACGTTCGAGGCGCGATGGCCGAAGAGGAAGCGCAGACGCGGCCGCGAGAGCCGCTCGAGGCGCCTGATCAGGCGCATCAGCCCGGCGATGAAGCGCTCGCTGCGCGGGCCCGCCAGCTCGAGCGCCCGCCAGCGCTCGGGCAGCCAGGGGCGCCCCGCCCCGGCGATCAGCTGCGCCGCCAGCAGCATCGCGATGACCTCGAAGACGTGGGTGACGCCGCCGGTCGGCAGCGGCAGCGCCGGGACGCCGAGCAGCACGACGAACGGCAGCGCGAAGCTCTTCTCGGCGAACACCTCGATCAGCGAGTCGAGCGTCCTCGTGCCCGGATCGGCGAGCCAGCGCTCGAGCTCCTCGGCGACGCTCGGCGGCGGGTCGGCGTGAGCCGCCGGATGGCCGTCTGGCCGGGCGCTTCCCATGGGTTGGACATTAGCCGCCGCGATCCGCTGGAATGTGGCGATGCGCCGCGGTACCTACTCGATCGTGGCCCGCGACGGGGCGACCGGCGAGCTCGGTGTGGCCGTCCAGTCGCACTGGTTCTCGGTCGGCAGCGTGGTGGCCTGGGCCCGTCCGGGCGTCGGCGCGGTCGCCACGCAGTCGGTCGCCGAGGTGGCCCACGGCCCGAACACGCTCGATCTGCTTCAGCAGGGCCTGCCGGCCGCCGCGGCGATGGCCGCGGTGCTGGCCGGCGACGGACAGGCACGCTACCGCCAGCTCGGCGTCGTCGACGCCACCGGGCAGGCCGTCAGCCACACCGGCGCGAGCTGCATCCCCTGCGCGGGGGACGAGGGCGGCGAGTCGTTCGCCTGCCAGGCCAACATGATGGCCAACGACGCGGTGCCGGCGGCGATGGCGGGAGCCTACCGTGGCGCGCGGGGCGATCTGGCCGAGCGGCTCCTGACGGCGCTCGACGCGGGCGAGGCGGCGGGCGGGGACATCCGCGGCCGCCAGTCGGCCGCGCTGCTCGTCGTGCCCGGGAGCGGGGAGCCGTGGCGGACGCGCTTTGACATCCGCGTCGAGGACCACGCCGAGCCGCTGGGGGAGCTGCGCCGCCTGGCCCGCCTG